>ODAK010008901.1_pt1 | contig 10005 bp, 7 predicted proteins | sample 1539591 | NCBI WGS metagenome assembly ODAK01 (sample SAMEA3539303, study PRJEB22396) | soil metagenome | biome: tundra; feature: field; material: soil | place: USA | collected 2010-05 | depth 0.15 m | reverse complement strand
TGGACTTCTCAGTTGGTGACTGCACGGTAGCCTCGCACTTTCTCTCGCACGATAATTAAAGCGATCTTGATGCCGTCTTTGATGGCACTTAAGTTGCTCTCGCCGTGAATGCGATTCGCCTCGAAGCAGGGCACTTCGGCGATGCGCAAACCAGAGCGAAAGGCGCGGATGACAATGAGAATTTCGCTTTCGAAGCCGTTGGTATCGATATCGAGATGGTCGCGGCAGTCCGCGCGAACCGCGAAGTAACCGTACGTCGCGTCGCTGTAGATCGCTCCGAAGAAGATGCGCAACAAGAAGCGAATCCCCGCGTCGCCCCAGGCCCGCACCCGGGTGATGTCAGCGGATCCGCCCCCGTCGGCGAATCGGCTGCCCTTGACGAACTGCGCACCATTGTCCATGGCGGCACGAAATTCTGCCAGTCGCAAGCCGTCCATCGATCCGTCGGCGTCCATAACGATGAGATAGTCACCGGAGGCCGCGTAGAGCCCCGCCTTGAGGGCGGCGCCCTTGCCGGGGGTCAGCTCGTGAACGACCTTGACGCCGGGGTGAAGTAGGCGCGCGATCCGCTCGGTGTCATCAGTAGAACGGCCGTCCACAACGACAACCTCTTGAACCCAGGCGGGAATCGTATTAAGAACGTAGGGGATGTTTCCCGCTTCATTGAGCGTGGGAATAACCACCGAAACCGTGGCGGTTGAGACGGTATTTTCGTTGCCGTGAGGGTTCAATGACCCAGTGGTGACAACCTCTTCAAATGCCGTCTTCATAAGTTTCCTCTTCATTGCCTTGCGGCTCCAAAATGGTGACACAGGGGGGCATCAATGTCAACGCACCGATAGGAGATATCGGTGCTGAAACCGAGTGTTTTCTCAGGAATCTCGCAGGCGCTGGCACTGCAGTGATTCGTTGTCAACGTGTGAGACATTTCCGCTTACCTTTCTGTGTCGTGTCGTAGTGACGACTTCAAATCTTGAGAAAATTCTTCGCGAACGTCAGCTCGGCGAGTACTCCGCGACCCAGTCGATCTGCATGGACTGCGGTGTGGTGGGGCACGCGAAACCCGAACTGCACCAGGTCTGCTGCGTGAGGTCAAGCGTCATGGCGATTTGTGGAACCTCCGACGCCGTGGTGACGCTGCCCCAAACATTGCCGTCCACCGTGTAGGTGATCGACGTTGGAGTCCAGATGACGCCAAACGTGTGCCACTGGGTCATATCAATGGAGTACGTACGCTGAGATTGGCCATTTGACGAGCCGAAGTGCACGGTGGCCGAGGTGCCGTCGGTCTGACCGTTCGTCTCGTTGAAGTCAATCTCGGGCGGCCACACGCTGGCGGCGGGCCACAGAAGTTCGACATTGGTGGGGCCGGCACCGGTCACGCGCGATCGGACGAAGTAGGCGCCGTAGGTCTGGGATTGACCGCACTGGCACACGCCACCGGTCACCCACTCGTTGTTATACGCGGGGTCCTGAAAAGTATTGAGTGACAAGATGCCGTTGGAAACGCTGGCGTGGGAAGCGCCCCACTGGGAACCGGCGTCACCACCCGGCTGGCCGGTGAAGACGTTCCAACCGGCGGGCAACGTGGAACCCGTGAAGTCCGTGACGTAGGTCTGGGTGTAGTTGGCCAACGCGCTGGCACCCGGCGCAGCGTAACCCGAGGGCTCCGAGGAGTTCACTGTGCCAGTCGAATTGTTCGTGGCGGGAGCCGTCGTCGGAGCGGTGGGGGCATTGGTGGTGGTCGCGGTGACCGTCGTCGTGGTAGTAGGTCGCACCGTCGTCGTGGTAGTGGGTCGCACCGTCGTGGTAGTGGGTCGCACCGTCGTAGTGGTGCGACGCACTGATGTGGTGGGAGCGACGGTCGTGGTGGGGCGGGCAACCGTCGTAGTGGTGGTCGAATGGGCGACGGTCGCCGTTGGGGGGGCAACTGTCGTCGACGTGGTCGACGACGCGGCGACCGTCGTTGAGGTAGTGCGGACCACGGCGGTGGAAGTCGCGAGGGCGGCGGTCGTGGTGGTGGTTGACCCGTGGTGACGCTGACGCGAGCCTAAGACCGACGAGTAGTGCGTCGAAATGTGCAGTGCGCCGTTGGCGCCCAATTTGGCAGCGAGCTTTGTGACGGGAACCTTCCGGCTTCCGAGCGCATGGCCGACACGAGCGTCATTAAAGACCGTAACCGTACGGGAGGGGATTGCCGACGGGCTCACGGTCGCGGCCGTGGCGGCGTACGAGAAGACCGGCACAATAAGCGAGCTGACGCCGACCAGAGCGAGAAACTTGGGGAAGCGTCCCACGGTCTTCAACTGATTCTTGAAGGAGTTTCCGCGCTTTTTCATACAGATAAGTTCGCAGCGTCACATCACACCGCTCCCTACGGTTTCTCAACAACTCCCCAATTTGCCAACGCGGCCAAAGGCCCTTGATTACAAGGAAATTGTGGCCCCGATCGGGTTGCGACGGGACAGAATGTTGGGCGCGAATTGATCTGTGAGCTCGACAGTTAGCCCTGATGACTTCACAAGGGAGCTACAAACCCAAAGCTGATGAACAAAAGTCGATAAAGAATATTTAATCAGGTACAACAATGCCTTCGACGACCTGGGCAAGGAGGTAGACGACGCCGGCCTACGCGAGATCGCAAGTGGATGAACTACGGCTCAGCCGTGTATCCAATGGTGCATGTCTTGTTCGAGGTCGTGACGATCGTAAAGAAGAATCGACCAATCGGGCTCCACCAGTCCGCTGTCACCGAGAGTTTTATCTCGGTGACACCTATCTTGAGAACGCGAACAGCAGTGCCGCGCTCGTTGCTGGTCACTTTGGATCCGAAGAGGAGCCCCGTGCCCACGATGGTCAAAGTTCGAACCTGCCCGACGCTCACGCTCCCGATGATCCGTGCGGCGTGCGGCACGATCGATGCCCACTGCGCGTAGAGGGTCACACCTTTTATGAAGGCGAAACTCGCGCGGTCGGCGTATTTAGTGCCCTGACCGTTGACTGCGGTATTCCAGCCGGCGAAGGTGTAACCGGGCCGGCCAAAGGCATTCGCGCGGAGAGCCGTCGGCGAGTTGTTGGTTTCCACCTTCATGATTCCGGTGGTCGCACCATTGGCGTGGAAGTACACGCTGTAGTTGGCGGCCTTCCATTGGGCGTAGAGAATGATGTTCGAATTGAAGCGGAAGATCGCACGATTGGCGTAGTTGGTGCCCGTGCCGTCGGCCGCGGTATTCCAGGCGGTGAAGGTGTAGCCGGTGCGGGTGATGACGTTATTGGTCAGCCCTGCGGGCGAACTGCGAATCTCGGCCTTCATCGATCCGCTCGTCGCACCATTGCCATGGAAAATGACCTTGTGATTTTCAGCCGTCCACTGGGCGTAGAGGGTCGCCGGTGCCGAGAACGGATAGCTCACTGCGTCGGAGTACGAGTTGCCCGAACCGTTAGCGGCGGTATTCCAACCGGCAAAGGTGTAGCCCGTGCGAGTGAAGATGTTCAGAAGGAGCGCCGTCGGTATGTTGGCGGTTTCGGCAGACATCGTTCCGCCAGTCGAGCCGTTTCCGCTGAAGCTGACGATGGGAATCCACTGGGCGTAGAGGGTCGCGGGTCCGTTAAAGGGATAAATCGCTCGGTCGCCATAAGAAGCGCCCAAGCCGTCGGCGGCGGTGTTCCAGCCAGCGAAGGAGTAGCCCGTGCGAGTAAAGGCGTTAAGAGTGAGAGTGGTCGGCCCGTTGCCGCTTTCTGCGCCCATCGTTCCGCTGGTCGCACCATTGCCGACAAAGGTGACGCCGGGCGTCCACTGGGCGTAAAGGGTCGCCGGTGCGGTGAAGAGATAATTCGCTCCGTCGGCATACGAGGAGGTGCCCGATCCGTCGGGGGCGGTGTTCCAGCCGGCGAAGGTATACCCGGTGCGGGTGAAGGCGTTGAGGGTGAGCGCAGTGGTCGAATTGTGGCTTTCGACGCTCATCGCGCCGCTAGTCGCACCGTTGCCGAGGAAGGTCACGTTGAAATAGTCGGCCGTCCACTGGGCGTAGAGGGGGGTGTTCGAGGTAAATGGGTAGGTAGCCCCGTCGGCATAGCCCGAACCCGATCCGTCGGGGGCGGTGTTCCAGCCGGCGAAGGTATAGCCAGTCTTCAAGAAACTGTTCGGGGTGAGCGCCGTCGCCGTACTAGCGGACTCGAGGCTCATCGATCCGCTGGTCGAGGTATTGCCGTAGAACGTCACGGTGAATTGACTGAGGGGAGTCGCGATGAACAGGGCCCCAATCGAACTCTGCGTCGACGCCTGATTACTCGCTGTTGTGATCGGCGATTGAGGCGCCGCGACAACGTTCGGATTGACAACGATTGCGTCCTGGTCTGAGGTGGGGTAGACGAGGTAGCCCGGGCTGGTCGGCGTAGTGTACGAGCCTGTCGTGCCATTGCTGTTGTAGCCGACGTAGAGTTCGCCCGCGGCGGCCGGCGTGAGCGTAGGAAACTGCATCGTCAGTGTTGGGGTGGCGCCCTCGTAATTGCCCGTTGTGTCGAGCGAGAAACTGGACGGCGCCGATGGCTGGAACTCCTGAGTCGAGTATTCGCTTAAATAGTTCGAATTGCTCGCGAACCAGGTGAAGGTGAGGGTGATATTACCTGCGGTCCTCACTGGCGCATACCAGATTTCGTCGTCGTTGCTCGGATGATCCACGGTGTAGTACTGATAAGCCATGACTGGTGTACCGATTGCTCCTGTGCCCGAGGCACTGATACTCGTGACGCGGATGGGAGTCGGGTTCGCCACGAATTTCGCTTTCACCCAGATCACGAGAAGATCGCTCGCTTTCGCGAGGCTCACTGTAGTGGTCGTTAAACCCGTACCACCAGTAGAAACGAAGGCGCTGTTCGAACTGAACGACGTGGTGGCCGCACTCGCTGGGCTAACCGGTGCCAAGGCCCCCGTCGCCACCAATGCCATGATGGCCACTCCGGTGGCACTTCGACCCCACACGCGACGCCAGGGACCCACCCCGTGTCGTTGCGGTCCGACCCTCCCGCGACGACGCTGAGATTCCACCCGAGTCCTCCAGTCTCACGCGTTGAGTCACCCGTTGGGACAAGGAATTCTACATTTATATTGACCTTCGCACTCAGGTCAGTTCCACTCAAAATAAGAGATTCATCAATTGGGCCGATCGAAGGGCTGGCATCAGTCGATGTTTGGCCCGACACTCCCTTAGGACCACAATTCCTGGAAAATCGCGCTGGCGGTTCCGGGAACTGACCTTCACCCGCCGTTCGACCGCAGTCGACGGCGCCAAATCCCCTGTGATTGAAGGATCAGAGAGTTTGGTGGGCCGCCCAAGCGTCGGCCACGATGTCCTCCAGGAGGGATCTCGTGGGCTCCCATCCAAGCAATTGTCGGGCTTTCTGGTTGGACGCGACGGCTTCGGCCGGATCACCCGCGCGCCGGTCCGCCAGTCGCACCGGGACCTCAAGGCCCGTGACGCGCTGCACGCTTTCGATGACCTCATGAATGGATGAACCCGTGCCGGTGCCCAGGTTCAGCGTCAATTCGCGGTGCTCGTCGAGCGCGTCGATGGCCCGCACGTGGGCATCGGCCAGATCGCTCACGTGGATGTAGTCGCGCACGCACGTGCCGTCACTGGTCGGGTAGTCCGTCCCGAAGACCGAAAGCACCTCACGCCTCCCTAGCGCGGCGTCGAACGCCAGGGGAATCAGATGAATCTCCGGGTTATGGCGTTCGGGATGTTCCAGGGTGCCTCCCGCGGCATTGAAGTACCGCAACGACGCCGCGCGCAGTCGGCCTCGCCGGGCCATCCAGCTCAGACCCTGCTCCACCATCAACTTCGACTCGCCGTAGGGGCTGTGGGGACTGGTAGCGCGCGTCTCGTCAATGGGCATCTCGACCTGATTGCCGTAGACGGCACACGTCGACGAGAAGACCACCTTGGTCGTGCCAGTCGCCACGAGGGCTTCAATCATGGTGAAGCTCTGAGCGACATTGTTGGCGAAGAAGGTCTCGGGCGTTGACATCGAGTCCGACGGTTCGATTCGCGCGGCGAAGTGAACGCACGCGTCGAATGCGCCCAGCGAACGGATCAGACCGCCATCACCGCACTGCCCTTCGACGAAAGTGGCCCCCTCGGGCACGTTGTCGCGATGCCCGCGAACGAGACTGTCCAGCGCCACGACCTCGTGACCCAGTCCCAGCAGCTGTTCTGCCGTCGTCGACCCAATAAAGCCAGCCGCACCGGTGACGAGCACTCTCATGGGTCTTCCTCCTCCGCCAACGTCATTCGACGCGCACCACGACGCTAGCAACGTCGCCAAGAGGGTAACTGGTATCGTCGCCAACGTGAGAGAAGTACGTCGTCGCGTCAACTCTCCAGCAGCCACGAGGAAGGTGGTGGGTCGGTGACAAGTGAATTCCCACACGACACCGAGCTCGCGGTCGACCTGAGACGAGCCCTCGCCGCGGACGAGTTCTATCTCGTCTACCAGCCCGAGATCGACCTGCACACGAATGGTTTCGCTGGCGTCGAGGCATTGTTGCGGTGGCGACACGCCACGCGCGGCGTGGTGAGTCCCGCGGATTTCCTTGCCCTGCTCGAATCGAGTGGTGACATCATCGCCGTGGGTCGTTGGGCCCTCGAAACAGCTTGCTATCAAGGGGCTGAGTGGCATACCAAGGGCTACCGCTTCCCCGTGGCGGTCAATATTTCGTTACAACAGCTGCGCCAGGCATCCCTCGTCGATGACGTCACTCGCTGCGTGCGCGCCAGTCGCTTGGACCCCGCCCATCTCACTCTTGAGTTCTCCCACGCCGCCCTCGGCGATTCCGAAGCCCTCGCGCACATCGGTGAGCTGCACGCTCGAGGCGTTCATCTGGCCATCGACGACTTCGCGCCGGAGCATCCGAGCTTCGAGGAGCTTCGTCACTGGCCCATTGATATCGTCAAGTTGGACCGAGCGTTCGTGGCGGCCAATGCCGACTCCGACGACGGCGCATCCGTCATCCATCAATTGGTGCACGACGCCCGCGCACTCAATCTGCGCGTCATCGCCTCGGGGGTGGAGGACGCGTCCCAGCGAGAACACTTGCGCAACGAGCAGGTTGACGTCGGACAGGGCTTTCACTTTGCGCGACCCTACGAAGTCCAAGAGATCGATCGCTTCCTCGAGGACTTCGCCCTCTTCTCGGGTCGACCGCTGTGACGTGGGTCGCGACGCCGCGGGTGGTTGTCGCGTGAGCGATGCGACGCTCGCCCGTAGCCGGCCGTTCGTTCTTCGATACTACGAAGCTCGTCGCGAGGTGCTGGGTGCGACGCCGCGCGACGCCGATCCGATACGTCTCTTCGAGCAACTCGCACTCGCCGCCCTGCCCGACTTCGCGCACTGGATCGCCGTCGTCGATCCGTCATCACGCCTCTGGTTCTCGCGTTGCACGCACGACCACGGACACTCCTTCTCAACGTGCCGCTCCCTTTGGGACCACGGCCTCGATCTCGACGGCGCCATCAGCGACGTCATCAGGTCGGGTGAGAGTCTGGCCTGGAACGACGACGGTCAAGGTCCGCGAGGCGTGATCTCGCAACTCGTCGTCGAAGACCAGAGCGCCGGGGCGGTCCTCATCGCGCGCAGTGACGACGACCCACCCTGGACCGACGACGACCTCGGCGCCGCCCACGACGTCGTGACCGCTCTCGGTGTGGACCTCGAGCGGCTACGCCTGCGCTACCAGTCACGCCTCGCTCTGCGCGCGAGCCAGCGTGTGGCCAGTCAGTTGCACCAATTGATTAGCGCATCACTCGCGGTGGGCACTCTCAACGACGAGGGCGCCATCGCCCTGAGCCTGGCGCGCAGCACCCGCAGCGTCTTTAACGCCGACCGCGCAATTCTCGGCCTTGGTAGCGCCGACAAACTAGTGGTGGGATCGGCCCAGCGCGGAAGGATTCCCCGCTTGCTCGACGCGACCGAGGTGCAGAGCGGCGAGTTTCCTCCTTCGCGCGACGGCGCGAGCGAACCTTGGGAGGAGAACGAGTGGCTGTGCGCCCCCGTTCTCGACAGCCAGCGCCGCTCGCGGGGCGTGGTCGCGGCGCGGCGAACCTCGAGCGGGCCCTTCAGCGACGAGGATCGCGAACTCGCCATGCTCCTGGGCCAATTGGCCGCGACGTCTCTCGAGGCCCTAGACCTCAACCGGACCATTCACGACAACGAGATACGACTACGAATCCTCGTCGACGCGGCGCCCGTGAGCATCGTCGAATCCGATGAGGCGGGGCGCGTGCAATGGTGGAACCGCGCCGCGAGCCGCTTGCTGCGCTGGCCCGACTTCACGGCGGGCGTCGTGGGCGACGTGGCGTGGCCCCCCGAGGTCATCTCCCCCCTCCAGGACCTCTGGCGAGACCTGTTGAGCGGCGGGGTACGCGACATGCAGGAATTCTCCGCCGCCGTGGGGGGTCGCGAACGCGTGCTGGCGGTGTCGGCCGCGGTCTTGCCCGGTGGCGGCAGCGAACCCAGTGTCTTGACGCTTCTCGACGACATCACCGATCAGCGCGAATTGCGCGAGGAGGTGCGTCACGCGCATCGGATGGAATTGCGCGGCCAGGTCGCCAGCAGCGTCGCGCACGACTTCAATAACCTCATCACTCTCATCTTGGGTTACACCGAATTACTGTCGCGTAGCGTCGCGGGCGACGACAAAGCGGTAGCGCTGGTGCACGATATCCAGGCGACGTCGTCACGGGCCTCGAGTCTCACCGCGCAACTACAGAGCATCGGACGCACCTCTGAACCCGCCCCGGTGCGCCTCGACCTGGGAGCGACCCTCAGTGCCAACGCCGAAGTTCTCGAACGGATCATGGGTTCCAAGAACACTGTCGAATGGCGACTGGCCGACACCACGCCCGCGGTGACCGTGGACGCCGACCTCTTCGAGCAGATGATCCTCAACCTGTCGATCAACGCGCGCGACGCCATGGTCGAGGGAGGAACGCTGACGTTCGCCACCGCGGTGTGTGATCTCCTCGACGGGGACGATCGTGCACCGGGGGCGACCGCGGGTACCTACGTCGCCCTGAGCATCTCCGACACCGGCACCGGCATGGACGAGTCCACGAGGGAGCGTTGCTTCGAGCCGCTGTTCACCACCAAGGGTCCCTTCAAGGGAACGGGTCTCGGTCTGACGTCGGCGCGGCGCCTCGTAGAAGAGAGTGGCGGCGTGATCGCCTGCTCCTCACAACTCGGTGCCGGCACGATTTTCACCATCTGGCTGCCCGCGCAGGGGTCGCGCGATCTCGACGTGGATATCAACCCCCCGCCGGTACCGGCGCGCGCGAGGATGTCGGCCACCATCTTGTTGTGCGAAGACGACGACGGCCTACGCCGGTTAGCCCGCCAAGTGTTGCAACGCAACGGATTCGTGGTTCTCGAGGCCGTATCGGCCGAGGACGCTCTCGAGATTCGATCACGCTACGAAGAGACGATTGACCTGCTGTTGAGCGATGTCGCGTTGCCCGAGATGACGGGCACCGAACTCGCGACGCAACTCCAACGCGACGAGCCCGAGTTGCTCGTCGTGATGATGTCGGGCACAGCATCTCCTGACGTAATCGAGGGTCTGATTCCCGCAAGCGCGACCTTTCTTGCGAAACCGTTCCGACCCAGCACCCTCGTCGACGAAGTGAACTCACTGCTGAGCCGACGTGTCGCCCGCGCCGATTAGACGCTGACGGGCTCGAATCGGTAGCCGAAGCCACGCACCGTCGTAATCCAGCGCGGGTGGTCGGGATCGGACTCAATCTTGAGCCGCAATCGACGGATGTGTTCGGTCACGGTGGCTTCGTTCTGCCACTCAGGCGAGGAGGCCCACACGTGCTCGAGAAGTTGCTCGCGAGAAAATACCTGGCGCGGCGAAGCCGCGAGGAACGCCAACAGTGAGAACTCCTTGGCGGTGAGTTCCATCAAGGTGCCGTCGAGATGGACCTCGTGCGTCTGTTCATTGATCTCGAG
>ODAK010008900.1_pt1 | contig 10008 bp, 7 predicted proteins | sample 1539591 | NCBI WGS metagenome assembly ODAK01 (sample SAMEA3539303, study PRJEB22396) | soil metagenome | biome: tundra; feature: field; material: soil | place: USA | collected 2010-05 | depth 0.15 m | reverse complement strand
ACATCCTTTTCAAATAGCTTTTGGTATGGTCCAACATTTTTTTTGATGCTTACAGGTCTCATCTATTCTATTGCCGCCGGTCTGTTTGTGTGTGTGTTACGTCACGCTATTGATATGCTTCTGGAATCCCGGCGGCAGATCATCCTAGCCCAGCAAGAAAAAATGCTTGCTTACGCGGAACAACAGAAGGCCATCGAAGCAGAAAGGCGGCTCACCCTGGCCTACGAACACCAACAATATCTCAATCAGCAGAAGGATCTCTTTCTCGCGCACGTTAACCATGAGCTTTGTACACCTTTAGTAACTGTTTTAGGCTATCTGGAACTCCTTTCGAGCTATCATGAGCACCTTGGTGAAGACAAGAAGATCTCCTATATACATAAAGCAATGGCGAGTACACAGGAGCTCAATCAACTAGTGACTAATCTGCTTGGCACGGCCCAACTCTCAGCTCATTACCCCACTCCCTACCATGAACAGGTTCCCCTGGCCCAGGTAACACGTGAAGTCCTCGCCGCATGGAATCCACGCGATCTGCATGATTTCACCTTTTCTGTAGACATTCCTGATGAGATGATAGCCTGGGCTGATCGGCGTTTCCTGTTTCATATCCTGCGCAACTTGCTCTCTAATGCCTGCAAATATGCTCCAAGACAGACAACAGTGTGTATCATCGCTTCCTCCATTACTTCAGGGGAATTGCCAGAAGTCTGCCTCTCAGTAAAAGATGAAGGCAAAGGTATCCCTCCCGATCAGGCATCTTTGCTCTTCGAGCGTTTCGTGCGCCTCCCTCAAGATATGATTGGAACCGTACGAGGCACCGGATTAGGTCTCTACATCTGCAAAGAATTGGTTGAGGCTCAAGGTGGACGTATCTGGATTGAGAGTTCCGGTCAGCCAAGCGAAGGAAGCTGTTTTTGTTTCACTCTACCTGCCGCCAGTCCTGAGCCTGTCTCATGATGAAAATACCTGGGCCACGTATCGCATACATACGCTGGTTCCCCTATACTATCCCATTACGCTCCCATTTTTCTACCGCTCATAACACTTTAGCTATGCGTACCGGTGCTATTGTTGAAATGGTTAGCGACAATAACCTCTCAGGCATCGGCGAAATCGCGCCTTTGCCTGCTTTCGCAGGCGATGATCTCCCTACCGCGCTTGCTCCTCTATCCGCACTCTCTTCAGAATTGTGTGGTCAAACCTTTTTAGATGCTCTCGATTTTTTATATGCAAGGGCGCGTACTTTACCTGCTACGACTGTTTGTGGCCTGGAAAGTGCCCTGCTCGATGCATTGGGAAAATCTATGGGATGCCGTGTGCATGAGTTAGGCGTCATAAATGCGGGCGTCATAAATGCGGGCGTCATAAATGCGGGCGTCATAAATGCGGCCCCTACGCCGATTGCTGTAAATATGGTTATTGGGGCAATGCCGGTAGAGGACGTGGTTATGCGGGCCAGGGAAGCTGTGCATGCCGGGTATTCTTGTATCAAACTTAAGGTTGGTAACGCGAGGCCGGAAGCGGAGATTGCACGGATTGCTGCTCTCAGGGAGGCGGTCGGCCCAGATGTTCATTTGCGCCTGGATGCCAATGAAGCCTGGACCTTTGCTGAGGCCATGCAGATCCTTACACAATGTGCTCCTTTCACTATTCAGTACGTTGAGCAACCTTTGCCTGCTCGTAACCTGGATGAGATGCGTGCGTTGCGCTATAATGTGGCCGTACCCATTGCCGCTGATGAAGCAGTTTATGATCTGGAGAGCGCCCGTCGCGTGCTTGCTCACGAAGCTGCACATGTGCTCATCCTTAAACCGCAGCTTGCTGGTGGCCTGCATGCTGGACGGCAGATCATATCTGAGGCGACGCTGCATGGGGTACAATGTGTTATTACAAGTACAATTGAAACTGGCGTGGGAATTGCAGGTGCACTCCACCTTGCCACCGCCTCACCAGAAGTCACGCTAGAATGTGGTCTCGCAACGCTACATTTGCTTGCGGACGATCTACTGATCGATCATTTTGCACCCGATCATGGTTTTCTTGCCGTCCCCAGGGGTTTTGGCCTGGGCGTTCGGCTAGACAGAAACGCTCTTGCCCACTATAGTACCGATAGAAAAGATGGTGTATGACACTCGATACCCTGTTACCCAACTGGCTCACACGCTGCTCCGAGAACTTTTCTCAGCACATGGCCGTTCACTACAAAGACGCTCACTGGACCTTTGCTACCCTTGAGCAACAGGTAACACATCTTGCCCGTCAGCTTGCGGCAATAGGCGTGCGACCAGGCAGTCGCGTGGCTCTGCTGGCAACAAATGGATTGTCTTATGTTACCTGCGTACATGCACTGACACGGCTCCGAGCCATTCTCGTCCCGCTCAACACACGCCTGACACTCGACGAACTTTGCTGGCAGCTACAAGATGTAAAAGCTACCTTGCTTGTAAGCGACGAAAATCATACCACAAGCTCTCTTGAGATACAGCAGGCACTCTCTCACCTGCCCCACGCCACGCTGCTCACATCGCCGACACTCTCCGACGTTTTTCTGGAAGATGTCGCTGAAATCACCGTTCCCTTGCAGCCAGTGATCGATCTCAATGCAACACAATGCATTATGTATACTTCTGGGACAACAGGGTATCCCAAGGGGGTGCTGATTACCTATGGCATGCAATGGTGGAATGCAGTTGGTTCCGCGCTCAATCTAGGTCATCAACCGGATGATTGTTGGCTTGCCTGTATGCCTTTTTTCCATATCGGCGGCCTCTCGATCTTGATGCGCAGCGTGATTTATGGTATCAGCATCATTGTGCAGGAAAAATTTGATGCGCTTGCAGTGAACAGGGCCATTCGTGAGGAGGGCGTGACCATTATTTCGGTTGTTGCTATAATGTTGCAACGCATGCTGGCCGATCTTGATAGGATGCAAGAGAAGGAAGAAAAAGAGGGAGACGGGGAAGAAGAGGAAGCTGCACGTTATCCTTCCACATTGCGTTGTATTCTGCTGGGTGGTGGTCCTGCGCCGCGTCCATTGCTTGAGGATTGTGCGCGGCGAGCTATCCCAGTCTCGCAAAGTTATGGTTTGACGGAAGCATGTTCACAGGCAGTGACGCTCGCGCCCGCCGATTCTCTGCGTAAGTCTGGCTCAGCTGGTCGTCCGTTGCTGCCAGTGCAATTGCGGATCATGAACGGAAATCGGCCTGCGGCGGTGCACGAGCCTGGAACCATCTATCTCAAGGGGCCAACGATCACGCCTGGTTATGCGGATCGGCCTGAAGCCACGCGCCTAGCCTTTCGCGATGGCTGGTTCTCGACTGGCGACATCGGATATCTGGACGCTGATGGGTATCTTTATGTGCTTGATCGCCGCAACGACCTGATCATATCCGGTGGTGAGAACATCTATCCAGCCGAGATCGAGTCTGTGCTTGCGGGCCATCCTGCTGTAGAGGAGGTTGGTGTGTGCGGGCAGGACGATCCTCAATGGGGGCAGGTGCCGGTTGCCTTTGTCCATCTGCGCTCCGGAAGCACTGCTGATGCTAAAAGCATTTTGGATTATGCGGGTCAGCATCTCGCGCGCTACAAAGTTCCACGTGCATTGCATTTCATAGATGCGCTTCCACGCAATTCTGGTGGTAAGTTGTTGCGGCGCGACCTGCGTAAATTAGTATCCTGATCCTTATGGGTGAATTGCCCGTAACACCGTAGGGGCCAGATTTATCGCGCCCGTCCGCTTGCCCCATTTATGGGGGAAGGCCGTCGTTGTCTTAATAGGTATTAAGCGCATTACCCATTACCTTGCTCGCTTCTAATGATACTGCGTAAGCTGCATGTTCTGTAAATAGCCAGTGATGACAGGCGCGCAAACTCTGGATATTGGCAGCATTGCGCTGAAATTGCTTTAAGCTAGCCGCCTCTTTAGCAAGTCTGGCCCGTAGATCAGTAGCGGATATGCCAATGTCTGGCACCGCTTCAAATGCCAGTTGATAGCTTCCATTTGGGTTATCAACGCCATACATCCACTCGAAAATGGCCCTGGTCCTGGGCATATGGAATTCTGAGGTTATAATGCATAACCTGCGGAAGCCTGCTGGTTCAACATGAATGACGCGCGAGAAATAGGCATTCCCGATCGTGTCATACGAACAGGTTTCGGTCAGGATGGCATCCGCATCAGTGCCATGCTTGAGCAGGTAACGTGCAGCAGCCACTGACTCGAAGATAGGCACTCCGTTCTCATCAAGCGGTGCACGTTTATGCACTGTCCCAGCACTTAACGCTATCAAACAAGCAGTGTTGCGTAGCTTGATAGCATGATCGAGTCTGGCCTTCACCCATAGATGCGGCTCTCCATTATCGTCAACACCTCCGCCTGGGATAAGTATTGCATCGTATTGGTCCATAAAATTCTCCCGTGTGAGGATAGACGGGCATATCTCAACAATGGATCAAATCCCTGCTATGGGTAAAGATAATGGTGGCGCACAACTGCCACGTACAATCAGTTGTGGCTCTAACATAATTATACGGCCTTCAGATATTGGAATGTTTGGATGTTTCAGGCGCTGCATCAACTGTTCTACCGCATATGTGCCCAGCAACGCCGTTGGTTGCGCGACCACCGTGAGAGGCGGCATCGTTAGAGAGGCCCATGGTACATCGTCAAACATGATCAACGAGATATCATCAGGAATGCGCATCCCGCGCTTGCGAAGCGCAAACATTGCACTCTCGCCCAGCAAATTATTTGAGGCAAAAATGGCGGTCGGCGGCTTGCGAAGCGCTAACAGGTGCTCCATCGCCTGGATACCGCTCTCGCGCTTAAAACCCACTATCTGGACCAGTTCGGCATCGCGCGGCAGCACTGCCTCTTCCAGCGCCTTATAGTAACCATGTAAACGTCCTTGCCCGGTTGTTGTCGAGAGCGGACCACTGATAATACCGATACGCCGATGCCCCAACCGCGTTAAGTACGTTGTTGCGTCATAACCACCCTTTACATTATCAATCAGAATCGCATCCGCATCCGGTATAGTAGCAACCTTGCGGTCAACCAGTACGACTTTGATGCCCAGTTCGATAGCTTCACGCCACAGGTGTGAATTCTGGCCCGTTGCCACTGCGAGAATACCATCCACGCGCTTCTCCATAAGCACATTCAGGTATTCTTCCTCCTGTGCTGGCTCTTCATCCATGGCAGCCAGAATAACATGGTAGCCCCACTTTTTTGCGCTACTCAGCACACCCGACGCCAGTTCGGCATAAAACGGATTGCTGATATCGGCGATCACCAGCCCAATTGTATTGGTACGCTGTAGTTTCAGGCCACGCGCAGAGTCATGTGGTCGGTAGTGCAACTCTTGTACAGCCTCATGGACCCGTTGCTTGATCTCACTACTGACATATCCGCTCTCGTTTAGTGCTCGCGATACCGCCGCAATGGATACTCCCGCTCGCTGCGCCACATCTCGAATCGTTATACTCTTTTTTATACCAGTACTCATGAACACCACCTTTACTGGCTACAAAACGCTGGCTTTTGACAGAAAGTTTATATGAATCTCTCGTTTATAGTAAGGCACATGGAAGTAGTAATGGCAATGAGAGAGAAGATCTATACAATATTGTGCCAGCGCCTCTGTGCCATGCCCTTCAGGTCATCCTCGAAACCACGCAAAATCAGCCATTCGCGCGTAGCTCCCGTTACGACTACATCGGTGGCTTGTAGTTGCGCAATATTCGCAGCGCCACTCAATTGCATGGCAACCTCCAACTGCGCCACAATACCCTCCAACAGCTCACAGACCTGCTCGTAACTCTCGCTGGCAGCTTTGAGAAAGGGAAAACCCATCCCTACAACGGTCGCTCCCAGAGCAAGCGCACGCGCCACATCCAGTCCACTACGCACACCACCGGTAGAGATAAGCGGCAGGTGCGCCGTTTTGGCCTCAACGACAGCAATAGGCGTGGCGATACCCCAATCGCGATAGAGCATGCCAATGTTCAGCATTTGTGTATCATTGCGCGCCTGCGCACGAGCCGCCTCCATTGCCGCCATGCTGCTACCACCCGCACCACCTACATCAATGGCCGCCACACCACACGAACGCAGCAATAATGCCTGCTCACGACACACACCGGCTCCCGTCTCCTTGGCAATTACTGGTACACTTACCTGCCCCGTTAGCCTTTTGAGGGCCGCAGCTTCACCCACTGCACGCCGATCTCCCTCGGGCTGCGTCGCCTCTTGCAAACCGTTCATATGTATTGCCAGCGCATTCGCTCCGATCATATCGATGGCACGCTGCACCTGCTCAAGCGTAAACGCCTCGTGACGCACTTGTGGAATCAATTGTGGCGCGCCAATATTCGCAATCAAGAAGGCACTGGGAGCCATCTCACGCGTCACGGCATAACTGGATGCTACATCAGGATTAACAATGCCTGCACGCTGACTTCCCACACCAAGTGCCAACCCATACTCTTCCGCCGCTCGCGCCAGATTGCGATTAATCGTGATTACATCGGGATGCCCTCCTGTAAGCGAAGATACGAAAATGGGATAGCGCAATGCATGACCCAAAAAGGTAACCGATGTATCAATTGCGTCCAGATCCACTTCCGGCAATGCCTGATGTACAAACTGAATATCCTGCCAGTTTGCACGCTGTGGGGCCGAGACATCTTGCCCCAAAGCAATATTCACATGCTCAATCTTACGTTGTTTCACCTCGTCGCTCATCCGCTACCACCAATCCTTTCTGATGCCTGATCCTTGCTATAATCAGGTAGATAAGAGGAATGCCAAAAATCAATGTCGCCTGGTAAGTGGCAATTGGACCCGTAGTAAAGCCTATAAATGCATAGATAAATAGGGCGGTACCCGACAATATCAGTATAGCAATCGTAAAAGCATCAAGGCGGCACAACACGACTATCCATAATAACCAGAGCAGATACCAGGGCCAGAACCAGCCTGAAACCAGAATCAGGTACCAGAACACTGCAATACCACAACTATAAAACAACACATCAAAGGCAGGCAGGCGCATCTCAGTATCGATCACCTCCACGCGCCTCCTCTGGAGCGAAAGGGCTGCACTGCCTGGCGCATGCCGCACCTTTCCAAAAAGATTTACATAGATCAAAACAAAAATGAAGAGCGCCGAGGCCCGCAGAGCCACATCAGCCGCCGCGATTGGTTGCAGAATTGCAGGAAAATTCCCTACCGTCGCCACAAACTGAAAAAACACACGTATCGGTAGAACCAGTGTACCTACAGGCGAGTGTACGAAATGCTCAATATCGACCGCCGACGTAATCGCAAAGAATGTAGACGCTCCACGCCAGAATGGCAGCAGTATCAAAATTTCAGGCACCGCCATTAACAACAAACATACACTGAATTTCCATGTTGTGCGTGCAATAGAACGCTCCTTGCGCATATCAAACCAGAGGTAGAGCGGTGCCAGCAAGAGTGCCAGCAGATTTGTACTGATCGCCAACCCAAAGACAATCAGCATGATCAGAAAAAGCCAGCGTCTATCGCTACGCACAGAACGGATATAAAGCCACGTTGCCAGCAGAAGCAAAACAAGCAAAAACCCTTCATTATGTCCACCACCAGCCAGTTCAATAACAACCAGCGGATTCCACGCATAGAGCAGTGTTCCCAGCACCCGCCGTGAAGGCGCGATCTCGCCTACTATGCCCCAGACCAGTACACAGTTGATCAGATGGGTCAGTAGTGCAAAGCCTTTGAAGAGTAGCAACGAGAACACCGGCACATTGCTCAGCCCAGCCAGAAATGCCGCGACACAGATCCAGAGCGGGCCATAGATATTTGGCGCGTCACGTCCCGAAAGAACCCAGACCAGATATGGATCTCCTGGATAGTGACCCGGCGCGGTATTTAAGGGATCAGCGCCATAGACCGTCAAAATGCGCCCAGAAAAGATATAGGTGAACACATCATCCGAAAAGAGCTTCGGCTGAAAGAGCAGCGTCATACCAAACAGTAGCGCTCCCCCGAGCAGCAGAAAAAGCCACCAACCTTCTGTACGTGGTCGCACACGTATAACCAGCACAATGGCGAGTAGATACAGGGCCAGCACGCACAGAAACGCCACACTAAGCAGCATGGAAGCAAACCACGTATGATCTAGCAACTTACCAGCTAGAGGCCGTAGCACGTCTGTCAGGCGATAAAAGGGCGCAAGCGTCCAGGGCGCTCCCGTCACCAGCGGTGAATTGCTCAGGTGCAGCTTCGGTAGCGGCGATAACGCCACAATCAATACGTAAAACAGCTCGCAAACACACACTATCAGTAACAGCCACGGAATAATTCGGCGCGGCTCCTTTACTATGCTAACCTCTTCATTTTTGGATCGCTGGTACGTTGACAAATACGTTGAATCCTTTGCCCATCTCGCACGGGCTTATAAATCGCACGGGCTTATAAATCGCACGGGCTTATAAATCGCGCCCCTACAGCCCCACCCTTTTAAACGCAACGTCAACGTATTTCGTATAAAAATCGGTACTTGTGAGTTCCTGTAATTCCGCTGGTGAGAGATAGTTCGCTACTTCGGCATCGGCATTAAGTGCTTCTAGCAAGGCCGGCCCTTGAATTGGACCCTGGCTCGCCATACCCCACACCTTCATTGCATTGCGCTGTACCATCTTATACGCTTCCTGCCGCCCAACACCTTTATCAATCAATGCGAGCAAAATTCGCTGCGAAAAGACTAATCCACCCGTCATATTCAGATTGGCCTGCATACGCTCGGCATCGACCTGAAGCCCTCTCATCACCTTCGTAAAGATAGAGAGCATGTAATGCAACAATGTACAGGCATCAGGAATAATAATACGCTCGGCTGACGAATGGCTGATATCTCGCTCATGCCAGAGCGCAACATCTTCCATTGCCGTTACAGCATATCCACGCACCACACGCGCCAATCCACACACGCGTTCACATAATTCGGGATTGCGCTTATGTGGCATCGCGGAAGAACCCTGCTGCCCAGAACCAAACGGCTCAAACGCCTCGCTCAATTCTGTACGCTGCAAGTGACGAATCTCCTGCGCCATCTTCTCTAACGAACTTCCAATCAGTGCCAGCGTTGTCATAAAGTGAGCATGGCGATCGCGCTGCACAACCTGGCTGGAGATGGGTTCAATACCAAGCCCCATCCTCTCACACACAAACTCCTCAATTTGAGGCGGCACGGTGGCATGCGTCCCAACCGCACCGGAGATTTTGCCGACCGTGACCTGCTCCAAAGCAGATGCCAGGCGCTGCTGGTGACGACGCGTCTCATCCAGCCACGACGCCAACTTCAGGCCAAACGTAATAGGTTCCGCATGAATACCATGCGAACGACCCGCCATCAACGTATATTTGTACTGAATAGCAGCATGGGCCAATACCTCAGCCAGTTCTGATAATGATGCCGTCAGCAATTGTCCAGCTTCTTTGATCTGAGCCGCCAGCCCGGTATCAAGCACATCAGAGGAGGTCAGGCCCAAGTGAATAAAGCGCCCTTCCGGACCAAGCTGCTCCTGCACTGAACGTAAAAAAGAGATCACATCATGATGCGTCTCCTGCTCAATCTCCTGCATGCGCTGAGCATTATAGCTTGCCCCGCGTATCTTCTCCAACGCCTCCGGGGAAATGACACCCTCCCGCGCCCACGCCTCGCAGGCAAGCAACTCAACCTGCAACCACTTATCCGTTTTATGTCCCGACGACCAGATAGCCGCCATTTCAGGTAAAGAATACCGTTCAATCATAACGCGCAATAATCCTTCTAATAATAGAATAAAGGCAAGTCTTTTCAAGTCCTTGCCTTAGTGTATCACAAACACGTCATTCCCTACGACTCTGACAAAATCACATTTGTCTTATGTAAGACCTCCAAGAAAAATCTTATATAACAAAAGCACAAACAGGTTAACGATTATAGGCAATTCTATGCTTTTGCCGCTTAAAAAATT
>ODAK010008899.1_pt1 | contig 10008 bp, 9 predicted proteins | sample 1539591 | NCBI WGS metagenome assembly ODAK01 (sample SAMEA3539303, study PRJEB22396) | soil metagenome | biome: tundra; feature: field; material: soil | place: USA | collected 2010-05 | depth 0.15 m | reverse complement strand
ACAGATCAACGTCACCTACTACTCGTCCAACCAGGCAGCTACCACCGCCCTGGCCAACGGGCAGTTGCAGTGGGCCGGTAACGAGATAGCCAACCTCAAGACCGTTTTCGTCGACAAGAATCCCAAGACCAATCACTACTTCTACGCGCCCGGCAGTACGGTGACGTTGGAGTTCAACGTGACTGGTACCGGACCCTTGAGCGACCCCGCGGTTCGCGCGGCCATCAGTGCGGGCATTGACCGCACGGCCCTGAGCGTCGAAGGTGAACTCGGCTACGAGCCACCGGCGACGTCGACCAGCGCGTTGATCCTGCCGGCACAGAGTGCCTACCTGCCGTCCTCGTTGGCGAACAACATCTCGCCCACCCCTGACGCAGCCAAGGTCTCGTCGATCCTGACGGCCGACGGCTACGCCAAGGACTCCAAGGGCTTCTGGGCCAAGAACGGAACGGAAATCGCCTTCACGGTGGAAGACCCCACTGCCTACTCGGACTACTACGCCGACGACCAGTTGATGTCCAACGAGCTCCAAGCCGTCGGCATTGACTGCACCGTGGACGGAGTTCAGGCCACGCAGTGGTACTCCGACCTAGCGGCCGGTACGTTCCAGACGGTGATTCACTGGGGTGCGGGTGGCAGCAATCCATTCGTGCAGTACCAGAACTGGCTGGACTACAAGACGTTTGTCGCACCTAGTCCCACCAACGCTTCGGCCGACTTCGGTCGTTACCAGAGCGCGGCAGCACAGACAGCGCTGACGACCCTGGAGACGACCAACCCGTCCAACCAAGCCGCGGTCAAGACGGCGATTGCGACTCTCGCTAACATCATGGACACGCAGGTTCCTGACGCTCCTTTGCTGTACGGAGCGGACTGGGACGTGTACTCAACGGCACACTTCACCGGCTGGGTGACTCCAAGTAACCAGTACATGGACCCGTCGCCGAATGACCCCGAGTTGCCCATCATCTTGATGCACCTTAAGAAGGTTAAGTAGGTTTAACCCTCCCTTCCGCGTGCGGCCTCGCCTCCTTCCCTGAGGGGCGAGGCCGCACGTCAAGGCTGCATTTCAAGAAGGCCCACAAAGCCTTCCTCTGCGCGCGGCCCCGTCATTCTCCAACCTGGCGGGGCCGAGCGTAGAGGTAACCGAGCATATATTGACTACCCCCAACTAGGAGATGTACCTACCGTGAACAATCAAGACTTGAATTCGCAGAGTCTCAACCGACGCTTCCCCCCGGGCTTCCTGTGGGGCACGGCGACCGCTTCCTACCAGATCGAAGGTGCCGTCAAGGCCGACGGTAGGGGTCCCTCGATCTGGGACACCTACAGCCACACCCCCGGCGCCGTGTGGAACGGCGACACCGGCGACGTGGCCTGCGACCACTATCACCGCGTGGACGAAGACCTAAACCTCCTGGCCGAACTCGGCGTGGGGGCCTACCGCTTCTCCGTGGCCTGGCCACGCATCCAACCCACCGGCAAGGGGCCGGCCAATCAAGTGGGACTGGACTTCTATCGTCGCCTGGTCGACGGACTGCGCTCGCGCAACATCGAGCCGACGCTGACGCTGTACCACTGGGACCTGCCCCAGCAGTTGGAAGACGAGGGCGGCTGGTGCGTGCGCGATACCGCCGAGCGCTTCGCCGAGTACGTGGACCTAGTCGCCCGCTCACTCGGCAGCGACGTCGAGCGCTGGATCACGCTCAATGAACCGTGGTGCTCCTCGTGGCTGGGCTACGGCATAGGACGTCACGCCCCGGGCATCCAGGACATCGGCATAGCCGCGGCCGCCAACCATCACCTGCTGCTAGCCCACGGCATGGCCATTCCGATTCTTCGCGCGGCGGTGCCGTCGGCCAAAGTGGGCATCACGCTCAACCTGGGCGACCACCAACCGGGATCGGAGCACGAGCTGGACGTCGCCGCGGCACGGCGCGCCGACGGTAATCTCAACCGGCTGTTCCTAGAACCGGTCTTTCACGGCAAGTACCCCCAGGACATGCTCGCGCACTACGCGACCTCCAGACCGGGCTTCTCGGTCGTACAGGACGGCGACCTGGAACTCATTTCCCAGCCCCTCGACTTCTTAGGCGTCAACTACTACTTCCCCTCCACCGTGGTCGACGCTTCGCGCGCCAAGGAGGCGCGAGTGGGGGGCTACCGAGTGGCGCTCACCGAGCAGTTCCCCGACCTGCACCTGCGCTCGCTGGAAACGCCCGGCCGTGACCGCACGGCGATGGACTGGGAGATCGAGGCCTCGGGTCTCACGACGTTGTTGGTGCGCATCCGCGACGAGTACACCACGGTGCCGATCTACATCACCGAGAACGGCGCGGCCTTCGACGACTACGTCGATCCCAACGGTCACGTGCTGGACTTCAATCGGGTGGCCTACCTCCAGGAGCACATCTCGGCCGTGCACGACGCCATCGACGCGGGCGTCAACGTGCAGGGCTACTTCGTCTGGAGCCTGCTCGATAACTTCGAGTGGTCCTACGGCTACTCGCGGCGCTTCGGCATCGTCTGGGTTGACTTTCCCACCGGCGCTCGTCTCACCAAGGAGAGTTTCCGCTGGTACCGCGACACGATCCAGTCGAACACGGTCGAGTACGCGACGTCGATCGGCAGTAGTTAGAGCCCGTCGGATTTCCTAATTGGGTTAGAAGACGTTGGCTGATCTAGCCAACGTCCTTTAACTTTTAGGCAGGATCTTCCACCCGGTTTTGGTGTTGAGTTCGACTTTTGAGGGCCAAAGACTCTTGGGCGAAGCAGGTCTGCCCCAGGGCTTGGGCGAGATGTAACGCGCCGAAATGTCGCCGCCGCCAATGACGTGAATTTCGTCGGTCGATGGTTCGAAGTGCCAGCCCTCCGAACAGATGTGCATCTGCTGGCCCGTCTCCCAGAGCACACCGATTAGCCAACCGGAGCACGACGTCGACGGGCACTTCTGTCGACCGCCGGTCGTGCGCCCTTCGATCTTGTTCGTGCGGCTGCGAACTACTAAACCTTTGGCCACGTGCTGCTCATCTAAGGTCTCAAGGGCTTTCGGCCAATGCTTGGTATTGAATACCTCGTGGTCGTAGGCCGCGCGGACCAACTGCAGGAGGATCATGTTGTTGACGAACCGCTGAAGCGTTCCCTCGTTGAGCCGGTCGGCGCGCACGATCTGACTGATGAAGTCCCTCACTCGATTGTCGGCCATTTTTTTGATCGCGGTGTCGGTCAGGCTGTCGGGATTGGCGTTCATGTCGTAGCCCGAGCGCACCAAATTGAGTCGATACAGTACGTCAACCAATTGGCTCAGTGCGCTGGGATAATCACCCGAGACAATGACGTACTCGTTGTTCTCGTTGGCCGCAAAGTGCGGTCCGCCCAGGAAGGGGCCATCGTCGAGATCGAACGAGCAGCGCTTGAGGCTCTCCCAATCGACCAGTGGTGCAGCGGACATGAACGAAAGGTACACCCGACGTCTTTCGCCGAGGGACTTCGTACGTGAGAACATGAGGGCGTGACGGTAACCATCTACGGCGTGTGCGCCGTCTCTTTCATGATGCTCATGTACGCCATGGAGCGACGGGGCCGTTATTTCATCGCCGCCTTCGCGCTGGGCTGCCTGCTCTCGAGCGTGTACGGATTCCTGTCCGGCGCGTGGCCCTTCGGTGTCGTGGAGTTCATCTGGACCGGCATCGCGCTTCGCCGTTACGTGAATTCGTAGTGCCGCTGCGTACGTTCCTAATCCATGGTCTGTTCGCCAGTGTGCGTGGTCGAGTTAAGACCGAATCATGGGACAATGAAATCGTGCCCGAGTTCATTACCCACCTGACCTCACCCTTGTGACTGAGGATCGTCGCGGGGCGACCCACATGAGCCCCACGGCGACCGGTCGCGACGTTCGCTACTTGATGTGGGCCCTAGGCATTATCGCTACCTTTCTTGTCGCCGAGGTGATAGCGGCGATCGTGGGCCGATCGCTGGCACTCCTGGCCGACGCCGGACACATGCTCACCGACGTCGCCGCGTTGGGTATGAGCGCGTGGGCGGTTCGCCTCGCGCGAAGGCCGTCCGAGGGACGTTGGACGTTTGGCCTCCAGCGCGCGGAGATACTCTCGGCGGCGGTGAACGGAGTGACGCTCGTCGCCATTGCCTTGCTCATCGCCGTGGAGGCAGTCCAACGACTCGTAACGCCCCACCACGTGCGCGGCGACCTGGTGCTGGCGGTAGCAATCGTGGGCGCCATCGTGAACTTGATCGTGACGTGGGTGCTCGCCAAGGCCGACCGGACCAGCCTCAACATACGCGGTGCCTACCTGCACATCCTGACCGATCTCCTGGCCTTCATCGCCACCGCGATTGCGGGCCTGATCATCGTGCTCACGAAATGGCAGCGGGCCGACGCCGTCGCGTCACTTTTTGTGGTGGCGCTCATGGTCAGGACCGCGTGGGGACTGCTGCGCGACGCGGGCACGATTCTCCTCCAGGCCTCCCCCGACAGCCTCGACCTCAACCACGTGCGCACTCACTTGAGCGAGGTGGACCACGTACTCGAGATCCACGACCTGCACGCGTGGACCGTGACCTCGGGTCAAACGACACTGTCAGCGCACGTGGTGGTCGAAGATCATTGCTTTGACAGCGGCCACGCCCCGCAGATTCTCGATGCGCTGCAGTCGTGCGTGAGCGAACACTTCGACGTCGAACACGCGACATTTCAACTGGAACCGGCAACGCACGTATCGCACGAAGAAGGACTGCACCCCTAGAGCGCAATGACGCTGCTAGAGCGTCGTCGGCCGTACGTGAGAAGGCCGAGGACCTGCATCATTGCGTTGCCCCGAGCCCCCAGCGATCTCAAGGCCGAAGGCCAACCGGCGCTGTCCTTCGCCCGCCCACGTCAAGGTAAGTGAGCCTTGTCCAATCGCCTCCCAGCGAGATGAAAGTATTGATGGCTATGTCCGCCTCAACCAAGTCGACCGGAACCTTTGACGCCCTGAGGGTGCGCGACTTTGCGTTGTTGTGGTCGGGCCAGACCGTCTCCTCGCTCGGCGACGGCGTCTTCACGATCGCGTTGGCCTTGACCGCCCTCAAAATTGGTCACAGCCCCATCGACCTCGCGTACGTGCTGGCCGCGCGGGCGGTGCCCTCGGTGTGTTTCGCCCTATTGGGCGGGGTGGTCGTGGACCGCGTGCCCAAACGCCTGGCCATGCTCGCGTCGGACGCGGTGCGCGGGGTCGCCGTTGGCGTAGTGGCCCTGCTCCTGGCTAACCGCGAGCTACGCCTGTGGCAGCTCATCGTCATGTCGGCCATCTTCGGCACGGCCGACGCCTTCTTCGGGCCGGCTTCCATGGCCATCATGCCCGAACTGCTGGACGATCACCTGCTCGTCCAGGGCAATGCGCTGAGCCAGATGAGCGGGCAGCTGACCCAGGGGCTCATCGGTCCGGCCGTGGGAGGACTCATCGTTGCGGGCATCGGCTTCGCCTGGTCCTTCGCCATCGACGCCATCAGCTTCGTGGTGTCGGCCTCGTGCCTGCTCGCCATGCGCATTCGCACCCAACTCGCGAAGGTCCACGGCTCCGCCTTCGCCGAGGCCATGGAGGGAATCAGTTACGTGCGCAAGACCCGTTGGCTCATCGCGTCGCTCCTTGGCGCGGCCCTGGCCAACTTCGTGGGGATGACGCCGCTCACCGTGCTGCTGCCGCTCCTCGTGCGCATTACGTTGCACGCCAGCGCCTTGTCGCTCGGCCTGGTCTTCGCCGCCGGTGGCGCAGCGGGCGTGGTGGCTTCGCTGGTGGTGGCGCGCATGGGTTCGCCGCGACTGCGCGTCACCGTGTTGTGGACGGCCTACGCCGCCGGCGGCGCGGCCATTATTGGCATGGCCTTCGCCCCCAACGTGTGGGTGGTGGGCCTGCTCAGCGCCGCCGAGATCGGCCTCTTTATCTACGGCGACGTCCTGTGGGTCGCCATGATGCAAGAGCTCGTGCCGAGGGAAGTCCTGGGCCGGGTGTCCTCGTTGGTCTACTTGCTGGCCTTTTCGCTGGGACCGCTCGGCATCCTGCTCGGCGGTGTCGTGGCGGCCGGCATCGGGATCCGCGAGACCATCTTCATTGGTGGTCTGGTGTCGATGGTCATTTGCGTCGTGGTCATACTCATTCCCGGGGTGAGGGATCCGGAGCGTCCGACGGTTATCGAATCGACGATCCCCGACACTCTTAGTTGATCTAAAACGTATAATTCTATAAGAAACACGGAGTAACTGTTCCTGCGAGCATTCAAAAGGCGATATTTCTCACTTAACTTGATAGTGATATCAATATGATGTTATACTGGGGTCATGTTGATATCAGACTTTGTCGAACGGATCCAAGAGGACTTCAAGAACCTGGCCGAACTCGCGGGACCCGAGACGGGATCCATCGTCGAGCGAATCGGGGCTGCCGTCGAGCCCGCGCTGCAGAAGCACTTTCTCGAGGCGCTGAATGACCTCGTCCAGGAGTTCAACGTCCAGGACGGCGCGCCCCTCAACGTCAACCTGGAGGGCGACACGATTCGACTGTCACGAATGGTTCCCGTCAACGTCGACGACAGCCCGGCCAAGACCGACTACTCGGCCCGCATCGCCCTGCGTCTGAGCGACGACCTCAAGGACAACATCGAACACCTGGCGACCGATGTCGGAACGTCGGTCAACTCGTGGATCGTGCGCTCACTCGAGCGCTCGGTTCGAATTGACCCTTCCGGCACGTCCATGGTCGGTCGACACCAACTTCGCGGCAAGGGCCGCGCCTAGGACTTTGAAAGGCAACTCATGAGTCTTCTACGAACCCCACTACCCTCCTCCTCGATTGGGACCTATCGCGACGTGCGTCGCGACACGCTGAACTTCGAGCGGGTCGGTGGCGAGCGTCATGCCCACTCCGACCTCTCTTCGCAACCCCTACACGCGATTTACAGCTTCCTCGCTCGGGCAACGAAGAGTGTCGCGACACGTTCCAATTGAAAGGATGGCTATGACCAACGCCAACAATGACATCAAGCAGTCCGGTGAAGGTGGTTCGCAACGCAAGGCGAACGACTGCGAACGCTACGAGGCCTTCTCCCCTTCGGGCCCCATCCGCGCCAAGATCTCCTCCAAGAGCGGCGACATCGCGGTCAAGACCATTGAAGGAAACACCCTCGAAGTAACGCTCACCGCCAGCTCCGCCAAGTTCGACTATCTGCTCGAGGACGCGGACGTGCGCTTTGACGCGACGAGCAACCAACTGGACATTCGTACGCAGCCTCGGGACCGCATAGGAGTGTCGCGCGACAAGAGCGGGAAAAAGAAGAAGTCGTGGTTCGACTTCGGCGGTTCTGACTTAGACGTACTGGTGGTACTGCCTAAAGGCTCGTCGCTGGAGATCAAGACGGTGTCGGGCGACGCCTCCCTCGAGGGACCCTTTGGCGACATTAGCGTGTCGAGCGTGTCCGGCGACGTCAACGTGAGCGAGCCGTGCGACTCGCTCGACGTGAAGACCGCCTCGGGCGACGTGCAGACCGGTGCGGTCCGCGCGACACTCAAGTGCCATAGCGCGTCGGGTGACGTAGAGTGCCTCAGCGCGGCCGCGAAGACCGATATCGCTAGCGCCTCGGGTGACGTGAATATTACGGTCGCCCAACCGGGACACGTGAGCGTCAAGGTCGTGTCCGGCGACGTCCACGTCGCGGTCGCCCGAGGCCTCGCGATCGACGTGAACGGCACCACGGTCTCGGGCGACATGAGCTCGAACATCGATCTCGACGCCACCGGCGACGCGGCGAGCGACGCCGAAGAAGTCACCCTCAAGATCAATACGGTGTCGGGCGACATCAGGATCGAGAAGGCGTAGTCCACCGACCATTCAGCCCCGCACGCTCGTTAGAACAAACGGCGAGTCTGACTCTTACCACCGCACCGATCACATGGCGCCCAGCTAGTCAGGCGTGGACGACTCAGAAGAGAGGGAGCCGCGCATCGTCAGTGGCCAACCATTCATCGAACGTTGGACCGAGCAATCGCGCGTCGCTGGTTGCCACGAGAGCGCCCGAACGCATCTTCCTTCCCGCCTTTCCGGGCACTCGTAGCGCAACGACCAGCGCGCGTTGGCCCCGTTGGCGCACGACATAACGCGCCATCTTTACCAAGCTCTCCTGTCGAGGCCCCGCGATCTCGACGATAGGTCTGATGGGCGGCGACAACGCGGCGTGAACGAGCTCGTGGCCGACGGTGCGCGCGGCGATGGGTTGCAGGCGCATTTGCGGCATGACGGCCAACGGGCCGCGCTTTGTGCGTACAAGGAGCTGCGCGGCAAATTCGTGGAACTGGGTCGACCTCACGACGTTGGCCGTCAGCGGACCACTGAGCGCCTGCGCCTCTTGCGCCAACTTTGCTCGGTAGTAGCCCAAGGGGAAGTCGTCGATGCCCACTATCGAAAGAGTGACCAATCGTTGGACGCGCGCCAGCGCGCCCGCGGCGTGCAGCCTGCGGGTGACGTCAACGAAGAAGGCTTGAGCCATCGCGCCGTCCGTCGTATCGGAATTCGACGTGTCGATTATGACTTCGACGCCGGCCAAGACGGTGGCGAGGCCCTCACCACTTCGTAGGTCCACTCCCGACGAGCGACTGAGCACCACGGTGTCGTGGCCCGCATCCTTCGCGCTCTCGAGCACGTAACGCCCCACGGTGCCACTGCCACCCGCGACCGCGATCCGCACCTCAACCCCCCACGCTCATTCGTAACCACTAGTTCAATACGACCATACGTCTCCAGAGTGGAGACAGCCGTCGCCGCGCCAGTGCGGCGACGACCAATTCATTCAGATGAGGCTAACCGGGTCGTCCACGTGGACGGCGCCCGTTCGAACCACTCTCGCGCGCAGACCTACGACGTTGTCGTGTGACTTAATGACGTGACGAAGCACGTCCAACTGACGTTCGAGCCCGTCAGGCTGGGCCCTGGTAGTCATCACGCAGCGCGTGCAGCCCTTCCATATCTCAATCTCCACCTCGCCAATTTGAATCCGCTGACCTGACTCCACCTGATCGAGTGCGCCCGCGCTCGCGTCGACCACCACGTTGGGCCGAAAACGGCGAACATTCCATTGCAGGTCCGGTCGCTCTATAGAGAGAAGTTCGAGGTTGGCTGTCGTGAGCAGATGGAGGGGACTTTCGTCGACGAACGATCCTTCGGAGCCTTCCCACGACTCGGACGACGAATCGTCTTCTTCGAAATCTTCCTGGCTTTGGAAGGTAGCGACTCCGTGGCTCGATGCGTCGACCAGCCTCATCGGTTGGCCCAGCCAGTTCGTCAGACTCGCATCCAAGACGTCGCCCGGGCCGAGCTCTGTTCCGTCCGGCAGCCGTACAAAAAGTTCGCCCCCGCGCAACGTCGCCGAGGCTTCGAGAAGACGACCGTCGCGCTTGGCGGAAATGACGGTGCCGGTCACCAGATTGAGTACGCCGAAACCACGGTCTCGCGCCACGCCACTCGCTTCGACGCTGAACTCATCGCACGACTCACCCTGCATGGACTTGACGGGGTAGCGCCACAGGGATTCAACGCGCATTGACTGGCTCTCGCGTGGCGGACATTGCGGAAAGTTTACCGGGGCGCAGAGTTGCGCTCGATGGGGTGCATCGTCGATCCAACGAACCAGATGAGCTGGCGACGTACGCTCTGGCCAAAAAGCAATCGCCACCCGAATGCGTACTGCATTCGGGTGGCGATTGGTGAAACTTCAGTTTCTAGTGACGCGAGAACAGTGCGTTCATCGCTTCACCGATGCGACGCCGCGATTATTCCGCGGGCGTCTCCGTTGCCTCCGCGAGGAGCAAGTACATCTGTCGGCGCAGCTCCACGATGAGTCGTTCGGCTCGCGCCTTTTGATCAGCGGTGCCGGCCTCGGCGACTTGACGTGCGGCAATCATCACGTGTCGCATGGCGACTCGTAGGGCGACGTCGCCCTGGTCGGCGCCACGCATCATGGTCT
>ODAK010008898.1_pt1 | contig 10009 bp, 8 predicted proteins | sample 1539591 | NCBI WGS metagenome assembly ODAK01 (sample SAMEA3539303, study PRJEB22396) | soil metagenome | biome: tundra; feature: field; material: soil | place: USA | collected 2010-05 | depth 0.15 m | reverse complement strand
ATTCGATATCCATAGCCGCAGGCTACCGCAAAAAAATATGCGAGTCGAGAGTGGCCTCCCGGCTCGCATATTTATCGCTGCTACAGGCTATGTGTTTCGGCGATCGTTATGGCTATTTCGTTCCGCCGGGTCCGCCCGCCGGCTTCGTAGCCGCCGCGGGTTTCGCAGCGCCTCGTCCTGCCGGCGCTGCCGCCAGCTTCGGACGCGGAACTGCCGTTGCTCCCGGCCCCGGTTCCGGCACCGGCTTCGGCATATCCGCCGCGGAGAAACGCGGAACCATCTCATCGGCCATTGCCATTGCATAAACGGCTGCGGCAATTTCTACCGCGCCTTCGCGCACATCGTTTTCATAGATTCGCTCGTAGGTGTCGTAGTTGGTGTGATGTGTAAACGTGTTGTAGTCAAATCCGTCCTGGCTCAGACCGATGCCCGGCAGCCCGGCATTATTAAATGACGTGCTGTCTGTGCCGCCCGTCTGGCGGCGGGTGTCCGGCAAGTCACCGCTGGGGCGGGTAGGGGCGCTAACTCCGGTGAATCCCCAATCCGCGAACGGCATCATCATCGGACGAAGCATGTCCGCCGCAGCCGGAGGCCCGAAAATTCCCGCGCCACGGGGCTTGCCGGTGCCGGAATCGATGTTGAAGTAGCAATCCAGCTTCGCGAATTCCGGTTTCGGTTCTTCCGCGCTGCCGAAATGCTGCTTCACGTAATTCAGCGAGCCAAGTAATCCTTCTTCCTCGCCGCTCCACAGCGCCACGCGAATGGTGCGCCGCGGTTGCACGTGCAGCGCCGCCAAAATTCGGATTGCTTCCAGCATCATGCTGGATCCAATTCCGTTATCCGTTGCGCCGGTTGCGTCGTGCCAGGAATCGTAGTGCCCGCCCAGCATGACGACTTCATCTTTTTTATCCGTGCCGGGAATTTCGCCAATCGCGTTGTAGGAAGTTTTCCCTTCAGGATAAATCGCGTTCTTGATGTTCACGCGCAAAGTCACCGGAGTTCCATCCGCAAGGATTCGCGAAATGCGCCCGTAATCTTCGTTGCGCATCACGAGCGTGGGAACAACGCGAGTTAAATCGTAGTAGCTCGTTCCTTGCGCGATAATCAGTCCGTACGCGCGGCCTGCATCGTTAATTCTTACAGCCGCATGATTATCCACCAGGAAATTATCCACGGCGCGCGCAACTTCCTGCGCCGTCAATTTTCCGTCCGGCGGCGTTGGTCCACGTCCTCCTCGACCGCGCCCGGCGTTAGGATTATTCGGATCATATTGCTCCTTCCACTGCGCCTCGGTTCTGCGCAGCGGAGCAGGATAGCAATTCTCCGGCACTTCAACGTGTTTGCCGACCATGACAATGTGTCCGGCAATCTTCGTCTTCATGGAATTTAGATACGCGTCCAATTCTTCCTTGGTCGGCATCGTCGGAGTCGGCGCTTCCGCTGGTGCGGGTTTCGGTGGCACCGCCCAATCGGTTTCCTCGCAAGTTGGTTGCGGAGCTGCCGCACCGCCGCGTCCACCACCCGCTCCTCCGCGTCCTGCGCCGGGAATACCGCCCAGCCCCGGCGGAGTGAGCATTACTGCGGTTGCGGTCACTGGCCCTGGCGTGCTCGGCGTCCACGCCAGCGGCTTGACCATCACCTGTCCGTGAAATGGTTTTACGGCGTCTGCTTGCAGTTCAAGATTGTCCCAGCCCGGCGCTGGAGCAGCGGCGCTTGGCGGTTGAAACGTCCACGGTTCCAAGTGCGCGTTGGAAAGTCCCCATGACTTCATCGTGGCCACGGCCCAGTCGTCCGCGCCCTTCAATGCGGGAGTGCCGGTCACGCGTGGCCCGTGCACGTCGGCGATTTCGTGAATGATCCACATGATTTTGGAATTATTCGTTTCTTCCGCTTTTATTTTCGCGTACATATCCGTCATGCTTGGCGCCTGCGCCGTCAGCGGCATCGCCGCCAGCAGACAAAGCGCAACCGCGCCGGCATACAACTTCGTCCTCGACATGTTTCCTCCTGGATTCGTTAGTGCGCGCCCATTCTATCCATTTTCAGGGGGATTGTAGCGGGAAATAAATGCGCCGCATTGCCGAGCCTGGAGTTCAGGCTTTCTTTGATTCCGCTTTGTTGTCCGATTCGCTAGAATGCCGTGTCCTACGGAGATGAGGCCACAAATGCGTCTGCGTGATTTATTGAAATTATGGTTCTCGAAATCGATAGCCAGACTTGCGAGTGTCATTGCGGTCTGCAGCATCGCGGCGCTGCTGTCATTGGCGGCGCCTGCGCAGGCGCAATATCGTCAGCGCGAACCGAATAGCGAATATGCGGCGCGGCGCGCGCGTCTGCGAGCGCAGGTGGATGTACCTATCGTGATCTTCGGCTACACCGGAAAAGAAAGCGCCAGCGAGGCTTACGTTTTTAATCAGGAAAACAATTTTTATTATTTGACCGGGCACAATGAAGAAGGCGCGGCGCTGGTTTTAATTCCGGATGGAGCTACCGCGAAAAGCTGGAGCGGACCGAAGGAATTATTTTATTTGTCGGCGCGGAATCTTGCGACGGAACGCTGGAACGGGCCGCGCATTGGGCCGGACGATCCCGGCGTGCAGGAAAAGGTCGGCTTTAGCGAAGTGCGCAATTTCACGAAGCTTGCCGCGGACCTTCAACAGGTCGCAAAAAGCTATTCAACTTTCTACACAATCCTGCCGGGAACGAATGATGCGGGATATCCGCACGCGCAAAATTGGGTGAACTGGCTAAACAAAAATTTGCCGGGCACAAAACTTGCGCAAATTGAAGACAAAATTGGCGCATTGCGACAGATTAAATCGGCGGGAGAAATCGCGCTGCTGGCTCGCGCCATTGAGCTTTCTGTGGACGCGCATCTGGACGCCATGCGCAACATGCATCCGGGATTAATGGAATATCAGGTTGCGGCGCGTATGGTGAAAATCCATCAGGAAGGCGGGTGCGAAACCGAAGGATACGCGCCCATCGTCGGCGCAGGATTTAATTCCACTGTGCTGCATTACGATAAAGTTGGCGCGAAAATTGAAGACGGCGATATCGTCGTGCTCGACGTCGGCGGGCAATTTTCCGGGTACACCGCGGACATCACGCGCGCTCTCCCGGCGAATGGAAAATACACCGCGCGCCAGCGCGAAATTTACGACATCGTGTATGGCGCGCAGCAAGCCGCTCTGGACGCGTTGAAGCCCGGCGCTCGTCTGACGCGCACGAAGGATGGAAAGAATCTGTATCAAATTTCGTACGATTACATCAACACGCACGGCAAAGATTTGCACGGCCAGCCGCTGGGAAAATATTTCATTCACGGACTTGGCCATCATCTGGGCCTGGATGTTCACGACGCTGGAGATCCCGACGCGGTCCTTGTGCCCGGGATGGTCATTACCATTGAGCCGGGCATTTATATTCCGGAAGAAAAAATCGGAGTGCGCATTGAAGACGACGTGCTGATCACTGCGACCGGATATGTCCTGCTGACGCAACGGCTGCCGCGCACCGCCGATGAAATTGAAAAAGTTATGGCGGAAGGAAAAAGAGCACGCGCGGCAATAGAAAATGTCAGTGCAGGCGTGGCGGCATCGGCGTCGGCCCAAAAACGGTAGTGGAACAGTTTGAAATCCAGCCGTTTTTCCGGCGCGAAAACTCGCAGTACAAGAAGACTATTCATCAATTCATCAGAGATAATCTATTTATGGAAAGAACCAGCGCCGGGTCGAGATTAATCATTGTGTGCGGGTTACCGGGTTCGGGTAAGACGATACTTGCCAAAGCGCTTGAAAGCAGGCTGCGCGCGATTCGTTTTTCTCCCGATGAGTGGATGGACGCTCTTTCACTAAACCTCTGGGATGAAGAACGGCGCGGCAAGATCGAGGCGCTACAGTGGAAGATCGGTCAGGAACTCCTCGCGCTCGGACTAACTGTAATCATTGAATGGGGCACTTGGGGAAGAACCGAGCGGGACACCTTGCGGCTCGGAGCGCGAGCTCTTAGCGCCGCCGTTGAGTTGCATTATGTCTCTGCGCCCGCGGACGTACTGTTCGACAGAATTCAACGCCGGGGCATGGAGGAGCCCCCCATAGAGCGAGATACAGTGTCCCGATGGTTCGAGTTATTCCAGGCACCGACACCGGAGGAGATGGCGCTCTTCGACAAACCTCTGGTTGCAGACCTCGCCTCCGGTCGAAACTGACTCACCACCCAAAACCGCGCCGCGTTGACCGCTTTCGCGTAGGGCCGCTATAATATGGCTTCGCGGCGAGTATCCGCATTCGGCTATTGCGTGGCCGCATGAACTGCCGGCTCAGTTTTGCCTGCGTTGAACCCGAACAGCATCAGGAGCATGCACAAATGATAAAGGCGACTCAACTGCGCCCCGGAATGATTATTGTCCATGACGGACAACTGTATACAGTTTTCAGCGTGGATCACCGCACGCCCGGCAACAAGCGCGCTGCGATGGCGACAAAAATGCGCAATTTGAAAACCGGAACGATTATTGATTACCGGTTTCGCGCGGAAGAATTTCTGGAACGCGCCATCGTAGACGAAATTGAATATCAATATATGTACTCCGACGGCGAAGGCCACCATTTCATGAACACGCAGGACTACGAACAGATGACGCTTTCTCCGGAGATTCTGGGTGAGGCTGCCTACTACTTGATTGGCGACATGAACGTGCACGTGGAATTTTACGAAGGCAAACCCATTGGCGTGGCGCTGCCCGATACAGTTGATTTGAAAGTTGTTGACACGGAGCCGACTTTGCAGAAAGCCACGGCCAGCGCGGTAATGAAGCCCGCCAAACTCGAAACCGGTTTGACGATAAACGTTCCACCGTTCATCAACAACGGCGACAAGATAAAAGTGGATACGACGGAAGCGCGATACATTCAACGAGCTTAAGAATTATTCTTTATAACGGGAAGCGCTTCTCGGCGTACTCAGCTTCTCTGCGGTGAAGTGTTCTGAATTTTCCGTGGATAAGAATTATGCGATGCACATATCGCGAATTCCCGGCGCGCTCTGCAACATTTCTTCCAGCTCTTTGACAAGGCGTAAATCCCACCACCCGCGGCGGCATTCTTCGCGCAGAATCTCAAAAGCCTTGGTCATCGAAAGCGCCGCGCGATAAGGGCGATTGGTGGTCAGCGCGTCAAAAACATCCACAATTTGCAAAATGCGCGCTGTAATCGGAACCCGATCGCCGCGCAATTTATCAGGATACCCTGTTCCATCCTGATGTTCGTGATGGTGACGGATAATCGGCAGCACCAGCTTCAGTGATTTCAGCGGCGCGCAAATTCTTTCGCCAACCACGGAATGGGTTTCCATAATTTCGCGTTCTTCCGCGGAAAGCGGCCCAGGCTTTAGAAGAATGTGCTCGGGCACGGAAACTTTTCCGATGTCGTGCACAATTCCGGCGCGACGCAGAGCAATTTGCTGGTCTTCCGGCAGAGCGAGCCGCGCAGCAAGCGCGCTGGAATATCGCGATAGGCGATCGCAGTGGCCTTCGGTGTAGGTGTCCTTGGCTTCGATGCTTCGCGCCAACATGAAGAGAACGCTTTCGGCACTTTCCAATTCGTCGGTAAATCGTTTTACTTTTAGAAGGGAGCGAACGCGCGCGAGCAGCTCATCGCGGTTCAGAGGTTTGCTGATGAAATCGTCCGCGCCGCATTCGATTCCTTCCACGCGGTTTTCCGGATTCGCGAGACCGGTAATCAGAACCACGGGAATCAAGCGCGTTTCCGCCTGGGACTTAATGTGGCGACAAACGGAAAATCCGCTGCGCCTCGGCATAACGACGTCCAGCAAAACCAGGTCAACCGGATTCTCACTCAGCGCCGCAATAGCTTCGTCGCCATCTTCAACCGAAACAACGCGGTAACCCTGCGCGTGCAGCATGTACTCCAATGCTTTGCGCGCATCTGCGTTATCGTCGGCTAAAAGAATTGTCAACGGCGTTTCTGAAAACGACAAAACTCCTCCACTCAGCTAGCCGTTTTGAAACAGGGACGAGTCGCCTTTCGACGGCCTTTGCGTACTGAAATACCAAGGCAGGGAGGATTACCGTAGCAATCCTGTTAGGCAGTGTCAAGCAAAACCGTGCAAAAGGAGGTGTAATTTACGCGAAAACACGGGCGAAGATTGCATCCACCGCGCCCAACTGGCGATGCAGGCTAAATGCGTGCGCGATTTTTTCGGAATTCAAATGTCGCGTGATGCGTTCGTCCGCGGCGACACGTTCGCGGAATGTTTCTCCGCCTTCCCACGCGGCCATCGCATGGGATTGAACCCATTTGTAGGCTTCATCGCGCGGCGCGCCCGCTTCCACTAGATCCAGCAGAAGCTGGCCGGAAAAAACCAGGCCGCCGGTGGATTCCAGATTGTAATTCATGCGCTCGGGGAAAACGCGCATGCCGGAAACGATCTCCGTCATCTTCGCGAGCATGTAGTCCACCAGAATTGTGGAATCCGGCAGAATAATTCGCTCGACGGAGCTGTGCGAAATATCGCGTTCATGCCACAGCGCGACATCTTCGAGCGCGGCCATGCTGTTTGAGCGCACCACGCGCGCCAGTCCGCAGATTTGTTCGCAGCCCACGGGATTGCGTTTGTGCGGCATGGCGGAACTGCCCCGCTGTTCGCCCCCGAAGGGCTCTTCGGCTTCACGAACTTCAGTGCGCTGCAGATGGCGGATTTCTAGCGCGATTTTTTCGAGTGTAGCGGCGATGATCGCGAGCGTGGTCACGTAATGCGCATGGCGATCGCGCTGAATCACCTGCGTGGTGATGGGATCGACCACCAGTCCCAGGCGCGCGCAGATTTTTTCTTCGATTTCCGCGCCCAGATGAGCGGCATTTCCAACCGCGCCGGAAACTTTTCCGACGGACATTTGCGTCGCGGCCGCGCGGAACCGTTCCTGATTGCGACGATTTTCCGCGAACCAGTTGGCCACTTTTAGGCCGAAAGTAATTGGCTCGGCGTGCATTCCGTGCGTGCGTCCGATTTGAATGGTGTGCTGAAATTCGTGCGCGCGTTTGTTCAGAATTTCGCCGAATTTCGCGAGCGCCGCTTCGATTAGCCGCGACGCATCGCGAATTTGCAAAGCCTGCGCGGTATCCACCACATCGTTGGAAGTAAGCCCGTGATGCAGCCATCTAGCGGCGGCAGGATCGCCGATGGACTCGGTAACCGTCATCGTGAACGCGATGACGTCATGCTTTACGCGCGCTTCAATTTCATTGATGCGAGCGACGTCAACCTTCGCGCGCTCGCGAATAATTTTCGCCGCGTCCTTCGGAACTTGCCCCGCCTCGGCCAGCGTTTCCGTGGCGGCGATTTCCACGTCCAGCCATTTCTGAAAGCGATTGGCATCACTCCAGACGCGGCCCATTTCTTCGCGAGTGTAACGTTGGATCAAGACGCGCTCCTCCGCACCGGCCGGCTTCCAGACGCGCCAGCATCATAACGACATTCAAATGTTTGGGGAAATTCCCTGCACCATGATACCTGAATTGATTGGGAAGTGCTCGTGAACTGGCGAGTGATTCGCTGCGGATTTTGGATATCCAGTGCAGTGCTATCGCGATGGCCGCGCCGGTCACCGGAGTCGGGAATCGCAAGGAGGCAACGTTATGCGAGACATCAGATTCTTAATGTTGGTCATGGCCCGTTCAAACGCTTCACTTCTCGTTGGCAACCGGACCGCGTGGAGACGCGGTCACGCGACGCTGCCTGCGCGGTCAGGGAGCGGGGTTCTTTTCACATTAGTAGTCTTATGTATTGCGTCACTCTTGCGTGTGCCGCCTGCCGCCTCACTCCGTCAAAGTCAAGTGCGCGGTTCCGTCGAAATTCTCCTGTCAGAAGAAAACGCGTACAACCCAATCCCCAGTCCCGATGGAAAAATGATCGCCTATGTCAGGACAGGTTGGGGACGTCTCGGTGGGAGCGGGGGCTTTGGAAGCTCAAATCTTCTGAGCGATGTCGAAGTGATGGACGGAAATGGAGTCGTCATCACGAAACGCCCACTGGCTGACGCATTTCTCGCGGGTTGGACTCCCGACGGTGAGAAACTGGCGTGTTTCCGAGATTGGAGTTACAGCCTGGTCACCTTAGCTGTAGAACCAAGCGAAGGAGGTGAACTGCCGGGTAAGGCCCATTGGACTGAACGCACCGAAAGAGTTTCTTACCTACCGTCTTTAGGATCGATTGCCTGGAGCACGCGGGACCGACCGTCTCATACCTCGATTGAAACCCCACAAGCGAAAATTGCGCAACACGATGGTTGGCTGGGCGAATTTCTAGTTCCTTCGCCCGACGGCAAGTATTTGGCGGTCTTCGATGGTTCAATCGGAAGCCATATTTGGATCTACGATAACGACCGCGAGGAATGGTCGGACCTAGGCGTTCTCACTGTACATCCGGATGAATATTGGGATCACATAAAACCAACTTGGAACCCGTGGTTCCCTGACAGCTCGCGCCTCGCATTTATCTCGGAATCAAACTTGATTGTCAGCACGCCTGATGGAAGCGAACGAATTTCGATTCCGGTCGGTGCGCATGCTGGCCTTGCAGCACCATCACCGAATGGGAAATCCATCGCGTATGTGACATTTGATCCTCGTCCCGAGGAATCGAGGCCGGATTTGCAGTTCTGGGGAGGGACTATCATTTGGATTGTATCCGCAACGCCGGATGCGAAGCCTCACGCGGTGACGCGGAAAAATTCGAGCGAGACATATGATCTGAAATGGTGGGGTGACGGCGTACTTTTATTTGACCGGGTGGAAGACGTTCCCTTCCTCAAGAACGCGAGAATCTGGAAAGTCCTCCTCTCTCGCTAGTCCTCGCAGAAACCCCGCGACTCGTCAGTAGCCTAGGGCTAAGCCGACCGAGCATTCGGCGCGTCAAAGCGGGTAATCTAGCAGGCAATCTATTTGCTAAATGGCACCTAACCGCGGAGGGGGTACCTCGGTCTAATGACTCGGATGGATGGTGGAGATGCGGTACTGGTGGCGCAGGCCCTTGGTGGCGATCGGGACGCATTTCGCGTACTGGTTGAGCGCCATAGCCGGACCTTGTTCCGCCTGTCTTTCCGAATGACCGGTAACGAGCAGGACGCCGAAGAGGTAGTGCAGGAAACGATGTTGCGGGCTTACCGGCGGCTGGACAAATTTGAAGCACGGGCAAATTTTGGAACATGGCTTTACCGGATTGGCGTGAATTGCTCGCTGGACTTGATGAGAAAACGCCGTCCGGAATTGAAGCGGCGGCAACTTGCAAAGGACGGCGACACGGAAATGCAGGATCCGCTCGAAACCGCGGTAAGCAACGACCCAGGGCCGGACCGGCTGATCCTGAGCGGAGAACTGGGCGAGCAAGTTCGGGTGGCGATGATGCAACTGAGTCCCGTGGAGCGCACGGCATTCGTGATGCGGCACTTCGAGGGGAACTCGATTGAAGAAATTGGCCAGACGCTTGGTCTGGGCGCGGGCGCAACGAAGAACAGTGTGTTTCGCGCGGTGCAGAAGTTGCGCCAGCACCTAGGGCCGCTGGTTGGACATGGCCAGGCGAAAAGCGCGAGCGGAGAAATTTAGTTAGGCAAATTTATTTAGATATATGGGAGTGGAAAAAACGAAATGAAGTACACGGGCGAACATCTTAATGAAGAACAGTTGCTGGATTACCGTTACGGCGATTTGAGCGAGTCGGCGGCGGCAATTGAGAAGCATCTGCACGCGTGTGAGAAATGCCGTAGGTCTTATGAATCGTTGCAAGGTGTGCTGGCGATGGTGGAAGCGCTGCCGGTGGCCGAGCCGGGCCCGCATTTTGAAACGCGCGTGTGGAACAAGATTGCGCCGAAGCTGGCGCGGCCGGGATTTGACTGGAGCGCATTGACGGCGTGGATGTCTCCGAAGCGTTTGATTCCTGTTGGCGCGGTGGCCGTACTGCTAGTTGTCGCGTTTATGGCCGGCCGAATTTC
>ODAK010008897.1_pt1 | contig 10012 bp, 9 predicted proteins | sample 1539591 | NCBI WGS metagenome assembly ODAK01 (sample SAMEA3539303, study PRJEB22396) | soil metagenome | biome: tundra; feature: field; material: soil | place: USA | collected 2010-05 | depth 0.15 m | reverse complement strand
CCGAGAAGCGCAGCAGGCTGGCCTCCAGCCCGCGCCGGCGCCGGTACCCGCCGCCCGAGTCTCCTCCACCACCGATGGTGCCGCCGAGCCCGGTCGACTTCGGGGTCTGGAGGAGGATGCCAAGGATCGCGAGGATCCCGATCGCCACCTGGACCACGGCGAGAGCCGTCTTCACGCAACAACGCCTCCTTGACAACGCATCGGCCCGAGTATAGGTGGATCGGCGCGATCCGCTCCCCTCGGTCGCGCGGAAAGCTGGATTCTCTATAACGCTTCCTTGTGTTACTGTATCCGCAATATGCCACCCCTGCGTATATCACCCCCTTCGCTGTGGCGCTGCGGACTCGGCGTCTTGGCCGCCGCCGTGCTCGTCGTCGGCTGCGCCCAGATCCATGCGTCCGCCGTGCCCACTCCGGCACCCGCGCCACTGCTGGGACCGGCTCCACCCGTCACTGTCGGCGCCGATGAGGTCTCTCTGCTGCGCAGCGGCACGCCCACGTTCGCCCGCCTCGAATCGCTGATTGACGGTGCTCGCCTGAGCATCCATGTCGAGATCTACGAGTTCGGACAGCGCGGTCTCGCCGAGGGCCTCATCGCCGCGCACAGGCGAGGCGTCGCGGTGACCGTCATCGACGATCCGTCGGAGCTGAGTAGCGTCGCCACCGCCGCGCAGCTCCGCACCACGGGCATCGATGTCGTCGATTATCCGGTGCGCAAGGAGATGATCGACCACGTCAAGCTCCTGGTCGTCGACGCCTCGGTTGCTGTCGTTGGTGGCATCAACTGGGGCGTCCGATCACCGGCAAATCACGACTACGACGCCGAGCTGCGCGGTCCGGTGGTGCACAACCTCGATCGAGTCTTCGCGCGCGACCTGATCACCTGCGGCCGCGACGCGCCCGTGCCGGACGCGGTGGGAGACGCGTCGATCGACGTCGCAGCGACCCTCCCGGGGGCGGAAATCCGTCCGCTCGCCCTCGGGCTCATCGACGGTGCGCTGCAGACGCTCGACCTCGAGCTGTTCGTCCTCACCGACACCGGTGTCGTCCACGCGCTCGAAGCTGCAGCGCTCCGTGGGGTCGCGGTGCGGGTGCTGCTCGACCCCTCGCAACCTTCCAGTGCTGCCTCGTACGCAGCGTTGCTCAATGCCGGCATCCCAGTCCGGTGGTATCGGAGCCGAGGCGAGTTGCTCCACGCCAAGGCAATCGTCGCCGATGCCACCTCGGTCCTCTTCGGGAGCGCCAACTGGTCCGGTGGCGGCTTCGCGCGCAACCACGAGCTCGACATCGAGCTGGCGGCGGCGCCCGTGGTGGCCGGCGAGATGCTCGCCCAGATGCAACTCGACTGGGCCGCCAGCGCTTGAGATGCGATTTGACAAGCGACGGGTCTCGATATATCGTTGACGCATCGAATCAGCCGCAACGGAGCGAACCGACATGACCAGAGAACGACCCGAACCCACCCTCCACGACGAGCGGACGTGGGCCCATCACGACACCGCAGCGCGGTTTCACCACCACGTCCGCGAGCACCTCGAGCACGGCGTCCGGAACCGGCACCGCCGGGGTTGGCCTCCGTTCGATGCCCCGGACTTTGCCGCGGGCTTCGGGGGTCCCGGAGGCTTCGGGCAGCAGTTCGGCCCGGGCAGGCGTGCCGCCCGAGGCGATGTTCGCGCCGCGATCCTCGTTCTGCTCGCAGAGAAGCCGTCGCACGGATACCAGATCATCCAGGAGCTCGAGCGTCGAAGCGACGGGGCCTGGCGCGCGAGTCCCGGCTCGGTCTACCCGACTCTCCAGCAGCTCGAAGACGAAGCGCTGGTCCGCGCCGTCGAGGCGGACGGTGGCCGTCGCGTGTTCGAGCTCACCGACAGCGGTCGCGAGGAGGCAGCCAAGCTCGCCGCCGGCCCCACCCCCTGGGCCGAAGCGGCAGGGGCAGTCGGCGGCGACCATCGAGATCTTCGCGACCAGGCATTCCAGTTGCTTGCTGCCACCTGGCAGGTGAGCCGGACGGGAGACACCGCGCACATCGCCGAGGCGCGAAGCATCCTCCGCGAAGCTCGTCGCAAGATCTACCTGCTCCTCGCCGGAAGCGAGTCCCCCTCTCAAAAGACCGAGGACTGACGACAGGCACCTGTCGCCGCCGTCGGCGACGATGCGCACATGCCCCTCAACGCCGTGATCATCGACGCCGCGACTCGCTTCCTTCGCGGCAACCCGGAGTTGCTCGCGTTCGCCCGTCGCGGCGCCGGTGAGACCGGTCAGAGCGTCGAGGATCTGCTCGCCGACACCGTTCGTCGGGTCCGGCGCTCAGGCTTCGAGGCGATAGCGGAGAAAGAGGTGCTCGCCGGACCGCCGTACCGACTCGATCGCCGTCCGCAGCAGCGCATCGGGAGCGGCGGCCCAGCCGTCGACGATGCCCGGCCGCGGCTCATGGTGGTCGCGTCCGGCAATGCGGGGAGCAACGGTCAGGAAGAGTTCGTGCACCGCGCCATCAGCTAGCAGGCGGCCGAAGAGTGAGGGGCCACCTTCACAAAGGAGCAGGCCCGGGCCGAGCGCGCTGGTCACGGCGGCCACGAGGCCGGCACCGCTGAGACCGCCCCCCTCGCCCACCTCGGTCACGGACACGCGACGGTGCGCACCTCGCACCTTCGCCGCTCCTTCCGGAGAGGTGACCACCAGGACCGTCGTGGCAGGGTGATCCAGCGCGACGTGGGCGGGCAGGTCGCCACTCGCCGACACCACGACAAGCGTCGGCGGTTGTGTCGCTCCGGTTCGCTCGAATCGGTAGGCATCGACCGCTGCAGCTTCATCGCCGGCCACGGCTGCCGGCGTCCATTGATGACCGGGCGTCGCGCGCAGGTTGCCTGCCCCGATCACCACTGCGTCGGCACTCGCTCTCAGAAGGCTCATCAAGTAGCGGTCCGCCCGCGAGCCCCCGCTCAACGTCGTCGAGTCGGTGCCGTCGGTCAATCCCAGCGACGCGACACCGTCGACCGATGCAACGAAATTCGCGATGACGTACGGGCGCGGCGACGCCGGAAAGCGCAGCGGACCTCCATACGAGACCTCGGCGCCGAGCGATGCACCGCTTGTGTCACCGCTGAGCACCTGAAAGGGCGGCGGCACCGTCCAGCCCTTCAGGCGGGACTGACCGGGATGCTGGTGAGCACCTCGTCGAGCATGCGCAGAAACCGTTGCACCTTCACGGGTTTCGTCAAGTATGCGCGAGCACCGGCGGCGATCAGCTGCTTGCGGCGCCGCTCGGTTGCGTCAGCACTGCACATGACGACCGGGATGGACGCGGTACGCGGATCGGCGCGGAGCTGAGCGAGGACCTCGTCGCCCTGGATGTCCGGCAGGTGCAGGTCGAGCACGATCAGATCGGGATGATGTTCGCGCGCGAGCTCCAGGGTGAGTCCACCCTGCATCGCGGTGAGGAGGTTGATCTGCGGACGCATCGAGAACACCTCCTCCATCAACCCGATGGTCGCCAGGTTGTCCTCGACGTAGAGCACCGTCCGCTGACAGTCGATGATCGGTGCGGGAGCGGGCGGCTTGCGCCGGACCCGAGGCTTTGTCGCCGCAACCGGCGACCGATTGAGCCTGATCCAGAACGTGCTTCCCGCGCCCCGCCGGCTCTCCACGCCGATGGTGCCGTGCATTCCCTGGACGAGCTTGCGCGTCAAGGCCAGACCGAGGCCGGTTCCGGGCACCGTGGTGCGCTCCGCGCCGAGCCGCTCGAACGGCTGGAACAGCCGTGCCTTCTCGTCCTCAGTGAACCCTGGACCGGTATCGCGCACCGAGAGGCGGATGTAATCACCCACGGCGCCGCCCGAGGTCGCCAGGCCCGGAGGTCCGCCGGCGCCATCCTCGTGTGCCGCCTCCACGAAGATGTGGGCATCCTCGCCCGAGTACTTCACGGCGTTGGAGAGCAGATTGAGCAACGCCTGCACGAGCCGCTGCCGGTCGGCCATCACGTAGTCCGCGGCGCAGTCCGCGAGCGAGCGCGTGATCTTGATGTGCCGGCTGAGCGCAGAGGGCGCCACCAGCCGCACGCACTCCTCCACGGTCGCCTCGAGGGCGACCGGATCGAGTGAGAATGTCTCGCGGCCCGATTCGATCCTGGCGATGTCGAGCACGTCGTTCACGAGGCTGAGCAGATGGCCGCTCGCCTCCTGCACCGCCGCGATCGCCTCGGTCTGGTCCTCGCGCGGCTCGCGCATCTCGAGCAGATCGCTGTAGCCGAGAATCGCGGTGAGCGGGGTGCGCAGTTCGTGGCTCATCCGTGAGAGGTACTCGCTCTTGGCCTGGGATGCCTGCTCGGCGACGTCGCGAGCCTCGCGCAGCTCGGCCGCGGCAACCTTGTCGGCGGTGACGTCACGGCCGATCTCGATGACCGCGTCCGGCCACCCGACGTGGTCCTTCTGCAGGGCCCAGCGAACGGCGACGTTGATGCGGTGGCCGGACTTCGTCGTCTGGATGACCTCGCCCTCCCAGCGCCCCTGGTCGCGGAGCACAGCGAGGATGGCCTCACGGCTCTCGGGAAGCTCCGAGTGCAGCAGCTCGCCCGGATCGCGCCCGATCGCCTCGTTGGTGCTCCAGCCATAGAGCTCCTCGGCGCCCTTGTTCCAGAACGTGATCAGCTGCGTGCGTACGTTCCAGGTGGTGACGGCGTCGTAGGCGAGGTCGAGGAGTTGCGAGCTGCGGCGCATGCGCTCGAGGAGCAGCATACGGTCGAGTGCTGGGGCGAGCGCGGTCCCGTACTGGGTCAGGCGCAGCGCCTCGTCGTCGCCGAACACCGGGGTCAGCGGGCCGGCGGTGACGGCCATGATCCCGCGGCTCAGCTGCGCCTCGAGGACCACCCGGATGACCCCTCGGGAGTTGATCGGATGCCTGGTGACCGAGCGAGTCTCGCCGTACCCCGTCATCTCCGAGACGAGCTTCCAGCCGGCCGCACGGTCGAGGCCGTGCACCGCGAGCACCTCGCCGTCGTCGGTGGCGATCACCGCGCCGTCGGCCCCGACCAGGCGTGCTGCCCATTCGACGGCACGCTCCGCGAGGCGCTGGCGGTCCGGCGAGTAGAGCACGAGATCTGTGAACGCCTCACGAAAGTACCCCTCCTCCCCCTGGCGCCAGAGCGCGAGCAACCAGCGAGGCGGCTCGAAGCCGACATAGAAGAACACGAGCACCGCGAGTGCCGGGATGGCGACCGTGATCTCAGGACGATCGCGTCCGAGGAGGAAGGCAGCGCCGATCGAGAGCAGGAGCGCGGCGATGACGCAGGCATACGCCAGCGCGATCGAACGCAGGCGGGCCCGCTGCACACGCGGCATCGCCGATGAGATGCCCCACAGACGCGCGGAGGGCTCCACGACGCAGCCGAGCCAGACGACTGCGAGCAGCAGGACCACCAGGTGCTGCGGAGTCGACCTCACTCCTGCAAGGGAGACGCCGGTCGCGAAGACCAGGGCTACGGTGGCCACGACCACAACACCCACGCCGGCGGTGACCGACGGCACAAGCCGGGTCATCGCCGCACGGAAGGCAAAGAAAGCCCATCCCGAGGCAAGAAACAGCGTGATCGAGAGCTCACTGGTCAGGGGCACCCGTTCGCCGGTGAGCATGGTGGCCGCCACACCGACCCCGCATCCGCACAGCAACACGATCGACAGGGCGAGGAATGCGCGTGTTCGGTCGCGCTGACGCAGCCACCCTTCGACGGTGAATGCGCCCAGAAGAAGGCAGGCGCCCCCCAAAGCCCACGACAGCACAAGGGTCGCAGTGCTCAAGGCACCGTCAGTATCGGCCTCAATCCGCGAATTCCCCCGACTTCACCGTTTTGTGAAGTCAGGAGGCTGCGAGCACCTCGATAACGGCGTCGGCAACCTGCGAGGTCCCGACCGCTGTCGGATCATCACGCTCGGGCTTCATGTCGTAGGTGACGCTGCGTCCCTCGGCGATGACTCGCGCGATGGCTTTCTCCAGGCGGTCACCCGCTTCTCCTTCACCGATGTGACGCAGCATGAGGACGCCGCTCAACATCATGGCCATCGGGTTCGCCTTGTTCAGCCCGGTGTACTTGGGGGCGCTGCCGTGGGTCGCCTCGAACACCGCGATCTCATCGCCGGTGTTCGCTCCGGGTGCGAGCCCGAGCCCGCCGGTCAATCCGGCGCAGAGGTCGCTGAGGATGTCGCCGTAGAGATTCGGCATGACCATGACGTCGTACAGCTCCGGCTTCTGCACCAATTGCATGCACATGTTGTCGACGATGCGATCCTCGAACTCGATCTGCGGAAACTCACGGCTGATCTCCTGAGCCACGCGCAACCACAGCCCGTCCGTGTCCTTCATGATGTTCGCCTTGTGCACCGCGGTCACCTTGTGGCGGCCGTTGTCGATCGCCCACTTGAAGGCGAACCGGAACACCCGCTGCGTACCGAAGACTGAGATCGGCTTGATGGTGATACCCGAGTCGGCGCGGATCGCGCGCCCACCGAGGCGTTCGATGTCCGCGATCAGCTCGAGAGTCGCAGGTTCACCTTCGGCAAATTCAATGCCCGCATAGAGGTCCTCGGTGTTCTCGCGCACGATCACGAGGTCGACGTTCTCGTACCGGCTGCGCACGCCCGGGTATGACTTGGTCGGGCGCACCAGCGCGTAGAGGTCGAGCTCGCGGCGCAGGGCGACGTTCACCGACCTGATCCCCTTTCCGATGGGGGTGGTGAGCGGACCCTTGATGGCGACCTTGTTCCGGCGGATCGAATCGAGCACGTGCGCGGGCAGCGGGTCACCGTACTGCTCCATCACGCCGAGACCCGCGTCGACCACCTCCCATTTGATATCGACGCCGGTGGCGTCGATGACACGGCGCGCGGCTTCGCTGAGCTCGGGGCCGACCCCATCGCCGGGAATCAACGTGATCGTGTGCTGCGCCATGCTGGTGGTCTCCTCCAGATGATGTTCGTCCGCAGTCTGACAAACTGGGCCGGGTGTGGACCCGCGGGCTCGCGCGCTGGTACGGGGTGCATGGGCGGCACGACCTCCCGTGGCGGGCAACCGCTGAGCCGTGGGCGATCCTCGTCAGCGAGGTGATGCTTCAGCAGACCCAGGTCGCCCGGGTCGCCGGGCGTTGGGAGTCGTTCCTGGCCCGCTGGCCGACGCCCGATGCATGCGCGGCGGCGCCACTGTCCGCGGTGCTGCGCGAATGGCAGGGCCTCGGCTACCCGCGACGGGCCCGCGGGCTCCATGACACCGCGCAGGTCGTCGCCGCCGGAGGCTGGCCCCGCACCGAGGCAGGCCTGCGATCGCTGCCCGGCGTGGGCCGCTACACGGCGCGGGCGCTGCGCGTGCTGGCGTTCGGAGCGTCGATCGTCCCGCCGCAGGACGTCAACATCGCCAGAGTGACGGCCCGCGCCGCACTGGATCGTGAGCCGGAGGGGATGCCTTCAGCCGCCATCGAGGAGCAGCTTGCCGCCGTCCGCCCTCGAGGCATGAGCCCTCGGGACTTCACCTACGCGCTCTTCGACGTGGGCGCGTTGCATTGCCGGGCACGCCCGCTCTGTGATGGATGCCCGCTGGCCGCCACCTGCGCCTCGCGCCACCGACTGGCCGCGGCGCCGCCCGAACCGCGACGACGCGCGCCCCGGTACCGCGGGAGCACCCGTGAGCTTCGCGGCGCCATCCTCCGCGCCACGCTCAGCGATCCCCCGCCGATCACGATCGAGGAGCTGCACGCGCGAGCGGGCGCGGCCGCCGCCCAGTGGTCCGCAGCGGATATTGCGGTGGTGCTGGATGCGCTCGTCCACGAGGGATTGGTGGGTTCGAGCCCTCGCATGGTTAGGATCAAGTGACATGGCCACCAGTTCCGAGTACGTCGACATGGTCGGCCGTGATCTGTGGTCACGCGACGTGTTCACCTTCATCCCGGACCGCGACCTGCCGTCCCCACCGGACACGATCACGCCAGGCACCGGTCCACGGGTTGCGTTCGCCGGATTCCCGTCGGACTTCAGTCTGGCGTTCCTGCTCCGGCTGCTCCAACTCGACGTCCAGCCCGTCGGCATCATCACGTCACCCGGGGCGCACCCGGCAATCCTCGGCGACAACGCGCTGAGCAGGATCGCGGACCATCTCGGCATCCCCCTGATACGCGCCTGGCGGATCAACGACGAGCACTCGCGGTTCGCGCTGGAGGAGCTCGGACTCGACGCGGTCGTCATGGCGAGCTTCGACCAGATCGTCGGTCCGAGGGCGCTCGCCATCCCCAGGCACGGATGGCTCAATGTGCATCCGAGCCTGCTGCCGGCGTATCGCGGCCCCGAGCCCGTGTACTGGGCGATCGCCGACGGCGCCCCGGTCACCGGCATCAGCATGCACAAGGCGGCACCGAAGGTCGACTCGGGACCGATCCTCGCGCAGGCGGAGGTTCGAATCCGCCCCGACGACACGGCCGGGACCCTGACCCGCCGGCTCGTCGAGGCAGGCATGCCGTTGCTTCCGGGGGCGGTCGACGGCCTGCTCCACGATTCGCCGGGGATTGCCGTCGACATGTCGACCTCCTCGTATCGGACCTCGATCGGCCACCGGTCGCTCGAGGAGGCCGCATCGGCTGAGGAAGCCGAGCGCATGGTCCGGGCAGGTACCCCGAACATGCTCCCCTGGATGATGCGCGACGGACGCGCGGTCTACGTCAAGGCGGCTCGGGTCGCGAGCGGCGCCCATGCGGACGGCGTGCCGGTGATCCATTACCCGGCGGGTGACCTGCAGCTGGTCGAGACCATGGACACCTGCGGCTGTCACCACAACACCAATGACTGCGCCCATCGCCGCTCGCAGACCGTGACGGGTCGATGAAAGGAGTGCGCTGACCGGGCATCCGAATCGGGAAGGGCGGTTATGATCCAGCCCGCCATGGTCGAAAGCGGTGCTCGCGCGGTGCTCGTCGTCGAGGACGATGACGGCGTCCGCGGATTCCTGACCTGCGCGCTGGAGAGCGGCGGCCATCCGGCGGTCGGCGTGCGCACCGGCGAGGAGGCGATGGTGGTGCTTCGCGAGACCGGAGCGGCGGTGATGCTGATCGACGGCATCCTCCCCGACATGCACGGCATCCGCCTCGCCCGCGCCATCCTCGACGACCCTGATCTCGAGGGGATCGCGATCACGTTCGTGACCGGCGCGATTCGCGAGGGGCGTCCCGCAGTCGCGGGAATCGGTGCGCTGAGCAAGCCACTCCTCGCGCGTGATCTCCTGGACGCGGTCGACGTGCTGCTGCGCTGGCACGACGCCGGTGGCAGCCCCATCGCGGACCGCCAAGCGGTGCTCGAGCAACTCGAGCACATCTTCCTGGTCGGCGCGTGACCGCGAAGATGGCACCATCGCGCCTATGAAGGAGCCCCGCACGATCTCGCTCCTGCCCTGGCAGGTCACGCTCGCCGAGTTCACGCAGAAGGCCCACGAGGTCGCACCGGACGGTGCGTGCTGCGTCTTCGTCGTCGAACCGTCGATCCCTCAAGCTGCGCGAGGCGGCTACGCGTCACTGGTGATGGCATACTCCCGCGCCGATGAGCCCGTCTGCGTCCTCGACGACGGTGCCGCCCTGGTGCTGGTTCGTGACGGCGGAATCGCCGCAGGCAAGTCGCTCGCCGGGCGGGTCATCGCGCAGATGCGCCGGCTCGCGCTCGATCAGACCCTCACCGCCGGGGTGGCACTGATCGATGGCGATCCGAGCCAGGCTATCGCGGCGGCTCGAGACGCGGCAGCCTCCGTGGCCCCCGGGCTGGTCGGTACCCGGGACTGACGGCGGGCCTCAGCCGCGCCGGTTGAGCACGGCGGCGATGCGGCGAGGCAGTTCGTCGCGCCGCAGTTGCTCGAGTGTTCTCGGCAGCGGAATCGACCAGTTGGGCCGGTGGGTCTCTCCCGGCAGGTTCGGGCGGCGCTCGGCAAGCGCGGCGTCATCGAGTGTGGCGACAACGAGCCGGCTCGGCGCACGCGCGAGCGCGGCATAAGCTTGCTCG
>ODAK010008896.1_pt1 | contig 10012 bp, 4 predicted proteins | sample 1539591 | NCBI WGS metagenome assembly ODAK01 (sample SAMEA3539303, study PRJEB22396) | soil metagenome | biome: tundra; feature: field; material: soil | place: USA | collected 2010-05 | depth 0.15 m | reverse complement strand
CGTATCCAGTGAAGGATTCCAAGCTGGAAATCGTTCCGCTGCGCAAGGAGCCGCTGGTGCTCATCTGCCATCCGCAGCATCCGTTCGCCAAAAAAGAAGCCATCCGGCTCAAGGCGCTCGCCGGCCAGAAAATCATCAGCTTCGAGCCGGACACCCCGACGCGCAAGGCGCTGGACAAAATTTTGAAGGAGCACGGCGTGGAGGTGAAGCACGTCATGGAATTCGACAATGTGGAGACGGTGAAGCGCGCGGTGGAAATTGACGCCGGCATTTCGATTGTGCCGGAAGGCACGGTCATTCAGGAACTGGACAAACAGACGCTGGCCTCCGTGTTGATTGAAGACGGTGAGTTTTTCCGCCCGCTTGCCGCGATCTACAAAAAGAACCGCGTGCTGTCACCGGCGATGAAACAGTTCCTGGCCATTTTGAAAGACACGCCTTGATCCGCTTCAACTGATCCAAGTGGAGCGGAATACCCGGTGACAACAATTTTTCGGCCTGGTGTCACCACCGTGACCGGGGTTTTTTCCACAGAGACCAGCGGCGGCAGCGAAGCTGCCGGCGCAACTTTCCGATTGCCCAAAATGTCCCTGGCTGACATTTTGTCTCCGGCGCGAAGCCCCCCGATATGGTTTGTTTCTCAAACCGAACCGCCTGCCGGATCGAATCCGAGCAACGCCGGGGGCATGGCGCCCGGCTTTTTGAAGCGGGTTGTTCAGTTCAGAGGGCAGCCAATTTTTATCACCAGCAAGAGGTCGTGAATGCAGGAAGTATTTTAAACATGCTCATGCCCCGCGCCGATGGCGAGTTTGATCGGCCATTGGCAATGTTCAGACCGAAGAAAGACGACCAGCCGCCATGCTGCCAAAAAAGATCTCTCAAGCCCGTTCTGAAACGTCCGATTAGCAGATTAGGACGGTCTTTTGGTTTCCCTGGTTGTTTGCCCGTGGTTTCAGCGTTGGGAAAAACGTCCGAGTGAATTGCAAAAACATTTTTAAATTTACCGCCGCATGAAACGAATCATTGGTTGTTCCGGTCGCAGAACAATTCCGTTTGTGCTGCTCGTCGCTTTGCTTCGCCCCGGACTGGTATGGGCCGGAGCGTCCACGAATGCGCCGACGGCGGAAATCGGGGCGCTGGACCTGGCCCAACTGGCGAGGGTGAAGATTGACATCGCCAGCATCCATTCCCGGCCCATCCGCGAGCAGCCGGGCATCGTCTCGGTGATTCAGGCGCAGGAAATCCGCGAAACCGGCGCGCGGGATTTGGCGGACATTTTGCAACTGGTGCCGGGCTTTTCCCTGGGGCAGGACGTGAACGGCGTGGTCGGTCCGGGTTTTCGCGGGTTGTGGGCTTACGAAGGCAAGTTGCAACTGATCGTGGACGGCGTGGAATTCAATGAAACGCTTTACGGCACCACGCAATTGGGCCATCACATTCCGGCGGACGCCATCGCGGAAGTGGAAATCATCCGCGGCCCTGGCTCAGCCAAATACGGCGGCACGGCGGAACTGGCCGTGGTCCGCGTGACCACCAAGGGCGCGGAGCAGAACGGCGGTTACGGCGTGGTGACGCCATCGTTTGCGGATGGTAAAGTGGCCCTGGATTACACCGGCGGCTTTGGTTACACGCTGGGCGACTGGCGTGTGTCGGCCAACGCGTTTGTGGGCGAAAATTTTCGGTCCAACCGCCGTTACACCGCGCTGGACGGAACGAGCTTCGATATGACGCACGCTTCGGACATTGATACGCGCATGGTGAACGTGGGTCTCGGCTGGAAAGACCTCGACGTGCGGCTGATTTACGACCTCTATCAACTGGAAGACCGGATCAATTTTGGCGAACCGCTGCCGCAGGTTGAGCCAATCAGTTTTGAATCCATTGCCGTCGCGGCGAATTACAACTGGAAGGTGAACGACTGGCTGGCCTTGACGCCCAGCTTCACCTACCGGCGGCAAATCCCGTGGCACGGCGGCGTGGCCGGCAGCACGTTTGCAGACGCCACGGATCGCTACATCGCGGAACTGACCGCCGTGGCCAGCCTTTCCGACGATGCCACGCTGCTGGCGGGCTTCCGTTATCTCCGCGACAAAGCCGAGGCCGAGGACACCAGTTTCTACGGCATGCCCGCCGCCGCTTTCTACAATCAAGGCACCTCCGCCGATGTGGCCTACGATACTTTTTCCCCGTATGCCCAGTTGGACTGGGATTTTGATTGGGTCAACGTCACGGTAGGCGGCCGTTACGAACATCACAGCGCGGTGGGCGGCCAGTTCGTGCCGCGCTTGGGCTTGACGAAGGCGTGGGACCGGTTTCACCTCAAAGCGCTCTACGACCAAGCCTACCGGACGCCGAACATCAACATCCTCAATTCCCCGGTGAACGGCATCGTGGAATCTGAAAACACCACCAGCTACCAATTGGAAGCAGGATATATTTTCGACCACGGTTTTTCGCTCACGGAAAATGTTTTTTACATGCAAATTGAGGATCCGATTGTATATTCGGTTGATCCCGGCACGATGAACGAAGGCTACATGAACGGCGGCCAGATCAGCACCTATGGCACCGAAGTGGAACTGCGTTGCCGGCGGTCGAAATTTGCCGCCACGTTCGGTTACTCGCTTTATGTGGTGGATCAAAACACCGTGAATGCCTGGCAGTCCGGCGATTCCCGGCTGACGCTCGGCCTGCCCGCGCATAAAATTTCCGCCAGCGCCACCTGGCATATTCTCGACGCGTTGAGCTGGAACGTGAACAGCACCCTCACCGCCGCGCAGCGCGCCTTCACTTTTCCCAACCGCCAGCCGGTGGAATTGAATCCCACGTTTCTGCTGAACAGCTTTCTTGAATACCGCTGGCTACACGCCTCGGTCGGCCTCGGCGTGGCCAATCTGCTGGATCAGGAGCGATTCATTGCGCAACCGTATAACGGCGGCGAGGCACCCCTCATTTTGAAAGGACGGGAAATTTTCTTGAAGCTCGGCTTCCAGTTCTAACGCGCCGACAACCTCCACCCGCATGGAAAATTTGAAACCTGCCACCCAACGCCTGCGCCCCGGTTCCGCTCTCGGCGGCCTCGTCTGCGCGTTGTTGTTGCTGGCGCGGGCGGCCGGCGGCGCGGATCTGCACACCAGCAATCCGCATGAGGTCATGGCCGGCTATCTACGGGCCTTGCCCGCGTATGTGCATTGGCCGACGAACACCTTGGCCGCGCCGGAACAACCCTGGCGCATCGGCATTCTGGGGGCCGACCCGTTTGGCGACGTGCTGGAAACAACCTTGCGCGACCGCCAGGCCGCCGGGCGCGGGTTTGCCGTCACGCGCGCTTTGAAGCTGAAAGATCTGCCGCCGTGTGAAATCCTTTTCATCGCCATCAAAGACGAAGACGAGCTCAAGAAAATTTTCGATGAACTCGGTTCGCGCCCGGTGTTGACGGTGGGTGAACACGACGATTTTCTCGCCCTCGGCGGCATCGTCCAGTTGCAAACGCGCGACACCGTCAAAATCTTCATCAACCTTGACCGCGCCCGCGCGGCGCAGTTGGAGATTCCGAAGCGGATGCTGGATGTGGCGAGCGGGGTCATCGAAAACGGCGTGCGCCGAAAATTGAAAGACCGGCCATGCCCCTGAAACCAATTGGCATTCAAAAGCGCACCGTGACCGCCATTCTCGGCACGGCATTGCTGGCGTTTGTGGTTTTTGGCCTAGCCCTGGTGGTTTACTGGAACGGTCAGTCGCAATCGCGCGTGCAGCAGTTTCTGGCACCCTATGCGCAGATGATCACCGTCGGCACGGATGTGGCGGTTGAATTTGAAGATGTTCCGCGGGCGCAGGAAATCCTCAACAGCCTCAAATCCAATCCGCAGATTTTGCGCGCCGACATCGTCCTGCCAAATGGCCGCCTGCTGGCGACCTATCCGGCAAAAAGCCAGCCGTTGGAGCCATCTTTATGGAAACGCCTGGATGGGATTTATCTGGCCGCCGACCACGCTGATTTGGTGCAAAGATTTTCGAACGGCGATCCCAAATCCGCGCACCTGTTCATCCGCATGAGCCTCGCAGTGATGCAACAGCGTGAGCGGCAAACGCTGGCGGAGATCTCGCTGGCGGTCGGCTCCATCCTGTTCGTCATCGTGCTGCTGCAGTTTGTGCTCCTGCGGCGCTGGGTGCTGTCGCCGCTCACGCAGCTTGCCGCCATCGCCGAAAGCGCGGGCCAGCAGGGCGATTATTCGCAACGGATGCCGGCTCACGATCAGGATGAATTCGGCCAGTTGGGAAAAAGTTTCAACTCCCTCCTTGCCGCCGTCGAACAGCGCGAAGCGGCGCTGCGCCAGCTCACCAATTTCCAGCGCGCCATCTTGAGCGACGCCGCCTACGCCATCATCTCCACCGACACCGCCGGACGCATTACCAGCGTCAACCCCGCAGCCGAAAAATTGCTGGGCGGGCGGGCGGAGCAACTGGTCGGCCGGGCCGCGCCGGAAATGTTTCATGGGTCGGAGGAAGTTGCGGCGCGCGCCCGGCAGTTGTCGGCGAAGCTGGGCGGACCGATCCCGGCCGGTTTTGAAACCTTCGTCGCCGAGTCGCGGCGCGGCCTGCGCAGCGAGACGGAATGGACGTATGTTCGCCCGGATGGCAGCCAGGTGCCGGTGCTGTTGTCCGTGACCGCCTTGCGGGACGACCAAGGCAAACTTTTTGGTTTCCTGGGGATGGCCATGGACATCACCGAACTCAAGCAGGCCGGGGCGATGCTACAGGAGCGCGAAGCCCAATACCGGCTGCTGTTTGAAAACATGATCACCGGTTTCGCGCTGCATGAAATCATTTGCGATGAAAACAGCCAGCCGGTGGATTATCGCTATCTCGAAATTAATCCAGCCTTCGAGCGGCTCACGGGGCTGGACGCCCGCACGCTGCTGGGCCGGACCGTCCGCGAAGCCCTGCCCGCCGTCGAAAAATACTGGATTGAAACCTTTGGCCGGGTGGCGCTGACCGGCGAACACATCGCCTACGAAAATTATTTTGCGGACCTTGGAAAGTATTATGACACCTGGGTGTTCTCGCCCAAGCGCGGTCAATTCGCCGTGGTTTTTTCTGATATCACCGCCCGCAAGATGGTCGAAGAGTCGCTGCGCGAAAGCCGGCGGCTTTACGAGGAGCTGGTGTTCAGCGTGCCGCTGGGGGTTTACCGGGTGGTGGTGAAAGACGACGGGCATTTCTTTTTTGAATATCTCAGCGAACGGTTTTGCGAAGTGACGGGCATTGCACGCGACGCCGCGCTGGCCGATGCGGCGGCGGTCACCAGCGTGATCCATCCTGACGAACGTGAACAATTTGAACGCTTGAACGCCGAAACTATGCGCAACCGCTCCGCCTTCACCTGGGAAGGCCGGGCCATCGTCCGGGGACAGACGCGCTGGCTCCACCTCGAATCCCGCCCCACGCTGCTGCCGAACCGGCCGCCGTTCTGGACCGGCGTGGTGTTTGATGTCACCGACCGGCGGGACATGGAGGAGGCGTTGCGCCAGAAACATTCGCTGCTGGAAGGCACGCTGCAAGCCACCGCCGACGGCATTCTGGCCGTGTCCGCCGCCGGCAAAATCACCAGCTACAACCGCCAGTTCGTCGAGCTGTGGCGGGTGCCGATGGAAATCCTCGACGCGCATGACATGGCCGCGCTTTCCAAATATGTCCGTCAACAGTTGCACAATCCGGGGGCGATGCAGACGCGCCTCCGCCATTTCAACGACACGTCCAAGGCGGACACGTTTGACACGCTTGAATTCACGGACGGCCGCGTGTTTGAGCGGTTCTCCCGGCCACAGTTGGTCGAAGGCCGCGTGGTGGGCCGCGTCTGGAGTTTTCGGGATGTCACCGCGCGACACTGGGCGGTCGCCTCGCTGCGCGAAAGCGAGCACAAGTTCAAGACGCTGTTCGAGACGGCCAACGACGCCATCCTGCTCATGAACGACCGGGTTTTTCTCGATTGCAACCGCATGACCGAGGTGATCTATGGCAGCCCGCGCGAAAAAATCATCGGCGAATCGCCGGTTAATTTTTCCCCGGAACGCCAGGCCGACGGCCGGTTGTCCGTCGAAAAGGCCGCCGAGAAAATCCGCGCCGCGCTGGCCGGCACGCCGCAGTTCTTCGAGTGGATTCATTCGCGCGGCGACGGCACGCTGTTCAATGCCGAGGTCAGCCTGAACCGGCTGGAGTTGCGCGGCCAGACCGTCATTCAAGCCATCGTGCGCGACATCACCGCGCGCAAGCAGGCCGAGGCCGCCCAGCACGCGGCGGAGGAGCTTTACCGCACGCTCGTCAACACCTCGCCGGACGGCATCTGCGTTTTGGATGCGGAAGGCCGCATCATTTTTTCTTCGCCGATGGATGTCAAACTTTTCGGGCTGCCCAACGCCGAAGCCAAGCTGGGTCGTCCCGGGCTGGAATTTGTCGCCGAAGACGACCGCACCCGCGCGGCGCAACTGCTGCACGACACCACGGAAGGAATATTCAATCCCAACCAGCGCCTGCGCATGGTGCGCGACGACGGCACGCGGTTCGTCGCGGAATTGAACATGACGCCGCTGCGCGACGCGCTGGGCCTGTCGCGCGGCGTGATGATCATCATCCGCGATGTCACCGAACGCCAGCGGCAGGAGGATGAATTAAAGAATAAAAACAGCGAGCTGGAACGTTTCACCCACACCGTTTCGCACGATCTCAAAAGTCCGCTCATCACCATCAAGAGCTTCGCCGGCGCGTTGTTGTCCGATGCCGCCGCCGGCCGCACCGACCGGCTGACCGACGACCTCAAGCGCATCGTCACCGCCGCCGATAAGATGTCGGAGCTGCTCAACGGCCTGCTGGAACTTTCGCGCATCGGCCGAAGCATCAATCCGCCCACAAACATTTCCATGAGCAAACTCGCCGAGGACGTGGTCGCGCTGCTCGCCGGCCCCATCCAACTGCGGCAGGCGAAGGTCACCGTGCAACCCGGTTTGCCGGACGCGCATGGCGACGCGCAGCGATTGCAGGAAGTCGTGCAGAACCTGGTGGAGAATGCGCTCAAATTTCCCGCCGCCGGCCGCGCCCCGGAAATTGAGATCGGTTTCCAAACCGTCGCCGGCCAGACCGCTTATTTTGTCCGCGACCACGGGCAAGGCATTGAAGCCCGCTTTCACGAAACCATTTTCGGCTTGTTCAACAAACTGGACACGCGCTCCGAGGGCACGGGCCTCGGCCTGGCCCTGGTGCGGCGCATTGTGGAATTTCACGGCGGCAAGGTCTGGGTCGAGTCGGCCGGCCCCGGCCAGGGCGCAACTTTTTATTTCACTCTGCCCGCCCGCACGGCACTATCTGATTCAACGGATATGGAAATATGAGTGGCCGGCCGCTGAACATCCTGCTCGTGGAAGACAATCCGGATCATGCCGAACTGGTGCGGCGCGATCTGGAAAAACTCCACGGCGCCCTGCGCCACGTCGAGGATGGTGAGGCGGCCATTGATTATATTTCCGGGCGGGGGATTTATGCCGACCGCATGCACTTTCCCGCGCCGGACCTGGTGCTGCTGGATTTGCGGCTGCCGCGCGTGGACGGGCTGGAAGTGTTGCGGCACGTCAAGCGCCATCCGACATTGCACCGCACGCTCGTCGTGATGCTGACCACTTCCGATGTCGAGCGGGACGTGGCGATGGCTTTTGAACATCACGCCGACGGCTTTCTGATCAAGCCGGTGGATTTCCAAAGTCTTGCCCACCTGCTGAAAGACCTGGGATTTTATCCGCCCGCGTGGAATCAAAATCCGCCGGCAGCCACTCCAAGAGTTGAACCATGAAGCACATCCTGCTCATTGAAGACGAGACGGATCACGCGGATTTGATCATGCGGGCGCTCGCGAACGCCACGCCGCCCTGCAAAGTTTCCCATGCGGAAACCCTCGCGGCGGGCCGCGCCCGGGCGGAGGCGGAACTGCCCGATCTCGCGTTGGTGGATTATCGCCTGCCCGATGGCAGCGGTTACGAGTTCGTCAACTGGGCGGCGGATCGTTTTCCGGTCATTCTGCTCACCGCCTTCGGCAATGAACGCACCGCCGTGGAAGCCATCAAGGCCGGCGCGCTGGATTACGTCATCAAATCCCCGGAGATGTTCGCGGACGTGGCGCATCTGGTGGAACGCTCGCTGCGCGAATGGAAAAATCTCCACGAACGCAAGCAGGCCGACTCGCGGCTGGAAGCCATCAATCATCTGCTCGCCACGATGGGGCCGAACTTTGTCGAAAACGTCAGCCGCCTTATCACGCTGCTGGCCCGCGAAATCGGCGCGGAGTTCGCCTTTTACAACCAGGTCAACGGCCAGAAACTGCGCACGGTCGCCGAGTGGCATTCAGAGCGCGTTGATGGTTCAAAGTTGATAGTTGATAGAAAACACGGCCACGCCGCTTCGGACTATCAACCGTCAACCATCAGCCATCAACTAACCCACCTTCTATCCGACTGTCTGCAATGCGGCTGCGCGGCCTGCACCGAGACGCTCAACTACACCGCCGGCCAGTTGCTGCATGTCAGCATGGCCCAGACCAATCCGCTCGCGGACCCCATCACGCTCCGCGCGGGGGAAAACCATTCACACCTCGGCCACATTATCGAATGCCATCAGGAGCCGGTGGGCATTCTCTGCCTTTTTTTCAACCGGCCCTATCGGCCCAGCGAGGCCGACCGCCGGCTGCTGGGCATCTTCGCCTCCGCGCTCGGGGCCGAGGAAAACCGCCGGCGCACCGATGCCGAACTGCGGGCGAGCGACGAGCGTTACCGGCAGATTGTGCAGACGGCCAACGAGGGCATCTGGGTGACCGACGAACACGACCGCATCACCTTCGCCAACCACCGGCTGGCGAAGATGCTCGGCTACCCCCCGGAGGAATTATTGCAGCGGCCCGTGCGCGATTTTATTGATCCGGCCGATCTCGCGGATCATCAGCACCAGGTCCAGCTCGGACGCGGCGGGCAGGCCAGCCAGTTTGAACGCCGGCTCCGGCACCACGACGGCCGGGAATTTTGGACCTGGGTTTCCGGCTCGCCGCTCTTCGACGACGGTGACAACTATCGCGGCGCCTTCGCCATGTTCACCGACATCACCGAGCGCCGGCAGCTTGAATCCCAGCTTCGCCAGGTGCAAAAACTCGAATCCATCGGTCAGCTCGCCGGCGGCGTCGCCCACGATTTCAACAACATTCTCGCCGCGATCATGATGCACTTGAGCCTGCTGCATCAGAACCCCAGCCTCGACGAGGAAACCACCGAAGCGCTCAAGGAATTGGAGGTCGAGACCAAGCGCGCCGCCAACCTCACGCGCCAGTTGCTCATGTTCAGCCGCCGCTCCGTCATGCAGCCGCGCATCCTGGACCTGAACGAACTGGTGCAGAATCTCCTGAAGATGTTGCGCCGGCTGCTGGGCGAACACATCGACATCGCTTTTGAAACCCACGGCGCGTTGCCCGCCGTCGAGGCGGACATCGGCATGATCGAACAAGTGCTGATGAACCTGGCCGTCAATGCGCGCGACGCCATGCCCCGGGGCGGCAACCTGACCATCAACACCGGCCTTGTGGAACTGGATGCCGAGACGGTGAAGCTGCACTCCGAGCGCCGGCCCGGCAAGTTTGTCATGCTGGCCGTGACCGACACCGGCAGCGGCATGGATGACGGCACGCTCAAGCGCATCTTTGAACCCTTTTTTACGACCAAGGACATCGGCAAGGGCACCGGCCTCGGCCTGCCCACGGCCCACGGCATCGTCAAACAACATCAGGGCTGGATCGAAGTCCACAGCCAGCCCGGACAGGGCAGCACGTTCGAGGTTTTTTTACCCGCCAGGATTCTGCCGCCCATTGCCACCGCCGCCCCGGCGGCGGCCCCGACAGTAGTGGGCGGCCGGGGCATCTTGCTGCTGGTCGAGGACGAGGAAATTGTCCGCCGCCCCATCGGCATTTATCTCCGCAAGCTGGGCT
>ODAK010008895.1_pt1 | contig 10013 bp, 10 predicted proteins | sample 1539591 | NCBI WGS metagenome assembly ODAK01 (sample SAMEA3539303, study PRJEB22396) | soil metagenome | biome: tundra; feature: field; material: soil | place: USA | collected 2010-05 | depth 0.15 m | reverse complement strand
ACGCGGACGGCTGGCTGGGCGAGAACATCCTCGGGCGTAGCTTCGATTTCGACGTGACGATCGTCGAGGGGGCGGGCTCCTACGTGGTCGGCGAGGAGACGGCGCTGCTCGCCTGCCTGCAGGGGCTGCGCGGCACGGTCTCAGCGCGCCCGCCGTTTCCCGCCGAGCGCGGCGTGCACGGCCGCCCGACGGTCGTCAACAACATCGAGACGCTGGCCAACATGCCGTCCCCTACGCCAATAGCGCGTGCCCGATCATTTCCGTGCCCTCGCGCCGGCGGGGCACCGACCACGCCGGCAAGATCACGTGTGTGGTCTCGCACGGGTGACAGCACGCCCGCCGCCGCCTCACCGACCGGGCCCCGTGCAGCATCCGCGGCGGCTGCGCTGTCCTGACTACGATTGCTGCTGGCGCCGTGGGGGTTCGCGCGCGAGCGCGAAGGCTGGCTGCGGTTCTGTCGGTTGATCTCCGGCTTGCCGCGCAACGATCGACAAAGGAGGACAGCTGGCGAGCTCCAAGACCTGGTCGCCGAGCTCACGGAGGATGTGGTAGCTGCGTTTGAGGAGCTCGCGTGAGAGCGTGATGCAGGCTCGGTTCCCGCCGATCCGCTCCTTGGCTTGGAGGCAATACGCGCGGTCGGGGCTGGCCGGGAACCGCGCGCGATCACACTTCATCGGACAGACCCCGCACGCGTTGCGCAGTTTCACGCAGCGCCCGGCGCAACGCCGGCGGACCCTGGCGGGAGAGACGCCCAGGACCCTAGCGCGGTCCGCCGGCGCGACCGCGCGAGAGACCTCGCCCGAGACTGTGTTGATCCATTTTGCCGAGATCTGCGCGCGATGCTGATCGAACCCGCGGGGGTTCAGCCGCAGCAGCTCACGCTGATGCTCGACCGCCTCCTCGCGCCGCCCCAGACGCCCGAGCGCCGCGCCGGCGCGCATGTACGGCCGCGTCTCGAAGATCAACCAGAAATCACCGGCGTCCTCGACAAACACGCGCCGACCCACCGCGCGCTCGCCGGCGGCGACACCGCGCTCAAGCAGCTCGCGCGCCTCCTCAAGGCTCGACGCTGCCTGCGCGAGCAGCACGTAGCCGTCCGCGCAGTCAGGCCACAGCGCGAGCGCCTTGCGCGCGAGCACAGCGCGTCGCGGCCCGGTGGCCTCCCACGCCTCGTAGACCAGATCCTCGGCGCGGTACCGCGGCTCGGAAGCGTGCCGCTCGGCGCGGCTCGCGACCGCAGCGAGATCGTTCTCCACCCCAACACCAATACCGGCCCAGCCGGACGTCGCCGCTCGACATGACCGCTCCCCGCCTGGTCCATGGCGCCCCTACCCCGGTTTTCCGAACGAAACTTCTCGCTGCCCCGGTGGCCGGGATCATCGGTGCGGGCCGTTCGTGGACGGTGTGGATGATCTCGGTGTTGTCGATCCCGCGGAGATAGGCGGAGGTGATCCCGAGATCGGCATGGCCCAGTTGGCGCTGGATGACGACCAGCGAGATCCCCTCGCGGGACATCTCAACAGCGTGGGCGTGCCGCAGTTGATGCGGCGCGAATCGGCGGCGGACTCCGGCTGCCTGGGCAGCGTTGCGTAGCTGAGCGCGAACGCCGGCGGGCGCGCATGGCCGGCCGCGCGTCGGACCCCGCAGGATGCAGAACAGCGTGCCGACCGGCACGCTTGCGCGGACAGTGAGCCAGGGATCGAGATGCTCCCACGCCCAGCGGTCCATCCCGACCTCGCGCCGCTTGCCGCCTTTCCCTCGTCGAATCAGAACGGCGCCGCGGGCTCGGTCCAGATCGCTTTCGGTGAGGGCGAGCGCTTCGCTGACGCGCAGACCGGCCCGCCAGAGTACGACGATCAGCCCGCGCAGCCTCAAGCCGTCGGGATCATCGCCCGCGCAGCGCATCACGGCGATGATCTCCTCCACGGTCGGTGGGTCCGGCGGATAGCGCAGCCCCTTATTGCGCGGCGGGCGGCCCTGGTGAAAGCTGGACAGCGTCGCCGGCGACCGGCGACGGCCAGCGGAATCAAACAGGGGTGAGGATTCCATGGCGTCCTCCTTGAGACGATGATCGACTACACATCGTCTCGCCCCCGATCACACCGCAGGACCCACGCAGCTCGCGGCTCGGGAGGGCTCAGGCAAACGCGTCCAGCGGCACCCAAGCAGACAACTCGTGCCTGGCCAGCGTCGGTCCCGGGCGATCCAAAGCAGTCGTGCCCGTCGTCGCCATCCGGGCTGGCCCACGCCGCCCGGATCGTCACCGAAGCGGTCGCGCGCCGACGGTCACGCCGGAGGACGAATGCGATCGTCCGCGACCTGCGCGATTTCCGCGCAAATTAGGCCTGCGCGTCGTCGGCGGCCGGCTACTGCGGGCGGGCAATGCAGGAGCGATCGCCACACACGTGGACGCGTCTTCCGGGTGAACTGATGGCCAGGGGGAGCGAGGCGTTATTACAGCGATGCAGGCGCCGACCAAACGGGACCTCGAACCCCCGCTGCATCGTCCAGCGCGGAGCTGGCCCGGCGCGTTGAAGGATCGGCGGGGGCGGCTAGCCGCCCACACGCGCCAGCTGGCCACCGTCCACCGGGAGCAAGGCACCAGTGATGAATTTCGCCTCGTCGGAGTGCAGGAACAGGCTGGCGTAGGCAACGTCCCAACCGGTGCCCATGTGGGCGCGGAGCGGGACCATCGCGTCGCGCTGCGCGACTATCCGCTCGCGTGGGACGCCGAGGTGCGCGGCGCGAGCATCGACGGCCATTGGCGTGTCGAGCAGGCCGGGCATGATCGTGTTCACGCGGATGCCGTGTGCGGCGTTGTCGATCGCTAGCGACTGACTGAGGGCGTTGATCCCGGCCTTGGAGATCTTGTACGCGGTCAGTTGGACCGCAGAAGCGAGCGCTGCGATCGACGAGATGTTCACGATTGATCCGGACCGTTGCCCGCGCATCGTCGGCACTACGGCCTGACAGGACAGCAGGCAGCCTCTGAGGTTCACGGCCATGATCCGATCGAAGGACTCCTCGGTCAACGTGAGGGGATCGCTGTCACCGGCACCGATGCCGACGTTGTTCTGGAGGAAGTCGATCCGCCCCCAGGTCTCCACGCACGCGGTGGCCATAGCCGTGCAATCGGCTGCCCTGGTCCAATCGGCGCGCACGCACTCGGCGATGCCGTCGGCATCGGCGATCATCCTGGCCGTCTCCCGCGCGGACTCGCGGTCGCGGTCGGCGAGCAGCACCTTCGCGCCCTCGCGCGCGAACAAGATCGCCGCGGCGCGCCCGGTGCCGATGGTCTGGCCGTGGGACTGGCCTGCTCCGACGACGATCCCGGCCTTGCCCTCCAGCCTCATCCGTCGCTCCGCTGCTGGCGTGGCTGCGCGGCGGAGCCCAGTGCCTGCCAGCCGCTCGGCGGCTCCTCCTCGAGTTCCACACGGGTCGACTCGAGGAACCGGCTGACCATGTTGTAGTAGCTCACCAGCAGGATCACCTCGGCGGCTTCGCGCGGGCCATAGCGGTCGATGATCTGCTCGAGCGCATCGTCCGAAAGCCGTACTTCTCGGCTCATCTCATCGGCCACTCGGCAGATCAAGTTCGCCTCCTCATCGAGGCTGGAGACCGGCTCCTCGGTGGCGATCGCGTTGATCTCCTGGTCGGTGACGCCGGCGTTCCGCGCCAGCCGCTCGTGCTGGGCCCGCTCATAGCCCGCGCCGGTGGCGTGCGCCACCCGCAGCACCGCAATCTCCCGACGCCGCGGATCGAGGGAACTCGAGAGCACGGCGCCCCCGAGCTGCAGGAACGGCCGGAGCCCCCGGCGCGTGCCCGCAACCATCCGAAACACATTCAGCGGCGGCACCTTCCGGAGCAACTCGCGATCCTCGGGCGCGAGCTCGTCATCGGTAGGAAGCGGAATCCTCGGCGGCATCCAGGGCCTCCTTTTGGTTGTGAGACGAGCGGAGCCTATACCGCACCTCGCGAGCGCACCGGCGTCGGCGCCGCCACCGCGACACGCTCTTGCAGCTCGACGGCACGCTCGGTGAGGCGATCGTTGGCAGCGCCCGGCGACGGGTCGCTGGCGCCGCGCTCGGAGTGTCAGCACAGCTGACAAGCTCGCACTAGCAGCGGAGATGCTCGCGAAGCGATGAAAGCAGGCATGACCTCGCCACGCCCCAGCGTTCCGCCCTCGCCAACTCAGGGCCCAGCCGACACTGTTCGGACCGGCTGGGAGCTCGACCGGGACGGCCCGGCTCGGACCCCGGTCGTACGACCGGAATGTCGCCAAAGGAATCGTTAGCACCGAGCTGGCCGATCGCGCGGATCCGTCGCACCGGGAAATGCATCATTTCCGCGCAAGAGTATGAGCGAGTGTCGCGGTCGCGATTTGGCAGCGCCTGACAGTGGTAGGGTCCGGTAGTGCCGCGATCAGCCTCGGAAAGCTCATTGTCAGACGTGGCTCGGCGTCGCAAGATCGGTGCTCGGTTGGTGTTGGGGTGCTTGTGCAGCGCGGCGGGCGTCGTTGCGCTCCTGATCGCGGTAGCGCCGGCAAGCGGGCGGAGCCTCGTGAACTGCGGCCAGCACACCACCGTCAGAGACGTGGGGTGCAAAACGGCCCGGAAGCTCGTCAGCAGCGTGGACCATAAATGCCTCGGGTTCACCGGCAAGGTTTGCCGTGTCCGCGGCTTCGCGTGTGTCGTGCGGTCCGATGCGGGGCGCGCCGCGACACTGCGCTGCACCAAAGGGAACAAGCTGGTCCTCCGTAGGCTCCGTCGCCCCGTTGGCGTTGGCAGTTCAGGCCCGAATGGCCTCACGGACTGCACGCTCTATCTGCTGGACGACACGGGCCAGAACTTGACGGACCCTGGCACCACCCCGTCACCCATCGACGGCCGGGGGGTGCGGACCCTCCTAGGTCATGCAAGCGGTACCTACGGTTGCTTGATCACTACGAGCTATGAGCTGCACATCCCCGCCAAGGGCATCCATGGGACCGTCAACATGCGCATCGAAAACCCCCTGATCGGTAGCAATGAGTGGTCCTGCAACGCGACGGGTTCCTTCCGCTGCTTCGGTCCGCGAGACGGTTCGAATCTGCGCGGATCGAATCTCGTGGTCTTGTATTACGTCTGCATCCCGGGCGAGGACGTCAAGCAGCTCGGGAGGCACCTGCCTGGCTACTGCGGCGTACCCTGATCGCGTTTCAACCGCTCCAGCCGATCACGATGGCCAAGATCGTCGCGAACCGTTTGGCTAGATCAAGCAGCTAACCGCACGGCAACGAACGGCGGAAACAATGGCAACGTTGCCAAACCGACGTAGTCGTCGCGCTCGCTTTCGCCAGAGCGGGTCGCCCGCTCCATGGCGCTCTGGCGCTCCAGATCAACGGCATCCGCGCGATCGGCCAGCTCGGGTCTAACGATTCCTTTAGCGACGAAGGGATCGTCCGGCTCCGGCCATCGCCGCGCCGCGCCGCGCCGCGCCGCGCTTCGAGTTCGCCCAGGAGCATGCGCCGCCGGGCGTCTGCGCTCACGTCTCCTTGGCGACGCGTCCGAGCGTGCAGCGGCAAGGCAACCCGACTGCTCCTCGTCGTCCAAAGCAGAAGCGTGAGCCGGGCTTGTCCGTTCAGCGAGGCTGCTCCTGCTTCGTGAATGCAGAAGCGTCGCACGTCGCGCAATCCGGCGAGTGCTTCTGGGCGATTGCGAGCGCGCGCAGGGACCGCGACATCGTTAGCTCGGCCCGGCTGATCTTGGTCATCAGCAAGCGGGGCCAGGGATCTCTCCGCGGGTCCGCTAGACGCTTGCTCGCGAGCCGCGGATCGGCTAACGCGTCGAGACGCCCGTCTCCTGCAATCGCCGCGGAGCGGCAATCTGGCCAGCGGACACGCCCTGGCTGCTGGTATTGCTCAGAACAGCAGTGACGGCCTCGCTTCTGCTTATCGCGCAAGGCGATCGTCCGACGAGCCCTGAGCTCACGACTGCGTTCGTGGCGAAGGGAGCGTCCGCCGGCGCGGCGCGCGACGACCCCTGGTGGGCGATAGGGGGTGGGCGATGCCGGCGCCACCGACGCTCCTACGTCCAAAGGCGGGACAGATCGCTGGCGCCATGCCGACGACGTCTTTCGCTCGAACGCCGGCCCTCCGCTAGCAGGATTCCTGCAAGCACCGGCGATTGGCGGCCTCTCCCTACACGCGAATCCGCAAGGCAGCCGCCTACCTCGACCGAGGTGAAAGCAGAAGCCAGCACGGACGCGATGCCGCGCCCGCACCGACGCTTACCCGCGCGACCAGATCTCGCGGAAACAGCCGTCCGGACTTTGCCGGCGCTCGCGCATGCTTTCCGTTGAGCTGGCTATCCACTTCCGTCCCCCTCGGGCTGTAGCTTCGCGGTGTGGCCATCGAGCATCCGCGGAGCGGGAGTGGAGTACCCCAGCAACTGGCATGAGCTGATGACATGGTTCCCCGACGACGGGGCGTGTCTGCGCTACCTGGAGCGGCTGCGCTGGGGCGATACGTTCACCTGTCGGTTCTGCGGGACCATGGGCCAGGGGTGGTGGCAGATGGCCGATGGTCTGCGGCGCTGCGCGGAGTGCCGCGCGGAGACGTCGGTCACAGCCGGCACGATCTTCGCGGGCAGGCGCACACCCCTGGTCAGCTGGTTCGGAGCCGTCTGGTACGTCGTCAACCAGAAGCAGGGTGTCTCCGCGCTCGGCCTTCAGCGAGTCCTGGGGCTGGGCAGCTACCAGACCGCCTGGGCATGGCTGCACAAGCTACGCCGGGCGATGGTCCTCTCGGGCCGCGAGCTGCTCTCGGGCGCCGTGGAGGTCGATGAGTGCTACATCGGCGCGCGGCGCCAGGGCTCCGGCGGCCGCGGCGCGGTCGGCAAGGCGATCGTGGTGATCGCCGTCGAGGAACGCGGCCAGGCGCCCGGGCGGGTGCGGATGCGGCGCGTCCCGAACGTCACCAAGGACACGTTGACCGACTTCGTTCTCGATCACGTCGCGCGCGCCACAGCGAGGTTCGCACCGACGGCTGGCAGGGCTACTTCGACATCGGCAAGTACCGCTACCAGCACTCCGTCACGAACGTCTCAGCCAGCGGCGATCCCGCCCACGTGGTCCTACCGCACGTGCACCTCGTCAGCTCGCTGGTCAAGCGCTGGATCCTCGGGACCCACCAGGGCGCCGTCAGCCACCACCAGCTCGGCTACTACCTCGACGAGTTCACGTTCCGCTTCAACCGCCGCCACTCACGCCACCGGGGCCTGCTCTTCTACTGACTCCTGCAGGGCGCGATGGCGACCGAACCCCACCCCTACCGCAGGCTCACCAGAGAAACCGCCGCATAACCAGCGCCAGAGCCGAGCCGGGGTAGCGAAGTGGATAGCCAGCTCCGTTGATTCCATGCGTCCGGTAGATGCGGCGGCGCTGACCGAAAGCAGTGGTGAGCACCGCCCGCCGCGCGAGCGTTGGTTCGCCCAGTTCGAGAGCTTCACTGACTCGGTGAACACGCCCGGAAGCAGACAGTCCATCGCGGCTGTGAGCCGGTCGTGAGGGCCAGCGGGCCAGCCGTTGTAGTGCGTCACGTCGGTGAGGGTTTCGTAGTAGGGGACGAGCGCAATCCGTGCCTGTTTGTCTTGATCCTCGATTATTACGCTCGACTCGACGCGACGGCCGCTCGCGGTCTCGGCAACGGTCCACATCTGGGCGTGGGCATAAAGCGTCGGATGGGAGAGGCTCGAGAGGTAGTCGTAGGTGCCGACCGCCACCTCGTCGGCGAGGGGCTGGCCCAATCGTCCTGAGCATGGCGGCGACCGTCTCTGTCGGGCCTAGGCGTTGTTGGCCGCGGATCGTCGCGACGCCTCGTTCGTCGAACGGTTTCTGACCGGTCCTGCGCCGCTCGGGACTCTGGAGCGGGCCGCGGCTGTTATCTCGCGGATCGAGGCCGGGGGCCGCCGAACGGGCGGCCCCCGCCGTCTGGCGCCAGCTATGGCTGTACGACGAACCGCTCCATCTGGTCGTTGTCTTCGTGTTCGGCTATGTGGCAGTGGTGCACGTACTTCTGGGGTGTGACTAGCTGTCCTTTGTTGTTGAGTGCGGTGCTCGGGAGCGAGTACTGGGCGCGCACTACGGTCACTTGTCCCGGGTTGGCCTTGACCGTATCCTTGAACCCGGCCTCGCTGGGGCCCGGAGGAATCAGCGCCGACTCCAGGAATGGCGCCAGCGTCGAGACATCGAGCTGCGGGACGCCGTTGGGGCCGCCGTACTTTGCCGCGTACCCGGCGGCGTCGTAATTGTAGCGGCCGATCACCTTGAAGGTGAACAGGTGCGTGTGCATCGGATGTGTGTCCGGCGTGGCGTTGACGTAGTACCAGTCCTCCACGCTGTTCCACTTCAGCGCCTCGACGAACGGGTTGCTCGGGTTCTCCCCGTACGGGTGCGCATTGAGGTTCAGCTTCCAGCTTGAGGTGTCGGCGCCGACCTCGTTGAGGGTGATCATCCGTCCCGGCACCGAGCCGCCGCTGAGCTTTGGCGGACCGAGGCTCGTCAGCGCGGTGATGTTCGGGTTGTCCGGCAGTGACCCTGCGCGCGGGATGCGCATCGGCGCGCCGCTCGAGGCCCTCTGCTTGACCCTGATTCGCATTACCGGCGTCAGTGGCGGCGCTGGCGTGGAGACCGGAGCGGACGGGGTGCTGTTCGTCATGAACAGCGTCTGACCGGCAAAGCGTCGGAAGTCGCAAATCACATCGAACCGCTCAGCCGAGGCCATCACCAGCTTGTCGGTTGCAACCGGGTTAATCGGGAGCAGGCCGCCCTCCGCGCCGATGATGTACATCGGCACCCGGCCGATATTGAGGCTCAGGATCCGGGCGTTGCAGCCGTTTAGCACCCGGAAGCGGTACACCGCCGGCTCGACCACGAGATTCGGCCAGATCTTGCCATTGACCAGCATCACGTCCCCGAAGTACTCGCCGATCCACGGCCCGTGCTCCGACGCCGGGTCGGTCGGGTAAAGCAGCGACCCATCCCGGTTGAACTGGCGATCCTGAACGACGATCGGCAGCTCGTACTGGCCGATTGGTCCCGGCAGCAGCGGGTTGCTGCCGCTGTCAAACCCGTCGCGCAGCAGATACCCCCCTGCCAAGCCCGCGACCACGTTCATCCGCGTGTCACCAAGGTAGTGGTCGTGGTACCACAATAGCGATGCCGGCTGCTCGTTTGGATACGTGACCGACTGGGTGCCACCCGACCTGAACGCACCCGGCTGAGCGTACGTATTGCCGTCGTCAATGGCGGCGTTGAACCCACCATGCAGGTGCGTCATCGTCCGCACCTCCGGGAAGGGCGCGAACTGGAGATAGCTGCTACCACCGTTGGTGAACACCCGCAGATAATCGTCTGGAGCGAGGTGGTTTATGTAGTCGACCGAAATCGGCACACCGCTCTGGGCCACGATCGCGGGGCCCAAGTATGAAGCGATCGGATCGACCGACCCCGGACTCCCCGGCCGCAAGTAGCCAAACAGCGTGGTGGCCGGAAGATCACGGTGAACCTTTCGTGAGATCAGCGCGGCAGTGACGCTGACCTTGCCACCGCCAGTCGCGTTGATAGCGTTATCAACAAGCAAAGGCATCGGATCGACATACGGCCTCAGGCACCTCGCCACCGACGTGGCCGCGAGCGCGGATCCCTCCAGCAGCGTCCCACCGAACATCGCACCCGCGGTGCCCGCAGCACCGCGCACAATCAACTGTCGTCTAGTGAGCATCGAGGACTCCTCTTTCTCGGCGAACCCACCCATGCTACCCATTCGCCTCCCAGCTTACGGTTCGTTACCACAGTCGCCAATCACAACTCTTGATCGCTCGCTCGGTCGCCTGAGCCCTGCTGTCCCTGCCTCGTCGCGATAGGTTGGGAATCTAACCGCGGCTCCAACGGGCGGCTTCGGCGGCAACCGTCACTCCTGGGGATTGTCCGAGGAACTGTGTAGGCACGAGCGAAAGAGATCGCTATGCCTAGGA
>ODAK010008894.1_pt1 | contig 10013 bp, 7 predicted proteins | sample 1539591 | NCBI WGS metagenome assembly ODAK01 (sample SAMEA3539303, study PRJEB22396) | soil metagenome | biome: tundra; feature: field; material: soil | place: USA | collected 2010-05 | depth 0.15 m | reverse complement strand
CCGGGAACTTGTGGTACATCAGAATCGTCACGCCCTTTCGGCGCAGCCACCGAACTGCCTGCATCCCACCGCAACGATGAAAGAGCTGACGAGAAACCTGCCGATACCACATTTGGGAATCTCCCATATTGCTTTTATTCAAGCTGGCGCACATTGTAAACTCATCGGGAACCGACGGTCATGCCAAGACAGCGATAACGCCGCTCCGGCCACGCCGAGCTGCACCGAAGGGCCCATTTCTTGGAACCGCAGCTGGGTTGCCTATGATCCTTCGGAGCGTCATAAATGGCAGAACATTGAATGCCTTATGTAATTAGTCAGCCGCAGGGTCGGGTACAATGACGCAGGAAGCCAACACAGGCCCTTCAGTGCATCCGTTTGTGACAACTCCACCAATACCAATTCGGCTGGCAATTGTTGCCGGCGCCCGTCCCAATTTTATGAAGATTGCGCCCTTGATGAAGGCGCTTTCGCACCACGCCGAGTTCCAACTGTCGCTGATCCACACCGGCCAGCACTATGACGACAATATGTCGGGCCAGTTTTTCCGTGAGCTTGGGATTGCCGACCCCCAGTACTGGCTGGATGTCGGCTCCGGCAGCCATGCCCAGCAGACGGCGGAGATCATGAAGCGGATTGAGCCCGTATTCGAGCAGCTCCACCCTACGGCGGTGATTGTGGTGGGGGACGTGAACTCGACCGCTGCAGCAGCCCTGGTGGCGAAGAAACTGGGGATCGACGTAGTTCACGTAGAGGCCGGATTACGGAGCTTCGATCGCTCCATGCCGGAGGAGATCAATCGCATTGTTACCGATTCCATTGCTGACGTTTTCCTGGTTACGGAGGAGAGCGGACGCAGCAACCTTTTGCGGGAAGGGATTGCTCCCGAGCGGATTCACCTGGTCGGCAATCTGATGATCGACTCGCTGCGCCAGCATCTGGAGCGCGCCCGCGCCTCCGATATCGCCGATAGACTCGGTGTCCGAGGTAAGCCCTACGGATTGGTTACGCTTCACCGGCCGGGAAATGTTGACGATGTCGATAGCCTGAGCGAGATCCTGGGGGCGTTGCACGTGATCGCGGAGTCCCTGCCCCTGCTCTGGCCGATGCATCCCCGTACCAGATCGCGGCTGCACAGCAGCGGAATCGAGCTTTCCTCCGGCATTCGGGTCTTAGAACCGCTAGGCTACCTGGATTTCTTGTCCCTCGAAGCAGATAGCTCGATCGTACTTACCGATTCGGGCGGGATCCAGGAGGAAACGACCGCCCTGGGAGTGAACTGTCTTACCCTACGCGACAACACGGAGCGTCCAGCGACGATCCAGTTTGGCACCAACCGCTTGGCCGGCACACGCAAAGCTTCTATTTTGAGCGCTTGGGAGGAAGTCCAAAGGTCCTCGCGGGTAAACCAGATTCCTCCACTGTGGGATGGGCAAGCGGGGCCCCGCTGCTGTGAGGTTCTTCGCCGGTTATATTTGAGCAACATTCCTACCTCGAAAACCGGCACTGATCTCGCGGCTGCGTCATCCTGATCTGCTAAGGCCAGCTTCCCGGGCAGAGATAGTGCCCCAGTTCCGTGCGCACGTTTGATATGCTCTTAAGACTCGACCGTTCTGCTGCAACGATTGCCCGGACCTGGCGCCTCGGTAGGATTGGGAACGAGCAAGGGACCCCGGCCATGTTGGAATGCGACCATGCGACGAAGTGAAACTGGATCTTCCCTCAGCCAGTCTCTGCTAGGCCGGCTCACCAAGAGCTCCCATATTCCAGCCCTGGATGCATTGCGCGGATCGGCTGCGTGGTTAGTGGTCGTCGGCCACACCTTTGGTCCGCCCAGCTTGGGACGGATGGCGGTTGCGGTTTTCTTCGTGCTCAGCGGCTTCTTGATTACCTGGCTGCTGGTGCGGGAGTCGGATGCGAGTGGCGCCATCTCTCTGCGGAATTTCTACATTCGACGCACGCTCCGTATTTTCCCTGCCTTCTATGTCTTCTGGATCATTTGCATTGTAGCCGCACTCGCCCGCGGGAGCAGAGTTTACTGGCCGGAGGCATTGTCCTCTTTCTTCTACATGGGCGACTATTACAACGCCCTCCATTCGATGCACGTCAATAACATCATGGGCGTGACCTGGTCCCTGGGTGTAGAGGAGAAGTTTTATCTGCTCTGGCCCTTCATCTTTGCTGCCTTCCACCGGAATCCTGCAAAGCTGTTCAAGTTCGCCATTGGCAGCATTGGGCTCATTTGGCTGTACAGGATCATAGCCAACCTGGCTTTTGCGCTGCCTCCTGATTACTTGCGCTACGCTTTTGACTCGCGCTTCGATAATGTCCTCTACGGTTGTACCTTGGCCCTCGCGCTCAAACTGGTAAAGCTGGAGCCTCTCCTCAAAAGCGTCAATCGTTTCAAACTCTTGCCTTTTGTCCTGGGCGCCGTCCTGCTTGCTTTAGCGGTATTCGAGGCGCGCTCTTCTTCGACCTATGATTATGTCTTTGGGATGACGCTGGACTCAGCCATCATCGTGATGATGATGATTCAACTGGTGTTCCTAGGCGCCGTGAAAGGCTGGCGATGGCTTGACCATCCGGTGCTGCGGCTGTTTGGCCAGATCTCTTACTCCCTTTACCTGTATCACATTGTGGTAATTGCCTTGGTGGACCACTTCCTTCCGCACCTGCGAATGCGCTGGTCCTATCCGATCATCTACCTCGGCTCGGCCGCCGTGGCTTACATTTCATATCGGGTGATTGAGCGGCCGTTCCTCCGGTTGAAGGATCGGTTTACGGTCACGCCAGAGGCGCCTCGGAGGTCCTCGGAGGGGCTCCGCCGAGCCTAGCCGGGCCCGGGTGGCGGGAAATCCAGATTTCACGGCACGAGGTTCGGATTTCGAACGCCCGGAGCATGCGTCAGGGGTTCCTCCAGCAATCGGCGATCTCCAATTTCCGCTTCTCCACTCCCGATTTGACCCAACGACTCTGACAAGTGGTTTAGTTCAGCTCCGCTATTTTTTCTCTTCCGGGCGCCAACGCGCCAGGTTCCGCATGGCGCTCTGAGGTTTGCAAACTGCCGGAGAGGATAGCTCCCCCCGAGAGCTGGAGTCCTGTGGTTCAGACGGAGTTGCAGTCGTAGGCCGGTCTGACCTCTGCAGCGTCAATGTTATCGGCTGCATCTTACGGCGCCAAAATACTCACAAGACATTGTGACCAGAGTAAGCATTCCAGAACCGGTTACTTTCGTGCGGACCTCCGACTTATCGCGAAGCCCCAATACGCCGATAGCTACTTCTAAAGGCCCAAAAGTGGGCTGCATAGCTCATTTACTTGTTCGTGGGGGAGATTTTCATGAGAACTGTCATACGCTGGTTATGCACTTTTGCTGTCCGTCAGCAGGTGCTGATGCCTACATTGCTGTACATCATCATTGCAGGCGTGTTCTCCGCGCCGCTGTTTGCCACGGTTAATTCTGGTGAGATCATTCCGAGTAGCGTCTCCGCGACTCGTAGCAGTACTTTCGATCCCATCAATGGCTACTCGGTTACCTTCCGATGGACGACTGTCCATCGGAGCAACTCGATTGTTGTGATCGAAAACTCTGATGACTACCGGGGAAGTACTAATTATTCCAGCCGCCAAATTGTGCAGAACGACTACGTAACCAACCACACGGTGGTAGTCGATCACTTCCCGGCGTACAGCTACTCCGGTACCTGGGGCTATTATGTTGCTTCGCGGCAGCAGGGCGCAGCGATTTGGCGGCAGCCGGGCGGAGCTATTTGGCGGCAGCCCGGCGGGATTGGTTCGCCGCAGCCGAGCGGGACTTGGGCGACATATCCGGGGCCGGCTACGCCTGCTTGCAACTCTTTACATATTCCCGGATGTGGCGGCTCGTATCTTACATTCAACCTGCCCACTGCCCCCACCAACCCGAATGGCACTCTGGTATTTACCCTGTGGCCTATCGGGGGCCAGAACGTCTATCAAGGCGATCCTGCGGAGTCGCCAGCGTGCACCCCCACCGAGAAAAACTCGCGGGAATGCAATGACCTGTACATAGCCCTGCAAGCCAATCTGATGAGCGGACCGTCCGACCGTACGGTGCAGATACAGAATGTGGTAATCAGCAATACGGACACGGGGCGACGAGTCACGGACAACAGCGTCACGGCACAATATCTCTGCAACCTTGGTGCCCCCTCCAATCCTCCTCCCCCGGGCTGGGATGGAGCCTATAACCTGACCAACAACTCCTGTTATAACGCAACTCTCTACAGTACAAATACGACGTTGCGATTGCGAGTGAATTCCCGGGCTGTTCCTGCTCATTATCAGGCCACGGCACGGTTTCAGGCGCAGTACGGGGGAGTCAACTACGGTAATCCGGTTGCGGTGACCTACAACTTCATGGTTCTGCCGAAGGCTTCCTTCACGCCCACGCCGCCGGGTTCGTTCCCCGAGATTGCGGGACTCGCGACCTGGCAGAGCAATATGGTTAACCCGACCCCTTACCCGGGACACGGGGGAACGCCATATCGATCGGGGGAGTTTTGGTGTACTGACAACAAGAAGATCAATCCGTGGTGGAGCCTGGACAACGGAAACTTCGCGGGCTACTTCGACTTGCCTTCAAGCATTTTTTTCGAGGCGTGGAACTATGATGGCGGACGTGTCTATCAACAGATCTCAGACTATGATTACAACGTTCTGGGAATGCCGGGATATCAGAACCCAGCGCATCGCGATCACTGGAAGCGCTGCACCGAACTGGCGCTAGAGCCCTACAAAGACACGGCCCTCGCGACCAAAGGCGGATTCATCTGGGAGGCCAACCAGTTTCCTTATGGCCTGGCGATGAATTATCTGCGAACCGGCGACCCGACCATGCAGCAAGCTGTCAATGTTCTGGCCGCAGCTCCAATGTACAATCTCAGCGCTGGCAGTAGTCCCTATGTTTCGTTCGCACGAATTGGGGCATATGTGCTTGACAATCGTCTTGCCGCCGAGATCGCAGGCGCATCTCGAAGTCCGTTGGTGCCGCGAGAGGTTGACGTGCTGCTGGGTTATCTGGACCAGAGCTATAACTTCAGCGTGAATAATCCAAACCAGCAGCAGTACCGCGTCCTCCCGTTCGCCATCGGCCTCGTCATGGAAGCCCTCATCAATTATTATGAGCTTGATGAGGCCGAAGGGAACGCGCCGGATGCGAGGATCCCGCTGGAGATCAAGAAGGTGCTTGACTGGTGGTATTCCACGCAATACATTGCCTCGACGCACACTCTCGCCTACCAGCCGTATAACGTTCCAGTTGACTTTACCCTGGTGGGAGGAAATCTCTATGGTGCAACCTCACTGAACGACCTGGTCTCCCCGGCTTATGCCTGGTACTGGAGCAAAAACGGGGACAATAGATATCTGGCTGAAGGGGATGACCTCTTCAATCATGTCTTTGACGATGCCATGTTTTACAATCCCACTGGATTATTGGACGGGGGATGGACCTGGTCCGTTAAGGAGTTCAATCAGATCTACAAATGGAGTTTCGACTACGTGAGATGGAGGACCGGTCAGAACCCGGATGGCTCGTTCCCCGCGGTGGGAACGGTCCAGGCGGCCGCCAACCCTTGTGACAACGGGTCGCATCCTTGCGTTGCGCCCGGGGCCGACCACACAACCCCGGTTCAGTTTTTGTGGGGGCCGGGCGTTGGCACAACTTCACCGACTATGAACCCGGTGCTCTCCAATGCGAGCGTCACGGCCACCACGGCCATGTTCAGGCTTAATACCTTCAAACCAAACGTCACTCTGACCGTGTACTACGGGACAGCGGCTCCCACGGCGTGCAATCTAAATAACCCACAGCCGCCAAACTGCATGCAACCGTTCCCAAACTTTGGCTTCCAGGCCATGCTCTCGGCAAACTATCCCTACAGGTCCACGACCACAGGGGTGGTGCAGGACCAGACAGCAGTATCTCAGGGAGTGCTGAACGTTTACGATGCGACCGTGACCATAACTGGACTGAGACCGAACACCACGTATCACTGGAGGCCGCTGACAACGGACGCCTCCGGCAACATGGCAGCATATCACGACCAGACGTTCACCACTGGCGCACACTAACCGACCACCAAACCCGTTGGCGTGGGCTCATCATCTGCAACCGTACAGTTGATGGACCCATGCCAACCCGAAGGTTCAGATGACGCGACTTAGTTGTCATCGTTTCCGATCAAACCAGGTAAGGCTGGGGTTGAGTGTGCTGGGTTAAGACTGCGAACCCCCTTGTCCATTACTCAGGAGCAACATCAGGAGAAATCATTCTTCGCCTCGGCATCAAACCGACAAAGCCAGTGACCCAAGCTTCAAATTCACTGTCCGACAGAGAATATTGGTCCAAGAGTCGCGGCAAAAGCAGGGGATTGCTGTTTCGGGTCGAGAAACCGTGGATACAGGTGGTTGCAGATTGCACGCCCGCCTGCGATAGCCAAGCGACGAAGTCAGGCCGGCTCGCTCCGCTGGGATAACAGAAGTGGACGCGTCCTCCGCATCCGCCGGTGATTTCCTCGATCAAGCGCCGATTCTCTTCGATCTCGGCAATGAATCTCTCGCGGTCCAGCGGAGTGCGATGGCGATGTGTGTGCAGTTGAAAGTCGACTCCGCCACGTGACATCTCGAAAACTTCGGCAGCGGTCATTAAGTGAAGCAATCGTTCTCGCGCAAAGACACCATAATCGAACCCGATCAATGCCGCGAATTCACCCGCCAAATCGTCCTTTTGCTTTCCGGTCAGGCTGTTTTTTCGGGCATGTTCGTCAATATGGCGTACCAGTGCGGTCCTTGCTGCCGGCGTTCGCAGGTCGACCTGCGGGGGCAACCACGGAAGGTGGGACGCTTCGATAACATGTTGCTGACGCTTCCACATCATGTAACCGAGCGAGAATCGAAATATCGGACGGTTGAATAAACAATAGTAAGTCGTCAAATACACCGTCGCTGGAAATCCATATTTGCGAAGAATCGAGTAGGCGTTGACGAAATCTGCCCAGCCGTCGTCGAAGGTGATACTCACGCTGCGGGGCGGGAGCTTTCCAGCCTCCAGCAGCCGCAATCCTTCCGCAAGCGCCAGCACGTTGCAATTGAGTTGTTTGAGGGTCTCCATCCGGCGTGCAAAAGTCGCTGGGGGGAGAAACATTTCGGGCTGGAACGCGTGCTCGTCGCCCATCGCGATGCCGTGGTAACAAAGGATCAGCAGCCGTTGACGCCGCCATTCGCTGCGCGCAATGATGGAGGATAAGCCCAGTCCCTTTGTCGTCAACAACGATCGCTTGATAGTTCTTAGGACGTTCATGGAAAACTCGCTAAATGAGTTTCACTTGCCTTTCGAGGAATCCGACAACTCGCATGACTCAATAATCCTAACTGGGGTGGGACAAAGGATTCCGGTCGGCCTCAACGCGAGTTCCGAAACTGCCGACTGCGACCTTTCCATCCGATTTTGGAAGCATTCCGCCATGCTCCGATTTTCCGTTGCCCCTGACCCCGCACATTTATGCATTCACCTAACTCCGAGTTTACTTTCCAGCTGAGAATGCTTGCATTTCCACGCCAATGCTTGCTCGCGTGTGCAAATCACGAGCGCACGGGTCGGCTTGTATTGCCCAGATTGATATAGATTCCAACGGTTCTTATCTCCGGCCAGAAAACCAGAATCAGCAGCTGCTGGCCCAACGTCGGCGTAGAGCCCGCCAGACTCCAGATAAGGGCGACTCACAAACGCAAGGTGCGGACTCACGCGATGCGTTTCGGAGGAATGCAACCATGACGCGTCTAAAATGCCCCTGATGGTTGGCTGCTTCTCAAGTGAGGCAGCCATTCGGTAAAAGGATTTCAGAAACTCCCGCTCCGAAAGAAACGCGACTGTCAAGCTGGATACGGCGATGTGCGGTTCGAAATAGGGATGAAACGCTCTGGCCTTCATCGCTAGAAAATACAAAGTCCGGGGCATCTGGGTGGGAGGAAGATCGAGCAGCAATCTACGGGAAAGCCCAGATACCTCCCACTGCAGTAGACCCGCCGGGAAGCGCAGCAGTAGTGCGAGTTTGACCATAGTAAGAAATGGATGACATGTATAAACAAACTTGTGAAGATCCTTCTCCGGTGGATTTGCATAAAACATGAATTCCTTGCAGAAGAGATGCTTTACCGAATCCTCCACTGGTAGCTGAGGAATGCGATCAAGAGACCGCATTACTGCTCGCAACAACAGCGCCCGCTCAAATACACACGGCTCTGCCGCCAACCCGCCTTGCAATAAAACGGACTCTCTCAAGGACCGCAGTTCCGCAGTCGGCTTGTGAATCTTGGCGACGCCCTGAAGAATGCCGAGACGCATCTGCTCTGTGACACCTCGCGCAGCCAGGAGGTTCTCAGCTGCCATCAGACTCGAATCTGATAGCGCATGCTCACAGACCGACCGGGTTTGTTCAATTCGTTGTGAAACCGTTATTTCCACACTTCCTGTTCTGTCGACCGCCAGTCGTAAGGCGGTCCGACTCTGGAGGGTCAATGCTGTCGCCTGTATCTTACGACTGCCAAAGTTTCGGAGCCGTGAGTAACCAAGGTTATCACTCTGGGCGGTTACTTTCGTGCCTCCATTGGGTACTTCTGACTGTTCGGCAAGACCCCGAAGACGCGATACTTTGCTCTATGGACCCCGAGGGCGTGCTGTACGGCATTTTCTCATGAAATTCGGAAACAGCGTCACACCGTGAATTTCCGGTGGGCAGAAGCTGACGCTCACATTGCTGTATGTCATTACTGGATTTGTCCTCGCGGGAGTTTGGACTCAGTTGGAGCTAAAAGGAGATTCCGGATGGGATTTAAGCATCTCGCGTTGGGCCTTTTCATAATTTTCGTGTTCACAGGCTCTTCGTGGGCCCAAAAGCTGCAATACTGTAGAATTACGTCGGATACGACCCCTCCGCCTGTTAATGCCGGAAGCACGCACGCGTTCACCGCCAGTTGCCCAAATCCAGTGTGGAGTGTCAGCGGGCCTGGGTCGATCAATCCTTCGACTGGCGTATATACCGCTCCGGCAACGGTATGGGCACAGGACGTGTCTCGTGGCTGGCAATTGCTTCCACTTAACAATGTATACAAGCTGCCAATCAACAGATTGCCAGTTGATAGCCGTTCTTCCTACTGGATGCAGCGGGTTGCCGACAATGGCACGTCTTTCCCGTCTTATCACGATTTCAAGCTGGTTCAGCCTGGACTATTGAACCTCTACGACAATATTGTGAACAACTCGACACCTACCCAGTTGATGCACTTCTATTATGCGGGCGAGTCGAATCCGTGGCAGGACACGCTCTGGCCTGTACCCCTGCCGCCCAATGTAAGTATGCAGAACGGCTGGTCACAAGATGTTGCGGTTGGCCTGGACCGGCACCTCTTCTCCATCAATACCCAGACCGGGGACGATGCCGAGATGTATGCTTTTTACCCGGATTTTCCAACCATCGCAATTACGGCTGGAAATCCAACCTCCATCGCCTACACGACTCATTCAATTCGGACTCTGCAGAATCCGCTCCGGGTCTACATAAACGGCATTACGGGTGGCTGCTCGATTCTGAATGGCAACTATCTGGCGACCATCGTCTCGCAGACTCCGGGTACGGGAGGAACGCTGACCGTGCCGGTAAATACCACCGGGCTAACGTGTTCCAGCGGCACTCCCAAGATGGGAGGCACGGCGGTAAATTGTCCCACCTGCAACTCGCAAAGCGGGCAACATTGGTTCCCGTACTCGAATGCCATTACCGGAGGAGTAGATGCAGCCGGTTCCCCACTCAGCGCGACTTCGGTTCACACCGAGGAATGGTGGAACGTCGTACAGCAGAACATTCTTGACCCGGCCTGCAACTGCATAACCCTGGGCCACGCCCTGCGCACAGACCTGAGCAACGCCTACATATCACCCCGCAACTTGTGGCCTGCCATTCTCGGGAATCAAG
>ODAK010008893.1_pt1 | contig 10015 bp, 12 predicted proteins | sample 1539591 | NCBI WGS metagenome assembly ODAK01 (sample SAMEA3539303, study PRJEB22396) | soil metagenome | biome: tundra; feature: field; material: soil | place: USA | collected 2010-05 | depth 0.15 m | reverse complement strand
CCGCAGCGAATGGAAGGTCGACGAGGAGCCGGTGAGCAGCGCGTAGGACTCGACGCGCCCCGTAGCGTCGAGCGACCAGCCGATCGATCCGTCGTCGCGCTGGTAGCGCACCACGAAGTCCATCGCCCGCTCGACCATGGGCCAGAGTCGCGCCGCGGCGTCGACGTCGTCGGTGGCGACCGTGTAGTGGTACACGCCCGCGGCCACGTAGGCGCAGACGTTGGTGTCGAGGCGGGCGTCCTTGACCCGCGGCCCGACGTAATAGTTGAACCAGCTGCCGTCGCCCAGTTGGTGGCGCTGGAGCCACTCGTAGGCCGCCAGCGCGGCCGCGAGGTGTCCCGAGACGGTCAGGGCCATGGCGCACTCGACGTGGTTCCAGGGATCGCAGTGTCCGCCCGCGAACCAGGGGATCTGACCCGAGGGCAATTGCACGTCGGCGAGGTACGCGGCGCTGGTGGCGACTTCGTCGTCGGTCAGAATCCCCGGAACCCCCTGGAGGACGTCGGTGGCCCTCACGCGACGGGCTTGTCCACGTAGACGACCAGCGACTTGCCAATGAGCGGATTGAGCACCAACTCGAGGTACCTCGTCACCGGCGGGTGCTTCATGATGTCCCACACCAGGAGCCGGTGGTAGTGGCGAACGAACCAGTTGGTGTCGTTGGTGGTGCCCACCAGGCACTTGAGCCACCAGTACGGACTGTGCAGCCCGTGGGCGTAGTGGTGCGCGCCCACGCGAAGCCCCACCGAGGTGAGCCGCTCCTCGAGGACGCGGCGCGAATAGATCCGGATGTGCCCGCCGGGGACGTTGTGATACGCGTCTGACAATGCCCAGTTGATCCGCTCAGGACCCTGGCGCGGCACGGTGATCGCCATCGTCCCCCCGCGCTTCAAGACCCGCGCCAGCTCGGCGATGGCGCCTAGGTCGTCGGGGATGTGTTCGAGGACTTCGGAACAGATCACCCGGTCGAAGGTCTCGTCGGCGAAGGGCAGCGCCAGCGCGTCGCCCTGGACCGCGACCGCGACCGCGTCGAGCGAGAGTTCCCCAGCGTCCAGCATCGCCGCAAAAGTAGCGCGCACGCCCAGTACTTCGTCGCGTCCCGCGTCGAGCGCCACCACGTGGGCCCCACGTCGCGCGGCTTCGAAGGCGTGGCGACCAAAACCGCAGCCCAGGTCCAGCACCGCGTCGCCGTCGTGCACCCCGAGTTGGTCGTAGCGCGCGGTGAGCATCAGGTGAAGTCCACCGATTCGGGCAAGGGCCGCTGCCCCAAGACGGCGTCGTAACACGCCGCTGTGCCGCGCGCGGTGACCTCCCACGTGAATCGCTCCATCACGCGTTCGCGCGCCTTCGCCCCGAGGCGCGCGCGCAGGGCCGCGTCGTCGAGCAGGGTACGAATGGCCTCCACCAAGGCGTCGGGGTTGTTGGGTTCAACCAGCAGACCGGCCTCACCGCTCGTGCCGACGACTTCGGGCAGTGCTCCCCCGGTGGTCGCCACCACCGCAACGCCACAGCTCATCGCCTCGATTGCCGGCAACGAGAAGCCCTCGTAGAGACTGGGCACGATCGCCACCTCGGCTTCGCCGTAGAGTCGAGCGAGCTCTTCGTCGCTCACGCCCGAGATGGTGGTCACGATGTCGTTGAGACCCAGCCGCTCCATGGTGCGCGCCACGCGGCCCTCGGCCTTGGGACGGCCGATCACGACGAGGTCGATGTCGCGCTCGACGCGCAACTTGGCGAGGGCCTCGAGCAACGGCACCAGTCCCTTCATCGCCACGTCGGAGCTGGAGGTGACCATCAGGCGTCCCGGCTTCTTCACGACGTCGTCGTAGGGACGAAAGACGTCGTGATCGACGCCGACGGGGACGACGGTCATGCGACTCGGGGCCACACCCATCTGCGCACTGATGTCGCACTTCGAATTGTGGGACACCGTCAGCACCGCGGGCAGTTGGCGCACCACGCGGACCTGCATCTTCAAGAAGCCGTACCAGCGCCGAGTGGTGTAGCGCTGCCAGATCGTCGTGGCGTGGTCGAGGGCGATCGTGCGGTCCACGGTGATGGGGTGGTGCAAGGTCTCCAGGAGCGGCCATCCCTCTCGGCTCAGCGCCAACACGCCCGTACCCAGGCACTGGTTGTCGTGGATGATGTCGAAGTCCGCGCGGCGCCCGCGCAGCAGTCCGCGCACCCGCCGGGCGAAGGCCCAGGGTTCGCCGAAACCGCCGCTCAACATGATCAGGAATTCGCCCAGATCTGACAGCGAATGGAACTCGCGGCGCGCCGGCCAGCGAAACGGATCAGGTTCACGGTACAGATCGAGACCCGGGACTGGGGTGAAACCTACCCCCTCGTCGAGTTCGGGCCACGGGGGGCCCGAGAACACCTCGACGCTGTGGCCCAGTCGCACCAGTTCTCTCGTCAGGTGCCGGGTGTACACCCCTTGCCCTCCGCACTGGGGATTGCCCCGGTAGACCAGGAAGGCGATACGCAGTTTGCCGGGGGTGGCGCTGCGGGACGCCACCCGGCCGGGAATCTGGAGGGCGCCTGAACGGGCCCACGACTCCCTCGTCTTGGCAACGGTCTGACGAAAGGTCTGGGGCACTGTCCAACTTTCCGAGGGAACGTAGGTGTTCAGTCTCGCCGATGGCCACCACCGGCACAAATGCGGAAACTACCGGTAGGCGGCCTCGATGTCGCTGTCGGGGACTCGACGCACCAATGCGGTGCGCACGAGGAACACCCCCGTGATCAGCGTCACCGCAGCGCCGAGCCAGACGCCGACGCGAGGATTGCTGTAGTGGATCACCAGACCCACCAATGGTGCGCCGATGGGCGTGGTGCCCAGGAACGCGATCGCGTAGAGACTCATCACCCGTCCGCGCATCTCCTGGGTCGAGTTCGTCTGGAGGAATGAATTGGCCGTCGAGATCAGCGCGATCGACAGCGCTCCGGTGGGGATCAACATCAACTCGGCCCACACCAGGGTCGGCATCGCGCCCACCAGACCCATCAACACGCCAAATCCCAACACGAGACCGGCCAGGAGTTTGGGCGTGGGGCGCGCCCGGTACGCCGTGGCCAGTCCCCCCGCAATAGCACCTAGACCCATGAACGCCATCAGGAGTCCGTAGTCCGCCGCCGAGCGGGCGTGAAACGTGGTGCGCGCCAACTCCGGCAACGTCACGGTGAAGTTGTAGGCGAAGGTCCCGATCGCGGCGACACCGATCAGCACTTCGCGCAGTAGGGGCTGGGAGGCGACGTAGTGCAGACCGAGGCGGATCTGGCCCTTTTCTCGCGACACGGTGCGCATCGGCAAGAAGTCCTGGTCGCGCATGAGCGCCAGCGCGGCGAGCACCGCGAGGTACGACGCGGAATTGACGTAGAAACACACCGCCGAGCCGAAGAACGCGATGAAGCCCGCGGCGATACCCGGACCGATCAACCGACCGCCGTTCATCAGGACCGAGTTGAGGCTCACCGCATTGGCGATCAACTCGGGACCGACCATCTCCTGCACGAAGGACTGACGCGCGGGATTGTCGAAGAGGTTCACGAGTCCGAGCAGTCCGGCCATCAGATATAACGTCGGCATGTTGACGTGATGCGTCGTCACCAGCAGCCCCAGGGCGAGGGCCAGCAGTCCGGACACGCTCTGGGTCACGTAGAGGATCTGGCGCTTGGCGCGTCGGTCGGCCACCAGTCCGCCGTAGGGGCCGGCCACCAACATCGGCACGAACTGCAGGGCGACCACCAGACCCAGGTCGAGCGAGGAGCCGGTGATCTGCAGCACGAGCCAGCCCAGGGCCACCGATTGCATCCAGGTGCCCGACACCGAGATGAGTTGCCCGATGAAGTACAGGCGGAAGTTACGCACGCCCAAGGCGGCGAAGGTCTTGGAGGAATACGCGCGCGCGTTCACGATTCCTCGAGCAGGGTTTCAAGGAACGCCACGAGCTCGGCGGCCCTCGCGCGATCAACGGGTGAGAGGGCGAACAGCCTCTGCGCGAGGAACTCGGTACGGCGCCGACGATTGACGTTGAGCTCCTTGCGACCTTGGGGCGTCATGCGCACCAGCGTGCTTCGGCGGTCGGATTCGTCCTTGTGGCACGAGACGAGCCCCTGCGCTTTGAGACTGCGCACGAGGGGGGTAATCGAGGGGGGCCGGACCAACTCTAGACTGGCCAGCTCGCCCAGAGTGAGGCTCTCGTGTTTGTCCAACAACGCGAGAATCGACACCTGCGCCGGCGAGAGCGAGCCCGTGGCCGAGGCGCGCAAGCGCCGCTGCAGGCGCGCCACGCTCTGGCGAAGTCGGGTCGCGAGATCAGTGAGTGAGTCATCCATTTAGTTAACCTAACTAAATACTACACCCCATTCGTTAGGTCGTGTCGGGCCTCGTGACGCTCATCTGACGGATGTCGGACTGCAGGGACGTCTGGTAACGCAGGCGCCCGACCCCCTGAGCGAAATCGATACCGGTCAGTGGTCCAAAGGAGGGATGGTAGAAGACCGCTTGACCCAGGACGCAGGTCCAGTGCACGATGACGAACGCCGTGGCGTCATCGGTTGGTTCGATCCACCCCTTGCCCTGAGCCGCCACCAGTGTCGCGATGAATCCGGCGACCTCTCGAGCCTGCACGGTGCGAAGTCGCACGTCCTCGGGGGCGATTTGGCGGAAGTAGGCGATCAGGGGCGCGAGACGATGGATGCCATCATTGGCCTCCGCTGACCAGCAGCGCTCCATGTAGGTGCTCGCCGCTTCGTGAAACGCGGCCTCGTCGCCCTGATCGACCGATTCCTGCATGTCGCTGAGCGCCAGGGCGTAGGGCATCAGGAAACGATTCAACGAGATCACCGTCGCTTCGGCGATGATGTCGTCGAGCGAACGGAAGCTGTAATAGACGGTGGGGATGGCGACGCCGGCCCGACGCGCCAGATCGCCCACGCGAATATTGGGGACGTCCATCTCACTGAGCATCACCACCATCTCGTCCACCACGCGCGTGGCGCTCTGGGTGAGTGAGCGATCGGAGCTCAACCGCGGGTACCAATCGGGCGCGGACCACTCACGAGATCGCGTGCCCCGACGTCACGTGGCCCCACGAGGGGGGTTCGACAGTGGATACTCATGGTGCAAGAACTTAGACGCTGGCGAGGCGCCGCGTCGACGGTTTGAGGGCGCACGCCACTCACCGCGAAGGTGGCGGCTCAGATGTCGCGATACCGAGGGATGTACCCACCCACGCCGAGTGACGCGGACTCCTCGAGGTCAATGGTGTCGTCCACCCCGCCGAGGACGTCGGTGACCCACGAGAGCCGGTCCTTCAGGATTCGCGTCACGCCGCCCTGGAGAGTGTCAGAGGAGATGGCGCAACTCGAACACGCGCCCTGGAGTTGCACCTCGACCACGCCGCTCTCCACGTCGGCGCGAATCAGCACCAGGTCTCCCCCGTCGGCCTGCACCGACGGCCGCATCAAGTCAAGGAGGCTGCGCAGCGCCGTCAGGCGCGACGCGCGTTCGAGGTCAGAGAGTTGGCTCACGACTACAGTCTGCCGGAAAAACTCCGTCTCGTGCCCCGCGACGCCGGTCGCTTCAAGTAGCGGGGGCGTCCTTCAAGATGTCCGACACCGCTTCGTCGTAACAACGCAGGGCGCGCGGACCCCACACCGTCCCTGGTCCGCCATTCATCGTGATGGCGACGCCGATGGCCTCGGCGATGCCCTGGCGGGTCACGCCCGCGCGCACCGCCGAACGGGTGTGCGCGACGATACAGCCGTCGCACTCGCGGGTGATCGCGATCACGACCGCCAAGAGTTCCTTAGTGGCACTGGTCAACTCCCCCGGCGTCATCGCCGCGCGCGACAACTCGCCGTAACCGCGCATCACTTCGGGGATCATGGTCCGCAGGGCGATGGTCGAGGGGCTCAGTTCCTCTCGAACCTCGTGAGAATGTTGCATCAGTACTCCTCTACGACGCCGGAAAATGGCACCTCGTTCTTTAGGATAGGGCCATGGGCGTTATCGATGACCTGTTGGAGCACAATCGGACGTACCTGGCGGGACACGGACATCGCGAACTGCCCACGTCGCCAGCGCTGCATCTCGCGGTGCTGACCTGCATGGACTCGCGCCTCGACCTCTTTGGCGCCTTGGGCCTTGATCTGGGCGAGGCGCACCTGATCCGCAACGCGGGCGGAATCGCGACGGACGACGTGGTGCGCTCATTGCTGCTCAGTCAACGACTACTGGCGACTCGCTCGATCATGGTCATCCACCATTCGCGTTGTGGACTCGAGAACTTCGATGAAGACGAGCTCCAGGACGAACTCGAGGAATCCCTCGGTGCGCGCGCGCCCTTTCGCCTCGGGGCCTACCGCGACGCGGACGCTGACGTGCGCGCCACCGTGGCGACCCTCCGCAAGAGCCCCTTCGTCGACACGACTGAGGTGAGGGGATTCGTCTTCAATGTCGACGACGGCGACCTGCGAGAGGTACTACTCGACTAACGGCTTCTTGAACCCCTGGGAAGTGAGGACGTAGCCATACCTCGAGTAGAAACGATGCGCGTCAGTGCGCTCATTGCGACTAGCCAATTGCACCCGGTAGCAGCCCTTAGCTCGTGCCAAGTCCTCGGCGTAGACCAGCAGGGCGGCTCCCACGCCCTGGCCTCGCACGTCGGAGCGCACGTAGACGCTCTCGAGCTCCGCGCACCAGCCCGCGGTGTGCTGGAAGTGGCGAAAGATGATGATCTGGCACATCCCCACGACGTCGTCGCCACGCGTGGCGACGAGCAGTTCGCCGCCGCGTCGGCGAACCTCAAGGACGGCCTCCCAGTAGTCGTCGAGACGCGCCGGGTCTTCAACCCCGGGGCTCAAGGTGGCTTCCTCGATGAGCGCGACGGCCGCGGCGACCTCGTCGCGTTCGATTCCGCGCAGCACTAACTCCACGACAGCGACGTTACCCTAGGGTTCGGGTGAACGGGTCAGCCGAAGCGGCCAGAGATGTAATCGAGGGTGCGCGAGTCGGCCGGGTCGTTGAAGATCTTCTCGGTCGTGGAGAACTCGATGAGTTCGCCGGCACGGTCCTCGCCCATGAGCAAGAACGCGCAGTCGTCGGAGATGCGCGCGGCCTGTTGCATGTTGTGGGTCACGATGACGATGGTGACGCGCTCCTTGAGCGTGGCCATCAGTCCTTCAATGCGCAGAGTCGCCACCGGGTCGAGCGCCGAGGTCGGCTCGTCCATCAACAGGACTTCGGGATTCATTGCCAGCGCCCGTGCGATGCACAGACGCTGCTGCTGGCCGCCCGAGAGACTCGAGGCGCTGTCCTTCAAACGGTTGTCGACCTCGTCCCAGAGCGCGGCCGCGCGCAACGAGGATTCGAGGGCCTCATCCAGCACGGACTTCTTGCGGACGCCGCCGAACTTCAGTCCCGAAATCACGTTGTCGTGGATCGACATCGTCGGGAAGGGGTTGGGTCGCTGAAAGACCATGCCGATGCGGCTTCGCAGTTCAGTGAGCGTGATGTCACCGCGGTAGATATCAGTGCCCTCGAGGAGTATTTCACCGGTGACCTTGGCCGAGGCGGTGCGGTCGTGCAAACGGTTGAGCGCACGCAACAGAGTGGTCTTTCCCGAACCTGAAGGACCGATCAAGCTGGTCACGCGGTTCTGGGCGATGTCGAAGGTGGCGTCGCGAACGGCGACTCGATTGTTGAAGGCGACGGCAACGTCACGCAGGCTCATGGCGACCGCGGCGGGCGCCGGAGCGTGGGCGGCGGCGGGCGCCGGAGCAACCACCGTCTCAACGGTTGACCCAGTGGTCACGTTCTCCAGCATGTCGTTCTCCATCACGTCCGTTACTGGCGCGGCGCGCCAACATCCACTACTTGCTCTTGCAAGAAAAGTCTAGGGAGGAGGTCCGTGACGACTCGGAGGAAAAACGACACCCACGCGTCGGAAATGCGAACTTCAGATGAACTTTTGGTGGCATTCCTGTCACGTGTCGTTGGAGAGCACGCACGCGAGAGATGGCTGACATCTCAAACCTTGTTCAAACCCGAAACCGGTTGAAAGTCGAATTGTCCTAAGGTAATTCCTAGGGGAAGCGAACTACAAGGTGGAAGTTGATGCGTATTGGTGTTCTGACCGCTGGTGGCGACGCGCCCGGACTCAACGCGGCCATTAGGGCCATCGGCCAGATGGCCACCCGCGACGGCCACGAAGTCATCGGGATTGCCAACGGTTGGGCCGGCCTGGCGCACGAGTACGCCGGTCGGCGCCTGGAGATCGGGGATTTCGGTGGAATCCTGAGCCAGGGCGGCACTTTGCTCGGCACCGCGCGCTACAACCTCGACGACCCGGCGGGCGGACGCGAGCGTGTCCTGACCGCCATGGAAGCGCACCTCGACGCACTGGTGGCGATAGGTGGTGACGGCACCCAACGGATCTCCAATTGGCTGGCCGAACACGGTGCGGCGGTGGTGGGCGTGCCCAAGACCCTCGACAACGACCTGATCGGCACGGACTACTGCATCGGCTTTGACACCGCGGTGTCGATCGTGTGCGAATCCCTCGACCGGCTCTACACCACGGCCGCCTCGCACCACCGCGTCATGGTCGTTGAGACCATGGGGCGCGCCACCGGCTGGGTGGCGGCCATGGGCGGCCTCGCCGGCGGGGCCGACCTCATCGTTATCCCCGAGTTCCCTCTCACGATGGACCAGATCGTCGAGCATCTGGTGACGCGCCGCTCCAAGGGGTACGGATTCTCCATCGTCGTCGTCGCCGAGGGCATCAACCTCGAGACCCTTGGCGGCACCGAGGTCGACGGCGTGCCGACCGAGGGTATTGGCGGCGTTCGCCTGGCGACGCGCGGTGTCGGCCAGTTCGTCGCCGCGCAGATCGACGCGTACGGTGGCTTCGAAGTTCGCACCACGGTACTCGGGCACCTCCAGCGCGGCGGCAGTCCCAGCGCCTACGACCGCATCTGGGCCACGCGAGTGGGCGCCGCGGCCTACGATGCGGTCTCGGCGGGCACCTTCGGCGTAATTCCCGTGGTCCGTGGCAACGAGGTAGTTCTCGCTCCCCTGGCGACGGTCGCACACGGACAACGCCAGGTGCCGCGCGAGATCTACGAGCTCTGCTCGGCCTTCTTCTAGTCCCCCAGGACGTCGGGGCCTAATTGGCCCGAACGGTAGTGCTTACGGCACAACACCTGATAGTGGATGACCCCCTGGTGGACGTCGCCGGTGAGGAACTGAGAGCCTTCACGGGTAATGGCGCCGTTGATCACGCGTGCGTTACAGCGGCCCTTCTCGCCGCACCAGCACGTCGAGGTCAGGGGTAGTTCCTGCGCCCGGTCGGCGATCGCGAAGAGCCGTGCCGACCCGGGAAAGACGTTGAGCAGGAAGTCAGCCGACAAACCGAAGGTGTGCACGTCGATTCCGTGGTCGTCCACCAGCTCAGCCAACTGGTCCACCTGCGAGGTGCTGGCGAACTGGGCTTCGTCGATCACGAGGATGTTGGCCCCCTCGTCGATGAGCTGCGCGATGTGCGGCCTGAGGTCGTCACCGGGTGCGATGGCGTCGGCGTGGGCTTCGATGCCGATGCGGCTGGTCACCATGCCCTCGGCACTGCGGTCGCCGAAGGTCCACAGGGCCACGTCCGAACGAGTCTCGCGCAATTGCCAACACAATTGCAGGGCCAACGTCGACTTGCCCGCCGCCATCGTGCCGTAGGTAAATGTCAGTTCGCCCATCTCGTCCCAGCTCGTCGTGCGGGCACCACCCTACACCGGTCGTCCCCGCGACGAGCCCGACGGGTTCACTAGATTGGTGCCATGAATCTCACCGTGCGCGCCGTGGCCTACATCCGTAACGAACGTAGCGAGGCACTCGACGACAATTGGAACGACATCGTCAGCACCGTCGAGCTGGCCGCCGACGTGCCGAGCGAGGCCTTGTCGGGGCTCAGCGACTTCAGCCACGTGGAGATCGTCTTCTTCGCCGACTGGGCCGAGG
>ODAK010008892.1_pt1 | contig 10016 bp, 13 predicted proteins | sample 1539591 | NCBI WGS metagenome assembly ODAK01 (sample SAMEA3539303, study PRJEB22396) | soil metagenome | biome: tundra; feature: field; material: soil | place: USA | collected 2010-05 | depth 0.15 m | reverse complement strand
ACAAAACGAAAAGATGGTGCGCCCAGCGAAAATGCCGCCCGCCGTATTGCCAGCAGGCCAAATGGACGATATCGTTATATCTCAATAACTATAACGCTTGGAAGATTCGGTGTCCGACCTGTCTGTCGTCAACCTCAATCACCGTCTCGGGACCAGCGCTCTGCTGTTTCGCGGGCGGAACGACCCGCTGCCGCTGGTGATGGCCGATGCAAAGGGCCGCAGGTCCAGGATATGGGACATCGCGCCGACGCTGCATTGTTCGATCATCGGGACGTGTCTCTCGGCTGCCGAGTTACGCCAGTTTTTCATCAAGCTTGGCGATGCCGACGCCAGAACCGCGTCGGATCATACGCTGCACAGCTCCGGCGTTCGCGCCGCGGGAAAACACGACCTGGTCGGGAAGTTGCTGAACAAGGCGCTGGACAACCGCCATGAGGCGGCGATCAGGCGTTTTGCGAAAGCCTCAAACCTGACGCAGGTGAGAGCGCTTTGGCAGGAGGCCTTCGAACAAGGCGGCATTCCCGGCGGCTACTGGGCGGTTCTCACCCATCCCGCGACCGATCGTCTGCTTGTCGAGGAGGTTTTCGGCCAGGTGCATATGCTGTCGCATATGGTCGGCTCGTCCAACCGGATCGACATTACGCGACTGCGCACGCTCGAACGTGAACTCGGCGAACGCGATGACAAGATTTGCCGGCAGGAGGCCCGTCTGTCGGAAGGCGCGCGTGAGCGCGCGGAGCTCTTGCGCAAGGTCGAAGACCTCGAGATGGAGGTTCGGCGGCGGGAAATCACCGCGCGGACGGCTGCCGAACTGACGACCGGTACCCTCACCGGGTCCACGCTGCTGCAGCGGCTGGATGCGGAAAAGGCCCGATCGAGCAATCTGGCCTCGCGCGTCGCGGAGCTGGAAGATCAGGTGAAGAAGGCGCAGAAATTCGCAGCCGCCCTGAACAAGCAGAACGACCAGCTTCAGCGCGAAGTCATAGCACTTGAAGCCGAACTGAAGATGGATAATGCGGACCAGCCCGGCCTCGATATCGAACACGATCTGAACGGCCTCACGGTGCTGTATGTTGGCGGACGCCCCGGATTGATCGACCAGTTGAAAGCGGTCGCCGTCAGGCGAGGGGGCACGCTACTTTCGCACGACGGCGGCATCGAAGAAAACCTGGCCGCGCTGCCAGGCTTGGTAAGCCGGGCCGATGCCGTTTTCTTTCCGATCGATTGCATCAGCCATGCCGCGGTGGGGCAGATTAAGAAATACTGCCGCGATGGACAGAAGCCATTCGTTCCGCTTCGAACCGCGAGTGCTGCGAGCTTCATTTCCGCCATCAGCCATCAGGATGTCATGCAAAAGAATCGACTGGCGCGGCTTTAGGAAAGATCCCGGAACAGGGCTGATGCCCAACGACTAGGGCGGCGGCCGCGCGGGTTCGATCCCAAGTTCAATTCACTGGGAAGCCGCCCTGGATGCAGGCTCAGCCAGCAGGGCCTCGCCGAATTCGCTCTGCTGCTGGCGCTGGACCGAGAAGCAGGCGCTAAAGCCGTCCGCGGTTCGCAGCGTCACCAGAACTTGCGCGGGATCGGACGACTGCTCGATAGCCCAGGACGCCAGCGGGTAAGCGTTATATAGGCTCCGGTCCCCAAAGCGGGTCTGCAGGGCCCTGGTGATCAGGCCGGGCAGCGTCATGGCGAGCGAACCGGCATCATTCAGGGAAAGCGTGACGGTGGCCGGCTGGCCGGCAGAGTCGACGAAACCAAGCGAGATGGCGCCGCCATCGGCGGCAACTTCGCATGTGGTCAAGGTCTCCATCTCCATCGAAAGGCTCCGTCGGTCGTCCATCGTTATATTACACAGAATATAACGTAGCTGTCATGCCGTCCAGATTGGCCTTCGGATGAGTTCCGCGCGGCGAGAAGAACGGTGCTGTTTCGTAGCGCGGTTGCGCGGGCTAATCGCCCGCAGGTGGCGTGTGCTTTTGCCGGTTCAAGTCATCGGTCATCGCTGGCCTCGCGGGGGTTGTTCACGACAATAGAGCGGCGGCGACGAGGCTGCCGTGGGGTCGGTATTCCTCGGCATGACGGTGCCGCGCGCCAGGCGTTTTCCCAATTTCTTCGAGATGTCAGCATCGATCGGCTTCGAATCCTGGCTTCGGCCATGTCGTTTCGGCGCGCTTGTGTGATATGACTGGCTATTAGCGATCCAGGCTTGTGCATTGAAAGACGGACAAGGATTTGGCCGTATTTCCTGGCGCCAGACGAGAAGAAAATAGTGGTTAGAGCGGTCAACACGTGGCTCACCCAGCATCTGCCAAAATAGGGCGCGGCGCCGGGATCAGTTCCGCCGCCAATCTCGTCGCCGCGACATGACCGGGCACGACGGCGTTGCGATTGCGCTATTCCGGGCCGCCTTTTGCGGCGACGCGCCCGCTGCGCGTCAATTGCTTGACGCGCGCGCTGCGGTCGATTCGCAGGATGCTTTCGAGAACACGCCGCTATTGATTGCGGCATACAGCGGTCACGTCGACATCGTGAAAGACCTGCTCGATCATGGCGCCGCCATCGATCATCGCAACTGCACCGGAGACGCCGCGCTGCTGCTGGCGGCCGCCTATCCAATCCGGCTGGCCGAGCCCTATGGCAGGCCGGTGGCGAGACAAAAGGGCCATGACGAGACGGTGCGCGAATTGCTGGCACGCGGCGCAGCGACGCACTATCGCAACCTGGACGATGAGAGCGCCATTGAACTCGCCGGGGCGAAGGGCAATGTCGAGGCTGCGCTGGATTTGCTGGCGCATGGCGCGGCCTTCGACCCCTCGAACGACTTTGAAGGCGACCCGCTGCATTGGGCTGCAGCGCAAGGCTATGCCGCGCTGGCGTCGGCCCTGCTCGATCGCGGCGCTTCGGCAAACCGCCCATCGAGCGACGGCTCGACGGCCCTGACCTGGGCCGTCTCGTACCGGCGGCACGCCGTGACGACCGTTCTGCTCGATCGCGGCGCGGTCGTCGACGAGTTGGATCGAGCCCTGATTGACGATTGGCTGCTTTGGCTTGAAGGGAAAGCCGAGGCGGCCTACGAAAAGATGTACGACACCCACAACAGCACCGACGCCGCCGGCGCTTACAGCGACGCCAAGGGTTATCTCGAAGATGCGCTGGCTCTGGCGGGGCGGCTCAAAGTGCCCGAGGTGGTTGCCCGGCTCGATGCGCGACTGGCTCACATCAAGGCGGTGTTCCGATCGCAATTTCCCTCATGAGCCAATCGCGAGGCGTCACGTGGAGACACGGAAGCTGTCGCGCCATTCCATTTTTCCGAAAAGGGCGATTATCATGACCGGGAGTTTGCTGCCCCGCACTTGATACGGGGTGGATACCGGTTCGCGGCAAGAAAACGTGTCAAAACAAAAGACTAGAGCCTCGGTTCTGATTCAATCGAAAGCGATCGTGCTCTAGAATATTGGTGAGGCCGCCATGAGCAACGACAAGACCATTGTTGGAAATACCGAAATTATACTAGCGGACCAAATGCGGGCGATTTTCTGGAGCGCCCCGCGGAGGTTTTGCATTGGCGGCGCGGTCGTCGTGGTGGCGCTGCTCGTGATGGGCGCGGTGGCCGCCCATGGCGAAGATATGGAAGGCGTTACCGTCATTATCGCCGTGGTTTGCCTGCTCTTTTGGCCCATACTCGTCGCCCTTTCTTTTCGGAGACTCGGCAAAGAGCAGCGGCTTGTTAGCTACGAGATCGGCTCCGATCAGATCACGGTACGGGATGCGACCGGCGCCGCCGTTATCTTTCCATGGAAAATCGTGCGGCGCGTCCTCGAAAGCCGCTCGGGATTTGCGATCAGGGTGATGCCGGCGGGCACGCGCTGGATCCCGAAACGCGCCTTTGCAGCGGACGCCATTCCATGTCTTCATGAATGAAAGCGAGCCGGCGTCACCTCTTATCGTTCGGATGCACCCGCAAATACCGGCGGACGTCGCGGTGGCGAGCATCGCGGCGGCCGTCAAAATCGGTATTGAGCGCGAGCCAAGGCCGCCGGCGTCTCGAGACCTGTTGTCTCGAGACCTGGTGCCTCAAGACCTAAGGCTTACCCAGACACAGGCCGATCGTTGGAGTAGTTCCGCACTTCGCTCCATCGGGTGCGCCACCGCTTGGGCAGAACACCGACACCAGCGTTTCATTCGCCTCGCAGCTAGCAGCGCCGTCGCCCTGTACCGGTCGGATGGAAGCGGCAGACTGTCCGGCGTCGCCCTTTGGTCCGGCATCGCCCTTTGGTCCCGGAGCGCCTTGCGGTCCTTGTGGTCCTTGGGCGCCAGGCAGTCCCTGAGCCCCGGGCAGCCCTTGGGCCCCCGGCGGCCCTTGAGTTCCGGGTTGCCCCTGAGCCCCGGGTTGCCCCTCAGCGCCCGGCTGGCCCTGTGCCCCCGGCACGCCCTGGACGCCTTGCGCGCCCTGCGGACCGGCCGGACCTTGAGCACCGGGTTCGCCCTTGGGACCGGCGGGCCCCGGATCCCTGCCGCACCCGGCGAGCATCATCGCCGTGCCAATAATAATGACGACCGTCACGATCTTTTTCATTTGATCCTCCCCAGCGATATTTTCCGGCGATTAGAATGAAGAAAGCACAAGACCGCAACAGAAAACCCGCTGGCATGAACGGCCGGCTGATTTAATTTTGGTAGCAGCGGAAACCGGGAGTGCGCCGAACAGGGCGTCAATATTTCGGGTTCAGGCGTTTCTCCAGGGTCTCGATCGAGGCTTCATTCGGAGGAAAGCTGGTGAATTCCGAAATCGCGCGAGCCAGTTGCATTTCCGAAATTGACAGGCTCGGAGCCGTCAAATCTCCTGTCTCAAAGCTGCGGTGGATGCTTTTGTAATGCCCGTCCTGCTCCGCAGGGATGGGCAACCTGATTCGATTTAAGATCGCCGGGTAAGCCATTCGCCGCCTCGGGCGAGAGAACCAGAGCCACCGCAGCAGGTTCCATCGCAGTGGCCGCGGTGACAAGGAAAATCCGCCGGCGCGGAGCGGCGAACTCATGGTTCGTTGTCAAGCGAGGGTATGTCTTTCCCGGATCGGGATAGTTTGCAGCCAAACATCGTATTCGCGTTCGGCAAGATTGACTTGCGTGTCGGTCTCGGCGTCCCGCATCAGGCGAGACAGACGCCATCCTTCGAGATCGTCGCCGCCTCGGATCGCCCGTCGACGAACGGCTTGCGCGGCAATGTTCAGAATTCGGCAGCGTTGACCAAAACTTGCGGGTGATTTTGTGTTGATCTCCATCATCGCGTTATCCTTCGGTTGCCGGGTCAACCGAAGCATTGACCTATGGTTGCATGCGCAGAGCCAACGCGGTTAATTCCGCGATAATGGCATGAAGCTGCTGGACCGGCCCCGCGGCTTGATGTCGACGGCCTGGCACTGCGAGGCCGGATCTCAGCGCGCGCCTTTCAGGGTGCATGACGTCGAGCAAGTCGTCGTGACCCCACGGTCACATTTGATGCAGACGTCCATGCACTGTTCGAGCACCTTCGGGTTGTAGGAGGGGTAGATGTTGGTCGCGCACTTGTTGGTGGCTTCCGTATCTCCAGGAGAACAGGAGACCACATCGAAAACCGCAGCGATCAGAACAGCGAAGCGCCACATGAGGCCTCCTGTCTTATTCCCTGGCTAATACTGCGCCAGCGCTTCGGTTCCCGCGAGCCCCATTAAACGAGCTTTCAACCGGCATGGGTACGGCCTTCAGGCTTTCATACCCTATGCTGCGCCGCGGCGAGCCCGTTTGCCCGACCGCGTGACGGCCGTCACGGTCCTGATTTGAATGGGCGGCACCACGGTTAGCCGATCGCGATCGCCACTTTCCCAAAGTGCGCTCCACTCGCCATGTAGGTAAAGGCCTCCCTCGCCTGATCGAAAGGAAAGGTCTTGTCAATCACCGGCTTCATTCGATTGACGGTGATCGCGTCGATCAGGGCCTGGAGATCCTCGACGGATCCGACAGTGACGCCTTGCAGGCGTTGCTGTTGCATCACCATCAGCGGAAGCCGAAGTTCGGACGGCGGCGGTCCGGCAAGCACCCCGATAAATGCGATGGTACCGCCGATCCTGATGGCCCGGATCGACTCGTTAAGCGTGCCGACCCCGCCGACTTCCACGACAAGATCGACGCCGTGCCGACTCCATTCACGGGCTTTCTTTCCCCAGTCGGGCGTGTTCCTGTAGTTGAGTGTCAGGTCAGCACCGAGCTTCTTGAGCCGATCGATCTTGGCGTCGCTCGACGAGGTCGCGATCACGCGTGCGCCGCACATTTTCGCGAACTGGAGTGCGAAAAGAGACACTCCGCCAGTGCCTTGCACCAGAACAGTCTGTCCCGGCTTGACGCCTCCGAGCTTCACGACTGCGCTCCAGGCCGTGAGGCCGGCGCAGGGAAGGGCAGCAGCTTCGATGTCGCTGAGGTGCTCCGGCGTCTTTACCAGCGCGCGGGCGGGAAAGACCCGATACTCCGTGAGAACGCCATCCACTGAGCCACCAAGCGCGGCGCCCATTTTCGCTTCGCTCGGTTCACCGCCAATCCAGTTCTGGAAGAAACTGCCGATGACACGGTCGCCCGGAGCGAATCCTCGCGTGTCGGCCCCTATTGTCTCGATCACACCTGCGCCGTCCGAAACGGGCACCAGGGGAAACTTCTGACGCGAGCCATACCCTCCCTTGATCGTGAGCAGATCGCGATAGTTCAGGGTTGCTGCCTTGAGCCGAACCAGCACTTCTCCCGCACCCGGCGTTGGCACCGGCTTATCCACCAACGCAAGTCCGTCAACTCCGTTTGGTCCGTTAATCTCGTAGCATTTCAATGGCCGTCTCCTTCGACGCACTTATGCGGCGACGATTGTTCCCTTTCGGTTTCGCCGAACCTATCTTCATTCGTGCTGCCACGCAAAACGACAATCTTGCGCAAGGGACTTCGCCGTCTCCGATCCGTGCTTTGGCTCCTAAACTCAGTCGAGGTGGTGGCCTGTTGCGGCAGGTCGCCGAATGCATAGAACGTCACTCCTCCTCGAACGCCTCGATGAAGCGCGACAGAAACTCGCGAAAGGCGGCCATGTCTTTCGGCGCGAAGACGCCGAACACCCGCCGCTCGATGGGGTCGACCCGCTCACGGGCGCTGTGAAGCGCCTCACGTCCGACCTCGGTCATGTGCGGCTCGAGCACGCTGGGATGCCGCGGGTGCGATCCAGAAGCGGGCCCGCGACCTCGTCCGGCTGAGGCGCGCCGGTCAGGTCGAGCCAGGCGCGGGAGGCGCCGGTATCGATCAGCCCCGGCGAGATCGATGCGATCAGGATTCCGCGCTGCAAATCCTCGGCGCGACGTTGGCCGGCGAGCACGCGCACCGCCGCAACCTGGCCGATCTTGGACGGAATGTTGATCCAGGCCGGCCAGGCCAGGCCCGGCGCGCGACCGGAGCGCACCGCGTCGCGCTTCGCCCGATCGACTTATCGAATCCAGGATCAGCGGTGGCCGGGATGGCCGCGCGCTCAACCCGTAGCGGCTTGCCGAGACCGGGCTGCGGACGCATTGTTAGACGATGGGCACAAAATCGCGCGAGAGCATTGACGGCAATTCGATCCAGCATTCGGTTGCCGGTGATATGACGTCCGCGGCACGCGTGGCTGGTCATTGACCATGGCTTATCGCTGGCTGATCCTCGCGGACGATCTCACCGGCGCTGCGGATTGCGCAATCGCCTTTGGCAGAACGGGGCATGCGGCTGTCGTGACGTGGGGTGAAGTCGGTGATGCTTCGGATCGCCGGCTGCCCATTCTGGCTTATGATACAGCAAGCCGGGGCCTTGCGGCCGAGGCCGCCGCGGGCCGCCATGTCGATGTGCTGGAGCGCTTGTCCGGGCCGGGACGTCTGCTGTTCAAGAAGATCGATTCGACGCTGCGCGGACAGCCCGCAGCGGAGACGGCTGCAGCACTCGCCCATCTGAAGTCACGGTCGGGTTCCGCGTTTGGTGTTTTCGCGCCCGCCTTTCCGGCCACCGGCCGCACCACCGTCGACGGCCGCGTCCTGGTCAACGGCCGTGCGCTCGAACAGGCCGAGGTCTGGCAGCGCGACCACACTTATCCCAATGCCGATCTCGTCGACGTTCTCGCCACCGCGGGCATTCGCGGCGAAAAAGTCACGCTCGGGACCATACGCGGCGGCGATCTCAGGGCCATGTTCGCGAGGTTGGCCGGCGAGGGCGATAGGATCGCTGTCTGCGATGCCGAGACCGACCGCGATCTGCATTTGATCGCGGAAGCGAGCCTGCCCATGTCTTCAGCGACAGTGTCTTCATCGACTTTCTTCATTGGCAGCGCCGGTTTCGCCCATGCGCTGGCCGGCTTTGAGGCCGGCGATGTCGCCGAACCGCCGCGGATGACGGCGAGCGCATCCGGCACCCTGATCGTAGTAGGTTCGCTTGCCGGTGCATCCCGCTCCGCCGCGCGCGAACTGGAGGCGACCGGTACCGTGGCGCATTTCCCGGTCGCGCCGGAAACGCTGCTCGACGGCGGCGCGGGCCGTGGGTCACTTGCCGCCGACGTGATGAAACGGCTTTCCGGCGGCGGCGATGCGCTGATCGAGATCATGATGGATGACGAGCCCGACCTATCGCTCGGCCCGCGGCTTTCGCAAGCCCTCGCCGACGCGCTGCAATCCGTCGCCCCCGCGATCGGCGCTTTCGCTGCGACCGGCGGTGAAACCGCTGCCATGCTGCTGTCGCGCTTCGGCGTTAACGGCATCCGTCTTGCCGACGAGATCGAGCCGGGCGTGTCGCTCGGCCTTACCCTTGGCAAACTGTCGGTTCCGGTCGCCACCAAGGCTGGGGCATTCGGTGACAAACTCAGCCTCATCCGCATCAGCGAACGTCTTCGCGCCGTTCGAATCAAAGGAAGCTTCACATGACCCGTCCGACCATTGCGATCACCATGGGAGATCCGGCCGGCATCGGGCCCGAGGTCATTATGAAGGCGCTGGCGCTGCCGGGCACGCAGGCGATCTGCGATGCGCTCGTGATCGGCGACGCCAACCGTCTGCGCAGGGCCGGCCGGATTGTCGGCGTGTCGCTCGAGGTCGACGCGTTGAGCGATGCAAGGGATGCGGACTTCTCGTCCAAGGCCGTGCAGTGCCTGGACTTGAAGCTGGTGCCGGACGATTTGCCGTTCGGCAAGATGTCGGCGGCGGCAGGCGAGGCGGCCTATCGCTATATCGAGAAGGCCGTGCAGGTGGTGCAAGCGGGTTTCGCGCAAGCTATCTGCACCGCGCCGCTCTCGAAAGAAGCGCTGCATGCGGCCGGCCATAGATATCCCGGACATACCGAGCTATTGGCGCATCTGACGGGTACGCCGGAAGTATCGATGATGCTGGTATCGCCGAAACTGCGCGTCATTCATGTCACCACGCATATCGGCCTCTTGGACGCGATCGAGAAGATCGAGCCCGGCCTTGTCGAGCGCGTGATCGCGCGCGGGCATGAGGTGCTGGTGCGCGCCGGCATCGCCAATCCCAGGATCGGCGTCTGCGCCATCAATCCGCATGCCGGCGAGAACGGTCTGTTCGGTCGCGGCGAGGAAGCCACCAAGATCACGCCGGCCGTCGAAGCCTGTCAGCGCAAGGGCTGGGACGTGCGCGGACCGCTTCCCGCCGACACGCTGTTCTTCCTGGCCGGCCGCGGCGACTACGACATGGTGGTCGCGATGTATCACGATCAGGGCCATGGACCGATCAAGGTGCTGGGGCTGGAGGCCGGCGTGAACATCACGGTCGGGTTGCCTGTGATCCGCACCTCGGTCGATCACGGCACCGCTTTCGATATCGCGGGCAAGGGCATCGCCGACGAGCGCAGCCTGATCGAGGCGCTGCGGCAGGCGGCCGCTCTCGCGCCGAAGAAGGCGGCCTAGAAGCGAACATTCGTACAGCGAAGGCGTGTGGTCCTGACGCTCCGATGCTGGCGTCAACTTGCGCGGAAGTCTCCGC
>ODAK010008891.1_pt1 | contig 10016 bp, 7 predicted proteins | sample 1539591 | NCBI WGS metagenome assembly ODAK01 (sample SAMEA3539303, study PRJEB22396) | soil metagenome | biome: tundra; feature: field; material: soil | place: USA | collected 2010-05 | depth 0.15 m | reverse complement strand
CTTATCGCCTGTCAGCCTGCACCCTCCTGAACAACGCTTCTCGCTAATCAATTACGAAGCTACGTCATCTCACAATCGACAATTTTCGCGGAATTAGTCATGTCGAATTCGATTTTGACAAGCCCTTAAACGTCATAGTCGGGCCAAATGCCGTTGGTAAGACCACCGTGCTTGAAGCGGTTCGCTTGACAAAAGCACTGTTGACGCCTCGCTATTTTCTGGAGGGACAACAGGTACTCACGTCTCTTGGGGTTGGCTCGCCACATCCGCAGCTAAACAGATACCTTGATTTTCCAGCTTTGGCTCGTGATCCTGCCTCGTCTTTAACCGTAAGCGCCAAAATCGAACTGTCGGCAGAAGAACTTCAGTACCTCGAATCCAGTAAGGAACAAATAGCTCTGGATCTTCTTCAGGGTCAGCTGGGACGGAACGATGATGATGCCCGGATAGCTCTCACTCCATTTTTGTCGTCCGCCACGGGAAAGCAACAACTAAAAGACGCCCTCAAATTCGTCGAAGAACGCTTTACACGAATTCAATCACCTTCATTTCTTCCACTGCAGCTTACTATCGATATCAACAGAAAAAGTATTGAAGGTGCCGAGCCTTTCTATCATGCCCTGATCTCTATACTGGAGCGTCGCTGTCTGCCGCACAGGGCGTTAGTTAGCTATTTTCCCGCCGATAGGGCCTTTCCAAGTGGAGAGGTTGTAGTCCAGATCAGCTCCGCAGAAGCCGTGAATCAATTACAGGCTCATATCGGCCTTGCGAGCAATAAATATCAACGCTTAAAACAGACAATCGTCAATAATTTACTGATTGGAGGGATTGATAAGTCCACGCTCGAGGAAGACTTCCGACAGGTTTTTGAAGGGCTTCTGCCCGGCAAGGAACTCATCGGAGTGTCGGTTACGCCAATCGGCACACTTAGAGTATCCATTCGAGAATCAGCAACTGGCAAGGTCTTCGACATCGACAGCATGAGCAGTGGCGAGAAGGGTCTGATACTCACGTTTATGCTTCTACAGAGAAGTGTAGATCGAGGCGGCGTTGCTCTGCTTGACGAGCCAGAACTTCATTTGAATCCAGCCGTGTGTAAGAATATAATTCCATTTTTAGACAAGACGGTGGTAGAAATGTCGGACGTCCAAGTGATTCTCTGTACCCATTCTTCCGAAATTTTGAGTACGGCGTTCGACCACCCAAATTGCAGTGTCCACCATTTACGGTCACACAAAGACGCCACCAAGATCTACGCGCGCGATAAGAGCGAGGTCTTTGATGCATTGCGTCGGCTTGGCACAACCGCTGCCGAAATGCTATTCGCAAGAGGAAATATATTTGTCGAGGGGGAGCACGACGCGGCTCTCTTGGAGGACGGCTTCTACGATCAATTGCTTGGTTATAAGATCACACCGCTGAAAGGAAGAAGCGAGGTGGAGAAGGAGATTCGAACATTTCAGGATGCCGAAAAACGGGGCGAATTGGACAAACCGACCTGCTTTATTTTCGACTTGGACCGAATGCCTTCGCAGGCCAGGAGCTCCGCTCTCGTCCGCGTTCTTCAATGGGATCGTTACTGCCTGGAAAATTATTTAATCAACAAGAAAATTCTGTTTGATGAGCTATCAGAGTCTGCGCGAACGAAGCCTGAGTCCAGAGGAAGTTTTGAGGCGTTGCTGTCGGACCTTGCGCTTTCACAACTCTATGATGTGGTTTCCCGCGAGATTTACACGCAGTTGGAGCCCGAGAGCCCCCACTTGCGCCCTGTCGAGATCGATAACAAGCAATATGATGAGATCGCTGGCATCTTAAGTGATCGTCTATTAAAGATAAGGTCTGAATTGGAATCTCATGACAAGGCCGTATGGGTGCCTGACTTCATCACACGCTGCAAACAAAGGGACGCGGTACTAAGAAATCAATGGCAAGAAGAGTGGGTTAGACTATGTAGCGGGAAGCAACTGATTGACGACATCTACCGGGAGTTCGGTGGCAACAAGAGCAAGCTTGATTTCAAGAAGCGGCTAATGAGACGTTTGAAGGACGAGCAGGCAGAAGAATGGACTCTCATAAAGAGTAAGCTTCGCGATGCCTTGGGCTGAGCCGAGTTTACGAATGCATCCACTCGCGCGTTTCCAACCTAACGCGTGTGACCGTAGACGTCCGTGTTCAGTGCGTCGCTCAGGAATAGACGAGCGGTTCTCCGGACGACCTGCGGGCCTGGTCGACAGCTTTAATGAACTCAGCGAGTTCCTCGTCCGCTGCCTTCAGTTGTGCCGGGTCTGTTGTGGCGTCTTCCAGTTGCCAACTTCTCAGGAGGTCGAGCGTCGTCGCATCGACCGATCTGGCTGCAGAAGTAGTGCCTTTTCTTGGCGGGCGGGATCGAGGTTTGCCTTGCGAGAAATCTGATTGAGGAGGCCGTCTCATTGGGTTGCCGTGCCCTGCTTGAATGTTACCAGCCCGGCGGGCAACGGAAAAAGCCGGCTCGGGTGATTCAGACAACTAAGGATCGCGGCCACCGCCGTCTCCTGGTGAGTCACCAGCCGCCTCCCTCACGGTCGCGGTTCCGTAAAACCAAGAGAGCCATCGACCTGCTACTTGGGGTCTTCTATCGTTAACGGTTCGCCGGGGCCGCCGGCGTACATTTTGGCGGAGTCGTAGAAGCCGGAGGTGGTGAGGTGGATGGCGACTTCCTTCTCGCCTTTGTTGACGAGGAACCAGCCGTGGATGCCGGTGGTCGGGGCGGTGAAGGAACCGTAGGAGTGGTCGCGGCCTACTTTGTCGTCGAGTTCGTAGCTTTCGAAGTAGTCGGGGCGGGGCTTTTGGTCGGGTTCGCCGTGGAATTCGAACTGGACTTTGCCGTCGGCTTTCCAGGCGTAGAGCATCGCCGCTCCCTTTTGCATGTGGTATTTGATTTCGACGCCTTCACCGGGTCGGAGGCTCAGATCCTCGGAATCCGTCTTATAGGTGCCGGGTTGGGCGGTGTAAATGCCGGTCTGTGCAGGCGTCGCGCGGCCGCCGGTTGCCGCTGCGTCAGATGCCTTCGCGAGGCCGGTTAAGCCGAGGAGTTTGCCGGTATTCAGGGGATCGATGCCGTACTCCGCCGGGAGGACGGCGGTGAAGAGGATTACCAGCGCGACGATGAGCGCGATGCCGGTGGCTTTGAGGATGGCGGCTTTCGAGGGGGCTTGTGGGGTCATTGTGATCCTTTATGCGCGTGCCGCGACGAAGTAGCCGGCGAGCTGATAGCCGACCAGCACCATCCCAACTACCATCAGCGCCGTGTTGGTCGCGAAGGCGTAGTGGAAGAAGTTGCGGCTGGTGCGCCAGTAGCTGAGCAGGATCACGACGGCGGTGAGGGCGAGGACCTGGCCGATTTCGACGCCGATATTGAAGCTGACGATGTTGGTGACGAGGCCGTTGCGGGAGAGGTCGAGTTGCTGCAGTTTGGTGGCGAGGCCGAAGCCGTGGAAGAGGCCGAAGATCAGGACCGCGATTTTGGTGTTGGGCTCGAAGCCGAAGAGGCGTTTGAAGCCGTCCATGTTGTCGAAGGCTTTATAGATGACGGAGAAGCCGATGATGGCGTCGATGATGTAGGGGTTCGCGTGGATGTTGGCGAAGACGCCGGCGAGCAGGGTGATGCTGTGGCCGAGGGTGAAGAGGCTGACGTAGGCGACGACGTCCTTGAGTTTGTAGAGGAAGAAGACGACGCCGACGAGGAAAGCGAGATGGTCGTAGCCGGTGACCATGTGTTTGGCGCCGAGGTACATGAAGGGGATCACGGCGGTGCCTTTATTCGACTGGACGAAGCTGGCGTCGCGGCGCGAGACGTTGTGGGCGGCGGCGGGGGTGGGGAAGAGGAGGCCGGCGAGCATCAGGGTGAGAGCCAGGAGGAGTGGGGCACGGGTTCGCATTTTCCTGACGAGTTTATCAGGGTGCGACGAGGCCGACGTGGGCGTCGGCCGCAGGCCGGGGGGCCTGCCCCACCAAAAAACTACAGGAAAGATGGGCATCGGGCAGTTTGTGCAGGGTTGGTTACCCGTCAGTGACGGCTTGTTACCTGAACATGTGTACTTGTTTCAATGGGTTCGGCGTCTCTTACGGCATGAAGAGAATTATGGTCGTGCTGATCGCAGGGTTCGGTTTGATGGGAGGGGCGGCGCCGGTTTTTGCGCACCATTCGTTCGCCGCGGAGTTCGATTCCAACAAACCGATCACGCTCGAAGGCGTAGTGACGAAGGTCGAATGGATGAATCCGCATGCGCGCTTCTACATCGATGCGACGGACAAGGGCGGCAATACCGTTTGCTGGGAGTTCGAGATGGGGAGCCCGAACGTGCTGCAGCGCGAAGGCTGGACCAGGAATTCCATGAAGCCCGGCGATAAGGTCATCGTGGGCGGCTTTCTGGCGAAAGATGGCAGCAAGCTGGTGAATGCGCACGACGTGAAGCTGGCGGACGGCACGAAGGTTTTCGCGGGTTCCTCCGGCCCCAAATAGAGTGGCATGATGTAAGCGGGAGTGTGGATGCGAAACAGTGCGGTGTTGTTGCTGCTGGCGGCCGGTGCGATGGCCGGGCAGACGTTGAAGGTGGAAGCGGTGACGAATCCCGCGGGTCCGAACAGCTCGCAGGTGAACTGGTCGGTGACGCAGGACGGCAATGCGCTGATGAGCTGGGTGGAATCCGACACCCTGAAATACGCGATCAAACGCGGGGCGCAGTGGTCGGAGGGGAGGACTATCGCGGCGAAGCGTCACTTCTTCCACCATCCGGCGGAACTGCCGGAAGTCATCGCGATGCCGAACGGCGCTTACATGGCGCACTGGATCGAGACGCCGAAGCCGGATTCGGAAGCGGAGTTCGTTTTTGTATCGGCCTCAAAAGACGGGGTGAAGTGGACGACGCCGGCGCAGGGTCAGCGCGATAAGAGCGACGTGGAGCACGGACTCGCTTCGATGGTTTCGAACGGGGACGGCACCGCGTCGATTTTCTTTTTGCAGTCGTTGAAGGGGCCGGATGCGCCGACTTCGTTGATGCGGAGTCTGATCGGGGCGGATGGGCTGGAAGTGAAGGAAGAAGTGCTGGCGGCGGATGTGTGCGAGTGCTGTCCGACGGCGGCGGCGAAAACGGCGCGCGGGCTGATCGTGGCGTTTCGCGGGCATACAAAAGACGACATTCGCGATATTGCGGTGACGCGTTTCGAGAACGGCCGGTGGACTTCGCCGAAGATCGTTTATCCCGACAAGTGGCAAGTGGATGCATGTCCGGTGAATGCGGCGGCGGTGTCGGCGAAGGGCGACAGGGTCGCGGTGTCGTGGTACACGGCGGGAGGCGATAAGCCGCGTGTGGAACTGGCGATGTCGCCGGATTCGGGTGCGGATTTCAGCAAGGCGGCGGTGATCAGCACGGGAAATGCTTACGGGTACACGTCGATCGCGATCGATGATGCTGGCGGCGCGTATGTGTCCTGGCTGGAGCGCGGCGGCGATAACGCGAAGGTGCTGGTGCGGCACGTGTCGGCGGATGGCAATGCGGGTCCGGTGACGCAGGTGGCGGCGGGGACGAGGAAGAGCCTCGGGTATCCGCGGCTAGTGCGCGTCGGCAATGAGACGCTGATCGGCTGGAATACGGATGCGAAGGTGATGACGGCGAAGCTGGGGATGTAGGGGCGCTGATCGGGCGAAACCGCCCGTGCCACCAATTCACATGCGGAATCTGCTGATCGTGATCGGTCTGGCTTTCCTGAGTTTGACCGCGAGCGCGCAGGAGTTTGAAGTCGCCACCGTGAAACTCAGCGCGCAAGGCGGCGAAGGCGGAATTCGCGCGACGCCGGGGCGGCTGATGATCGAAAACACGTCGCTGCGGAATCTGATCACGATTGCGTATAAGGTGCGGTCTTCGCTGATTGAGGGCGGGCCTTCGTGGGCGGATTCGATCTTGTTCGATGTGGAAGGCCGGGTGTCGGGTCAGGCCGGCGCGGACGCGATGTTTCTAATGCTGCAGCGGCTGCTGGAAGACCGTTTTCACCTGAAGCTGCATCGCGCTGCCAGGGATGGTCCTGTTTACCTGCTGACGCTTGCCAAAGGCGGGGTTCGTCTGAAAGGTGCGACGTGCGCGCCATTCGATGCGAATCATCTTCCGGCGCTTCCTGCTGCTGGTGAGACGCCTGTGAATTACTGCGGGCGCATACGAAGGGGCAAGGGAACGCTGGATGCCGAAGGCATCGGGTTGGTGGATGGCGCGGGGCCACCGATGCAGAGTCTTACGGGGCAGCTTGCCGATGTGTTGGACCGGTCGGTGATCGATAAGACGGGTCTGGCGGGACTATACGACATTCACCTCCAGTGGGCGGCGGACCAGGCGGATAACGCGGGCGGGCCTTCCATCTTCACGGCGGTGCAGGAGCAGTTGGGTTTGAAGCTCGACGGCGGGCGCGGGCCGGTGGAGTATATGGTTATCGATCGCGCTGAGAAGCCAGTCCCAAACTAAGAGACATAAACTAACAGGCATCATGTTTGAAAACGGCGGGTTGAATGCCCGCCCCACCTTAGAAGATGTATTTCATAGCGAACTGCATGATGCGGGGGTCGCCGTAAGCAGTGATTTTGCCGAAGGTCGCCGGTGTGCTGATGTTGGCGTTGGGATTGGTCGGGCGCACGTGATTCAGGATGTTGAAGGCTTCTCCGCGGAATTCCACAGTTTGCCTTTCTCTTATGCGGATAGAGCGTACGAGGCTCACGTCGATGTCGAACGCGCCGGGTCCGAGGATGTTGTTGGGGCTGGTGCCGAAGGCGCCCAGGGCGGTTTGCGAGAACGATGCGGGGTTCAGCCACGTGGCGAACGTCTGGGTTGAGGGATAGGGGCTGCCACCGAGGAAAGCGGCGCGCTGTCCTCCGATGCTGTTCAACGCCTGATCCGGGGTCTGGGTCACGGAGAAGAAACTGCCGGACTGAATTTTCATAATCTGCGACAGTTTCCAGTCGCCCGCAATTAACTGCAACCAGCGCTGTGAAAACCTGGGAGCTTCTTCCACTGCTGAGAGGTTGATCAAGGTGCGGTGATCGATGCCCGCGCAGTTGCCGCGGTCGAAGGCGCGGTTATTGGGGTTGGTGTACTGCGTGCCGTCGAGTTCGGAAGTAAAGGCGCCGGCGATGCAATGAGACCAGGTGTAGTTACCGAGGACGGTGAAGTGGCTGGCCAGCCGGTGCTGCGCCGAGAGCAGCAACGCGTTGTAGCTGGCGGTAGAGCCGGTATCGAGCGAATGGATTGTCCCGTATAGTGCGCCTGTTGTGGGGTTGGCAATATACAAGGGCCGGCGGAAGTTCTGGTTGGCTGTCGTCGAGCAGGCGCCGGCCGCGGTGAGTCCATACTGTCCGGCGGTGCAGTTACCGGGAATGTAAACAGGGGCGTTGACAGGATTGTCCGCCCAGAGGTGAACAGTGTTGTTACCCAGATAGCTGGCGGAGAGAAGCCAGTTAGCCCCGATTTGTTTCTGCAGGCTGAAGTTCCACTGTTCCAGGTAAGTAGGCTGTAAGTTGAGTGGATAAGTGGTGTAGGTTCCGAAGGACGGGAACGTGAAGTTCTTATTCAGGTTCAGAGGGAAGGGATCGCCGCCAGGAAAAGGCGCGCTGTTATTTTGTCCCGGACCCCACGGGTCATTGAAATACACGTTCGTCCGGCTTACGGTTTCGCCCCATGGCGGAGCCTGGGAGAAGCCGTAAGCGAACAACGTGTGGGGCAGTTCGTAGAAGATGCCGTACGACGCGCGGATGGTCATGCGGCCATCGCCTTTGGGGTCCCAGACGACGCCCAGACGCGGCGCGAAATCGGCGAGTTTGGTGTTAGACGGACGGCTGTTGGTGTTGAAGCCGGGATCGCCTGGGAATTCGAGGCCGGCCGGCGCATTGGGATAGACGGTGGAATGGACGTTCTGATCGAACAACGACCGGTCGAAGTGCTCAACGTATTGCTTCGACATCGAGCCGCCGATGTAAGGTTCCCAGCGCAGACCGTAGTTAATGCTGAAGTGCGGTGTTACTTTCCAGTTGTCCTGGGCATAAATGCCCACGTAATGGTAGCGCTCGTAATCGTACTGAATTCCGCTTTGCGTGAAGGTGGATGCATAGCCGGTGAGGAAGTCTCCCATGGAGATGCCGGTGGCTGTTCCGTTAAAGGCAAAGTTGCCGTCGCCGTTGAGCGGGCCGTAAACGTTCTGAGCGGAGTGAATCCAGTTCCCGCCGAAGCCAAACTGATGGTTGCCTTTGATGAAACTCAGATCGTCGGCAATCTGGTGATCGGTGGTGGGATCGAAGGCTGCATAAGAAGTGTTGAGCGCGCTGTAAATGGCTCCTGAGGCCGCGGCGAGAAGATGGCCGGGGACCAGCGTGACCATGTTGATACCCAGCGACGGTCCGTCGAAGGTAGGCGGCGCAGTCTTGGCGACCGCGGAACGGTTGAAGGTCGCACGGAAGCTGTTGACCATGTTGGCGCTGATCACGAAGGTGTGGCCGAATACGCCGGAGTTTACGAGATCGTTGCCGCCAGACAACTGTTCCGACAGGGGGTTCTTGCCGTCATAGGTGGCCGACACCAGCGCGTGCGTCACGAAGTAGCGCAGGAAGAGAGTCTGTTTCTGGTTCAGCTGATAGTCGCCCTTCGCAAGGCCCATGTGTTCTGTCTGGTTTTGCACGGTGCCGTAGAAGGACGTGCCGCAACCATCGGAGGCAGGCGGATAGAATTTCATCATCTTCAGCGCGGGTGCGCTGAGAAGTGAAACGGGGATCTGGTTGTTCGAGAAGAGCGTCTTGCCGGTAGGATCGCGCGGATCTTTCAACGCAATGGTTTTCCCGTTATTGCAGCCGGGCGAGTCGATAACGCTGAAATCGCCCTGCTGCATCGCCGCTGTTGGGATGAAGCTGAAAGAGTTGGCCGGGTTGGATCGCACATAAGTGCCCTGATAGCCGAGGAAGAAGAACAGCTTATCTTTCTTAATAGGGCCGCCGATGGTTCCACCGAACTGATTGCGCTTGAGCGAGTCGCGCACCAAAGCTGCCGGGTTGCGCGAGTTGAAGTCATAGTTACGGACAAATTCGAAGGCGTCGCCATGAAAAGCATTGCCACCCGACTTAGTAACTGCATTGACTGCGCCTGCTGAGTGTTGTCCATACTGCGCGGGCAGGGCGCTGGTTTCCACCTTGAATTCCTGCAGCGCATCGGGGAAGGGAAGCGGCAGATTCAGGTTGTTGAAGGGATCGTTGTGAGTACCGCCATCGAGGATGTAAGTGGTGCCGTTGGCCAGGCCGCCGCCGATGGAGAGGACGGCTTCGTTGGGATAATTCTTGGTTGAAACGAGGTCGGCGTTGGGGGCGACAGCCGCGGCGCCGGCAAGATATATCAAGTCGGTAGCCTGCCGTCCGTTCAGGGGAAGGTCGACGACGCGCTGCTGGTCGACTACCTGCCCGACGCCGGAACTGCGCGTCTCGACCATCGCGGCGGAGGCTTCTACCTGTACCTGCTGGGTTACGTTGCCGATCTGGAGTTTCGCGTCGATAGTGGGGTTGGACGCGACCTGCAGGACGATGCCATTCTGCACATACTTATCGAAGCCCTCTTTGCTGATCTCGAGGCGGTAAGGGCCGATGGGAAGGCTGGGCAGAATATAGCCGCCTTCCGCGCCAGTCTCCGCGTTGCGGGTGAGACCTGTGTTGGTCTGAGTTGCCCTGACCTGCGCGCCGGGAACGGCGAGACCGCTTGCATCCTGCACGGTGCCCGCTATCTGCGAAGTGTTGGCAGACTGCGCGAATAACGCAGCGCACACAATCGGCAGACACAACATGGCCCTCAAATAAGACTTCATTAGTCTTCCCCTTTTTTGTTGACCAGCGACTCTGAAATGCCAGTTCAACGGCCTCGGAAGTGTATCAATACTCCCAAGGCACGTCAAGGGTTAAGGGCTTACGTGTCAAGGCAAAGTAGAAATGTCCCCTCGCTGGCAAAGTAGAAACGTCCCCTTTT
>ODAK010008890.1_pt1 | contig 10016 bp, 5 predicted proteins | sample 1539591 | NCBI WGS metagenome assembly ODAK01 (sample SAMEA3539303, study PRJEB22396) | soil metagenome | biome: tundra; feature: field; material: soil | place: USA | collected 2010-05 | depth 0.15 m | reverse complement strand
AATAGCTATACGCTTGCGGCGGCCGTCGAACCTTGCGCCGCCATGATCTCTCGCGCGCGCTGGATCTTCGCCAGGATGTCGGCGCCCTTGGCTCGCCAGCGGTACGGCTTGGGATCGAGGTTGCGTTGCGCCAGATAGATCTCGATGGCCAAGGTCAGCTCGCGCACGCTGGCGAAACTGCCTTCGCTGATCGCCTCCTCGCTGAGGTCTCGGAAGAATCGTTCCACGAGGTTGAGCCAGGAACTGGACGTGGGCACGAAGTGCATGTGAAAGCGCGGATGCTTGGCCAGCCACTGCTTGACCTCGGGGTGCTTGTGGGTGCCGTAGTTGTCGGCGATCAGGTGCAACTCCAGTCCCTTCGGGGTCTGGCGATCGATGAGTTTGAGAAAGCTCAGCCACTCGGCATGATCGTGACGCTCGGCGACGCGGCTGATGACCTTGCCATCGAGGTAGTTGAGCGCCGCGAAAAGCGTGACGGTGCCGTGGCGCACGAAGTCGTGCGTGCGGGTGCGAATGTGGCCGATGCCCAGCGGCAACCCCGGCTGCGTACGCTCCAGGGCTTGGCACTGCGACTTCTCGTCGCAGCACAGCACCAGAGCCCGGTCGGGCGGGTTCAGGTACAGCCCGATCACGTCCCAGAACTTGACCTCGAAGTCCTTGTCTCGCGAGAGCTTGAAGGTCCGCAGCACGTGCGGCTTGATGTCGTTGGCGCTCCAGATGCGCTGCACCTGGGCCGGCGAGATCTTCGCGTGCTGCGCCATCGAGCGCACGCTCCAGCGCGTGCGCCCCAGCGGCGGCTGCACGGCCTCGGTCACCACGCGCTGCACCGTCTGCGGTGCAATTGAGGCTTTGCGGCCGCGTCCCTTGGCATCCTTCAGCCCAGCCAGACCTTGACCGCGAAACCGCTGCTCCCACAGGCCGACCACCGGACGGTTCACGCCCACTTCGCGAGCCGTCTCCTCTTGGGTCTTGCCCTCGGCGCGCAGCAACACGATGCGAGCCCTGCGCACGTCGCGCTGCGAGGAACTCGACGCCCTCACAAGCCGGAGCAGTTCCTGCCGCTGCTGCTCGCTGACCTCCAGCTTCGCGATCGATTGCGCCATGGCGTCGCCTCCGGGACTTCGCCAAGCGTACAGCAAGACTTGATCTATGCATAGTCATTTGAGAGACAGTGCACTAGCTGCTTAACACTTTGCGCAAAGAGATGGTCGGCGTGCTCTGCAATTTCGACGATATCCTATTGAAGCCGCCCCGTTAAAAAGGGTAGGACGACGTAGAACAAAGCAAGTGCTTTCCTCAACGGGTCATCGATGAAATGGACATCGCCCCGCAACTCCGAGTCGGCGCAGCTTCAGCGCGAACGCGGTCAACCACGCGTCCCGCGCTGCGTCGAGAGATTTTCGAGGCCGATTCAAGTCCGCCGCCGCATCGCCGCGGGGATAAAGATTCGTGACAACTTCAGTCGCTCTGCTGGTGTGCTTCTGCATCGGTGCGCTCGCTAACTGCGGTCTTCCTCGTACCGGACTACGAGACTGTGCGACAGACTAAGAAGTCGATCACAGATTGAGGTGGACTGTCTGTGCGGCGTCGCACAGTCTTGTCGCACTGCGCACACTGTTCTTGTGCGGCCGTGATCGCATGACATTGGGCTCGCACAAGGGACTCCTGCGCGCTCGCAAGCAACGCACTGCCTTCCGCCAAAGACACTCCAATCGGAACGTCGCGGCTTCCCTGGCGATCAATCGTGCCCAGAGGGATCGCTGCGCCACCCCCCGAATTCATCGAGCAAACGAGCCTCTATGACCATGCGCACACTGGCCCCTACAGCTTGATCGGGGCCCATTCCGCTGAGCGCCGAAGAGGGGTTGTCCCCACTTTGTGGCGCTCCCTTTTGCGAAATACGTTGGCCGCGGCTGGAAGTGGGCAGCGTTCGGCCCCCTTTTCTGCTCTTGGCGCTAGAGCGCAAGGCCCAGACTTGGCATGACGAACGAGATGTCCAACCAAAGAGACAGCATGCGGCTCCGCTATCCCGACAGTCTCGGCGAACGCTCAAGTGCAACCACGCCGGCCGCAGCGCTTGGCGGGCCCGTGTTCGTCGTGGACGGGGTGGCGCCCCCACGCAGTCAGCCCGGCATCCTGCTGCTCGACGACGACCCTTTCATGCTCGGCGTGCAGTCACGCATGCTGCTCGACATGGGCTATGCGAAGGTCAGCACCGCCGGTAGCGCGGAGGCGGCGTTGCTGATGCTCCAGCGCGAAAAGCAGACGTTCGACGTGATTCTCTGTGACCTGAACATGCCCGGCATGGATGGCATCGAGTTCCTGCAGATTCTGAACGCGAGTTCCTTTGGCGGCAACGTGATACTGCTGAGCGGCGAGGGCGTGCGCATCATGCACACGGTGCAGAAGCTCCTGGACGGCGGCCGCATGGTGATCCTGGGTGCACTCGAGAAACCGGCGGCTCGGGCTGCGCTACGCGTGATGCTCGACTGCTGGCGGCCGCTCATCGCCGCAAAGCCCGTAGGCCCGGCGCTTTCGTTCACGGAGCTCGAGTTGCATGCTGCTAACCGCGAGCGGCAATGGGTGCTGCATTACCAGCCGAAGGTCGATCTGAAGAGCGGAGAGCTGGCCGGCATGGAGGCGCTGGTGCGTTGGAACCACCCGGAACACGGGCTGGTGTATCCGGACAGCTTCATTGGCATGGCCGAGGACTGCGGCGCCATCGACGCCCTGACCGAATGGGTGCTGCAGGAGGCGATGGCGCAGCTGGCGCGCTCGCACGCCCAGGGCCTGCGGATCCAGATGGCCATCAATTTGTCGATGGAAAACCTGCGCACCCCCGACTTTGCGGCGCGGGTCGGCATCCTCGCGCGGGATCTCGGCGTGTCGCCGCAGGATGTGACGCTGGAGATCACGGAGAGCCGCCTGATGTCGCCATCTCCGGCCCCGCTGGAGAGCCTGGTGCGGCTGCGCATGCAGCGTTTCGGCCTGTCGATCGACGACTTCGGAACCGGGCACTCGTCGCTCGCCCAGTTGCGCGACGTGCCGTTCACTGAGCTGAAGGTCGATCGCGGCTTCGTAAAGGGGGCACGCCACAACCAGATCATCCGGCCGATCCTCGAAGGCAGCATCGGCATCGCCAAGCGTATGGGAATGCGAGTCGTGGCCGAGGGCGTCGAGACCGAAGACGACTGGCATCTGCTGCGCGAAATCGATTGCGATCTCGCGCAGGGTTGGTTCATCGGCCGGCCGATGGCCGAAGACCAAGTGCCCCGATGGCTCGAACAATGGAAGTTGCGGCGACCGCACCTGGTCGAATCATGACTCATGCCCCCCGCGACAGCGCCAGGGCGGTGCGGCTGCCACATCGATCGGCGTTTGAGTGCGTACAGCACGCTTGCCGCGAGCTTCAGACTGCCTTGTGATCGTAGGATCGTCCATGAAACGAAAGGCGATTGTCGGCGGGGCAGTGAAAGGGAAGGCAGGCTCTCCGCAACAAGGGAGCCGCGACGAGTTGTTGCGCGAGTCGAACGTCGGGTTCGGGCCGCAGCAGCATGGCGAACGAATGGCGGCGCTGGTCCAGGCGCAGCGCAGATTGGCGAGCACCGAGGCGACGCCTGAAGAGCTGATGGACAGTATCCCGGACCTGGCGTTGAGTGTCGTGCACGCCACCGGGGCGGTCTTCGAATTGCTCGACGATGACGCGGTCATCCTGCGCTCGGGGACGGAGGCGGCCGTCGCCCTCGATGCGCTTGACATGCGCATGCCGCTGCGAGGCAGTCTTACCGGTGAAGCGATCCGTCTCAACCGGACCATGCGCTGCGACGATACCGAGACCGATCCGCGCGTTTCCTTGGAAGTGAGCCGCAAGCTCGGCGTGCGCTCGGTGCTCGTGACGGTCGTGCGCGACAGGTCGGGTCCGGTCGGCGCGCTCAAGTTGTTCGATTTCAAGCCCGCGCGTTTCGGCGCCGCCGACTCGGACAGCCTCGAACTGCTCGCCGAGGCACTGGGAGCCGTGATACAGCGCAAGCGCGCCAAGGAGGATGCCCAGCGGTCGATCCGGATCCAGGCCGGCATCGTCCAGATGCAACATCAGATCGCGTCGTCCTCCGCGGGTCTGCAGACGGCGCTGGATCTGATCGTCGAACGCGCGCAGGAACTGACCGGTGCCACGGGGGCAGCAGTTGTCTTCGTCGACGGCGACGACATGGTCTATCAAGCGGTGTCGGGTACGGCGCTCGGACGCCTCGGACACCGTGTCAGGCTCGAAGGCAGTCTCGTCGGCCTCTCGGTCGCGCATGAGGAACTGCTGCGTTGCGATGATGCCGAGACCGACCCGCGCGTCAACCGCGAAACCTGCCGCGAACTTGCGGCGCGGTCGGTGGTGGCGGTGCCGCTGCACGCGGGAGACACCGTGACGGGCGCGTTGAAGGTGTTTTCCGGACGGACCCACGCTTTCGCGCAGCTCGATGTCGGCACCTTGCAGATCCTGAGCGAATGGCTGGGCGTCGTGATGCAGCGTCATGCCGCCGCGGAGCAATTGCGGAGCTCGGAGTCGCAATACCGGCTGATGTTTGCGGCGCATTCGTTGCCGATGTGGGTCTACGACATGGAGACCCTGCGTTTCCTCGCCGTCAACGACGCCGCGATTAGGCAGTACGGTTATACGCAGGCCGAGTTCCTGTCGATGACGATCCGCAATATCAGGCCGCTGGCCGCCGGCCCTTTGCTCGACCGGCATCTCGCCGTGCGCGGACAGGGGCTGCAGACCGTTGCGAACTTGGAGCACCGCAGAAAGGACGGGGTCGTCATCGACGTCGAAGTGACCGCGAATACGATCCGCTTCGGCGACCGGCCGGCGCGCCTCGTCTTCGCCCATGACATCACCGAGCGCAGGCGCGCCGAGCGCCGGCTCGAGAAGAGCGAAGCGCTGCTCAACATCGCGGGGCGCGCCGCGCGCGTCGGCGGCTGGTCGCTGGATCTCCGGGAACGTACCCTTTCGTGGTCCGACGAGCTCTGCGCGATTCACGATCTGCCGCCGGGCACCCTCTGCACGGTTGAACAGGCGATCAACTTCTATGCGCCGGAGTCCCGTGCCACGATGGTCGAGGCGATGAACGGCTGCCGCGACGACGGCACGTCGTACGACCTTGAAGTCGAACGCATCACCGCCGGCGGGCGCCGCATCTGGGTGCGCACCATCGGACAGGCGGTGCGCGATTCGACGGGCGCGATCATCGGAGCGCAAGGCGCACTGCAGGACATTTCCGAAAAGAAGCAGTCCGAGGAGAACGCCCGCGCGCTTGCCACACGCCTTACGACGACGCTGGAAAGCATCAAGGACGCGTTTTACACGGTCGACCGCGACTGGCGCTTCACCTACGTCAACTCGGAAGCCGAACGCCTGTTCCAGCGCTCGCGCGTCGACCTGATGGGTCGGGTGCTCTGGGAAGCGATATCCGACCTCTTCGGAGGCGAATTCGAACGTCGACATCGCGAGGCGGTCGCCCGCAATTCCTCCGTCGCGTTCGAGGCCTACTATGCACCGTGCCAGCAATGGTTCGAGGCCCATGCCTATCCGTCGGAAGATGGATTGACGGTCTATCTGCGCGACGTGAGCGAGCGCCGCCTCGCGCAGGAGGCGCTGCGCTCAATGAACGAGAACCTCGAGGCCAAGGTGGCGGAGCGGACCCTCGAACTCGAACTGACCAACAGCGCGCTGGTTGGCAAGGAAGAGAAGATGCGCTCGGTGGTCGAATACATGGCCGACGGCGTCATCACCTTCTCGGACGACGGCATCATCCGCTCCGCGAATTCCAAGGTCGAAGCGATCTTCGGTCACGCGCCATCGGCGCTGGTGGGCCGGAGCATCTCGGTCTTGATCCCGGCGCTGGACGTGCTGGCGGCGCCTTCGGCGACAGGCGGAAAGCCGGACGCCGAAGGCGTGATCGCCAGGATTGGGCGCGAACCCTACGGAACACACCAAAGCGGCGATTGCATCGACCTTGACGTCGCCATCAGCGACTACCGCATCGGGGGACAGCGTCTGTGGACGGCGATTCTTCGCGACATCGGCGAACGGGTGCGCATCGTGGCCGACCTCGAGCAGGCGCGGCTCGGCGCGGAAGAAGCGAGTCGTGCGAAGTCGGCCTTCGTCGCGACGATGAGCCACGAGATCCGCACGCCGATGAACGGCGTGATCGGCATGATCGACGTGCTGCACCAGACCGAGCTTGCACCCGATCAAGCGCGGATACTCGGGGTCGCGCGCGACTCGGCCCATGCGCTGCTTGCGATCATCGAGGACATACTCGATTTTTCGAAGATCGAGGCCGGCAAGATCGAACTCGAGCGCGAGCCGATCTCGGTGGCTCGCGTCGTCGAGAAGGCCTGCGAACTGGTGAGCGGCGTGGCTGGCGGATACGGCGTCGAACTGGCGGTCGACGTCGACCCCCTGCTGCCGGCGGCGGTCTGGGGAGACGCGGGGCGGCTGCGCCAGGTGCTCGTCAACCTGCTCAGCAACGCGATCAAGTTCTCGAATGGCCGCGTTGCGGCGCGGGTGTTGGTGCGGGCGCGCTTGACCGAGGGCAGTGCCGACCGGGTAAACGTGCAACTGGACATCGAAGACAACGGCATCGGCATGGACGCTGCCACCGTCGAGCGGCTCTTCGTGCCGTTCTCGCAGGCCGATGTCTCGACGACACGGCGCTTCGGTGGTACCGGATTGGGCCTCGCGATTTCGCATCACCTCGCAGGGCTGATGGGCGGCTACATCGACGTGCACAGCACACCCGACCTTGGTTCCGTGTTCACGGTGCGGCTGCCGTTCTTCGTCGCGCCGGCCGATCTGCTCCCTACCGATATCGACCATATGGGCCCGGCGCCGCGGCGCTCGGCCGAGGCCGGGGACACACGGGCCGAGTCATCGCATCCGGCAAGACTCGTGCTCGTCGCTGAAGACAACAAGATCAACCAGCAGGTCATCATCGAGCAACTGAAGCGTCTCGGATATCAAGCGGAGGTGGTTGCAAATGGCCGCGAAGCGTTGGCGCTCTGGCGACAGGGCGGCTTCGGCGCGGTACTGACCGATTTGCAGATGCCCGAGATGGATGGCTACAAACTCACGGCGAGCATCCGCACCGAAGAGGACGGCCGAACCCGAATTCCAATCATCGCCTTGACCGCGAACGCGCTGAAGGACGAGGCAAGTCGTTGCAAGGCCGCCGGCATGGACGGCTATCTGACCAAGCCGGTGCAGATGGCGGCGCTCGATGAGATGCTGAAACGCTGGCTGGGACACAGCGCGGCCGGCGCTGCGACGGCCCGCGAGCCGGTGCAACGCGAAGACGCTTGCGCGGCCCCGCCGCATGGCCCCCGCGCCGCTCCGGTCGACGCGACCGTGCTGCCATTGCTGATCGGCGACGATGCGGCGGTGCTGGGCGAGTTCATGCTCGACTTCCTCGAGGGCGCCGTGCAGGCCGCGACGGAACTCGCGAACGCGCTTGCCGCAGGTTATGTCGCGCGCGCGGTCGCGGTCGCGCACCGGCTCAAGTCGTCGGCTCGAGCGGTCGGAGCGCTGCATCTGGGCGAGCTGTGCGAAGCAATCGAACGCGACGCGAATGCCGCCGCCGATTGCGAATCGCTGGCCGCCATGCTGGCCCGGTTCGATGCGGAGCTGGCGCGAGTGCGGGAGTGGATCGATGCGCAAGGCTGGAATCGGGCCTCGGCGCTCCAGGGAGCCGAGGCCGAATGAAGCAGAACCCCGCAACCGCGAAGGTGCTGGTCGCCTCCGACAACGCCGACGATGCGGCGCAGATCGTCAAACAGCTGCAGGGCGAGCAGGAGCGGGTTCGCGCGTCCGCTAACGCCGAACTCGCCGTCGAGGACTTTGAGGACTTCAAGCCCGATGTGCTGGTCCTGGCGTTCGACAACATCGAGAAGGCGCAACGCTATTGCCTCGGCCTTTACCGGCAGAGCCAGGTCGTCAGCCACCATCCCCACCGAACCGTGCTCCTGTGCACCAAGGATGAGCTGCGCTCCGCGTTCGATCTGTGCAAGAAGGGCTTCTTCGACGACTACGTGCTCTATTGGCCGCTTTCGCAGGATGGCCTGCGCCTGACGATGAGCGTCTGGAACGCGGCGCGCGAAGCGCTGGCGCTGGCAAGCGGGCCGGGCATGCAGGAGCTGCTCGCGCACGCGGAGCAGCTCGGGGCGATCGAGTCGCTGCTTGATCAGCAGTTGTCCGAGGGCGGCCGGCATGCCGTCGCGGCCACGCAAACGCTGAAGCAGGCCGAGACGGCGATCGGCGCCGCGATCGACGAGTTCTCGCAGCGCCTCACGCATCCTGGCAAGGCCGCGGTTGTCGAGCTAAGGGACGCGGCGGGTTGGTCGCGCGAGTTCGACCGGCTGAAGAACGATAGCGTCTCCCAGGCTTTCAAGGCGACCGCCGACGGTCTGGCGCCGATCGCGGCATGGCCTGGGCAGCTCCACGATCAGCTCGCGCCGCACAGAGCCGGGATGCGCGATTTCGCAAAGAAATTGGGACAAGCGCACTGGATCGTGATGGTCGTCGACGACGATGAATTTGCGCGCAAGCTCATCGCGAAGGCGCTGGAGGAACAGAAGTACGAGCTGCTCTTCGCGCAAGACGGCGCGGCGGCGCTCGGTGTGTTGCGGCGCACCCGCCCAAACCTGATCTTGATGGACATCAACCTGCCCGACATGGATGGCGTGACCCTGACGCGCAGGCTCAAGGCCACACCACACCTGGCGGACATTCCGGTGCTGATGCTGACTGGCGACGCGCGCCGCGAAACGCTTGCCAGCAGCATGAGCGCGGGCGCCGCGGGGTTCATAGTCAAGCCGTTTACGCGCGACTCGCTCGTCGCCAAACTCGACCGGTTTCTTCGAGCGGACTGATCGCGCCGCGCTTCGTCCGCTCCGCGCTATTTGAAATGTGATGCGGGCTGGCCATCGTCTTTTGCGGTCTTCAACTACGGCATGAGAGCCGGCTCGAGCAGCGTCGCACCGAAATGTGCGTCGACCACTGCTGGACTGCGGTAGTCTGATGCGTCAATGAGTGAACTCATCTTTCTCGTCGTTTTTCGCTTGGATGAACAGCGCTATGCGTTGCCGCTCGCCGCGGTCGAGCGCATCGTCGGCGCGGTGGAAGTGACTCCCCTGCCGGGGGCGCCGGCCATTGTGCTCGGAGCGATCGACGTGGAGGGTCGCGTTCTTCCCGTGCTCAACCTTCGGCGACGTTTTTTCCTCCCGGAGCGGGAGGTCAGCCCCGTCGACCAATTTCTGATCGCATGGACGCCCCGGCGCATGGTGGCGTTGGTGATCAATGAGGCCCACGGCGTCATCGAACGCGAGCAATCCACCGTCATCAGTTCGGACCGGATCGTACCTGGCCTCGAGCAATTCCGGGGCGTAGTCAAACTCGACAATGGCTTGGTTCTAATCCATGACTTGGAAAAGTTTCTCTCCCTGGACGAGGCGCACGCTCTGGACCAAGCGATGAGTCAGCTCCAATCATGCTGAATCCAGTGCCCGAGGCGCAGTGGTCGCAACTGAGCGCGTTCATCGCCGAGAGGATGGGACTGCACTTCCCGCGCGAGCGCTGGGACGATCTGCAGCGTGGCCTGGCCGGCGCGGCGCAGGAGTTCGGCTTTGAGGATGCCGCGGCGTGCGTCGGCTGGCTGTTGTCGGCGCCTCCAACCAAAGCGCAGCTCCAGGTGCTGGCGAGCTATCTCACGATCGGCGAAACCTATTTCTTCCGGGACAAGCAAACGCTGGAGGCGCTCGCTGAGAACATCCTGCCCGAGCTGATACGCGCCCGGCGGGGCCACGAGCAGCGGCTGCGCATCTGGAGCGCGGCTTGCTGCAGCGGCGAAGAGCCGTATTCGTTGGCGATCCTGCTGCATCAAAGCCTGCCCGATTTGCGGGACTGGCAGGTGACGATCACCGCGACCGATATCAACGCGCGTTTTCTGCACAAAACCGCCGCGGGCATC
>ODAK010008888.1_pt1 | contig 10017 bp, 8 predicted proteins | sample 1539591 | NCBI WGS metagenome assembly ODAK01 (sample SAMEA3539303, study PRJEB22396) | soil metagenome | biome: tundra; feature: field; material: soil | place: USA | collected 2010-05 | depth 0.15 m | reverse complement strand
CTTTGTGGCATCTGTAGGTGTGCCAGCGATAGCAGTTTCGTAGGCAACATTGGCAGCAGCGACGGCATTGTTGAAGATTGCATTTGTCAGATCAAGTGTTGGCAGAGCCGCAATTGCAGCAACATGAGCTGCATTCGCAGTAGCTACGGCTTGAATGCGCGTGTTCAAAGCTGCTTGCTTTGCGGCATCAGTAACTGTGCTTTTGGTTGCAGTTTGGTAGGCAGCATTGGCAGCAGCGACTGCGTTATTGAAGGTTGTATTTATCTGGTTAAGTGTTGGCAGAGCAGCAATTGCAGCGACATGAACTGCAGTCGCGGTAGTTACGGCTTGGTCGCGAGCGCTTGAAGCTGCTTGCTTTACGGCATCTGTAACTGCGCCTTTGGTTGCAGTTTCGTAGGCAGCATTGGCAGCAGCGACGGCGCTATTGAAGGTTGTATTTATCTGTTTAAGCGAGTTTTGATAAGCCTCGAGTGCAGCGCGATAGGCCTGATTCGAGCCCCTATGCGTAGCAAACTGGCTATCTCGTGCGGTGCGCCATGAGGCGATGGCGATCCGATATGTTGCTAGAGCTGCTTTATATGTAGCGAGAGCTGTAGCACTAGGGGTAGTCGTTGACGTCGGAGTTGCGTCAGCAAATGCTGCGGTTGGAACTAAGAGAAGTGCGGCGCCAACTGCTCCAGCAGTAATTCGGAGTTTAAGGTTCTTCTTCATCTGAAATCCTTTGTTTACGAGGGTTTGTGTTCTGGTTGAACACTGGGATTCGTTGATCCCATGCAATAAGCATCTGTGCTCTTTGGGTGAGAACCATGTGAAAACCTTGTCAGGCTCTTGCGGGTCAGATCGTTCAAATTAGGGTTGCGAAACATGGAGAAACCACTCACCTAATGGAATGGATGAGTGGTTTCTGACTTAACCAGGCTTATAAGATCAGTTATGGCTTTACTGGAGCTACTGGCTTTGGATCAACTTTTGGAGCAACTGGCTTTGCCGAAATTGTTGGCAAGGCAGCGATAGCGGCAGCGCGAATAGTTGTTGCCGATGCTACAGCGGCAATGCGAGCATTGAGAGCTACTTGGTGTGCCACTGCAGTAGTTGTAACAGGTTGCACAGCCCGGTTATATGCGACCTTTGCAGCATTAACAGCGGCGCTAAAGGTAGCGTCGATCTCCTTGACTGAAGTGTTATTTGCTTTGACCGTCGCACGAAATGCAATGAGAGAAGCATTGTAGGCTGCCTGAGCAGCGTTGCGGGTATCTTGCCAAACTTTGAGTGCAACGCGGTATGCGTCGAGCGCAACCTTATGAGCGGCGCGATCTATAGCCGAGACCTTAGTTGGTGCTGGGGTGGTACCCGCAAAAGCCGCGGTCGGAACTAAGAGGAGTGCAACACCAATCGTTCCGGCAATGATTCGGTGCTTAAGGTTCTTGCTCATTTATAATCCTTTGTTTGAGAGGTTTTGTACTCTATTGGAGCACTGGGATGCTTTGGTCCCTTGGCTTAAGCATGGGGGGCGATCGTGTGAAAAACGTGTGAAAACTTTGTCAGCCCCTTGCGGGTCAAATTGAGCGAGTTAGGCTTGCGAAATATGGAGAAGGCTCAGATTTTGGTGGTGGATGACGAGTCTGGCGTGCGCGAATTGGTGAGCGACGTCCTTGAACTTGAGGGCTACGAGGTGACCGTCGCGATTGACGGTTTGGATGCCTTGTCGCAGATCCGAAAGAAGAAATTCGACCTTTATATTTTGGATATCAATATGCCCAAAATCGATGGCTTGGTGCTTCTCGAAAAGGCACGTTTAACTGGAGATCAAACCCCAGCGCTCCTTCTAAGTGCTCGTCGCGAGAAAGACGATGTACACCAGGGCTTTCGTGCGGGGGCGGATGATTATGTTACGAAGCCCTTTAGTATTGAAGAACTAGCCTTGCGAGTCGAGGCTATCTTGCGCCGCACAAGTAATCTTCAAAGTACTAATATCTTGCGCTGCGGCCCGATAGCCATAGATGTTGATCAACATTTAGTGACTCACGATGAAGAGATCGTGGAATTGTCTCCAACTGAATACAACCTTTTGCATTATCTTATAGAGCGCAAAAACAAGGTCATCCAAAAAGATGCATTGTTGAACGCGGTGTGGGGCATAGATTTTGAGAATAATTCGACGGTCGTCGAAACTTATATTTCTTATCTTCGAAAGAAGTTGCACCACAAGGGTTTTGAAGGAATCAAAACTGTTCGAGGGGTTGGTTTCCAGATCGTTGAAAGAGAATGAAACTCGTTTTGCGAGTGACCGTAGCGATCTTTCTCTTTCTCACTATTTCATCTGCAGCAATTGGTTATTTTGCTATTGCTAAATATCAATCAAGCCAAATCAATTTGATTGATGAATCACTTAACTCAAAAGTGACAGCTCTCAAAGCGAGCAACGAAGATCCACTCACGGTCGCGCAATACCTGGCACAGGTTTCGGGGATTCCTGTCACGGTCGATTATGTAACCGCGAATGGTGACTCCACAATATTGAGCGTCACTGGTCCAAATTTTTCGAATGTACCAAGTATGAGCATTATCAAGAAAGCCGAAAAGGCGGCTACCAACGATGGCTCCGAATTTAGAATTCGGGTCTTTGCAATGCCCGCCAATGAAGAGTTAATTTTCATAGCATCATTAACAACGGTGAATCAGGAAGTTTCAGTTCTTACCAAAGATTTAGTCGGCTTCATAATCTTCGTTGATTTACTAGCAGGATTTGTCGCGTTTCTGGTTTTTCGACGCGATGGGAAATTGAATCAAGTGAGTCGCTTGATGGAACGGCAACAAGTAGCGATGCAAAGGTTTCTTGGCGATGCGTCACACGAATTGCGAACACCACTGACAGTCATCAAAGGGTATGTGGGCTTGGCTCGGGCAACAAATGAACTGGCTCGAAAAGAGAATTATCTTGAGAAAACTTCAGTTGAAATCATACGAATGGAATCGCTCATTAATGATTTATTGTTTCTTGCAGAGGTTGGTGAAAGCCAAGATGTTGAACTCGGGATTGTTTATCTTGGGGCGATCATTCAAGATCACCTGGAAGTTTTAGAGGCGCTCCAACCCGACCGTCTTATAACATCTGAAATAGATGGCTCCGTAACTATGAACGTCAACCCAAAACTAATGGATCGCATGATTGGAAATATTTTCTCTAATATTCGTCGCCATACTGCTGCCGATGTTCCAGTCGCTGTTGTGCTTTCGCAATTACGTGATGGTATTCACATTGTGATTGAAGATGGGGGTCCTGGGTTAGCTCAATATCCTGAAAAATTGAGGCTCTTAAAGCGATTTACGTCTTCTCGCTCGGAAGAATCTGGTGGCTCTGGATTGGGCTTAAGCATTATTGGCGGTGTTGTTGATCGGTATCACGGTTCCCTCGCGTTTGCGAAGAGCAAACTCGGGGGTTTGCGGATCGAGATAAAATTCCCGTTATAAATGTTTGCGATACTTAGACTATGTTCATTTCCAAGCTCCCGCATATGTTGTGCGCAAACTGCAAAGCTAAGGTGGCGCGCGCCGCGTATTATTGCAAGAGTTGTGGTGAAATTATTGATGATACAAAAGCGCCTGGGCGCAAGATTGAGGATCGAAGGTTCACGAGCAAATTAAAATTTGCTTTGGAACGTCACTTAATTCGTAACGTCGCTATTGCGGTGATGCTGATTCTCTTTGCAGTTACTGGTATTGAGCTGGGACTTAATTATTTACATACTGTGAAAGACAACGGATCCAGTAAGACATATCAATTAACAGTTGAAAACCCGCAAAATCCTATGACTTGCATCGGATCTATCTGCCATATCCTTATAGATATAAGAAATAAAACGAATGTCAATCAAACCATTGACGCGATTCCGGATTTGGTTACGGCCGCTGGAATTACATATGGACCAGCCAACCCCAACCTCATGGGCAACGGGACGAATTATTGCCAACAGAGGATTTCGTTGACATTGACCCCGCATCAGGTTGTTAAGTACCTTGGGATTTGTTCACAAGACCTGCCAGTGGGCACCAAGATGGTTCTGGCGCAGTTAAAGGACTCCAGAGGCAAGTTGGTCGTTTCCGGACCGTTTAGGGCGACAGTTCCGTAATTATTATCCGCGTGTGATCGGGCAGACACTGCGGGTACTCCCTTTATTTTAGTTATGTGAACGTTACCAAAATGCCCTTGCAAAACGTTAAAGGCGGGCTTAAGTTTCGTTTTGTCTCCCCTGTGCAGGTGGGGTCGTTTTTCAATAGCTTCTGCTGAAGAGAATAGGAAAAACATGAAAGAGATCATTACCGAGAACGAAGTATCCCGTCGTTCCGTACTTAAGGGTGCCGCAGCCGCTACTGCCGGTGCTTTAACTATAGGTGGCGTCGGGGCCTCAACCCTTGGAGCAACAGCTGCAAACGCTGCTGATGCCTTTAATGTCAGTTTCGGTTCGAATAACTCGAACCCTCCTGGGCCAACAGAGGACGCTGCTTGGACAGCTGTCGCTAAGAGTGAAGGAATCAATGTTGCTCTTAACGTTGTTGACCACAATACCTTCCAAAATCAGATCAACACCTACCTTCAAGGCACACCAGATAACGTATTCAACTGGTTCGCTGGATATCGTATGCAATTCTTCGCGGCAAAGGGTCTCTTGACTCCAGCTGATGGCGTATGGGCGAAGATGGGTAAAGATTTCACTGCCGGATTCGCAGGCGCTTCAACAGGTCTCGATGGCAAGAAGTACCTCATCCCGACCGATTGGTACCCATGGGCAATCCACTACCGCAAGTCAGTGTGGAAGGCTGCTGGAGTTAACCCCGCTTCAATCAAGACAATTGCTCACTTGGTTGCTGCTTGTAAGGTCTTCAAGAAGAAAGGTCTTATTCCAATTGCACAGGCTGATAAGGGTGGCTGGGAAGCAATGGGCGTCTTTGATATCGTCAATATGCGTACCAACGGTTATCAGTTCCATGCAGATCTAACTGCCGGACGTGCCTCTTGGTTGGATCCGCGCATTCAGAAGACATTTGCAAACTGGAAGCTACTTCTTCCTTATTGCAACAAGAACGCACTTACTGAGTCAGATCAGACGGCTGGAACCCTTGTGCTCCAGAAGAAGGCTGCCATGATCATCATGGGCTCATTCACGAGTGGTCTCTATACAAACAAGTCCGATTACAACGATCTTGCTTTGATTCCATTCCCAATCATCAATCCCGCACACGGCACAGACTCAATTGATGCTCCTATCGACGGTGTTTTGATGTCTAATTCAGCTGCAAGCAATTTGCCGGCATCTGAAGCATTGATGGAGTTCATCGGATCAACTCAGTTCTCTGGAATCATTCAAGCAATCTCTCCGGGATTGTTCTCGAATAAGAACGCCACCGTACCTAGCGATCCATTTATTCAATCGCAGGTTAAGTTGGTTCAGGGCACGAAGCACGTTGCACAGTTCTTCGATCGTGACTCACGTCCGGACTTCGCTTACCCAATCTTCTCGAATGCTGTTCAGAAGTTCTTGGGCGGCGGAAATTCAGTGGCGATTGCTAAAAACCTTGATGCGCAATGGAAGGCTTTGCCTCCAGTTTAAGCGTTACCCGTTCAGTACTAATATGGAATTCCGCTGGCGAGTTATCTCGCCCGCGGAACTTCCATTTCATTTATCAGTAGTAATGAATTAGGAAAAGGACCAAATCATTGAGCACCGTTATTGAAGAACCTAAGGCGCGGGAAGTTCCGGCCAAGAAGAAGCGTAAACACGGCTCTCACAATTTCAGTGGCAGCGATCGCTTCACACTTGGATTCTTTGTGGGATTCCCAACATTGCTACACATCGTTTTTGTTTGGATTCCAGCGATTTGCACCATTCTTCTCTCATTCACTTTCTGGGACGGAATTGGCGGCCTAAAGAACATTCACTGGGTGGGTTTCACGAACTACCGTCAGATTTATACCCTCGATGCAGATTTCCCGATCGCGCTCCGCAATAACCTTTATTGGCTCGCGGTCTTCGCATTTATCGCGACCCCGCTTGGAATTTTGCTTGCCTATTACATTGATAAAAATTTGAAAGGCACAACGTTTTTTCAGACTTCGTTCTACATGCCACTCGTGATATCTCTCGCTGTAACTGGCATTATCTGGGATAACGTATTTTTTACCGATGGCGTCATCAATTCGATTATGCACAATACAAATCCAAATACAGCAATCGACTGGCTCGGGGACCCGCATAAAAATATCTGGGTAGTACTTTTTATCGCTTCGTGGCGTCACATTGGATACATCATGTTGCTTTATTTAGCAGGAATGAAGGCTGTCGATGCTTCACTTCGTGAAGCTGCAGCCATTGATGGCGCGACCGAGTGGTACACATTTCGCAAAGTGGTAATGCCTTCACTTCGTCCGGTGAATGTGATCATTGTTGTCGTTACGATCATTGAGTCGCTCCGCGCATTCGACTTGGTCTATATCATCAATATGGGAACGAATGGGCTTCAGACTTTGGGTGTGTTGGTATATGACAACATTCAGGGCTCCTCGATGCGTATTGGTTGGGGATCTGCATATGCAACTCTGCTCTTTATCATCTGCTTAGGCCCGATTATGGTCTATCTCTATCAAAACTTTAGTAAGGGTGATGACTAAAATGGTTACAGGTAAAAAGAGTGAAGTTGGAAAACGCGTAGCTATATCGGTTTTAGCTTGCTTTTCTGTCATTTGGGTTGCCCCAATTGTTTTTACGATCATTCAATCATTTCGTCCGTATGGCGATGTTTTGAAAAATGGATCGGTTTCAATTCCCCGTCATTTGACCTTCCATAATTATTACAACGCGCTTGTTCAAGCCAAAATGTGGCGATACCTGCTTAACTCCGTTGAAGTGGCTGTTCCGGCAGTTGTGATTACTCTGTTCTTAGCATCGATGATCGCTTTCGTTTTGAGTCGTTACGAATCAAAGATGAGCGTTCCACTGTTGATGCTATTTACCGCAGGAAATTTACTTCCACCTCAGCTTCTCTTCATTCCGCTTTTCCGGATATATTTAAAGATCCCGGTTCCCAAGTTCATCAACAACAATGGTGTGCTCTACGACACCCAACTTGGGTTGATCTTGGTGCATGTGGCGATTCAAGTTGGATTTGCAACCTTTGTATTAACTAATTTCTTGCGCACAATTCCTAAGGAAATTTCAGAGTCTGCTCTCGTTGACGGTGCAAATGTGTGGAACCATTTCTGGCATATCATCTTGCCACTCTTGCGACCAGCTCTTGCTTCCCTGGGTGTATTGATGACCACTTGGATCTACAACGACTTCTTCTGGTCGATCGTGCTGCTCAAAACTGGTAATAAACGACCGATTACAGCGGCGCTTTCAAATCTGCAAGGTGAATTCAATACAGACTATGACCTGCTGGCTGCTGGCGCTGTACTTGCATTTTTGCCAACACTCTTCGTTTTCTTCGCAATGCGCAAGCATTTCGTAGCAGGTTTAACCCTCGGTTCTACCAAGGGTTAAATCCCTTACCTCAATTATTGTGCGCTTGAGATCTCGATTAATATCGCGTTCTCAGGCGGCAGGATTGGTGGGCGCAGTCCGATAGTTGCAAGTTCAACTCCGCTTAATGTGATGCCTTCTGGGTTCATCATCCATGCTGGCTCTTTGACTTGCATACGCTTTGATTTACCGGCGTCTGTTAGTACTTTGATGGTATAGATCTTTTTGGGATCTAAACCGGGGATGCGAGCCATGGCCGGGAAGGTTGAGTCAGACATATCCCGGGCAGCAATTGCGAATAGTGCTTCGGATTGATCCTGCGCAACAACTCCGTAAACGAATGAGTTCGAATCCGGATGATCCACTCGAATCGTCTTGCCGCTATGCAGCAACTGCCGTTTGCTTTTATACAAGGTAATCCAACTTTTAATTACTGCTAATTCTTCTGGCTCGGCATTAGTGATATCCCATTCGATCCCAGCATGTCCAAAGAGCGCTGTTATCGCGCGGAATGAGATATCCGTCGTGCGCTTTGTTTGGTTGCCTGGACGCGGGCCGATATGCGTTCCACAGAGCTCTGGCGGAATTGCAATGCCGGTCCACCGTTGGATCATCTGGCGCTCGAGCGCATCATTGTTATCGCTGGTCCAGAACCGATCGACATAATCAATTACTCCTAGATCGATTCGAGCTCCACCTGAGGCGCAACTTTCAATTTCCAATTTTGGATGGCGCTTCTTCAGTTCGGCGAAAAGTCGGTAAATGGCAGCGGTCTGATTGTGAACTGCGGCTTGACCAAGGTGGCCAGCATCGACGAGAACACGGTTGTGATCCCACTTTATGTAGGTGATGTTGTACTCACTTAATATGGCATCCACTTGACTCAAGACGTGCTCGTAAGCACCTGGGTGAGTGATGTCGAGAACCTGCTGGTTGCGCCAGAGTGGCGGCGTGCGTCCAGCTTCATGAAGTATCCACTCCGGATGTGCTCTGAACAGATCAGAGTCTGGGTTGATCATCTCGCCCTCAAACCATAGGCCAAATTCCATTCCCTTCTCATTAATGTATTTAATGATGGGGGCTAGGCCTTGTGGCCAGACGCTCTTATCCACTACCCAGTCACCAAGGCCGGCTTGATCATGTCGGCGCAAATTGAACCAACCATCATCGAGAACAAACCGCTCAACGCCTACTTCAGCAGCAGCGTCTGCAATGGCCTTGATCTTCTCGGAGTCATGATCAAATTCGATGGCCTCCCAGACATTAAGCGTCAATGGGCGAGGACGAACATTGGTGGGGTGGGTCGGTCTAGCGCGTAGCCAGCGGTAATAATTATGGCTGAGGCCATCAAAGCCCTGATCAGAATAATTCGCGATAACTGGTGGAATCTCATGGATTGAACCTGGCGCCAAAATAATCTCGCCGGGTTCTAGGAGTTCTCCTGCGCCGATGGAAATATCTCCGGTAGCGAGTCGCTCAACGTGGTGCACTGAATTTCCACTCCAGGCAACTGAAAGTCCCCAGACTTCACCGTGTGCAAATTCGGTATTACCTGCGAGAGCAAGTTGGGCAATCGTATAATCGTGACCGCTGCGACCTTCACGGATCTCACGAGTACTCAGCCCATATCTGATGGGGTGACGCTGAGGGTGGCGTTCATGCGACCAGCGCCCGGTGAAATCCATAACCTCATTAGCTCGATCAGGAAGCGGCAACCAATATATAAACTGATCGAGGGTGTAGTCATCGCCACCAGTGTTAGTTAGCAGAGCGCTTGCTTTTAAAATCCCGAATTGATTGAGTTGATATGAAAGTTCAAGCTTTAAGTGTGCGAAGGAGTCTGCAAAATGAGCAGTGAGCGTGGAATCTGTGTGATCTACTTTGGTGAGCGAGAAGTAGGTAGACCACGCTTTGCCATTGCGGTGTCCACTAATAGTGGGGTACCCAAGGAAGCCGCGAGAGTGTTCGCGTAGGACGCCTGTCACAAGTGGCTCGTCAAAACCGCTCTTTGCCACAGAGTTGGTTGTAGCAGCTTGTAAATCCGCCCCTTGATATTCAATAACAGCGCCCCAATGTTTGATAACCAAATTGTTATCTGATGCATCGAAGATGATTGAAAAATTGGGAGACGAGAGTGTGATGATTTCTGAGCTGGCCACGTTCCTCCTAGTGAATTACGCACCCCAGAAGCATCCTTTACTTGATTAGTAATGGGATTTAGAGTGGTTCAGTGCCCACGGCGCTAATTCCTAGATTCTACTATTAATGTTTTTTGGAGTAAATTAATGAAATATTGGAATAGCCCAGAAACAACTTCGATCAATCGCGAACCAATGTTGAATATCGTTCACGAAGATTCGGTTTCCCTCGATGGCCAATGGGATTTTCAATTACTTCGTTCACCTGATGATCAACCTGGTCGCACCTGGACAACTATTCCGGTTCCGGGATTATGGACTGCCCAAGAGGGATCACACTTCTTTTGGGATCGGCCGATATA
>ODAK010008887.1_pt1 | contig 10017 bp, 8 predicted proteins | sample 1539591 | NCBI WGS metagenome assembly ODAK01 (sample SAMEA3539303, study PRJEB22396) | soil metagenome | biome: tundra; feature: field; material: soil | place: USA | collected 2010-05 | depth 0.15 m | reverse complement strand
ACGAAGCGAGCCAACACCGTGTACCTGGGCGATGGCATCAACGATGCGCCGGCCATGACGGCCGCCACGGTCGGGATCGCGTTCGGCCAAAACAGCGATGTCACGGCCGAGGCGGCCGGCGCGGTCGTCATGGAGAGTTCGCTGGAAAAGGTCGATGAATTGCTCCACGTCAGTCACCGCATGCGAACCATAGCCTTGCAAAGTGCAGTGGGCGGGATGGCGTTGAGCTTGATCGGCATGATTCTCGCGGCCCTGGGATACCTGCCGCCGGTCGCGGGCGCGATCGCGCAAGAGGTCATCGACGTGCTTGCGGTGGTCAACGCGCTCCGCGCCGCAATGCCGCCGAAAATTCTCTCGGATTATTGAATGATGAGTTGTCCCCTCCACGGAACTTCCCCCCCCTCCAGCCCTCCGCGCAATGGGGAGGGAGCCCGATTTACAAATCAATGAAGCTCACATCTGCGTTGCGTCTTCGTTGCGCGAACGAAAATAGTTGCGCAGCCCGTCGCGCAAAACCAGCGAGCGCTCGTCGCCGCGATCGACGAGTTGGTACAGCCCCTGCCAATCGCGCTTCAAATGGCGCTCAGGATCGAATTGCGAGTCGGCCAAGATTCGGCACCGGTCCCAGTAGTTGCGTTTCGCCTTCGGCCCATGCCAGTAGTGCAGCAGCGTGCCTTCGACATGGCCGAGGTTGCGGCGCAGGTGTCGCACGGCGCGGTTTTGCCATTCGAGGATCGCCTGCCCATAGCCGGCGCTGATGCCGGGATAGAGTACCTCCGCCGCCTCACCGAGGATCGCGCGGGCCATGATCCAGTCCGCTTCGCCGACGATTGCGATATCGAGCAAGCCGCCGAGCGCATCGAATGCCTCGCGCCGCATCGCCCACGCATAGCCCGGATGATGATAATATGCGATCCCCGGATCGGCGCGCGCCGGCGTCCCGCCGTAGTAGCCGGCGCCGCGCTGGCGCGGAATGCCTTGGTTGAAACTCGAAGCGAACGAACGATAGCGCGCGAACGTCTGCTGGTTCGGCCTCAAATCGTGCGCCTCCGCGAAGAGCTGCACGATGTCGTAGTGCTGAAGCTGCTGCACCGTTTCCGTCGGCCAATCGGGACGAACGAAATGGACGTCGGCATCGATCCACGCCACGTACTGCCAATCGCTTGGCAGTCGGGCGATCATCAGGTTGAGCAGGTTCTCCTTGTGCCACATCTCGCACTGCGTGCGTAGCTGTAGGTGGAACGGATTAGCCGCCTCGGTGACCTCGAAGGGACGTTCGCCGAAGGCGCATTCCACCGTGTACAAATCGACGCCGCTATGCCGCATGTGTTTGGCGAAGTCGCGGTAGAGCCGATAACGCGATTGAAAGCGAACGGGGTTGCTGATGCAGGTAACAACGTGAAGTTTCATGGCCGTATTCCGCGAAGAAAATGGTTGTTGAGGTAGGTTGAATGTAGCATTTTGCGAGGTGAAATGAGATGTCCGTTGCGTCGTATTTCCGAGCCGGAGCGCCAGCGAGGCGAATTCGCAGTTGCCTCGCTGGCGCTCCGGCTCGGACGCATTATTTGCACTTTGCCGCCTGACCGGGTAAAAAAGAGGCATCGTCCCGGAACACGAAACAGGAGACAGCAATGCCGACGAAGTATCGACGTGGTTTGCCGTTCGTATTCGCGCTCAGCCTGGTCAGCCTCGTCGCGGGTTGGGGCGCCGCTGAGGACGATCCGATTGAAGCGCGGATGCGCAAGGACATCACCTTCCTCGCCTCCGATGAATGCGAAGGCCGCGGCGTCGGCACCAAGGGGCTCGACCTGGCGGCCGACTACATCGCCGCGCAATTCAAGCAGTCGGGACTGAAGCCGGGCGGCGTCAACGGGACCTATTTTCAGCCGTTCCCGTTCGCGACCAATGCCAAGCTCGACGGAGAGAGCACGCTGACGTTACAAGGTCCGAAGGGGGAGAAGATCCAACTCAAACAGGGCGTCGATTTCCAGGTGCTCGGCTTCTCCGCGCCGGGCCACGTTACGGCGCCGCTTGTCTTCGCCGGCTACGGCGTTACGGCGCGCGACATCGATTACGACGACTACAAGGGGCTCGATGTGAAAGGCAAGGTCGTCGTCGCTCTGCGCCGGCTGCCGCGCTGGAACAGCAAAGAGCATCCCTTCGATGGCGCGAATCGGGACGACTTGGCCGCGCTCGATGGCAAGCAAATTCGCGCCCAGGTCAAGCAAGCCGCTGCGTTGATCCTCGTCAATGATGCGAGCGAATTGCCGAAGGATGAGTTGGCGTCGTTCCAGACGACCGCGAAGGGAATCTCGACGGTGTCGCTGCCGTTTGTGCAGATCAAGCGATCCGTCATCGACGACATTCTGCGTTCCAGCACTCCTCAAGGCCTGGCGGACACCGAGAAAGCGATTGACGACGATCTCAAGCCGCGCAGCACCGCTCTGCAAGGCTGGACCGCGGAACTGGACGTGAAGGTCCAACGCGACGAGATTCCCGTGAAGAACGTGATCGGCGTGCTGGAAGGCAGCGGCCCGCTTGCCAACGAGACCATCGTCATCGGGGCCCACTACGATCATCTTGGCTACGGCGGCGCGGGGAGTCGGGCCAAGGAGCCGAAGAAAAAAGACATCCATCACGGCGCCGACGACAATGGTTCGGGCACGACAGCGGTGATGGAGTTGACCCGCCGCTTTGGAGCCATGAAGAATCGCGAAGGCCGTCGGCTCGTCTTCATGACGTTCACCGCCGAAGAGCGCGGCTTGATCGGTTCGCGCCACTATACCCGCGTCGCGCCCATGTTTCCCTTGAAAGACACCGCGGCCATGGTCAATCTCGACATGGTCGGACGCCTCAAAGTCGTCCCCGACGGCGGCAAGGCGAAGCTCCTCGTCGAAGGCGCGGACACCGCCAAGGAATTTGACGAGCTGGTTGTGAAGCTCAATCCGGGCTTTCAGCTTTTCAAGGAGAAGAGCGCCTTCGGGGCCAGCGATCACTTCTCGTTCTATCAGCAGAAAATCCCAGTCATTTTCTTCTGGACCGGCACCCACGATGACTACCATCGGCCCGGCGACACCGCCGACAAGATCAACGTCGCCGGCATGAAGCAGATCACCTACTACACGCAGCGCGTCATCGAACACTTGAGCACCGAAGCCAAACGGCCGGAATATGTGCAGGTCAAGAACACTTTCAAAATGGCCGGCGGGTCGTTTCCGAAACTGGGCATTCTTCCGGATTACACATTCGGCGGCAAGGGAGTCCTGCTCGAAGGCGTTACCGATGCCGGGCCGGCGGCGCTGGCGGGCCTCAAGAAAGGCGACGTCATCGTCGAGATGGCCGGCAAGGCGGTCGGCGATGTCAACGGTTACATGTCGGTCTTGCAAACGCAGAAATCCGGCGTCGCCATCGACGTCAAGTTGCTGCGTGACGGCAAGGACTTGCAACTGAAGGTGACACCGAAGTAGCGAATTTCCGAGCCCGAGCGCCAGCGAGGTTGATTTCTCGTGCCCAGGCTCCGCCTGGGAACGCGCTACCTGCGAGGCTCCGCCTCGCTGAACGTTAGGTAGATAGGCTCGATGTTCGGCAGGCAGAGCCTGCAAGATAGTGCGTTCCCAGGCGGAGAGCGTGTGAATTAATTGGTTTTTGCCTGTTTTCAACCCAAAAAACCCTGTGTTTTTGAGGGGTAAAACCCGATTGTTTCAATAAATTCACACGCTCGGAGCCTGGGCACGAGAAAATTACCAGCCCGAAGCGCCAGCGAGGAACGAACATTCCTCGCTGGCGCTTCGGGCTGGCTTTATTTTGTTCCCAGCAGCTTCTCCACCACATTCTCCCGCGGATAGCTGTGCCCAAGGTGTTGGCGGAATCCCTCGGCGTAGGCGACGCCGTGCTCCTGGCCGCGCCTCGCGCTCCAGTCCCTCATGGCCTGGACGTAGTGGTCCATGCCGTGATGCTTCAGCAGCCAATCCCGCTGGCTGGCATGGGCGGCGAGCATGCCGGCTTTTATCTCGATCACCTTGCTGATGTCGATGCGAAAGCCCGGCGCCACGTCGCGCCCCATCAGATCTTGGCCTTCGATCGGATCGCAATAGTACAGATGCGGGATGCCCGGCAAGACCGCGCCGAGCCGCCTGTCCGCCAAAAAATTGGGAATCGGCGCCGCGAAAGCCGCGGCGCGAACGATCGTGCTGGTCATCTCATGATCGAGCATGTAATCCGCTGGGCTATGCGTGAAGACGATGCTCGGCTGGACCCGGCGCAGCAAGCGGGTGACGCGTTCCAGCGTGGCCTCGTTGTAGAAGATGAGTAGGTCCCTCTCCTCGACGCAATGATACGTTGCGCCGATCAAGGCCGCCGCTTTGGCGCCTTCCGCCCGGCGCAGGCGACCGATGTCTTGCGAGTCCAATTCGACGGAGCCGCAACCGCCCGCGGTCATCGAGGCGATGTGCACCTCGTAGCCGTGCTCTTGGCGGAGCCGAATCAACGTTCCCGCGCAGAGAAATTCGGCATCGTCGGGATGGGCCAGAACGGACAGTACGACCTTGTTCATTTTTGGAGTTCCCTATCGTCGCCGGCGCAGTTGCTCCGCCCGTTGTCGTTCGATGTGGATTTTGTCGAAAAGTTCCTGCAAGACCTGATCGCGTGGCAACTCGGTGTAGCGGCGCGCGTCGAGCGGTTTGCCGATCGAGACGGAGATCGTTCCGCGTCGGGCCGGGAGAAACAACGGCGCGGGGATCGGATATTTGCGTGAACTGGGCCAGGCGTGGTAGGTGCCGGCGATGCCGACCGGGATGATCGGTGCTTGCGTTCGCTTGAGCAGGAGATGAATGCCGGCCTTGAGCGGTTGCATGACGCCGTCGGGTGAGCGAGTGCCCTCGGGGAAGACGACGACGGCTTGGCCCTGCTGGAGCTGTTCGAGAATGGCGCGGATGCCCTCCTTGCCGACCCCCTCCTGGTCGATCGGGACCGCATTCAGACTGCGGAGCAACATGGCGAAGTAGCGGTTGCGAAACAGGGTTTTGCGAGCCAGGTAGACGAGGGGCCGGCGCGCCGCCACGCCAATGAGCGGGGGATCGAGATAGCTCTGATGATTGGCGATCAGAAGGGCGGGCCCCTTCGCCGGCACATTATGCTCGCCCTGCGTGCGCAGGCTAAACCCCAGCGTCATGGCCATGTAATAGCCGAGGTAGAGCGATTCGTGCCACATACGAAACCCGAGTGTCTCCATGCAATCGCGCTCCGCCAAAAAAATGCCATGATCCACGAAGGGCACGAAGGGACACGAAGGAATACTACTACGAGAAGCCTGGTTAACCTATTAGGAGCGTCGCCGCCGGAATCCGTGGAGCGCAACCGCCAAGCAGACGCCCAGGAATTCGTGGATGTTTCCGTTTGACAAATGGGGCAGGTTATGCGAGAAGATAGAGGGGTCACTTTTTGATCTTTCCAGCCCATCCTCTCCATCATCGGTTCTTTTTTTATGCTGGAGGCTGATTCCATGTCCTTTTCAACATTCTCCCGGCGGCGTGGCTTTACGCTTATTGAATTGTTGGTGGTGATCGCGATCATCGCCATTTTGATAGCGCTCTTGGTGCCGGCGGTCCAGAAGGTGCGCGAAGCGGCGGCGCGGACGCAGTGTACGAACAATATGAAGCAGATCCTGCTTGCGGTGCATAACCTCAGCAATACATACAAGGCGCTTCCCCCAGCGGCGGCGGCCGATGGTTGGCACGCCTTGACGCTGGCCGCGCCGGAATATAACGGCGGGCCTTGGACCCTCTTTGCATTCCTTCTGCCCTATATCGATCAGCAACCGCTCTACAGTTCGCTGACATTGGGAGACGTGGCGCCCGTCGTTGCCACCGGCACCGGCTCATATTGCGGCGGGAAGGTCGCGGAGCCGATCCCGGCCTACCTGTGCCCCTCTGACCCCTCCACCATCAACGGACTGAGCATGACAACCAACGGCGGCGCCAACGGTTTTGCCGTCAGCAATTACGTCTCCAACGTCCTCGTGTTCGCCAACCCCAGCAGCCCCATCGGAACCCCCGATTCCACTTGCATCCAGGGACATACGAAACTCCCCGGTGGCGTGCCCGACGGCGTCTCCAACACCATCTTCTTCGGCGAAGCCTATGGATCCTGTGGCCTCGTGGGGGGCAACCCCGCAGCGGCGAATGCATCCGCCTCGCTGTGGGCGGATTCGACGCAGGAATGGCGGCCGATCATGTGCCATAACAGCGGGCCCGGCCGCACGGTCAGCGCAGGTTATCCGCCTTGCAACATGTTCCAGGTGCAGCCGCTCATGTTCCAAACCTGCGATCCGAGCAAAGCCCAGTCGCCCCATGCGGGCGGCATGACCTGCGGCATCGGCGACGGCAGCGTGCGATTCATCACCCTCAGCATCGGGGCCGCCATATGGGCCGGCGCCTGCGATCCACGCGACGGCGTCGTGCCCGACTGGGTGGCTGAATGATCCGCCGACTGCTCTAGTCGCATGAATTCCGTCACGGAAGGGTTCGGTTCGATGATTATCTTGCCTCGACCTGCGTTGGCCCTTTTCCTCCCCGTACTGTTCTTGGGCGCGGCGGGATGCGGAAAATCTACTTTGCCCAAAACGTATCCCGTCGCCGGATCGGTGGTCTACCAAGGAGGCCAACCGATGAAGGGGGGCTTCATTCAATTCAACAGTGACGCCGATCCGCTGTTGCGGGTGATGGGCGATATCAAGCCCGACGGCACGTTCGCGCTGCGGACGGTCAAAGAAAACGAGCAAGCCGCGGGCGCCCCGCGCGGCGAGTATCAGGTCGTTGTGACGCCGCCGCGACCGGCATATGCGCCCGGCGATGTGGCGGCGGCGCAGAAGAGTGTGCCGCCGATCACGTTGCCGCGAGCCTATCAAATCGACAGGCAAGAGACCGCACTTAAGATCGAGTTGCCCGAAGCTCCGCCGAACCCTTGATCGCCGCGATTCACGCGGGAGAGCGCGGTTGCCAGATGAAGATCTCGCCTTTGCCGGGCACGGAGCTGTCGCCGCTGTAGCGTTGGTAGACGCCATCCTTGAGATCGATGGGAATCGACACGCCAAGCGTCTGCAAATGCTTGGCATAGATGCGCAAGAAGGTCGGCGTAGACGTTGACGCATGAGCGAAGGTCGCCAAGAGCGAGAGCGGCTTCAAGGAGACGATGGTGCCGCGGAACATCCAGGCCCCGGTGCGAATTTCAGCGCCCGAGCACAGAAAGATCGTGCCCCCCTTCATTTGCAAGCCGGCGAAATCTCTGGCCAACCCGCCGACGGCGATGATGCCACGCTTCATGCGCATGCCGACTTCGAGACCCGCCGTGCCGCCGATCAAAATGGCGCCGCCTTTCATGCCGGCGAGACTGCCCCGGTAGGCGGCGCCGACTTGCCCGCCGGCGTTTCCGGCGACACGAATAAGTCCTCCGGTCATCTCCGCGCCGATCCAATCGGTGGCGTTGCCGGTCACCTCGATGGCTCCGCCTTTCATCTGCGAACCCAGGTGCATGCCCGCATGGCCGCGGAGCGTGATGCGACCGCGCGTCATGGCATGGCCGATCCATTTCACCTTGTGCAGATCGCCATGAATTTCCAGATGGTCGCTGTCCGCGCCTTCAACGTCGAAGAAGTCGTCCAACCTCCGCTGGCGCTTGCCCAGGAAGATCGGCAACGCGCGGATGGCGTCGTTCGCCAGGCCGACGGTCCGATCCGGCGAAAGGGCCTCGGCCTCCAGGGGAACATTGGGTTGCTCTTTGAGCGTTAGCGTGATCATGGTGGATTGCCAACGGAGGGGTTGGGTTCGCACAATTGCAGGCCGTGTACGCGTTCCAACTCGACGGGGTAGTTCTCAAACGACATCGTATATTGCTGTTGAAACACGGGCCTGAGAAAGTCCTCGATTTTTTCGTCATACACGGGCTTGACGACAAATTCACGGCCATCACGCACGTTCTTGATGTCGCCCTCTTCGACGGCAATCTCGCCGGCCTTGATGACGTAGCGCGGGTAGCGGAACATCTGCTCGCCGTCCGGATTCTGGTTGTAGATCGCAACGTCCGCGTCGGCGCCAACTCCCAGGTGCCCTTTTTGCTTGAGCCCCAAGGCCCGCGCCGGCCCCGCCGAGGTGATGATCGCGATCTCGTAAAGCGAATACTGCCGATCGAGGTCGGCAAGGACGATGCGCGACAACGCCTTGGCCGGCAGCTTTTTCACCCGTTCCTTGCGAACGTCGGCGTTCATCAGCAGGTGGATGATTTCCGGGTAGCGCCAGAAGCAGGCCCCGTTGGGATGGTCCGTTGTCAAGAAGATGCGCCACGGGTCGTCGATCAGGAGCAGCAGCTCCAGGCCAACGGCCCATTGCACGGCATTGACGAGGTTGCTCCCCTTGTAGGTATAAGGGACGATGCCGCAGCCGGTCTCGTTTTCGACGTCGAGGTTGCCCCACTTGCGGCCCGTCAGTTGGTAGAGCAAGTGTTGCCAGGGACCGTCGGCGGTGATGGTGACGGCATTGCCGAAGAGGACCGCGCCGGCGTCGCAGGTGAGATTCGTATGCTTGTTGAAGTAGTCAGCGATCTGGGTCGCCTCGGAGCGGAAGGTGTGCCAATCGTCGCCACCATAGGCGTGGAATTGCAGATGGGCCATGTGGGCGCGGTTGCCTTCGAGCACCTTCATGGTTTCGAGCGTGGTGGCCACGTTTCCAGGCGTGCCCAGGTTGTTGCAGTGCAGGTGCATGGGGTGAGGCAGGCCGAGGTCATCGACGATTTGCGCGAGATTGGCGATGATCGTTGCCGGGGTGACCTTGTTGTAGCCGTAGACAGGTTCGTGGAGTTGCTTGGCATCCTTGCCCCATTTCCAGGCGGTGACACCGCCGGGGTTGACCGCCTTGACGCCGTAGACCTTGGCCGCCCAGACTAGCCAGGCAACGACATCCTTGGCTCGCTCGGTTTCGCCTTTCTCAAGAAGATCGAGCAAGATCTCGTTGTTCGCCATCAGCACGCAGCAGGCCTTATCCACAATCGGCGTGTCGCGCAGCTCTTCATGCGTGTGCTTGGCCGACAGGACCGGCACCGCGGCCTCGACGACGGTGGTGTAGCCCATGCCGGCGTAGAGATACCCCGTCGCAAACGTCGTCGGCGTGGGGCCACCGACGCCGGCGCGCGTGTGCTCGGTGTGCATGAACTTGGCGGCGACGCGGTGGTTCTCCGGCGTCATCGCCCGCGCGAAGTTGAGCGCCGCCCCCGCGACATGCGTGTGGATATCCACGCCGCCAGGGAAGACGATCATGCCGGCGGCGTTGATCGTGCGTCCGCCGACTACATCGGCAACGACGCGGCCGTTGTCGATGCAGATGTCCTTGACGACGCCGTTGATGTTGTTGGCGGGGTCGTAGACTTTACCGCCGGTGATGCGAAGCATGGGGAATCTCTCGAACTCAATTGCAGGTCATTGCCGATCCGCAGCCTTTTTTTCCTTCAGAGCCTTTTCCCAATCAGCGAGCAATCGCATTAACGCCGGGTTGGGTTGGACCACTGGCCGTTTATCCTGGAGATAGGCCAGCGCCACATCGCGCCTCCAACCGTGTTCGTACATCAGGTACGCAGTGACCACTGCACCGCTGCGGTTCATCCCCGCCAGGCAATGAACGTAGGTTGGCCGACCCGCACGACGTTGGGTTGCGACAAAATCAACGACTCGACCCAACCATTCGAGACCCGGCTCGTCGCCGCCCTCGAATATCGGCTCCCACAGCAAGGCGTCAACATCATACGGGTCCTTTCTTCCGCACAAGTTTACGACTGCTTTGGTCCCCGGCGATGGCTGCTTGGCCGAGCTACCAATGAAAAGCCCGTCCTCGACGAAAGAGTAAGGCTGTTCGTAGGATTGCTCTAGCCAAAACAGCCAGAGCCACACTCCCACACCGCCTACTAGATGGCCATTTCGTAAGTCTTTGAGCAGCCATCGGGAGGGCGAGGCTCCTGCCGAGCCGGGTTCGACAG
>ODAK010008886.1_pt1 | contig 10018 bp, 12 predicted proteins | sample 1539591 | NCBI WGS metagenome assembly ODAK01 (sample SAMEA3539303, study PRJEB22396) | soil metagenome | biome: tundra; feature: field; material: soil | place: USA | collected 2010-05 | depth 0.15 m | reverse complement strand
TTTTTTTTTCAAGCAGAAGACGGCATACGAGTTTGGTCAGTGACTGAAGTTCAGACGTGTGCTCTTCCGATCTTTCAGGTCGCCGTTCGTACCCGACTTGCCGCGCTTCACCGGCGGCGCGGTCGGGTATCTGGGTTACGGCGCCTCGTCGTGGTTCGAGCCGGTGCTGGGCGATCTCGGTGCGAGTCCCGACGGAGCCGACGACGCCGCGTTCATGGTGTTCGACACGGTCCTGGCGTTCGATCACGTGCAGCACCGGATCCTCATCATCGCCAACGCCCGGATTACGGCGGACGAGAACCTCGAGTCGCTCTATCAATTCGCCTGCGCGAAGATTCAGTTCCTCGAGCGCGAGCTGGAGCGCAGCCTGTCGCAGACACGGTCCGGCGAAGCCGGCGGCCTCGCCATCCGCTCCAACTATACGCAGGAGCGCTTCGAGGCGCACGTGCGCGCGGCGAAGGAGCACATCGCGGCCGGCGAGATTTACCAGGTGGTGCTGTCGCAGCGGTTCGAAGTGGAGGTCAGCGCGGATCCCTTCACGGTGTACCGCGCGCTCAGACACGTGAATCCGTCTCCCTACATGTTCTTCATCCGGGCGGGCGGCGTCTCCGTGGTGGGATCGTCGCCCGAAATGCTCGTCCGCGTCGAGGGGTCGCGCGTCGAGACGCATCCGATCGCCGGCACCCGTCCGCGCGGGCGCAACGCCGACGAGGATCTACGCCTCGCCGAGGAACTGAAGCGCAACGAGAAGGAGCGCGCCGAGCACGTGATGCTCGTCGACCTCGGGCGCAACGATGTCGGCCGCGTCTGCCAGTACGGATCGGTGCGCGTACCGCAGTTCATGGGCCTCGAGAAGTTTTCGCACGTCATGCACCTGACCTCTATCGTGGAAGGCGTGCTGGCCGACGATTGCGATCGGCTCGACGCGCTCGTCTCGTGTTTTCCGGCCGGCACGGTGTCGGGGGCGCCGAAGGTGCGCGCGATGCAGATCATCAAGGAGCTCGAGCCGTCGGGCCGCGGGCTCTATGCGGGCGCGGTCGGCTATCTGGACTTCGCCGGCAATCTCGATTTCTGCATCGCGATTCGCACGGTGATCATGTCGGCGGGCAAAGCGTACGTGCAGGCGGGCGCGGGCATCGTGATCGATTCCAACCCGGCGGCCGAGTACGAAGAAAAGCGCGACAAGGCGAAGGCCCTGCTCCGAGCACTCGGAATCGCACAGGCAGGTTTGTAGGCGGGGGTGGGGCCCCGCGAGAGATAAGAAGATAGATGGTCCTCGTGATCGACAACTACGATTCGTTCACCTACAACCTCGTGCAGTACCTCGGCGAGTTGGGCGCGGAGGTCCGCGTGGTGCGCAACGACGCCGTGTCGCTCGAGACGCTCGCCGCCGATCCGCCGCAGCGCATCGTGATCTCCCCTGGGCCGGGCCGCCCCGAACAGGCCGGCGTGACGATGAGCGTCATTCGCCACTTCGGCCAGACGACGCCCATTCTCGGCGTGTGCCTCGGCCATCAGGCCATCGGCGCCGTGTTCGGCGGTAGGGTCGTGCGCGCCGTGGCGCCGCTGCACGGGAAGACCTCGACGATCGAGCACGACGGCCGCGGTGTCTTCGCGGGCCTGACCCAGCCGTTCACGGCGGCGCGGTATCACTCGCTCGTCGTGGACGAGGAGGGGCTGCCGCCCGACCTCGAGGTCTGCGCGCGGACGCGCGAGGACGGCGTGATCATGGGCCTGCGCCACCGCAGCTGGCCCGTGCACGGCGTGCAGTTTCATCCGGAATCGATTCTGACGGGCGAAGGGCGCCGCATTCTGCGAAATTTTCTCGACGGACAGGTGTCGTAGCAGACCATGTTTGCCTCATTAATCGAAAAACTGATTCGGCACGAGGATCTGACGAGCGAGGAAGCCGCCGCCGCGATGGTCGAGGTGATGGAAGGGCGCGCGGCGCCGGCGCAAATCGCCGGCCTCCTCATCGGCCTGGCGATGAAAGGCGAGCGTCCGGCCGAGATCGTGGGCCTCGCCCGGACGATGCGCGCCCACGGCGTTCAGGTGTCGAAGCGGTACGATCGCGTCTTCGACACCTGCGGCACGGGCGGCGATCGGTCGGGGACCTTCAATATTTCGTCGTGCGCGGCGCTCGTGGTGGCGGCCTGCGGCGTGCGCGTCGCCAAGCACGGCAACCGATCCGCGTCCAGCCTGTCGGGCAGCGCGGATGTCTTCGAAGCGCTGGGCGTGCGCGTCAACGCACCGCCGGCGGTCGTCGAACGCTGCCTCGCCGAGGCCTACATCGGGTTCTTCTTCGCGCAGACGTTTCATCCGTCGATGCGCCACGCCGCGCAGGTGAGGCGCGAACTGGGTGCGCGGACGGCATTCAATTTGCTGGGACCGCTGACCAATCCCGCCGGCGCGACGCGTCAGCTCGTCGGCGTGCCGCGCGCCGAGTTCACGGAACTGATGGCGCGCGCGCTGATGCTGCTCGGATCGGAACGGGCGTGGGTCGTCCACGGCGCCGACGGAGTCGACGAGGTGTCGACGACGGGGTACACGAAGATCTCGGAGTGCCGGGACGGCGCGGTCAACACGTTCTATCTGCATCCCGCCGACGTCGGGCTGCCCAAGGCGTCGCTTGGATCGCTCAAAGGCGGTGACGCCCACCAGAACGCGCGGATTATCGAGAGCGTGCTGGCGGGCGAGCGCGGCGCGCCGCGCGACATCGTGCTCTTGAATGCCGGCGTGTCGCTCTTCATCGCGGGTGAAGCGGCGTCGGTCGAGGACGGCATCCTGCGCGCGTCCCGCGCGATCGATCGCGGTGACGCGCGGCGCACGCTCGAGCGGCTCGTGTCGGTCTCGACCGCCGAGGAATTCGCAGTGGGAGCGGGGGCGTGAGCCGTCGCGCGTCGCAGGTCGCCAGTCGTCAGTCGTCGGGTGATCTGCTCGCGGCGATCGTGGCGGCGACGCGGCGGATCGTGGAGGTCCGCGAGGCGCGCGAACCACTCGCGGCGCTGGCCCGGCGGGCGGATCGCGTCGAGCGCGGCGGAAAACGTCTGCTGTCGGCGCTGACCCGGCTCGATCGCGTGAACGTCATCGCCGAGTGCAAGCGGCGATCGCCGTCGCGCGGCGTTCTGCGCGCGGAGTACGATCCGGTGGCGATCGCACGGGGATATGTCGACGCGGGAGCCGCGGCCATTTCGGTGCTGACCGAGCCGACGTTCTTCGACGGGTCCATCGAGCACTTGGCGGCGATTCGAGCGGCGGTCGACGCGCCGCTGCTGCGCAAAGACTTCATCGTCTCGGAGTATCAGCTCCTGGAGGCGAAGGCCGCCGGCGCCGATGCGGTGCTGCTCATCGTCGCCGCGCTTCGGTCCAGCGAGCTGGCGTCGCTTCTCGCGAGCGCGACGACGCTCGGGCTCGACGCGCTCGTGGAGGCGCACGATGGCGACGAGGTGACGATCGCCCTCACCGCCGGCGCGCGCATCGTCGGCGTGAACAATCGCAATCTCCGGACGCTCGAGGTCGATGTCGAGGCGTCGGAGCGCCTGATCGGCCAGATTCCCGAGGACGTCGTCGCCGTCAGTGAGAGCGGGCTTCGGAGCGCCGAGGATCTCGTGCGACTTCAGGCGCTGGGATATCGGGCGTTTCTGATTGGGGAAAGGTTCATGGTGGAGGCGGATCCGGGAGCCGCGCTTCGGGATTTGCTCGGCGCTGTTGGTCAGCGTAGCGAAGAGCCCGAATGCTGATAAAGATCTGCGGCATCACGCGTCTCGAAGACGCGGAAGCCGCGGTCGCCTGCGGCGCCGGCGCGCTGGGGTTCGTGTTCTGGCCGAAGAGCCCGCGGTTCGTCGATCCCTTTCGCGCGAGGGCGATCGTCGCCGCGCTGCCCCCGTTCGTGGCGACGGTCGGCGTCTTCGTGAATCAGCCGGCCGACTACGTCAACGGCGTGGCGAGCCTGGTGGGCCTGAGCGCGGTGCAGCTGCACGGCGACGAGACCGCGGCGTTTGCCGGGCTGATGCGCCGGCCGGTGATCAAGGCGATCGGGCTGGGACACAACGGTACCGGCGAAATCGCGGCCGTGTGGTCCGAGCGCTTCACGATCCTGCTCGACGCGCACGATCCCGAGCAGCGCGGCGGGACGGGGCAGACGATCGATTGGACGGCAGCCGCGCGCGTTGCCGGGGAGCGCCGGGTACTGCTCGCGGGTGGCCTCACGCCGGACAACGCGGCGGAGGCGGTCGGGCGCGTGCGGCCGTTCGGCATCGACGTGTCGTCGGGCGTCGAGGCGAAGCCCGGCGTCAAGGATCACGGCAAATTGCGAGACTTATTCCATGCCATCAACCATTACACGCCGCGACCCTGACGCGCGCGGCTACTTCGGGGCGTTCGGCGGACGGTTCGTCCCCGAGACGCTCGTCGAGCCGGTCGAAGCGCTCGAGCGCGCGTATTTCATCGCGCGCGAGGACGCCGCGTTCCACGCCGAGCTCGATCGGCTGCTGAAGCACTACGTCGGGCGTCCCACGCCGGTCTACGACGCGCGGCGCCTGGCCGCGGCGTCGGGCGGGGCGCGGATCTTCCTCAAGCGCGAGGATCTCACGCATACCGGCGCGCACAAGATCAACAACGCGCTCGGGCAGGCGCTGCTCGCGGTCCGCATGGGGAAGCGGCGGATTGTGGCCGAGACGGGCGCCGGGCAGCACGGCGTCGCCACGGCGACCGCGTGCGCGCTGCTTGACCTCGACTGCCACGTGTACATGGGCTCGGAAGACATGGACCGCCAGGCGCTGAACGTCTTCCGGATGCGGCTGCTCGGCGCGGAGGTCTGCCGCGTCGACGCCGGCAGCCGGACGTTGAAGGACGCCATCAACGAGGCGATGCGCGATTGGGTGAGCAACGTCGGCGACACGTACTATCTGCTCGGATCGGTGCTCGGGCCGCATCCGTATCCGCTGATGGTCAGGGAGTTCCAGTCGGTGATCGGCCGCGAGGCGCGCGCGCAGATTCTCGAGCTGTCGGGGCGGCTGCCCACGGCGATCGTGGCCTGCGTCGGCGGCGGCAGCAATGCGATGGGGATCTTCGACGCGTTCATCGGCGATCGCGACGTGCGGCTCGTCGGCGTCGAAGCCGGCGGCGAAGCGATCGTTCGCGGCCGCCATGCCGCCCGTTTCGCGGGCGGGAGCGCCGGCGTGCTTCAAGGCACACGCACGTTCGTGCTGCAGGACGAGGACGGTAACATCGAGCTGACGCACTCGGTGTCGGCGGGGCTCGACTATGCCGCCGTTGGTCCGGAGCACGCCTGGCTGCGGGCCATGGGCCGCGCGGAGTACGGACACGTCAGCGATGCCGAGGCGCTCGACGCGTTCCAGGCGCTCGCCCGTCTCGAAGGTATCCTGCCGGCGCTCGAGTCGGCGCACGCGATCTCGTACGCGCAGAAGCTCGCGAAAGAGCTCGGCCCGAACGCCGATATCCTGGTGAACTTGTCCGGCCGCGGGGACAAAGACGTGCAATCGGTAGAAAAGGCGCTCGATGCCGCGCATAGCTGACGCCTTTGCGCGGCTTAAGGCCGAGGGCCGGGCGGGTCTCATTACGTACACGACCGCCGGCGATCCCGATCTCGCGCGCTCGGCGGCGATCCTGACGGCCCTCGATCGCGCGGGCGCCGACCTCCTCGAGATCGGCGTGCCGTTCTCCGATCCGGTCGCGGACGGGCCCGTCATCCAGCGCGCGACCGAACGCGCGCTCGCCGCCGGCGGCAGCCTGCGCGCGTCGCTGCAGATGGTGGAGCGAATTCGCCCGCACCTCCGTGCGCCGATTGTCGTCTTCAGCTACGCCAATCCGCTGCTGCGCATGGGCGTCACCGAGTTCGCGCGCCGCGCGTCCGGCGCCGGCGTCGACGGGGTCCTCGCCCTCGACCTCCCGATCGAAGAGGCCGGCGAGTTTCGGGAAACGCTCTCGGCGTCCGGACTTGATACGATCTTCCTGCTCAGTCCAACGACGACGGATGCGAGGATTCGGAAGGCGGCGGAACTGGGTCGCGGCTTCTTGTATGGCATCTCGCGCCTCGGGGTCACCGGCGCGCGCGACCGCGTGGCGTCGGGCGCCGAAGCGCTCGTCCGGCGGATTCGCGCGCAGACGGCGATGCCGATTGCGCTCGGCTTCGGCATCTCGCGTCCCGAGCATGTCGCCGAAGTCGCCGCGTACGCCGACGCGGCCGTCGTCGGGAGCGCGCTCGTGTCGCTGATTGCGGAGGAGCGGGACTCGCCCCAGCTCATCGAAAAAGTCGAGGCCTACGTCCGGTGGCTGAAGAGCGCCAGCCCGGCAAGCGCACACACCAATGCCCACGCTTGACGATTTGCGGGACGACATCAACCGGGTGGACGAAGTGCTCGTCCGGCTCCTGAACGAGCGCGCGCGGTGCGCGTGCGAGATTGGCATGCTGAAGAAGCAGCTGGGCGTCGAGGTCTACCAGCCGGAGCGCGAGAAGCAGGTGCTCGAGCATGTGCGCGGCATCGCGTCCGAGGGACCGCTGGGCCCCGACGCGATCGCGCGGCTGTTCGAGCGCATCATCGACGAGGCCCGCAGCCTCGAGCGCCGCGTCGTACATGAGGATAGGAAAGCAGAGTCGATAAAATGACAGCAGCTGGGGAGGCGACGGAAGCCATGGTCGTAGTAATGGAAGAACGAGCCACCGAGACGCAGATCGAGGGGGTCGTCGCGCGTCTGGTGGAGATGGGCATGGACGTGCACAAATCGACGGGTGTCACGCGCACGGTGCTCGGGGCCGTCGGTCAGGGCCAGCCGGATGCGGGCCTCATCGAGTTGATGGACGGCGTGCACGAGGTGCTGCGCATCTCGGAGCCGTACAAGCTCGCGAGCCGGACGTTCAAGCCGGACGGCACGGTGATCACCGTCGGCGACGTGCGCATCGGCGGCGACGAGGTCATCGTCATGGCGGGCCCGTGCTCGGCGGAAAACGAAGCGCAGGTGCGGTCGACGGCCGCTGCCGTGCGGCGCGCGGGCGCGAAGATCCTGCGCGGCGGGGCGTTCAAGCCGCGCAGCTCGCCGTACAGCTTTCAAGGGCTCGGGGAAGAAGGGCTGCGGCTGCTGCGCGACGCGGCGACGGCGGAGAATCTGCAGCTGGTCTCCGAAGTGATGGACGTCAGCCAGATCGAGGTGGTCGGGAAGTACTGCGACATCTTTCAGGTCGGCGCGCGCAACATGCAGAACTACACGCTCCTGCGCGAGCTCGGGCACGTGCGGAAGCCCGTGCTCCTGAAGCGCGGGATTTCGGCGACGATTGAAGAGTGGCTGCTCTCGGCCGAGTATGTCCTGAGCGGCGGCAACACGGACGTGATTCTGTGCGAGCGGGGCATTCGCACGTTCGAGACGGCGACGCGCAACACGCTCGACATCTCGGCGATTCCCATCGTCAAGAAACTGAGCCATCTGCCGATCATCGCCGACCCGAGCCATGGCACCGGGCGGCGGGACAAGGTCGCGCCGATGGCGCGCGCGGCGGTGGCGGCGGGCGCGGACGGCCTGCTGATCGAGGTCCATTGCGATCCCGACCACGCGCTCAGCGACGGCGCGCAGTCGCTCTACCCGGCGCAGTTCGATCGCTTGATGGCCGAGCTGCGAATCATCGCGCCGGCGATCGGCCGCGGCATCTGCCTGGAACCGGTGGCGCGCCGCGGCTGGGGTTCCTAGGCTTGGAGCTTCCCGTCATTCAACCCGGGCGGCCGGGCACGCATGACCACCAGCCGCTCGTCTTCGGCAAGATCGGCATCGTCGGCCTGGGGCTGATTGGCGGATCGATTGCGCTTGCGGCGCGGGAGATCTGGCCGAGCTCGCTCGTCATCGGCGTGGACAACAAGGACGTGTTGGAGACGGCGATGCGGCTGCACGCGATCGACGTCGCGGCGGACGATCTCATCGTCCTGGCCGAAGCCGATGTCGTGATTCTCGCGGCGCCGGCGCGTCAGAACATCGCGCTGCTCGGCGAGCTGGACGAGAACGTGCATCAGCCGGCCATCGTCACCGACACGGGCAGCACGAAGCGCGCGATCGTCGAGGCGGCGCGCGGCCTGCCGCCGCGGTTCACGTTTGTCGGCGGCCACCCGCTCGGCGGGGCGGCGAAGGGCGGGCTCGAGCACGCCAGACCGGATCTCTTCAAGGGGCGGCCCTGGCTGCGCACAGCGTCGGGCGAGGGCAGCGGCCGGGCGGTCGAGCAGCTGTCGGCGTTCGCGCGCGCGCTCGGGGCGGAGCCGCAGATCGTTGATCCCACCGCGCACGATCGCCTGCTGGCGTTTCTGAGCCACCTGCCGCAGCTGACCGCGAGCGCGCTGATGCAGGTGGTCGGCGAGGCCGTGGGCGAGAAGGGGCTGGCGCTCGCCGGGCGTGGGCTCGTCGATACCACGCGGCTGGCGTCGAGTCCGGCCGACATCTGGCGCGACGTCGCCGCGACCAACGTCGACGAGCTCGGCCCCGCGCTGGACGCCCTGATCGCGGTCCTCGAGGAGCTGCGCTCCGATCTGCGCGACGGCGATCGCCTGAGCGACCTGTTCGGCTCGGCCGGCCGCTGGCGTGACACGCTGAAAACCTAGCGGCATATAATCGTCGGTGATGAACAAGGTGCTTCCGAACGTGGAAGCCGCCGTCGCGCTCGTGCCGGACGAGGCGACGATCATGATGGGCGGCTTCGGTCTGTGCGGCATTCCCGAAAATCTCATTCGCGCGCTCCGCGCGCGCGGCACGAAACGGCTGACGCTCATCAGCAACAACGCCGGCGTCGACGAGTTCGGCCTCGGCATGCTCCTGCGATCGCGGCAGGTCAAGAAGATGATCTCGTCCTATGTCGGCGAGAACAAGGAGTTCGAGCGGCAGTTTCTGAGCGGCGAGATCGAGGTCGAGCTGGTGCCGCAAGGCACGTTCTCCGAGCGGATTCGCGCGGGCGGAGCCGGCATCGGGGGCTTCTTCACGCCGACGGCGTACGGCACGCTGGTCGCCGAGGGGAAGGAGACGCGCGTGATCGACGGCAAGCCGTACATTCTCGAGGCGCCGCTGCGCGCCGACTTCGCGTTCGTGAAGGCGTGGAAGGGCGATCGTGTTGGCAATCTCGTGTACCGGCGGACCGCGCGCAACTTCAATCCGATGATGGCGACCGCGGCCCGCGTGACGATCGCCGAGGTCGAGGAGCTCGTCGAGCCCGGCCAGATCGATCCCGAACACGTCGTCACGCCCGGCATCTTCGTGCAGCACATCGTGCGCGGCACGACATACGAGAAGCGGATCGAGAAACGGACGGTGCGCAATGCCTGACCTGCGCGAGCGCATCGTCAAGCGCGTAGCCCGCGAGCTGAAGGACGGCGACTACGTGAACCTCGGCATCGGGATGCCGACGCTCGTGGCCAGCTACGTGCCATCGGGGATCGACATCACGCTGCATTCGGAGAACGGCATGCTCGGCGTCGGCCCGTATCCGCTGGAGCAGGAGGTCGATGCCGATCTCATCAACGCCGGCAAGGAAACCGTCACCGAGACGCCGGGCTGCTCCTATTTCAGCAGCGCCGACTCGTTCGCGATGGTGCGCGGCGGGCACATCGACGTCACCGTGCTCGGCGCGCTGCAGGTCGATCGGGAAGGCAACCTGGCGAACTGGATGATTCCCGGCAAGATGGTGAAGGGCATGGGCGGCGCGATGGATCTCGTCGCCGGCGCCAAGCGGGTCATCATCGCGATGGAACACACCACGCGCGAGGGCGGCCATAAAATTGTCGACCGCTGCACGTTGCCCTTCACCGGCTTGAAGGTCGTCAACCTGATCGTCACCGAGATGGCGGTCATCGAAGTCACGCCGAGCGGTCTCGTGGTGCGCGAAATCGCGGCCGATACGACCGTCGAAAGAGTGAAGGCGGCGACCGGTGCCGCGCTGACCGTCGCGTCGACGCTCGGCACCTTCAGCTAGCACCTTTCTCCAATGACACGACATTCAACGCAGAACCCGCAGAACACGCTGAAGACATCA
>ODAK010008883.1_pt1 | contig 10019 bp, 10 predicted proteins | sample 1539591 | NCBI WGS metagenome assembly ODAK01 (sample SAMEA3539303, study PRJEB22396) | soil metagenome | biome: tundra; feature: field; material: soil | place: USA | collected 2010-05 | depth 0.15 m | reverse complement strand
TGTGGGCCGGGTGCTGCGGTTCGCCATCCCGGCGGGTGTCATCGTCGCCGCGGCGGCCTTCGCGACATACACGCTGGCTCGCGGGCACGGCCTGCCGCTGGCGCAGCAGCGCACGGCTGCGACGCTGGTCACCCTCGTGCTCAGCCTGTGCGTGCTGGTCCTGCTGGCCATTCCGCTGACCTGGCGCCGGATCATGCTGGTCGGCGCCGCGCTGGCCGGGTTCGCGCTGCTGTTCCCGGTGCCCGCAGTGCGCCGCTTCTACGCCCTGGAACTACCCCGCGGCGAGCTCGGGCTCACGCTGCTGATCGCGGCCCTAGGGGCCGCTGCCCTCACCGGCTTCTGGATCATCACCCGCCGGCACAGCGCCAGCAGCAACGGCTGAGGAACGAGGACGGCGTGGCGGCTAGCACACCGAGTTAGTTGCAACCGTTCAACCCTTCTGACCGGAGCACCAGCGCGGCCCGCCGCCACCTTGCGATGACCTTGTCCCGCGGCCGCGATGGTGCTGGACCCCCGGCCAGGCGCTTCCAGGGCGAGCACGAGGTCATCCGGGCAGCCATCGAGCACCTGCGCGCGGTAGCTGACGCGCTCGGGCTCTTCGCGCCTGGCAAGCAATGACGCGAGTCCGTACGCCTACCGGCTTCTAGTGGAGCAGATCGAGCCGTACGGAACGTCAGCCCATGGTCCTCAGCAGCGTACGGCAGTGATCGGAATCCGGGCCGGACAGTTAACTGGCCGAACCGTCTTTTCGCGCCATCGAAGTCGAGCATCGCCTCGCCCTGAGCCGGGCGTCGCCCGTGCGGGCAGTGGCTGGTAGCGTCTAGAGACCCAATGCGGCTGACCTTTGGTCAGAGCGGGCGGGGCGTGTTCCCGGCAGGTTAGTTCGCCGGCGGCGCCTGGCATCCTTGCCTGTATGAAGGAGCTGGTCAGGTTGCTCCGCCGCATCGCTGTCACCGTCGTGGGCACGGTGATCCTAGCCGTGGGCGTGGTGCTGCTGGTGGCACCCGGGCCTGGCCTTGTCGTGATAGCTCTCGCGCTGGGTCGTGTTCGCCACCGAATACGAATGGGCCAGACGCCATCTTTCTGCCGTACGGGCACGGGCGCGCTCGGCTGCTCACAAGGCGGCTGCGAGCCACGTTGCGACGGCCTGCGCCGTCCTGTTTGGCATTGGCGCCATCGGCCTGGGCGCGGTGCTGATCTTCACCGACGAGCTGCCTTTGTCTGGTGCAGGAACCGGTGCGGGCGTTGCCGTCGGAGGCCTGACCGTCCTGGCCACCATGGCCTACAGCGTCCGGGAACTGCGCCGCGCCGAGAAGACCGATGGCGGCGCAGATGCTCAGGACGCTCGTGCGCGTCGATGATCCGCGCCATCAGCTCGGCGATTCGCCCAAATGACGGGGGCAGGGCCGGATTACTGCAGGCTGGGCAAGCAAGGGCAACGACCTCAACGGGCAGGCTAGTGCCTGCTCATTCGTGCGGGTGATGCAGGGTGCGGCCCCGATGGACGACAATGACCCGACAGGATGCTCGGGAGATGGTCAGGCATGCGACGACGACGGTCTAGAAGCGAGCGCGGGCGGCTGCCGGGCCGGCGACGCGGCCGGGGCGCTCTGGAGGCGGGTGCCGCTGCGGCGGTGCTGGTGCTGGCCGCCTGCGTTGGGTGCACGAGCGGCGGATCGACGGCGGCGCCAGCGGCGGCCACGACCCCGGCTGCGGCACCGGGCGGGGGCGTGGCGCTTCAGCAGGACTATGTCAGCGTGATCCGCCGGGTGCTGCCGTCGGTGGTGGAGATCAAAACCGCGTCCGGCCTTGGTTCCGGAGTGGTTTACGACACCGTTGGTCACATCGTGACCAACGCGCACGTCGTTGGCGCCGCCACCGCGTTCCAGGTCTTCCTGGCCGGCTCGGCGAGTCCGCTCCCGGCCCGGCTCACGGGCAGCTATCCGCAGGACGACCTGGCTGTGATCAAGGTCAGCGGGGCGGCGCATCTGGTGCCGGCGCACTTCGCCGACTCGTCCAAACTGCAGGTCGGTGACATCGTGCTGGCCATGGGCAACCCGCTGGGCCTGGCTAGCAGCGCCACCGATGGGATCATCTCGGCGGTCGGGCGGACCGTGTCCGAGCCGCAGGAGGCCGGATCGCCGGGCGCGACCTTGCCAGATGTGATCCAGACATCGGCGGCCATCAACCCCGGCAACAGCGGCGGGGCCCTGGTCGACCTTGCTGACCAGGTCGTGGGCATCCCCACGCTGGCGGCCACCGACCAGCAGCTGGGCGGCGCCGCACCCGGGATCGGGTTCGCCATCCCCGCCAACATCGTCACTGACATAGCCGGGCAGATCATCAAGACCGGCCACGTCACGAACTCCCACCGCGCCGCCCTGGGGGTGCGCGTGCAGACCGTCACCGGGCCTGATGGCCAGCCCGTCGGCGTGGGCATCGCCGCGGTGACCCCAGGTGGCCCGGCCGCCAAGGCGGGCCTGCAGCCCGGAGACGTCATCACCAAGGTCAATCAAACGGCCACTCCCGACACCCAGACGCTGGCGACCGTCCTCGCTGGCATGCGGCCCGGGCAGCAGGTCTCCCTCAGCATCACAAAGGCCGACGGCAGCACCGCCACCGTCAATCTGAGCCTGGGGCAACTGCCCGGCTCCTGACCGGCACCGCCTCACCATGCCTGACTGGGGCGATCACCCCGCGTGCCACAGGCTGGCCGACGCCGGACGGCCACATCGAGCAGGTGGCCGATGGTCAGCACGGCGTCCCACCACCGTGCAGCCCGGATGCTGTACCGAGCCGGCCGGGGTGGCGCCGGACACGCCGGCGGCGCGGATCACCGCGCTGTCGGCGGCCGGATCCTGACCCAGGATGGCCGCATCCCCGGCCTGGCCGCTCGCCAAGGTTACCTTGATCACGCCAGCTCCGTCGGCTGCCTCTCGAGCACGTGATCGTTGGTCATGATCGTCCTGTCCGAGCGCAAGATCACCTTCCCGCGCGCGCGAGGTGGCCGAAGGTGGCCCAGCCGCTCACCACGACCGCCCTCCACAAGATCCCGAAGATCCATCCGCCGATGACATCGGTCGTCCAGTGCACGCCCATGTACACGCCGGAGATGCCGACCAGCGCGGCCAGCATCGCCGCCGCCGCCCATACCAGGAACCGGCCCCGCTGTGAGGCATCCGGACGCTGCGGAGCACCAGCGCCGGGGGCAGCAGCGGCCTGCGGCTACCTGGCGATGAGCTTGTCCCGCGGTCGCGGTGGTGCTGGTCCCCTGCCGTCGAGGTCGTCGTTGGCCGCCGTCAGGTGACCGGTAAGGCCGAAGGGCCCGCACCGGGCGGACCTCCTGCTCTGCGCCTCAGCGGAGCTACAGCTGATGATCAAGTATGGCTGCTGCACATTTTCGCGCCAGACGGTGGCTGGTCGGGGCAGTGGCGCAGGTCCCGCTGATCGTGACCGTGTCGGGCCTGCTGGCCGGGGCCGTTTTGCATCTGGCCGGGGCAGCGGGTGCGGGCGACGGGGCCTGGATAGCTGCCGGGGCGTGCGGGGCGGCGTATGCGCTGTGGGCGATAGCTGACAGCCTCCGTCGGCGGCGGATGGGCGTGGATGTGATCGCGCTGCTGGCGGTGTGCGGGGCGCTGGCCGTTGGTGAGTACCTGGCCGCCGCGGTGATCAGCGTGATGCTGGCCAGCGGCCGTGCGCTGGAGGGATGGGCGGCCGGGCGGGCCCGCAGGGACCTGCATGCCCTGCTCGAACGGGTGCCCAGGACCGCGCGGCGGTACCGGGCGGCCGGCCTGGAGACGGTGCAGCTGGAGACGGTGGCACCCGGGAACCGGCTGCTGGTGGCATCCGGCGACCTGGTGCCCGTCGACGGCACGGTGGCAGGCGGCCCGGCTGTCCTGGACGAGTCTGCGCTCACCGGCGAGCCGCTTCCGGTCGAGCGTTCGGCCGGCGAGCAGATCCGCAGCGGCACCGTTAACGCCGGCGGGCCATTCGACCTGTTCGCGACGGCCACTGCCGCCGACAGCACCTATGCGGGGATTGTCCGCCTGGTGTCGGAGGCCGAGCAGTCGCAGGCCCCGTTTGTCCGGCTGGCTGACCGGTATGCGCTCTGGTTCCTGCTTGTCACCCTGGTCGCCGCCGGGGCGGCGTGGGCCGTCGCCGGGGCGGAGCGGGCCGTGGCGGTGCTGGTCGTGGCCACGCCATGCCCGCTCATCCTGGCCGCCCCGGTTGCCTTGGTGTCCGGGCTGTCCATCGCGGCCCGCCGCGGGGTGATCGTGAAAGGCGGCGGCGTCCTCGAGCGCCTCGCCGGATGCACGACCCTGCTGCTCGACAAGACAGGCACGCTCACCAGCGGCCGCCCGGCGCTGGCCGGCGTCGTGGTCGCGGGCGCGAGGCCCGCGGACGAGGTACTGTGCCTGGCTGCGTCCCTGGACCAGGCCTCCCGGCACGTGCTGGCCAGCGCCGTGGTCCGGGCGGCGGCCGAGCGCGGCTGCCAAATGCTACTGCCTGAGCAGGTGGCGGAGATTCCCGGCCAGGGCATCCGCGGCGTCGTCGGCGGTCACCGGGTGGTAGTGGGCAAGGCGACCTGGGCCGGTGTCACCGGCTCCCCGCCGTGGGCCAAGACCGCCCGCCGGCAGGCCCGGCTCGACGGTGCGCTGACAGTATTCGTGACCGTTGATGGCCAGCCGGCCGGGGTCCTGGTCCTCGATGATCCGGTCCGGCCTGACGCCGGGAGAACGATCCGCGCGCTGCGGCGGGGCGGCATCAGCCGGATCGTCATGGTCACCGGCGACCGCGCCGACGTAGCCAGGTCCGTGGGGGCGGTGATCGGCGTGGACGAGGTCCTCGCCGAGCGCACTCCCGCCGAGAAGGTCGACGCTGTCCGCCTAGAGCGCCGGCGGGCGCCCACGATCATGGTGGGGGACGGCATCAACGACGCGCCCGCGCTGGCGCTCGCGGACGTCGGGGTGGCCATGGGCGCGCGCGGCGCGACTGCCTCGTCGCAGGCCGCCGACGCGGTGCTCACCGTCGACCGGCTCGACCGCCTCGGGGAAGTGACGGCGCTGGCCCGCCGGACCCGCAGGATCGCGTTGCAAAGCGTGCTCGCCGGGATGGCAATGTCCCTGCTGGCCATGGGCGCCGCCGCGATCGGCCTGCTCCCGGCTGTGTGGGGGGCGCTGCTGCAAGAAGGCATCGATGTCGCGGTCATACTCAACGCCCTGCGGGCGCTGCGGCCCGGCGCCAGCGGCACCCGGCTGGCGGCCGCGGACGCGGCGCTCACCAGGCGCTTCCAGGGCGAACACGAGACCATCCGGGCCGCCATCGAGCAGCTGCGGGCGGTCGCTGACGCGCTCGGCCTCATCGCGCCCGGCGAGGCAATGACCCGGGTCAGGTACGCCTACCGGCTTCTTGTGGAGCAGATCGAGCCGCACGAACAGGCAGAGGAAGCCGAACTTTATCCCGCGCTCGACAGGCTGCTCGGCGGAACGGAGCCGACCGCCACCATGAGCAGGGCACACGCCGAGATCACCCACCAGATCAGGCGGTTCGGCCAGCTGATCGAGGACATCGGTCCCCAAGACCCCGACGACGGCGACCTGGCCGACCTGCGCGGCCTCCTCTACGGATTGCACGCGATCCTCCGGCTGCATACCGCGCAGGAAGACGAAAGCTACCTCTCGCTCGGCGACGACACCGGCGCGGCCCTGGAACGTCAGCCCACGGTCCACAGCAGCCTACGGCAGTGATCGGGATCCGGGCCGGCCAGCACAGCAGCCGTTGACATGCTAAGGCATGGCGGCTGTATGACAGCGTGCGGCGCATCACTCGTGACCTTGAGCGGGGCGAGGATCGGCCGGGCGCTCAGCGGGCGTCTGCCGATTCGGTCGGCGCGAAACCGGCTCTTTGGCACGGGGCGCCTGCTGGTGCCCGAGGGCGACGGCGCTCGCCACGAGGGACGCGAACGCCGCGATCTGCAGGACGGCCCGCATCCCGTGCGGCAGCGTCTCGTGGAACAGCACGAACCCGGCCGCGATCGGGACCGCGTTGGTCACCATCGTCGCCGTGCCGGCGGCCGTCAGCGCGTCGCCCCGCTGGTATGCCGACTGCAGCACGCTGGTACCCACGGCGTAGGCGACGATGAGCGTGACGAGCGCCAGGAGCCACAGCCCGCCGTAGCCGATGAGCTTCGCGGAGATGTCGCCGTCGGCGAAAAGCAGGCCGGCGGCCAGACCGAGCGATGCCGCGCGCGCGAAGTGCGTCGGTGTGGCGATCAGGAGCGCCGCGCCGCCGCCGCACGCGGCCAGCCAGATGGTGATGCCGACAACCCCGGGGGGGCGATCGGATTCCGTCGTTCCGACGAGCGAGAGCGCCAGCAGCGTCAGCCCTGCGAGCGCGAGAACGACGGCGAGCCGCTCGCGGGGCGCGAGCCGGGACGGGTGCCCGCGCGCCGTCGCGAACGCGAGAACGGCGACCCCTGACGCGGTCACCGCCTGCACGAGCGCGAGCGGCGCGAGCCGCAGCGCCGCCACGTACATGAGCCAGCCCGCGCTCTCAGCCGCGAACGCGGTGAGCCAGCGCCGGTCGCGGAGCAGGAGTTTCGCCGACCGGAACGGGCGGCGCGGCGAGAGCGGCGGCAGCGCCACCGCCGCGTCGTGCTCGAGCGAATAGGCCGTGTTGGTGACCAGCGCCGAGACAAACGCGAGCGTCAGTCCGATCCACGCCTGCGGCATCCCGGGGAGGTTACCACCGCCTGGGGCGCACGGGCGGCCTGGAACATGGGCTGACCGACGGGGCGGGTCTTCAGGGATCGATGCGGCATCCTGCGGGGACCTATCCTCCCAGCTCCCGTGCCGGCCTGGCGGGCGCGGGCATGAGGGAGGATCACCCGACGAGAGCGTCCAGGGTGACGAACGAGTATCCGCGGGCCTTCAGTTCGCTGATCACACGGGGCAGGGCGGCGGCGTCAAGCGTTGTGTGATCGTCGGGATTGGACCCGACGTGCATGAGCACGACCTCGCCGGGCCGCAGCGCACTCAGCACACGCGACACCACGACGGATGCGGTGATCTGGCCGGCAATGCCTTCCCAGCCCAGCGTGTCCACCGTCCACCAGACCGGGACGTAGCCGGCCTGGTTCGCGACGGCGATAGTGCGGGCGTCTGCGTCCCCGTAGGGGAACCGGAACAGCGGCGCGGGATTCGCGTCGGTAACCGCGGTGATCTGCTGAGCCGCGCCCAGGATCTCGTGCCGCACCGCCGTGTCACTCAGCCGGGTCAGATACGGATGGGTGATCGTATGATCGCCGATCCGGAAGCCTGCCGCGGCGATCCGCCGCGCGGTGGCAGCGAACCGGGAGACGAAGCCGCCGGTCAGGAAGAACGTGGCGGGCACGTGCGCGCCTTGCAGCGTCGCCAGGATCGATGTGACCGCGTCGTCGTTGGCGCCTGCGTCGAAGGTCAGCGCCACCACTTTGCGGGTGGTGGGGATGTATGTCCAGTCCGTTCCGGCCAGCCGGGCCGGGAATGGAGGCGTACCCGGCGGCATCGGATGCGAGCTGGGCGGAACCGGCGGAGTGGCCCCTGGCGCGGATGCCGGTGCGGACCCGGTAGGGTGAGCCGGCCCAGACGTCGCTGGTGCTGGCTGCGTCGCGGATGTCTGTCCGCGATCAGGATGTGGCGGCGGAGCCGTGCCCGGGCCCGCTGCGGTGCCTCCGCAGGCAGCCAGAACTCCCAGGAGGATGCCGGTCATGGCCAGCCGCGGTGTCATTAGCCTAGGCACTCTTTGACACTGCGGCGTGCGGGACAGCCAGCAAACGGCCGAATGTCGCTTTGCGCGCGCCAACAGTCCTGCGCCATCGGCTGGATGGTGGTCTGGGGCGGGGCCCGGACCAAGGACCTTCCTCTCCAGGCCCGACGACTCGCGCGCGTGCCGCCTGCCGGCGGCAAGAGTTACCTCATGGCGTTGCGCTTGCCCTGGCGCGCGGCCCGGCGGCCGGCCCGGCCGCGCTTTACCCTCGATGAGGCCCGCGCCGCAGGTCAGCGGATCGGCATTGACTGGGACGCTTCGCCGTTCGATCTCGGGCAGTTCCGGAAGGGGATGGACATCGAGCTCGAGCATGGCACGCGTGATCCGGAGACGAATGTGACCGGTGACGATGTCACCATGACGGCGAAGATCGCGCGGGCCCATCTCAACGAGTTCCCGGACTATTACACCCGTCTTGCGAAGATGGAAGCCGAGGCGGAGGCGGACCGTACCGCGCCGGGTGACTGAGCGGTACCGGAGATCGTGGCCCTTGAGCGCGCCCGGCGAGAGCCGCCGGGCGCGAGAGCGGGATCTGCGAGAGGGTAGTCTGCAGGTCGGCGTCGGCTCAGCTCTGCAGGAAGCTAGAGCGGTCGGGCACCCGTGCGAGCGAGGAACCCGCAGCTTTATCCCATCGTTCCCGGCCCATCGCGCAGGTACCGCGGTCTGATGCCGCGGTAGCAGTCGGCCCCATCTCGAAACCAGCGACTGGCGAGCCGGTGAGAGCATGCCGTCCTCGGCCTCGGCCGCGAATGGCCAGGGCCGTCGGCAGCGGTGGCCGTTTGTCCGGCGGGCAGGCTCATCACCGGCTTCGCCGGACCCGGCGCTGGGTGCGGCCCCTCGCGCGGTCGGCGGGCCTGTCAACCGCCACGATTCGGCAATCTGACTGCTGCGAATATCCCAGGACCCGAACTGGGATCGCGAACGCCATCATCGACGGGGCAACGTCGATCACCGCCTTGGGCGTATAAGAATGCACAGGCGAGCATCATCATGCGAAATGAGCGCGCACTATTTTCAGGCAGAAGAGTTAGGCGCAAGTACACCTGGCCAGCTGTGGTGGTCAGCTCTTTCCTTCCCGTCCCCAGGGCGATCATTGGTGTCATAGCTGGCTGGGCCGGGATGAGGCTCGTCACGTTCCTCATCCTGGACCTGATCGGCGCTGTGCTGTGGGCCGCCATGCTCGCTGGGCTGGGGTACGCGCTCGGTCACCAGGCGGTCGCCGCGGCCAGGACTATCTCCCACTACAGCTGGTGGTTCACGATCGGGATCGTGGCGCTGAGCGTGCTTCTTACGGTGCGCTCCCAGCGTCGGCCGACGGCGTCGGCCGCCCAGAAGGGCGGGTAAACCCGCCTGCCCGGACGCGTCTCAAGGCCCGAGGGCAGACTGTAAGCGGCGCTGATCCTGCGGCCGGTGCAGGTTCGGATAGCGGCTGTGGTGGGCTGTGTCGGCGGCATTTACGGCATCGGCGGCGGGTCGATCCTCGCGCTGATCCTGATCCTGATCGGGACCGGGCGGCCCGCGTCCGAGGTCGCGCCCGTCGCGCTCGGCTCGACGTTGGTGACATCGGTCGCGGGCGTTGTGACCTTCACGATCTTGTCAGTGCACCATCACCGCTCGGTCGCTCCGGACTGGCCGACTGGTATCGCTCCGGGCATCGGCGGGCTCGTGGGTGCGTTTACCGGTGCCCGGATCAAGTTCCGGCTGCCTGAGGTGCTGATCAGTCGTCCGGTCGGCGTATTGATGGTCGCGATCGGCGCCTGTTACTTGTGGGTCGCCGGCCCGGGGCCGATGAGGGTCAGCTGTGATTGCTGAGGAGTTCGCCGAACGTTGCGGCGGTACTGTGAGGAGGGTGTCTGGAGGGCCAGGACGGCGGGTGCCAGGATCCGGGTCCTTGGTCATCGCGGCCGGGGACTTATCGCCCTGCGCCGCGCGGCGGAGCCCGGCCAGCCTGAAATGCGGGAGCCGGCGGTGACCGCCGCGGCATCGGCCGGAGCACGCTAGCCAGGGGCCGCCTGTCGTCTCGTGCCGGCCAGCCGGTCTGCACGGCCTGAGCGAGGTGAGATGCCATGGGCGGCATGATGACCGCGACGGGTTCCTGGATGCTGGTGTGGATCCTGCTGGGCGTCGTGCTGGCGGTGGCCGGCGGGGTCTGGGTGGCACGAACTGCAGGCAGCCGGCATGGCGACAGCTCGCCCGAGATTCGCGCTGCCAAG
>ODAK010008882.1_pt1 | contig 10020 bp, 10 predicted proteins | sample 1539591 | NCBI WGS metagenome assembly ODAK01 (sample SAMEA3539303, study PRJEB22396) | soil metagenome | biome: tundra; feature: field; material: soil | place: USA | collected 2010-05 | depth 0.15 m | reverse complement strand
CCGCGTTCTTCACGGCGCGCGCGATCTCTCGCAAGTGTTGGGATAAATGTCTCGCTCACGCGAAAACCTTCGCGCGATGAAACCGAAAGCCGAAGTCATCGTGCCCGAATACCAGCCGGTGGTGGAGCTTTAAGACGGTGGAAACATCGAACAACCAACATTCAACGCCCAACATCGAATGTCGTCATGCGTCGTGCGTCGTGCGTTTCGTTCGATGTTCGATGTTCGATGTTGAATTCATTTTTGGATGCTTGTCCGTCAAACCGGCTGTGTTATTGTGTTGCCATGAGCACGGCGGAATTGATTCTGGAAAAAACAAGCAAACTTCCCGACGAACTTCAGCAGGAAGCGTTGCATTATGTGGATTCACTGCTCGCGCGTCAGGCGGAGAACGCGGAGCAGCGCAACTGGGCGCGCTTTTCCGCGCAACAGTTGGCCGTTCAATACGCGTCCGAAGACGCCATCTACGACCAAGACTGATGCCCGCGCACAATCAAGGCGAAGTGCTGCTGGCATGGCTGGTGTTTTCCGACGGACAGGGAGCGAAACGCCGCCCCGTTTTGGTGGTGCATGATTTTGGCGACGACGATTTGCTCGTCGTGCCAATCACGAGCCAGCGCGCCCGCGTTGTCACGGATTTGATTCTTTTGGATTGGAAAAGCCCGGGACTGAAACTGCCTTCAACTGTTCGCGTCGAAAAATTGGCGACCATTGAAAAATCTTGCGTGGCGCGAAAGTTGGGCGTGCTTCCATCCGCCGAATTGGTTCGGGTCAAAGAAACTTTGGCTGCCGTCTTCAAACAGATTCTCGAGTGATAAAAACGCCTCGCACGCACGAAACCGTTGTGCGCGATGAAACCGAAAGCCCAGGTCATCGGGCCGGAATACCAGCCGGTGGTGGAAATTTAAGATGGTGGAAACATCGAACATCCAATGAAGCCGCGCGCCGCCGCTCATTGGATGTTGGACGTTGGTTGTTCGTTTTGATTCGTTGCTCGCCCATTGTCCCGACGGGACAAACGAAAATAGCCCGGCGTTTCAACGCCGGGAAAATTCCGCATTGCCAAAGTCCCGCAGGGACGGCTGAATGATTTGCATGTCTTACATCAGTTCCTATTTCCATTGCGTCTTTAGCACCAAGGAACGCCGCCGTCTCATCACGCCGGAACTGCGTGATCGGCTCTGGCCGTTCCTTGGCGGCATTGCGCGGCAGAACAAGATGAAGGCCATCGAAATCGGCGGCGTGGAAGATCATGTCCACATTTTGCTTTCGCTGCCGTCCACGATGGCGGTTTCCAAGGCGCTGCAATTGATCAAGGGCGGTTCGTCAAAATGGATTCACGAAACGTTTCCCGAACATCGCGGGTTTGCGTGGCAGGAGGAATACGGCGCGTTCAGCGTGAGCGTGTCGCAACTGGACAAAACCATCGAATACCTCAAGGGACAGGAAGCACATCACCGCAAGATGACGTTTCAGGAGGAATTTCTGGCGTTGCTGAAAAAACATCGCATCGAATACGACGAACGGTATTTGTGGAAATGAATTTCAGCCGTCCCGGTCGGGCATTTGACAGGGGCGTCTGGCCGTTCCGAAGGAACATTTGACAATAGCCCGGCGTTTTAACGCCGGGTCAGTCGTGAGACAATTACAAGTCCCGCAGGGACGGTTGAGGTTTTCAAATCGGAATGATTGGCAATCGCGGAAACAATACGCCGTCCGTTCAGCCGTCCCAGCGGGACTGATGTGGCGCGGCGTTTTTCCCTATTTTCACGTTGTCCCGTTGGGACAAAGCACGCGGAAACGTTGCGCGTGATGAAACCGAAAGCCCAAGTCATCGTGCCGGAATACCAGCAGGGTGTGGAGATTTGAGTTTTGAAATCCCTTTAGCCTCGCTGTCGGGCGGCTTTTTGCCGGATGGCAATGTAAGATTTTGGAATTATCCACCACATGCGCTCGGTGACGATTTTACAGTCTGGAAATAATTGCCGCATCTCCGACTTGCGCAGCAATCGCGTCGTCTCAACCATGAAATTAATTTGATCCCGCGTCGGGCGCTCGATCCATCCCCGCAAGGTGCCCTAGCGTAATATTTTCCTTTGGAATGAACGCGGGAGGTAGTGAATAAGAGGGGTCATGTAATGAGGTTCAATGGGACACTCGTATGCGGGTGTCTGCACCCACAGAGATTTTGCGACTCGACGGATTTCGGAGGCAAACTGCCGCTGGCGCTCCCACGAGCCAACATGTTCGATGACGCTGTTTGAAAATCCGATATCGTAACTCTCGTCCGGCATGGCCAGCGAACAACCGTCCCCGACTAAAACCCTGATGTTATGGCTGGGATTAGCCTCAGCGCGCCAGAACACTTCATGAATATTAAGCGCATCAATGCGCTCCACCGATTGCGAGTGAGAAGTCCAAAACCCGGGGTATCCGCCTACGTCCAGCATGATATCTGATGCGGCTGGCTTCAGAAGTCGAAGGAAGAGTTTGAACCTTTTCTTCCGCCATATTTTGAATATCTGGTGGTAAATAGTATGAATATTAAATTGCATATGCGCTCCAGGTGCCTAACAGGCAGCTATAAGATCCGTAGATTTTTTCATCGGTCGTTTCAATCCCTGAAATTCACAAACTGCACGGCCACGGGAAATTCCTTCGCGCGCACGGCGGCGATGACGGCCTGCAAATCATCGCGGCTCTTGCTGTTCACGCGCACTTCGTCGCCTTGAATCTGCGTCGTCACCTTGAACTTGCCGTCGCGGATGAAGCCGGTGATCTCCTTGGCCACCGCGCTCTCGATGCCCTGCTTGATCTTGATGCTCTGCCGCGCGTGGCCGAGCGGCGAGATGTCCGGGTCGCATTGCTCCACGCTCTTGAGGCTGATGCCGCGCTTGGCGAGCCTGCCGATGACGATTTCGTTGAGCGTGGTGACTTTGAACTGGTCGGCGGCGGTGAGTTTGATCTCGGTTTTCTCCAGCACGATTTCCCATTGGCTGTTCTTGAAATCGAAACGGTTGGCCAGTTCCTTTCTGGCCTGGTTGACGGCGTTTTCGATTTCCATCGTGTTGACCTGCGAAACAATGTCGAATGAAGGCATGACGAGAGCGTAGGAAAGCCGGCCGAAAAGGAAAAGTCTTAATCCTAATCGTCAGCGTCAGCTTAATCGTTTTTCTGAACTGATTACGATTACGAGTAAGATTACGATTATGAAACGATTTCCTATTTGATTGATTTCAAAGCTGCCGCGTCGTAGAAACATCCGCAATCAACCGCCTGGTGCCAATCGTCGAATGACCGAAATCAAATCCAATGCCGTCATTCAGCCTCGCCGGCTCATTTCCGCTGCGCGGTTAGGTTGTGAGGGAAGATTGAACCCGAACTCCGAAGCAGGCATGGGGGAGCGCCCGCGTCCCGCGTGCGCGTTCGGGCGTCGCGCCCGAACTTTGGTCAACACACTAGACGCTCTTTCAAAATCCCCGCCCGCTGAGGGCAGCGGGCCTACAAATGCGATTTTGGCCCAGATTCCTGTAGGCCGCGTGCCCTCACGCGGCATTGGGTTGGGTTTTGAAAGCACCCCACTATTCCGGGAATTTCCGGCGCGAAAAAGTTTGCGGAACGAGGTTTTCGGCGCGACGCCGAAAACCACACGCCGGAGGCGTGCGCTCCCCGGAACTTCGATTTCGGAATTCGGGTTGAATTCAGATTGCGGCGGGCACCGTGCGTGGTTTATGCTGATTCAACTTTTTTTTACATGATGACCAACCCCGCCGCCGCGATACGGATGTTGATAACCTATGCGGTCAGCATTCCGCTGGCGATTTTAGTCGGCTATTTGCTCACCGAGCCGGCGAGTTATGGCACGCTGGGGGTCATGGGGCTGGTGGTTGCGCTGATCTTCTCGCCGGTCTTTATCAAGTGGCATTATCCCATCATGGTGTTTGGGATCGGCTGCCCGGCGACGGTGTTTTTTCTGGTGGGCAACCCTCCGCTCTGGGAGGTGGTGGTCATCTTGAGCCTGGGTATCGCCATCGTGGAACGGGCGATGAACAGCGACCGGCGGTTTATCAGCGTGCCCAGCATGACGTGGCCGCTGCTGTTCATTCTGGGCGTGGTGCTCCTGACGGCGAAACTCACCGGCGGCATCGGCCTGCATGCGTTGGGCGGCGGCGTAGAGGGTGGCAGCATAGGGGGTGGCAAAAAATACGTCACGCTGTTTTGCGGCATCGCGATGTATTTTGCGCTGACCAGCCGGGGTATTCCCCGGGCGAAGCGCAACCTGTATATCGCCCTGTTTTTTCTGGCGGGAACCCCGGCGTTCATCGGCGATTTGGCTCCCTGGCTGCCTTCCCCGCTGAACTACCTCAACTGGTTGTTTCCGCCGACATATGCGTTCGGGGGAGATTCCGGCTTTATCCTGGGCACCACCCGGCTGGGTGCATTTTCTGCTACGGCGAATGTTTTGTTTAGTTTTATGCTGGCCAGGTTTGGTTTGCGGGGAATTTTCCTGGGCAACCGGTTGTGGCGTCTGCCGCTGTTCATTTTGTTTTTCATCCTCTCGTTCCTGGGTGGTTTTCGTATCACCCTCATTGGCAATCTGGCCTACATCGGCATCTTGTTCTTTCTGGAGGGATTGCACCGCACCCGGCTGCTCATGATATTTGCGTTTGTGGGAATACTGGGCGCCGCCCTGCTCGTGCCCTTCGCGACCAAGCTGCCCTACACCTTCCAACGCTCCCTGTCGTTCCTGCCGCTGAACATTGACCCGGTGGCGAGAGCCGACGCGGATGGCTCGGCGGAATGGCGGTATAAAATGTGGCGCGACCTGTGGCCGAAAGTGCCGCAATACCTGCTGCTGGGCAAAGGTTACGGGCTTACGGTGGAAGATTATCAAATGATGGGCCAAGGCACGTTCGCCAGAGGCGGCGTTGCGGAGCAAATGGACGCGAGCGAAGGAGGACTGGCGATTGCGAATGATTACCACAGCGGGCCGTTTTCCACGATCATCTCCTTTGGCATCTGGGGCGGCTTCGGCATGCTCTGGCTCATGGTGGCGGTGGTGCGGGTGACCTATCGTAATTATAAATACGGCGATCCGGAACTCAAGACCGTCAACACCTTTCTGTTTATGGCCAGTGCCTACGGAGTTTTCGGCTTTCTCTTCATCTTCGGCGCGTTTCAAAATGACGTGGGCGGATTCGCCAAGGTCGCCGCCTTCAGCATCGCCCTCAACTGGGGTGTCCGGGGACCGCAACGCGAACCGGCCACCACTCTTAAACCACTGCCGCGGCCGCAGCCGGCCTGACGCCCGTCGTGAAACCCAAACTGCTCGTTCTCGAACTTTGGGGTCTCGGCGATCTGGTCATTGCCACGCCCTTTCTCCGGGCCGCATCGGAAAAATTCACCGTCACCCTGCTGGCCAAACCCTTCGCCCAGGAACTGCGTCCGCGCCTCTGGCCGGAAGTGAACGCCATTCCCTTCACCGCCCCGTGGACGGCGTTCCATGGTAAATACCATTTCTGGCGCTGGCCGTGGCTGCCGATGCTGCGCCTGCGCCGCCAGCTTAAGGCCGAACACTTTGACTGCGGCGTCTCCGCGCGCTGGGATCCGCGCGACCATTTATTATTGCGGCTGGGCGGCGCCCGCGCACGGCTGGGCTTCGACCGGCTCAAGAGCTGGCGGTTGCTCACGCAGGAGCTTGCCCGGCCCGATCCGCTGGCGCATCGCTACGAATCCTGGCGCATTGCCGGCCAGGCCCTCGGGCTGAACCTGCCGGCGGTCGGGGAAATCATTGCGCCACCGCGCCAGCCTGCCCGCGTGGCGCTGCTTCACAGCGGCGCCCGCCTGCCGGTGCGGGTGTGGCCGCTGGAAAATTTCCAGAAAATTGCCGCCCGGTTGCGCCAAAAAAATGTCACCGTGCAGATTGCCTGTGATGCCGGCCAGCTTGCCTGGTGGCAAAACCGGGGAGAAAACGTCATCTGCCCGCGCAGCGTCACGGAATTGTTTGCGCTGATGGATCAAGCCGGCGTCTTCATCGGCAACGATTCCGGCCCCGGCCACCTGGCGGCGGCTTGTGGCGTGCCCACCTTCACCTTGTTTGGCCCGCAACTTGCCGAATGGTTTGCGCCGCTGCATCCGGCGGCGGAAATTTTTGAAGGCCGGGCGTGTCCCTACAAACCCTGCGCGGATTACTGCCGGTTTGCCACGCCGTTCTGCCTGTGGGACGTGACGGCGGATGAAGTCTGGCCGCGCGTGGAGGTGTTTGCCGAACGGCATCTGGCCGCTGGCCGCATTGCCGCCGATGGACCCAGATAATTCATATTGAAGAAACATCGAACAACCAACATCCAACGCCGAACACCCATTGCGCGTCCACCCACCGACCATTGGATGTTGAGTGTTCGATGTTGAATGTTCGATGTTGAATGTTCGATGTTCGATGTTCGATGTTCGATGTTCGATGTTCGATGTTCGCCTATCCAAGCGTGCCAATGTCAACCGGAACTGCCGTAGTGGGTCATTTTTGGTGGGGCGAGGCTACTGACGAGCCGGCTCGCGGGGACGCTCGCCCCACCGAAATAGCAAACTGACCCACTACCAGAAATATGAGCCGACTCACGTCGGCTGCTACGATTATTAAGAAGGCCGTTTATGCTTGCCGCCCGCTTTGGCCGGCAGGCATCATTCCGACCCGGTATTTAAGCTAAAACTCTAAATCATGAGCATCGCCCTTGTCACCGGCTCCGCCGGTTTAATCGGTTCCGAAACGTGCAAACGCTTTCACGCCGAAGGCTTCGACGTGGTCGGCCTTGACAATGACATGCGGGCAAAATTTTTTGGCGCCGAGGCGTCCACGGCGCTGACCCGCACCAAGCTGGAAAAGTCGCTGAAAAATTACCACCACGAAGCCGTGGACATCCGCGACAACGACAAAGTCAATGCCGTCTTCGCCAAACTTGGTTCCTCCGTCAAGGTCGTCGTCCACACCGCCGCGCAGCCGTCGCACGACTGGGCCGCGCGCGAACCGCACACGGATTTCAGCGTCAATGCCGTCGGCACTTTGAACCTGCTCGAAGCCACGCGGCAACATTGCCCCGGGGCGGTTTTCATTTTCACCAGCACGAACAAAGTTTATGGCGACACGCCGAATCTTTTGCCGCTGCGCGAACTGGAGCAGCGCTGGGAAATTGACCCGGCGCACAAATACCGCGAGGGCATTGACGAAACGATGTCCATTGACCAGACAAAACATTCGCTGTTCGGCGCGAGCAAAGTTGCGGCGGACGTTTTGGTGCAGGAATACGGACGTTATTTCGGCATGAAGACGGTGTGTTTTCGCGGCGGCTGTCTCACCGGCCCGGCGCACGCGGGCACGGAGCTGCACGGTTTTCTCGCCTACCTGATGAGATGCACCGCGACGGGCCGGCCGTATCGCGTGTTCGGTTACAAGGGCAAGCAGGTTCGCGACAACATTCACAGTCGCGACCTCGTCGAGGCGTTCTGGCAATTTTCTTTGAAGCCGCGTTCCGGCGAAGTTTATAACCTGGGTGGCAGCCGTCACTCGAACTGTTCGATGCTCGAAGCGATTGCGCTCTGCGAAGAAATCAGCGGCAAAAAACTCAACTGGACTTACGTCGAGGACAACCGCATTGGCGACCACATCTGGTGGGTCAGCGACGTGCGGAAATTTCAGAAGCACTATCCCGATTGGAAATACCAGTTCGATTTGAAAGCGATTCTGCAACAGATTCACCAAGCCGTCATTGCCAGTTGAATCTATGCCCTTGAAACCAAACTTTCTGCTCCCTCGCCCCGCCCCAAAGCGGGGAGAGGGCTGGGGTGAGGGGATTTTAATTTCAAAACAATTGGCCTCCTCACCCCGACCCTCTCCTCCTTTGGGGGAGGAGAGGGAGAAGTTGTCCGCAAGTGCGCCTGACTTTTTCCTATGAAACTTCTCATCACCGGCATCTGCGGATTCGTGGGCGGCACGCTGACGCGCGCGCTGCTGGAGTCGTCGGAAAATTTGCAAGTCATCGGCGTGGACAATTTCATCCGGCCCGGCAGCGAATTGAACCGCCGCGAACTCGCGAAACTCGGTGTAAAAATCATTCACGCCGACGTCCGCAGCGCCACGGATTTTGAAACGCTGCCCGCCGCCGATTTCGTGATTGATGCCGCCGCGAATCCCAGCGTGCTCGCGGGTGTGGACGGCAAGACCAGCTCGCGCCAGTTGCTCGAACACAATCTTTGGGGCACGGTCAACCTCCTCGAATACTGCAAGGCGCAGCGCGCGGGGCTGATTTTGTTGAGCACCAGCCGCGTTTATTCCGTGCCGCCGCTCGCCGCGCTGCCGGTGGAAATTTATCAACGCGCGTTCCGCCCCCAGGCCGGCGCGACCTTGCCGGACGGACTGACCGCTGCGGGCATCAGTGAAAAATTTTCCACCGCACCGCCGATCTCGCTTTACGGCTCCAGCAAACTGGCGAGCGAAGCCGTGGCGCTCGAATACGCCGGGACGTTTAATTTTCCCGTGTGGATCAACCGCTGCGGCGTGCTGGCGGGCGCGGGACAATTTGGCAAACCCGACCAGGGAATTTTTTCGTTCTGGATTAATTCGCATCGGCGGCGGCGTCCGTTGAAATACATCGGCTTCGACGGGCAGGGGCATCAAGTTCGCGACTGCCTGCATCCGCGCGACCTCGTGCCGGTGTTGCTGGCGCAGATGAAACATCGCGGCAATGACCAACCGCGCATTGCCAATTTCAGCGGCGGCGCGGCGAACGCGATGTCGCTTGCGCAGTTGACCGACTGGTGCGATGCGCGTTTCGGCCAGCACGCCGTGGCCAGCGATTCCAATCCGCGTCCGTTCGACATTCCGTGGATGGTTTTGGATTCGTCGCTCGCGGCAAAACAATGGAACTGGCAGCCGCAGTTTTCCCTGGAAAAAGTTTTGGACGAAATCGCGCGGCATGCGGAACAAAATCCCAACTGGCTGGAAATTTCCGGTTCCTGATGAATCCGCCCGCGCCCAATCCCGCCGCGCCGCCGCTGAAATTATTTTCGGTGATCATCCCGGCGCGCGACGAGGAAGGCGCGCTGCCGGCGACGATTGAACATCTGCATCTGGAATTTAACTTGAACCAGATACCGCACGAAATCGTGGTGGTGGACGACGGCAGCAAGGACGGGACTTGGGAAGTATTGCAGCAGTTGAAAACAAAAATCCCGGCGTTGCGCCCGATCCAAAATACCGGCGAACATGGCTTTGGCCGCGCCATCACGTTCGGCCTGCGCCACTGCACCGGCGACGCCGTGGTGATCATGATGGCCGATGAATCCGACGACGCGCGCGACGCGGTGCGTTACTGGAAATTGCTGAACGAAGGCTGGGACTGCGTGTTCGGCAGCCGGTTCGTCAAGGGCGGTGGCGTGATTGATTATCCGAAGGTGAAGCTGTTCGTGAACCGGCTCGCCAATTTTTTCATCCGCTGCATTTTCCAGATTCCGCTGAACGACACGACGAATGCGTTCAAAGCTTACCGGCGCACGGTCATCACGGGTTGCGAGCCGCTCATTGCGCCACATTTTAATTTGACGGTGGAGCTTCCACTCAAAGCCATCGTGCGCGGCTATTCGTGGACGGTGGTGCCGATCACCTGGCGCAACCGGCGCTACGGCGGAGCGAAATTGAAAATCAAGGAGATGGGCAGCCGCTATTTTTTCATCTGCGCGTATGTATGGCTGGAAAATATTTCAGCCGGGGCGATTACAAAAACCGCCACCAGCCTCCTCAACCACCGTAGCAGCGAAGGTGAGTCCGCTCATGCTGATCTTTGGGCTATTGATTGCAAACTGCCGTAGGATTGATTTTAGAGAATCAATTTGAGCCGACTTACTTAAATCAAAAGCTGAAATTGGGAAAGCAGCCCGGTGAAGCAGCCCGGTGAAGTAAGGGCAGCCTGCTGGAAGTAGCCCAGTGAAGTAATAAACCGGAGACTTCACGGGCCAAGGATTCCACAG
>ODAK010008880.1_pt1 | contig 10021 bp, 12 predicted proteins | sample 1539591 | NCBI WGS metagenome assembly ODAK01 (sample SAMEA3539303, study PRJEB22396) | soil metagenome | biome: tundra; feature: field; material: soil | place: USA | collected 2010-05 | depth 0.15 m | reverse complement strand
CTACGCATCGGCTGATTCCGGAGACAGTTGGAACCCCATCGTGCGCGACCTGCCGGCAGTGTTATCTGTCGAGGTGCAGACGCTCGCATGACCGATCCGGTTAACGCGGCTTCGGGCGCAGGCCCGAGCTCGATTCGCGTAGTGCTGCCGTACCATCTGCGCAACCTCGCGCAGGTCGGCGATGAAGTAACGCTTGACGTTGCCGCGCCTGCCACGGTGCGGTCGGTGCTCGATGCGCTCGAGGATCGGTACCCGATGCTTCAGGGCACGATCCGCGACCACGACACGCTGAAGCGGCGGCCGTTTCTGCGTTTCTTTGCCTGCGAACAGGATTTGTCGCAGGACCCACCCGATGCGCCTCTGCCTGATGTGGTGGTGGCGGGAAAAGAGCCGCTGTTGATTATCGGAGCGATTGCCGGCGGATAAGCTCGACCGCGATCCACCGGCGATGAAGCGGCTCAAACGCTACTTCTTGAATCTGGCCGCGAGGAGCGGCCCCACAGCCGCATCCTCAATCACGGCGACCGTGTTGAAATCGAGCAGATCGGCCCACTTCAACGCGCCCTTGTAGAGAGCTGAGGGATCGTCCGTCTCGTAGAGCGCACATCCGCCGCTCAAATCCACGTTGTGCCAGCGGCCGAGCAGCGTTACGCCTTGCTCCGGTGCACCTTCACCGGCAAGAAATCTTTCGGCGGCATCAGGAACGTTTCCTGACGGAAAACTCCACGTTGACATGAATTTCATAGTGGTCGTCCTTAGGGTGGATTCTTGGGAGGGGAAATTTCTCGGACCTTCCGAGTGCCGGAATCATACAGCAGATTTTTACAGGCCTTCTACCTTTTCTTTTCTACCCTCGAGCCGCCAGATATTTCTTCAGCGGCTCCCAATAGCGTTCGTGCCATCCCGGGTCGAGGTGGACAAAATCGCCGGGATGAAAGCCTGTGTGGTCGAGCACGAGCCTGGTTGCCGCGCCCTGCGCTCCCAGTTCGAAGTGGACGAGGGAGTAGAAGCCGGGCTCCCAGGAGGATTCCCGCCACGCCTGCACGATCCGCTGGCCGGGAATGAGTTCGATGTTGCGGCCCTCGATCAATCCGCCGAACGTCTTGAACGCTTCGCCCACCTTTGAATCGATCTCTGCCGCCATGCCTGTAACTGCGCCAAATTGCTTTGAATCGAGCAGAATCTCAAAGACGCGCTGCGGCGCTCCATTGAGATCGATCTCCTGGTGAAGGGAAGTGCGATCCGGGTTCGCCGTGGTTGCGGTCTTTGCTGCCGACGCGGCTTGTCGCGCGAGAGCGCCGGCGGGCGCGGCTGCGATGCTGCCGATGGCTGCCGCCAGGGCGCCTGCAACCCGGCGGCGTGTGAGTGCATGGATCATGCTTCACCTTGCAGGGAAACGGATGACGCTCTATCGGAACACGCAGACGGCGCTATACTCAACCAAAAAGTTTTGGGTTTTCTAACCAGAGAAAGTCTGGAGCTGTGATTCTGCTTAGTGTTCGTCTCGGCCGGGGCGCAGCATCAGGTCCTTGATTGCCTCGCGCGGATCTTTGCCTTGCTCGAGGATCAGTTCCATCTGCTCGGTGATGGGCATTTCGATTGCGTGCTTACGCGCGAGGCCCAGCGCGGCGCGCGTGGTGAGGACGCCTTCGGCAACCTTGCCGCCGAGGCCGGCCAGAATATCAGCAAGCTTGCGTCCCTGGCCCAGTTCATGACCCACGGTGCGGTTACGGCTGAGCGACCCTGTGCAGGTGAGCACCAGGTCGCCGACACCGCTCAGGCCAGCGAGGGTTTCGCGGCGGCCTCCGCAAGCGACGGCGAGGCGCGTGATCTCCGCGATGCCGCGCGTGATGAGAGCGGCGGCAGAGTTGTGGCCGAGCCCCACGCCCGCAGCCACGCCAGCGGCAATGGCAATCACGTTTTTGAGTGCGCCGCCAAGCTCGACGCCGATAACGTCAGTCGAGGTATAAAGTCTCAGCGTCTCTGAGGAAAAGTCTTGTTGAATGCGCGTGGCAACAGCAGCGTCTTCAAATGCCACGGTGACGGCGGTCGGTTGCGCCTGGGCTACTTCAAGGGCAAAGCTTGGCCCGCTGAAAGCACCGATGGGAAGCGTGCGGCCGTCGTGCCCGAGGCAATCGCCTATCACTTCAGTCATGCGCAGGAAAGTTTGATTTTCAACGCCCTTGGTGGCGCTGACGATGACCTGGCCCGCGTGCACGTGAGGCTTGAGTCGCGCAAACGTCGAACGCAAAAACTCAGAGGGCACCACCGAGACGATGATGTCGGCGTTGCCAACAGCGGCGTTGTCGCCGGTAATGGTGATTTCGGCCGGAAGAGGAAAGCCGGGCAGAAACAGAGCATTCTCGCCGGCGTCGATGATTTCCTGTGCCGCCTCGGGGCTGTGCGCCCACAACGTTACGTCGTGGCCGCCGCGGCGATCGAGCGAGAGAGCGATGGCCGTTCCCCATGCTCCTGAACCAAGGACCGCGATGCGGCTCATGCGGTTGTCCCTGCTTTCGAATGAGATCCAATGCGGCTTTCACAGCCAGTCAGCAGGCGGCGAATGTTCTGGTGATGTTTGATGATGATGAGCAATGAAACAGCGGCCTCTACGGCGATCAAGAACGGCGGCCTGTCGCCATGCACAAAAAACCACGCGAACACTGGAAAGCTGGCCGCAGCGATGATCGAGGCCAGGGAAACGTAGCGCGTGATCAGCAGAATGATCGCGAACAAAGTGATGGCTGCGAGAGCCGCGAGAGGCGCGGCAACGAGAAACACGCCGAAGCCTGTAGCCACGCCCTTACCGCCGCGAAATCGTAGCCACACCGGAAACATATGGCCGATGACCGCAGAGAGCGCCGCCAGCGCCTGTGCATCGTAGTACGGCAAGTCAGGCATCAATACGGACGCCAGCATCGCGCCGAGCCACACGGCGGCCGCGCCCTTGAGCACGTCTAGAATGAACGTGGCTGCGCCGAGGCCTTTGCCTCCGGAGCGCATAACGTTGGTCGCCCCGATGTTCCCGCTGCCAACGGCGCGGATGTCCTCGTGGCGGAAGAGGCGAACCAACAAGTATCCCGTGGGAACGGACCCGAGCAGGTAAGCGGCGACCTCAATCAGAAGGCTTGCAACGGACATGACGAGACCGAGTTTAGCAGGTGGGGCGATATCTTTTCGTTAAGTCAGTCACTCCTGAAGCCAACGGACACTGACGAGGTATATACTCCATCTCCTCTCCGTGGTCGAACAAAATCTCATTTCTGAAAGGCGGGAATCATGCCCAGCTATCTGCTCCAGGCGTCCTACAGCAAAGAAGCGCTGACTGCGTTTATCAACAAGCCGCAAGACCGTACGGAACTTATCCGCAAGTCGATTGAAAAACTCGGCGGATCCATGACGGGTCTCTGGTTGTCATTCGGAGACTATGACATCGTTTCAATTCTTGAAATGCCCGACAACTCCAGCGCGGCCGCATTTGCCCTCGTCATCGGAGCCGGAGGCGCATGCAAGAGCGTCAAGACAACGCCGTTGCTCAGTGTTGCTGAAGCCATGGCTGCAATGAAGAAAGCCGGAACCTCTGGCTACAAACCGGTCAAATAGAGAGCGAAAATTCACGCACAAACAGAACTCAGTCAACCATTACTTCGCCAGGGAGGATCGGACGCGTGCGCGGCAATACTCCGCGATACGCTGAAAGGCCCATGACGAACAATGTGAGACTGTAGACTGCCAGTTTCACCACGCTTGCGGTGTGTGTAGCCGGCAGAGTCTTCCACAGAAGCAGCAACACGGTCTGGGCGATGGTCACCGCCCAGACCGACCCATAGAAATACCGGCGCTCCGTTCCTTCGCCCTTGGTGGAGCGGCCAACGCGGGGCAATTGTCCCGCGGCGCCCAGCAATAGAATCAGTGCGCACAGAGGGAAATAAACATAGTGGTAAAGCTGGCTCATGTACCAGACGCCGGTGAACGTCGCGATCACAAGTCCGGTCAGATTGAGCAATGCAAAGTTCAGCACCGCGTTCCATGCGAAGGTGTAGCAAACCTTGCGATACATCGGGTTCGGCTTGTCCTCGTCAAAGCGCAGGATGTACGGGGCGGGCTCGACACCCGGCAATTGCCCGTAGAATCCAGCGATTCCCGTTCCGATCAAAACGGCCGTGAGCCATGCGGTATTTGCCCAGTTGAATCCGTGCGCAAATAAGCTGAACGTGAGCGGGCCGGGGACGAGAAAGAATACCCAAATCCAGATCGGCCAATGCGCAAACCGGTAATGCAGTTTATTTCGTACACGCACTTTGCGGGCGTCCGCGTATTCAACCTTGCCGCTATATCGAAGTTGCATTGCCCCAGTTTTTCAGAGCGCGTGTGAGAGCGTCAATGCAGCGGTCTTCAAGTCTGCGCTACTCCGTCTTGGCGGCGCGTCGTTGCCTTCCACTCAGCAGGTAGATTGCGGCACGCAATTCCAGCAGCGGGTCGGCGGATGGTGCGATGCCTTCAACGCGCGGAATCGGATCGAAGATGATGTGCTTTTGCTCAGCGGGGTTGTCGGATACCAATTGAGTCAACTCAATCGTCCCGAGTTCCACCTGATCGCGGTCTTCCGGCCAATGCACGGTCGCGTCATCGGTGGTGTCGCCGGGCGCGGCAACCTGTACGAAGATCTTGAACCGGATGGGAGTCTGCGCCACGCGCTGGGCGATTTCGTCAAAATGGAAATCAGGCGAGAGCTTCGCTGCCTCCGCATCCGCCAAAAAGTCGTTGCCCTGCTCGGGAACGATGCGGTAACGGCCAAATTTCGTCTGTCCCGACTCGTTTGTGAATTCAAACGCCGTGACGCCAAAATATGTCTGCCGCGCCAGGCTCGTGGGGAAGGGCTTCGGTGCCTGCACAAATGCCAATGCGGCCGGATGCGCGCCCAGGAATTTCTCGATAGGCTTGGGGGACGGAACGTCGGGCCCGCTTGCCGCGGCTGCTTTGAGGAATTCCAGAAACTGCCTTCCATCGCGGGTCGGGAAGCCGTCGGTCGAATGAGCGACGATGTCTGTGTGCACGTGTTCAGCGAGGTTAAATCGAATCGCAAACCCGCGTGGATTGGCATCGGGCGCGCTGTCAGGAATCGTCGGCAGTCCGGTTGAATTGGAGAAGCGTACCGTCACAGGCGTCGACGCGCGTCCGATGTGCGGTGCCTTGGTGAGCGCGTTTGCTCCCGCCGCCGGCTTGAATGTGCCGGTCAGCATCTGGCCCTTTGCATGGGCTGGCCGAAAGCCTGGGTGCACTCCAAAAATCGCTTGAAACTGCTTCAACAGATCATCGGCTAAAGCGACGATGCGTTCATCTTTCGGCAAAGGCATGGGGGAGTACTCCTCGATCAAAGAAGTGTAGTGCAGAAGTGGCGCCTGTCCTGTGCAATTTTGATCAAAAGTTTACTGGCAGGGCGAAGCCCGGTGGAGGCTTTCGACTACATAAGTTTGCGGCGGATGAGATCGAGCGCCTGCTGTGCGGCCCATTCGCGCACCCGATCGCGGGCTCCGCGGAAGTTGCGTTCGAAAGAATCGGTCTTTTGTGCGTCGCTAACTGCGATGTAGACCAATCCCACGGGCTTCGTATCGGTTGCGCCGGCGGGTCCGGCGATCCCGGTGATGCCGAGACCAAGAGTCGCCCCCGTGCGCTTGCGAATGCCATCTGCCAGCGCCGATGCGACTTCTGACGACACGGCTCCGTAACGTTCGATGAGTTCCGGCGGCACGTCGGCAAATGCGGTTTTCAATTCGTTTGAGTAAACTACCGCTCCGCCGAGGAAGGAACGCGAGCTGCCGGGAACCGACGTGATGCGCTGAGCAATCATGCCGCCTGTACAGCTCTCCGCTACTGCGAGTGTCGCCTGCCGCAGGCCGAGATAGTAGAGCACGATCTGCTCCAGCGATTCGCCCTCAGAGGAGTAGAGCCAGTCGTCTAGAGCTTCTTCCATGCGGTTGGCAAGCTCTTCGACGCGCTGCTCGGCAATTTCCTGGCTGGTCTTGGAGCAGAGCAGCGTGAGCTGAATATCGCCGGCATGGGCGAGGATGGTCGTCTCCACGTCGGCGTATTCGGTGTAAATCGGGGCCAGCAGTTTGTCGGCCTGCGACTCTGAAATCATGGCCGCCTTCAGCGTCCGCTTGGCGATGTGTCGCACCGGAATAACTTCGCGGAGACGGGGAAGACATTCGTTATCAAAGAGCGGACGGCACTCATTGGGCGGACCGGGAACGAGAATGAGCAATTTGCAATAGCCGTTGTGAAGCGTCTCAAGCCACTGACCGGGCGCGCTGCCGTTGGGGTTGGCGAGCACGGTGGCGCCCTCAATCACGTCAGCCTGCTTGAGGTTGTTCTCCGGCATGGGCATGCGCCAGGTGGCGGCACGGGCATGCAGCGCGGCGACCTGGGCTGCTTCGCGACGCAATGTTAGCGAAAGGGCCTCGGCGACCGCTTCGCGGGTGAGGTCGTCTTCGGTGGGGCCGAGGCCGCCCATCAGGATGAGAATGTCGGTGCGGGCAAGCGCATTGCGAATGGCGCCCACGAGATCTTTGCGTCGATCGCCGACGATGGTTTTGAAGGCCACCGTGACGCCGATTTCGTTGAGCTTCTCAGTCAGGTAAAGTGAGTTTGTGTCTTGCCGGAATGGAGTCAGCATTTCAGAGCCAACTGCGATGATTTCGGATTTCATAAAAGCAGCTTCTGGCTCCTGGTTCTAATGCGCAGACGTGCACTCGGTTCTAGCCCGGTGACTCAATTCGCAGCAAAATGGGTGCGGAGCCGGTACTCAGCCCCTCGAGACTAGATAAGACTCAGTCCTTCAACTCCCAAGTCAACATCATAAACCGCATCGTTCGACGCGAGAATTGTGGTGCCGAGAGGCGAAAAGGCGACACCCACAAGATTGATAGCGGAAACGACAAGCGTCGCTTCGCCGTCGGGCGTCACCCGCACCAGTCCGCGGCGGCCGTGCAGGCAGGCTGCGACGCAGACGTCTCCCTCCTTGGTGAGTGCCAGGCCTTGCGGTCTACCGAGGCCGCGATACCATGGGCGCGCTTCGCCGTGCGTATCGATGGCCCAGATGGCGTCATTTGAAGAGAGTGTCGGACCGGTGACGAAGAGAATCCCTTCCTGGTTCACTGCGAGGTGGTAGGCAGAAATGCTGGGTTCGAGCGTCGCGTACACAAAGATCTTGCGCTCCGCATCGATCTTGAAGATGGTGCCGCTGCGGTCACCTACGAACAGATTGCCTGCGGAATCGAATACGGCGCCGGTCGCGACGCCCATGCCCTCGGCATAGAGAGTCGATTCACCCGCACCATCGATGCGGTATACATTTCCCTCGGCGCGCGAGGTGACATACAGGTCGCCATCGGGGCTGAAGGCAAGGCCGGTGGCGTTTAAAATGCCTGTCGCAAAAGGAGTGCCCCGGCCATCGGGGCTGACACGCACGACAGAGACCGGCGTTTGCTGGCCGCGCTGGCCAGAAATGGTGGCGTAAATCATGCCTGACCGGCTGACGGCGGGGCTTGTTACGGGGTGCAGACCATTTGAAAGCTCGTGGGCGATACGCAACGGAGCGGCATTGCTCACGCCGGTCGGCGTTCTCACCTCGATCAAGCCGGTCGTGGCCTCCTCGGGAACGCGAAATGCGACCCGTCCCGGACGGCTCATCAACACCTGAGCTGGATGGGTGCCGATGACGACTACCGGCGGGCCAAATTCATGGGGACCAAGGTGCGCGCCGACTAACTCGACTTCGCCTAACGGGAGCGCCGATGGGGGCACAATATCGTCGATGCGGGGTTCGGGAACGCTTTCTTCGCGCGCGGATTGAACTCGGGTGCGGGGCATGATGATCTCGGTTTAAATCCAGATGCGCAGTAACGACGCAACAGCTAAAGCATACAGCCCCGCGCCTACGTCATCGAAAACGATACCCCAGCCTACGGGTAGGCTTTCAAGCTGCCTCACCGGAAAGGGCTTGGTGATGTCGAAAAGCCGGAAGAGGACGAGGGCGATCAGGCCGTGTTTCCAGTCTGCGGGGCTGCCCAGCAGGGCGATCCACTGGCCGGCTACCTCGTCGATGACAACGAACCCAGGATCGTGACGCCCGCTCTCGCGCGCGGCGATGGTCGCGGCGGGTACTCCCAGGATCAGAGAAAGGGCGATGCCGCCAAGAAGTGCAAATAGAGTAGCCTGCGGCGAAGGATGTATCCTCCACGCGAGCAAAGCCCAGAGGAGGACAGCTGCGACGGAACCCCACGTTCCGGGACCGGGTTTGCCGAGGCCGGCCCCGAAGAAGGTGGCAACGGTCCAGGCCCACAGGGTCTTGTGAACTGGGACTGCCGGCACGACTGCGGGGCTATTCATCGTCGCTGTCTCTGCCGCGGCTGCTGCCCAGGTCGCCGAGGTCTTCAAGCACTTCAGGGTCGAGTACGGGTGAACTGATTTTGTAGACGCCCATTGCCCACTTTCCCAAGTCAATCTTGCGGCAACGGTCAGAGCAGAAAGGGAAGTCTTCGTCTTTGAGTCGCACCAGTGTGCCACACGTGGGGCAGCGGAGAACTTTTACGGATTTTTTCTTCGGAGGCATTGCAGTGTGTTCCCGGTTGAGATTCAGTCTACAGCGGTCCAGAGATGACGCGCGCTACGATGTCGTATTCGTGAGCCTCTGTAATCTCGGCGCGATAAAAACGGCCTGGTTCTAAAGACTCCAGTTCGCCGAAATCGTTGATATAGACCTTACCGTCAATTTCGGGCGCGTGAAACTCGGTACGTCCCTCCCACAGCAGCGGAGTTTCTTCGCTCTCGCCCTCGGCGAGCACGACCAGTTCGCGACCGACCCACTGCTCCTTGGCGCGCTTGCTGATGGATTGCTGCAACTTCATCAGGCGGCGTTTGCGTGCCTCGATGGTGCGTTTGGGCACTTTGGCGCCAAGCGAGAATGCACCCGAGCCTTCTTCGTCGGAGTAGTTGAAAACGCCGAGCCAGTCGAACTTCGCTTCGGTGATGAACTGCTCCAAAATTTCAAAGTCGGGGACCGACTCGCCGGGGAAGCCAACGATGAAGGATGTGCGCAGCGCAATGCCCGGAACGGCAGCACGCACCTTGTCCAGCGTCTTGAGAAAGATGTCCGCGCCGGCGCCACGCTTCATAGTCTTGAGCACCTGAGGCGACGCATGTTGCAGCGGTACGTCGAGGTACTTGCAGATGTTGTCGTGGCGGGCGATGGTCTCGAGCAGGCGGCCCGTAAGGCGATTGGGATAGGCGTAGAGAAAGCGCAGCCAGCGCACGCCCTCGATGTTTGCGATGGCTTCGAGCAGCATTGCGAGGCCATCTTTCAGACCGAGGTCTTCGCCGTAACAGGTGGTGTCCTGGCCGATGAGCGTGATTTCCTGCACGCCGCGCGCGACCAGCTGCTGCGCCTCGGCAACGACAGATTCGAAACGGCGCGAGCGGAATTTGCCACGGAGGTTGGGAATCACGCAGAAACTGCACGGATGATCGCATCCCTCGGCAATCTTGATGTAGGCCGAAGATTTGGGGGTGGTGAGGAAACGCGGCGTCGACTCGTCGTAAAGGTAGGTCGGCAGCATGTGAGCCGCGCCTTGCCATTCGTCGCGGCTAAAGCGCCCTTGCTGCTCACGCAGGTCGCCCTCGGGCCGGAAGGTGGTCGGCGAATGCTTGTGGGTTCCCGCGAGCGACTCCTTGCCGGAGCGCGTGACGACAGCTTCGTTTCCGCTGAGAATTGTGAAGGGCGACAAGGCGGTTGGCAGCGCCGGGGCAATGCCGGCTGCTTCAAGGATGGCTTCTAGCTCGCCTGTTCCCACGACCGCGTCAACTTCGGGAATGCTTTTGCGGATCTCGTCGCGGTAGCGCTCCACGAGACAACCGGCGACGATCAGCTTTTTGGCCGAGCCTGAGGTCTTGAGGCGCGCCATCTCAAGGATGGTGTTGACCGACTCCTGCTTGGCTGTGTCGATGAAACTGCAGGTGTTAA
>ODAK010008879.1_pt1 | contig 10021 bp, 10 predicted proteins | sample 1539591 | NCBI WGS metagenome assembly ODAK01 (sample SAMEA3539303, study PRJEB22396) | soil metagenome | biome: tundra; feature: field; material: soil | place: USA | collected 2010-05 | depth 0.15 m | reverse complement strand
TCGATCTGCGCGCCTTCCACGACCAGGTGCTGGACACTGGCGCCCTGCCCATGGATGTGCTCGACCAGCGAATCAATGGATGGATTGCCGGCCAGAAGCCTGTTGGGGGGCAATAACAGGGGATGAAGGGTACGGGCCTTAGCCCGTATATAAATGGCATCGATTCGGGAGGGATTTAGCCCCGCAGGGAATGTTTCTTCTTGCAACTTGCATTCCCTCGGAGGCTAAAGCCGCGCCCGTATTTGGTCCCGCTTTTCGGCACGGCTAAAGCCATGCCCTTTCAAAGCAACGGGTCTACCCGGGCAGCGCCGCAAAATACTCCGCAACCTCCTGCCAGTTGTCCACTCGGACAAAGCCCGTGGCAGTGAGGTTGTGCGGCGCGGTATAGAGAATTCCCTGCCCCTCAAACCGGAGAAGGTTGCGCGGCAAATCGTCTATCAGATAGTCCGCCCGCAGAATCGACTTGTTGCCGCAGAAGACATAATGCGTGGGCGGGATGAAGGGAAAGTGCCGCTGCAGCCAGCGGTACTTGGGACCCAGGGAGTTGGGAACCGTCATGGCCTGCGTGGCGATAAATATCTCAAAGCGCGCGGAGAGATCCTTGAGCACTTCCTGAGCGCCGGGCATCAGGGCGAGGTCTTCGAAGAAGTCCTCGGCATCGAGAAAGGCCCGTAGTTCGAGCTGCCGTTCCGCGGGCGTAATCTCCCACAATCCCTTGCCGGCCAGGTCCTCCGGGGTAACTTCCTCGTCGAATGTCTGGTTGTAGCGGCGGATGTGCTCGGCGAGAGTATCCGCCATCACCTCATCCATGTCGACACAAATCCGCAGCAATTCAAAATCTCCCGGTCACGATTTGGCGGTTGGCGGTGCCGGCGCCATGGCCGAGTCCCAGTAGAGAAGCCTGCCGCAACTGTCGCAGGTGAGCAGCTCGCCCTCGCGGAGCTGGTTCCACGTCTGGGGGCGGACGCCCATTTGGCAGCTCGTACACTGCTGATTCTGTGCGCGAGCCAGTCCCGTGCCGCGGGAGCCGCTGAGACGGTCAAAGCGAGTCAGCCACTCCGGCTCAATCAATTGGCGCAAAGTCTCGCGTTCCGTCGCAAGCACTGCCTGCTCGCGGCTGAATTCCTTTTGGCGCAGTGCGGCACACTCGCGCGTCTTATCCAGGGCAACAGCCAGCGCCTCAACGGCGGCACGCGCAGTGGCCAGCGCGCCCTCCTGCGCTTCCGTGCGTTCCAGGCTGGCAAACTCTTCGCTTTCCAGGCGCTCGGCCTCGGCTTCGGAAAATCGGATTTCGTGCTCGATGGCTTCAGCCTGCGCAGGCGTCGTCACGGTGTCAAGCTGCACACGCACGCGAGCAACCTTCTGGCGATGTCCGGCGACTTCGCGATCGAGCCGTGTGCGCAGAGACTCTTCGTGGCTGAGCGCGGCTGAAGCTTCGGCCGCCTGGCGTTGCGCCGCGGCCAACTCGGCATGCGCCTTGGCGATTTCGGCGGGCAGGGCACGGGCCGCAGCCGTGAGGCGGGCACGCTCCAGGTCCACCGCTTGCAACTTCACGAGGTTTTGGATATGCGGTTGCATCTATGCCGTAAGTTTACGGCATTTACCTTATGTTAAGAAAACGGGGCGCCAGGTCAGGCCCTACGCGCCGAGGCGGCCCACCCTCCCACAAGGAGTAGACCGCCTCTTTGCATTCCGGACTCTTTCAAGAGTACCTGCCGGAAACTCGTTCTCCGTCAGAGGTGAACCCCATCAGAGCGTGCGCTTGAAAAGCGGTGTGGCAATCAGAAGCGTGCCGATGCCGAATACAAAAAGAAAGAGCAGGTCGAACCGTATCGCGGCAAAACCGCCGTCTTTCAGGAGAATCGCCTTGAATCCGTGGACGCAGTAGGTAAAAGGATCGACAATGGCGATGGCTCGAAGCCACGCGGGAAAGGCCGCGATGGGATACATGGCGCCGGAAGGGTAAAACAAGAGCAGGTTGAGCACGCCGAACATGGCGCGCGGCACCAGCGGATCGTCGACGCGGACCATCAACAGGAACATCATCCCGTTAAACGCGATGGAGGTGGCAACGATCAGCGCAAGAAGTTCCAGATCGGCCATAGGATTGAAGATCACGCCGAGCCCAGCCATCAGCGTGCCGATCACAGTGAGACAGATGCCGCTGAGCACGGCCTTGATTGCGCCCGCCATGTTGAGCCCAAAGACCAGCTCGAGCTTTGTAATTGGGGTAACAAGATAGCCCTCGTGCACGCCCCGGGCCTTGTCGTCGATATATAACATCCCGCCGCCGATCATGACCGAGATATACATCGCAAGCGCCACGCAGGCCGGCAGAAGAAACTTCATGTAGTTCACATATGGATATAACTCGACGATCTGAAGCGCGATTGTGTTGGCAAGCCGAGGCTGGATCACGGGAGCAGTCAGCGCGGTCACCAGTGCCTGCATTTCTGCCTCCAGGCTGCTCGAGGTGAACAGGTCGGAATTATCGACGACGAAGCCGATGCGCGGAGCATCCTGCGCGTAGACTCGGCGCGAGTATTGGGCGGGGATCACTACCGCGGCATCGATCCTGCCGGTGCGAACGTCCTCGCGCGCCAACTTCTCATCGGTGTACTCGACGGTAGTGAAGGTCTTGATGTTGGCCGCGATAGCGTCGAAGCCTTCGCGGATTTTCACAGCCTGCGGTCCGTGGTCGTAGTCCACAACGGCCACGTGCGCACCCACGATCTTTCCGCCAAACGCGTTGCCCATAATAAGCAATTGCAAAATCGGCATCATCAGCGACATGATCATCAGTGTGGGAGAGCGGAAGAACTTGCGCATCTCGCGCTCGACAATGGCAAACATTCTGTTCATGGCTGTGCTCCCGGCCGAGGCGGCATCATGAAGACCGCGGGCTTCACCTGCTCATCGCGAAGCTGGCGGCCCGTGTAGTGGACAAATACATCATCCAGGGTTGTGTTCTGCACGCTCAGAGAGGTAAGTGTTTCGCCCAGACCGGCTGCCATTTCCACAAGTTGCATGGTGGTTTTCGACCCCGACGATGTGAGCACGCGATAGAAGCCCGCGCTCTCAGCCTGCACGCTGGTTACGCCCTCGAGCCCCTCTAAGCGGCTCTTCCATTCTTCTGTCTCGCGATCGAAATGAACTTCCACCACATTCGCTCCGGGCACGCTTTGCTTCAGCTCGATGGGCGTTCCCAAGGCAACGAGAGTACCGTGATCCACAATGGCGATGCGGTCGCAGAGCTTGTCGGCCTCTTCCATGTAGTGAGTCGTGAGCAGCATGGTCAGGTTGCGGGTAGCCCGCAGGTTGTTCAGCATCTCCCACACCGCAATGCGCGAAACCGGATCGAGGCCTGTCGTAGGCTCATCGAGAAAGAAGATGCGCGGATTATGCACCAGGCCTCTCGCGATCTCAAGCCTGCGCCGCATCCCGCCGGAGAGCGTCTTGGTTTGCGCGCCGCGCCATTTAGTCAGGTCAACAGCCTCCAGCACTTCAGCGATGTTCTTTTCGCGCTGTGCTTTCGGCACGCTGTAAAGCTTGGCGTAGATGCTGAGGTTCTCTTCGACCGTAAGATCCGGGTCGCTCGTAAGCGCCTGGGGGATGACACCGATTACACGGCGCACCGCATCGGGCTCCTTGGCCACGTTGTGCCCGGCCACCAGCGCCTTGCCGCCGGTGAGCGGGATCAACGTGGTCATCATCCGGATCAGCGTGCTCTTGCCTGCGCCGTTCGGTCCCAGCAAGCCGAAAATTTCGCCCTCGGCGACGGAGAAGTTCACATCCTTCACCGCTTCAAAATCTCCGTAGCGCTTCACGATGTGTTCCACCGCAATGGCCACGGCAGGCTGCTGCTGGCCGTTTTGAGCCGGGAATGTGGAAGCCGCGCTCATCGTTTCACCAGCTTGCTCATCGCGATGTAGACCTCGGCCGTCATGCCGGGCACAAACTTCTCGCCGGGATTGTCGATAAGCAGTTTCAACTGGATTGTCTTGATGTCGCGCTTGCGTGCGCTCACGTCGCGCTGCGTTGCAAAATCGGCTTGGGCAGACTTGTTGATCACCTTGCCCTTGATCGTTGCGCCGCTGGGCATCACTACTCGCAATGGATCGCCAACCTGCACAGCGTCGGCTTGCGTCTCCGGCAACGGCGCATAGATCCAGGTCTGCGTCAAATCCATAATGGTCACGATGGGCGCTCCCATGCTCACCACTTCGCCCTGCCGTGCCGCGCGCACGTTCACCTTGCCGTCGACCGGTGCGAACACCTGCGCATAGCCCAGCATGACTTCTGCCTGGTCGGCCAGGGCGCGGGCATTGGCCACCTCGCTGCGCGTGGAGTCGACCGTGTGCGCCGCGACTTTAGTAAGCAGTTCGTGGGCGCGGGCTTGCCGCAGCGAAGCATCGGCCGCGGCAACATTCTCACGAGCCGTCTCCACCGCCGCTTTGGCCGCTGCAAGGCTGGTGACTGCGTCGTCCTTGGACTGGGCGCTCATAATGCCCTGCTGCGCCAGCGCCACGGTACGGGTGGTAAAGGCCTGCTGGTGTTCGAAGTTTGCCTGTGCCTGGGCCAGGGCTGCGGTCGCGGCTCGCACCTGGGCGTGCGCGTTCACGGTCGCGCTTCCTGTTTCACCGCGCATCTGCTGCTCGGTGTCAACCGTCTCGGTCAGCTTGTATTTCTGGCTGGTGGCGGTGGCATCGGCTGCTCTGCGGGCCGCCTGCAGGTCGTCGCTCTCGATAATGGCGATGAGCTGACCGGCCTTCACTTCCTGCCCCTCGTCAACCGCAAGCGTCTTGATGCGCCCTTGCATCCTGGCGCTTACCACCACTTCATTCGCATCGACGGTCCCGATCAGTTGCAAGTCTCCCGATGGCCGCACCGTGACAAAGTACCAGATGAGCGATCCAACCGTGAGCAACCCGAGGATCAAGAAGACTCTATTCCGTGCGTTCATTCTTCCCCCTGAACATGAACCGATCCCCTTTGATTTCAGGCATCGGTGTATCGGCCAACACACGTGCGGCTAATTCGGCGCCATGCTTGCGATCCAGAAAAAGTGCCTGCCCCATAAACTCGACCAGCGCCTTGCGCCGCGTCGCCAGGGCCTCCGGCGCGAAAGGCTCAATGTCCCTGATGAGCTGGTACATAGGCGCACTCAGGAAATACATGACATTGGCTCCGAGCATCGCCAGTTGAATCTGCATTCCATCCACCTGGATCAACTCGCCCGAACCAATGCCCTCGCGGAGAATCGATTCATACATCGCCAGCAGAGGCGCGAACACCCGCTTCACCAGGATGGCCAGGGCGCCCGATTCTCCCTTATGCAGCCGCATCATCTCCTGCTGCATCAGGCTCTGGAATTCCTGCTGCTCGAGGATCCGGTCGAAGTGCTCCAGCGCCGCCCGCAACAGGCGCTCTCCTGCGGTCGCCCGGAGCAGAAAAACCGACATCGACCTGTCGCGCACCTTGGCGGAAATCATCTCCAAGGCAGCGAGATACAGGTTTTCCTTGCTGTCGAAGTAGTAGTAGAGCAGCGCCTTGTTCACTCCGGCCGCGGCGGCAATCTGCTCGGTCCGCGCGCCCGCCAACCCGTGAGCGCTGAATTCCTGCAGTGCGGCGTCAAGAATCCGCGCCCGGGTTTTGTCGGCGCGTTCGGCTTGGGTTCGGGATGGTGTCGTGTTCGTCATTTATTAACTAACTGGTTAGTAAATTAACACAAGCAATGCGTAGGCACAACACTCTTCCGGTCAAAATCTTACGGATTTTTCTTATGTGATTTGGAGTCAGCTATATAGCGAATGGGCCGGGACTTGGCTGCCGAAAAGAAACGGCACTGGAATTGAAGCCGCAACCTAGGAAGGGCCCGGGCCTAAAGGCCGCCCCATTGAGGCGGCATTCAGGGGCCTGAAGGCCCCTGCTCCCTCCGTCTAGACTAAGAAAACGCCGTAAGTTAAGCAAAAACAGATAAATCGGAGAACACCGCGTTTCATCTCTCGCGGGTCGGAGACGCCGGTGTGGGATTGTTACGAAGCCCCAGAAATGGAGCTTTTTCGCAGCCTGCCAAGGCCACCCTCGCTCAAGCAATATAGTTGATCTGCCGAGCCGGTTTCCGTTCAACTGCGCGCATTGTATATCCGGCTTCCTCGCCGTCTTCCGTCTCTTCTATCTCTTCTTCCAGAGCTTCGTCTTCTGCGCCGCTCGCGGATTTTCCGCCACCGGGCGAATAAGTCTCGTCGTCGATTCTGACAAAGTTTTCTATATCGAAGACCGCGGCCGGCCCCACATCAGCCGATTTGGCCTTCAATGCCGGCAATGCACGAATTCCGGATATCGGGCTGATTTCCATATTCGTTCCCCGTTCATGGACTTCCCATACCCAGAGATATCGGTTTGCCGGCCCGGAACTTTAATCTTTCAGCGCGGAATTGTTTGAAATAAGGACAAAACTGAACAAATCCCTCATCGCCGCATCGCAAGGGTCACAGGCGAATCTTGAGGCGAACGGAGGTAACCATGCTCCAGCAGGACCAGCCCCTGGGCCAGGTTCATCCCCGTCGGCACCGGCTCAAAGCCACCGCGCACCTCACTGGTCTCACGCCCGATGGTTTTCAACAGCATCGCCCGGCCGCTTATATGAACTTCAAGCCGGTCCGTTTTCCATTCCGTCGCACCCACCTGGGTCCGGTCCAGACGGAACCAGCCGCCCTTGTTCAGCCGTCCCAGCATTCCGAACCCGAAATCCACATTCTCCTCAAAGTGACCCTCGAGCCGCTCGATGCGCTTCAACCTCGCATCTACCCACAGATCTCCGCTCATGGCATGCAGGACCCGGGTTTCGATGGAATGCGCGGGATAGTCCGGATTAGGGTGGAAATGCAACCGATGGCAGCCGCCTTCTTCCCCGGAATATTCAAAGAGAAATGCATCCGGCAACAGAGCCACAATCATGCCGATGCGGCTTTCATCTTCGGAATAATCCTGGCGATGGCGCACCCGTTCCTGGGGCGAGGTCAGCAGGCGGGTAAGCCGCGCCTGCTCTGCATGCTGAGTTTCTGCGTCCAAAGGGCGACCATTGCTCATCGTCAGCCGCGAAATCAGCCCGTCGGCGGTCTCCACCTCCTCGGCGAGCCGCGTTTCCTTTTCCCCGCGGCTCTCAATCCAATAGCGCCAGTAGCCGTGACGATCATGGTCCTGGAGTTCGTTGTAGACAACCTCCCGTACCAGCTGTCCCGCCGGCATCGGCCGCTCGCATTGCTCGGCGCGAATGCCAACAACTCCCCCATACACAACCCCGAGAACCCCCACCGCCAACCACTGAAAACGCATCCCGTCTCCTTGTCAGCTAAGGATTGAGACCTCGCCGAGTAATAAAATGCTGCGCCGGCGAAGCGCGGCAAAACAGCCCTGAAAAAAGTCGATAAAAACGCAGCGTTTCAGGAGTGAGGACGGGGAATAATCGGCCCGAGAAGCAGCACCTTGCCTCGGCTACAGGACTTGCAAAGCCTGAATTGCTACACTGAGGCCATGATGGACGAATTGGAGTTCCGGCGTCTGGTCGAATCTGCTCTTGCTGCGCTCAAGCAGCACCTGATTACGCGTGAGGAAGATGAGGATGCAGGTTTCGAAGTCGAGGAACAGAATGGCGTCCTCAATGTCCTGTTTGACTCGCCGGCGGGCAAGTTCGTCATCACGCCCAATACGCCTGTGCGCCAGATCTGGATTTCCGCGCTCTCAACAAGCTTCAAACTGGATTGGGATCCGGCGGGCAAAGCCTTCATCCTGCCGCGGACGGCGGAACAACTCACCCCCCTCGTCGATCGGCTGATCGAAGAACACCTGGGAAGCTAAGCCTGGAGGGGGTCCAGCTTGGCAGCCGTCCCCCTCCTGCGCGGCTCTGGTTACTGAAGCGAATAAACGGTTTGCAGCACCTTTTCCGCCACATTCGTGGGCAGCGGCGCATACGATAGCGCGGACACCTCGCCTTCGCCGGACTTCACAATCCAGCTCAGCATATCCTTGATGACCTTGCCCTTGGCCGCATCGGCGGATTTGAGTGGGATCAGCATATAGGTAAAGCTGGAGATGGGATAGGAGTCCTTGCCGGGAGCGTTGGTGATCGAGATACGGTAGTCGGCGGGCATCTTGCTGATGCTTGCCGCGGCTTGGGTTACTCCCTCGATGCTGGCCTTCTCCCAGTTGCCGGCAGCGTTCTTCACATCGCCGAAGGTGATCTTGTTTTGCAGAGCGTAAATCAGCTCCACGTAGCCGATAGCTCCCGGCAACTGCCGCACCAGGCCGGCCACGCCCTCATTGCCCTTGCCGCCCACGCCCACCGGCCAGCTTGGCGAGGCGCCTTTGCCCGGCCCATTGGCCCACTCCTGGCTCACCTTGCTCAGATAGTCGGTAAAAATGAAGCTGGTGCCGCTGCCGTCGGAGCGATGAACAACGATGATTTTCTGGTCGGGCAGCTTGACGCCAGGGTTGTCCTTGGCGATGCGGGCATCGTTCCAAGTGGAGATCTTGCCCAAGTAGATGTCGGCCAGAACGTCGCCGCTGAACTTGACCTCGCTGACCCCGGGAACATTGAATACAGGAACCACTGCGCCGAGGACGGTCGGAATATGGATGAGCTTGATCTTGGAAGAGCCCAATGCTTCGTCGGTCATGGGCATGTCGGATGCGCCAAAATCCACCAGGCCCGCGGTCACTTGGCGAATGCCGCCGCCCGAGCCGATGGACTGGTAGTTAATCTCGACGCCGGGATGCGCGGCGGCGTATTCGCTGAACCACTTGGAATATATCGGGTACGGGAAGGTGGCACCTGCCCCCGTCAATTTCTGTGCCTGCGCAGCGCTCAATGCCAAAACGAACAACCCAACAGCAACCAAACACTTTTTCACTGGTAGCTCCCTCGTAGATTTACTGCCGATACTGATTGTCTACGCGCAATGTTACGGGGATTTGAATGCGTCTCATTCTTTTCCATTTAGTTACAACCCAGGCGCTAGTGGGTGCTGCGGCCCCGCCGCCAGCGGCAGCGTAAAGTGGAATGCCGCCCCGGAGCCGAGTTCACTTTCGGCCCAGATCCGTCCCCCGTGCGCAAGGACTATATGCTTCACGATGGCCAGCCCCAGTCCTGTCCCGCCCGATTCGCGCGACCGAGCCTTGTCAATTCGATAAAACCGCTCGAAGATCCGCTCCAGGTGCTCCGATGCGATACCCGGACCGAAGTCCCGGACGCTGAATTCAACCTCGGAGTCCAGCAGCCGGGCGCCCACTTGAATCCGTTTCCCCGCCCTCCCGTACTTCAATGCGTTTTCAATCAGGTTCCCGAAGACCTGGTTCATCGCGTCGGAGTCAGCCATCACGGCCGAGTCCGGCGCACCCGCCGATTCCAGTTCAACTCCGGAGTCAACCACGATGCCGCCCAGCGACTCAATGGCATCGTCGACCAGTGCGCTGGCACGTGTGGCCTGTAGCGCCAGCTTGTAGTCGGGGCTCTCCACTCCGGCCAGGGTCAACAGGTCCTCAGTCAGGCGGTTCATTCGAGTGGCGTTTTTGAGAATGACACCAAGAAACTCCCGGCTGGTCTCCGGACGAGGATGTTCTTCGATGAGCGTCTCGACATAGCCTTGGATCGATGTCAGCGGCGTGCGCAGTTCATGGCTCACATTGGCGATGAACTCCCTGCGCGACTTCTCTGCCGCCTCAATCCGGGTAACGTCGTGCAGCACCGCCAGCGCGCCGCCACTGGGCAACGGAGCCGCATTGATCTCAAATATTCGCCCCGGCGCCAGAGACGTTGCCCGGCCAAAGCGCACCTCGCGCTTTTCCAGCGCCCCACGCACACAAGCAAGCAACTCTGGATCGCGCACAAAGTGAACCAGTGGCCGGCCCGCGTAAATCTGTGTCCCTGCAACGCGTTGCATCACGGCGTTCGACCAGCGCACAAACCCTTCAGGAGTAATGGCGACCACCGCCTCCTGCATGGCGTCCAGCATGGCGGCCA
>ODAK010008877.1_pt1 | contig 10022 bp, 4 predicted proteins | sample 1539591 | NCBI WGS metagenome assembly ODAK01 (sample SAMEA3539303, study PRJEB22396) | soil metagenome | biome: tundra; feature: field; material: soil | place: USA | collected 2010-05 | depth 0.15 m | reverse complement strand
TCCTTACTTCTCCCCTGACCTTGCTGTGCCAATCTTAAATATTTGCACCAGAACCGAAGTGTGGAGTGTGCCCTTCACGGCTCGCACTTTTGTACCCGAAAAAATTCCCAACATGACTCGGCAGGCTAATGTCAAAGCACAGATCATCGGATTTGGCTATGGTCCTAAATGGCATTCATGCGCGTGGCGGCAATTGAACGGATTCACACACTCCGTTTAGCACGGGGCGATGAGGGGGCCTGAGAGAGTCCTTTGGTGCAGTGGGGAGCGATACTTCAATAGATAAACATTTTTATACACTTGACAGGGATGCGCACGGACTCCTATAGTCCGGCTTTTCAATATATGTTGTGGCGCTTCGCGGTCGCTACGTGGGGAGAGTCTTGAGTCGTTCACGGCGGATGTGCCAAGAGCAAGCGCCGCCAAAGGAGATTGTTCATGTCTTGTTTGTGGAAGAGGTTGATGTCCGTTGGTGCTGTCCTGGCGCTATTGGGAGCCGCTGCTGCCATTGGGCAGGGTTCTTCGGATCCACTCAAAAGCGGCTTCGAGAATCCGCCCAACGGTGCGCGCCCACGGGTGTGGTGGCACTGGATGAACGGCAACATCACCAAGGAAGGGATCAAGCTGGACCTGGAGTGGATGCATCGCGTGGGCCTTGGCGGTTTTCAGAACTTCGACGCTGCGCTGGACACGCCACAAGTGGTAGATCACCGGCTGGCCTACATGACGCCGGAGTGGAAGGACGCTTTCAAGTATGCGACCACTCTTGCGGACCAATTCGGCATGGAGGAAGCCATAGCCGGCTCGCCTGGCTGGAGCGAGTCGGGCGGACCGTGGGTAACGGCTGCGCAGGGCATGAAGAAATACGTTTGGAGCGCGACGCGAGTGGAAGGCGGCAAACCATTCACCGGCGTGCTCGCTCATCCACCGACGGAGACCGGGGTATTCCAGAACCTCGACAGTGAGGACATGCGCGAAGCAGCGAAGGCCGGCAAGGAGATTCCGAAGTTATACCGGGATGCGGCCGTGGTTGCTTACCGGCGCCCGGCGATCGATGTATCCATCGAATCGCTACACCCAAAAATGAGTGCCAGCAGCGGCTCGCCGGATTTTGCCATGCTGACCGACGGCGACCTGATGAAATCGACCAAGCTGCCGATTTCCGCGCTGGGTGAGAGTTCGTGGATTCAATATGAGTTCGATTCGCCGCAGACGATGCGTTCCCTCACGTTCGTGATTCCCCAGTTGGATTGGATTGGCTCAATGAAGGCCAATGTGGGCAAGCCGGAGAAGACGCTCGAAGCTAGCGACGATGGAAAGAGCTTCCGGCTGGTGGCCAATCTCAGCGAAGGCAACGCACCGGAGTATACGATCTCCTTCCCGCCGGTGACGGCGAAGTACTTCCGCATTGTATTCAAGCGCACACCAAATACGCCCCCCTCATGGCTTCAAGGGGCGGACCCAGCCACGTTTGACTCGTCGACTGCCCCTCCTCCAACTAACTATGAGATCGCCGAACTGGCTCTCAATCCCGGGGCACGGGTGAATCGCTTTGAAGAGAAGGCGGCCTTCACATCGCCGCCGGATCTGTACGGATTTGCTACGCTGCCGGTAGCCGCGGCGGATGCGGTTGCTAAATCCGACGTGATCGATCTGACCTCGAAGATGCGAGCGGACGGCACGCTGGAATGGACGCCTCCCGCGGGCGATTGGGTGGTGCTGCGTTTTGGGTATTCGCTGCTGGGAATCACCAATCATCCCGCCACCGCTGAAGCTACCGGCCTTGAGGTCGACAAACTCGACCGGCGATTCGTGAAGCAGTACATGGAGAAATATCTTGATAGCTACAAGCAAACGGTCGGCGCCGATTACATCGGCAAGCGCGGCATTCGTTATGTGATCAACGATAGCTGGGAGGCGGGATCGCAAAACTGGACGGATAACATGGTCGACCAGTTCCGCAAGCTGCGCGGGTACGATCCTTTGCCTTGGATGCCGGTGCTCGCGGGGCAGATAGTAGAAAGCGCGGAAGCCAGCGACAAGTTCCTGTGGGATTTCCGGAAGACGATCGGTGACCTGATCGCCAACGAACACTACGGCCAATTGGAAGATACGCTGCATGAATGGAATATGGGCCACTATGGCGAATCGCACGAGGGTGGGCGCGCCTTTGTGGCCGATGGCATGGAGGTGAAGAAGTTCAACGAAGTGCCCATGAGCGCCATGTGGACCCAGTCTCCCGGGGTGAACAAGGAGCAGTTCGGCTACAACGCGGACGATCGCGAGTCGGCGTCGGTATCTCACATTTACGGGCAGAACCTGGCCGCTGCGGAATCGATGACAGCCTCCGCGGCGCCCTGGGCGTGGTCGCCGGCGACCCTTAAGCCCACTGCCGACGCGGAGTTTCTGAACGGCATCAACCGCTTTGTCATTCACGAGTCGGCGCACCAGCCGCAGGTGGGCAAGGCGCCCGGACTGACGCTTGGGCCTTACGGGCAGTGGTTCAACCGCAACGAAACCTGGGCGGAGCTGGCCGGGCCGTGGATCGACTACCTGGCGCGCACCAGCTTCCTGCTGCAGCAGGGACATTTCGGCGCGGACTTGATTTACTTCTATGGCGAAGACTCGAATCTGACCGCGATCTTCGACAACAAGGCTCCCAATGTCCCGGACGGCTATGGTTTTGATTACGTGAATGCCGACGCTTTGATCCATGAGTTGAGCGTGTCGGATGGGCGTATTACGACCAGGAGCGGCATGACCTACCGCGTGCTGGGACTCGATCCGTATAGCCGGCACATGTCGCTGCCTGTGCTGCGCGCGATTCACAAGCTGGTCGAGGCCGGTGCCGTGGTGGCCGGACTGAAGCCTGCGGACGATCCAAGCCTCTCCGACGACCAGGCGGAATTCACCCGCCTGAATACTGAACTGTTTGGCGATGGGACGAGCCTGCACAAAGTTGGCAAAGGGACGGTCTATGCGGGACAGGCTCTAGGAGATGTGTTTGCGGCTTTGAATGTTGCGCCGGACTTCGACTACACCAAGCCGGAGAGCGACGCGCGCCTTCTCTTTGTGCATCGCAAACTCTCCGATGGCGAAGTCTACTTTGTGGATAACCGAAAAGACCGCAACGAGACAGTGGATGCCAGTTTCCGCGTGACCGGTAGAGTGCCCGAGTTATGGCACGCTGAAACAGGCAAGTCGGATCCTGTTTCTTTCAACATTGCCGATGGGCGTACCACTTTGCCGCTGCAAATGGAGCCATGGGGTACGGTCTTCGTCGTCTTCCGCAAGGCGGCCAAAGAAACTTCTCACGCATTGCCTAAAGTGACGGAGTCCCAGTTGGCCACCGTTGACGGCGCATGGAAGGTGAGCTTCCAACCGGACCGCGGAGCACCTGCATCGATCACGTTGGACAAGCTCTCGTCGTGGAGCGACAACGCTGATGCCGGCGTGAAGTACTTCTCCGGAACGGGCACTTACACGCAGATGGTGCAGGCTTCTCAAGCGTGGTTCAAGAAGGGGGCGCACCTGTGGCTCGACCTTGGCGATGTAAAGAACCTTGCGGAAATTACATTGAACGGGAAAGACCTGGGCGTTGTGTGGCATGCGCCGTACCGGGTGGATGTGACGGGCGTGCTGAAGGCCGGAGCCAATGAACTCACCGTCAAGGTGACCAATGCCTGGGTAAACCGGTTGATTGGCGATGAGCAATCCGGTGCAACGAAATACACCTTTGCAGACGTGAAGCCGTACAAGGCAACATCACCATTGCTGGCGTCGGGGCTGCTCGGTCCGGTTGCGGTTGTGCGGGCTGAGGCTCAATAGAGTCCGGGCCAGGCGAGTGGGGCGCAGAAATGCGTTCCCCCGCACGGTTTGACTGCTAGCGGGCGAATGGAAGTGGGGATTCTCATGGCGGCGAAAGACCACAAGATTCGTCAAGTGCGGGCTTATGTCTTTCGCGGCGGTGGAGGCGACTACCACGATCAGCCACAAGGGCACTGGATCGACGATCATATTGCGACGCCGATGGCAAAATATCCTGCTTACCGCGAAAGCCGGCAATCGTTTGGGCTGAACGTTCTGGGAACTCTGGTTGTTGAAGTCGAGGCCGAGAACGGCGTAGTCGGCTTCGCGGTTGCTGCCGGAGGCGAGCCCGCTGCATGGGTGGTGGAGAGGCACCTTGCGCGATTCGTCGAGGGTGCGCAAGTGAATGAGATCGAGCGGATATGGGATCAGATGTACCTCTCGACGCTCTTTTATGGCCGCAAGGGAATTGTGTTGAACGCTATCAGTTGCGTCGATCTTGCGCTCTGGGACCTCTGGGGCAAGCTACGCCAAGAGCCCATTTATCATTTGCTGGGCGGAGCGGTGCGCGATGAACTCGTGTTTTATGCAACGGGTGCGCGGCCGGACCTGGCAGAGAAGATGGGGTTTCTGGGCGGAAAGTTGCCGCTCCATTACGGGCCGGCCGAAGAGGAAGAGGGATTCAGGAAGAACCTTTCTCTGCTGGAGGAGATGCGCTCCCGCACGAGCCAGGAATTCTGGCTGATGTATGACTGCTGGATGAGCCTCGATCTGGAGTATGCGACTCGCCTGGCGCATGGCGCTTCGCAGTTCGGGTTGAAGTGGATCGAAGAGGCGCTCGTGCCGGATGACTATTGGGGCTATGCGGAGTTGAAGCGCAGACTTCCGGCCGGGATGATGCTGACCACAGGTGAGCATGAAGCCACTCGCTGGGGATTCCGGCTACTGTTGGAAATGGGCTGTGCAGACATTCTTCAGCCCGACGTGGGTTGGTGCGGAGGACTCACTGAACTCGTCAAGATCTCGGCACTGGCCGACGAGCGCGGCGTCCTGGTGGTGCCACATGGATCGAGCGTATACAGCTATCATTTCTCGATCACGCGCCATAACAGCCCGTTTTGCGAGTTTCTAATGATGGCGCCGAAGGCAGATGAGGTGATACCGATGTTTGCGCCATTGCTGGCCGAGGAACCAGTGCCGGAGATGGGGAAGATGAAATTGTCCGACGCGCCGGGATTTGGGGTACGGCTCAATCCTGACTGCGTGCTGCAGCGTCCTTACGCTCACTGAGCGCCGCTCCGGCCCAGATCGCTAAGGAGTACCAGAATCGCCCGGCGGAACATACCGGGAATCATTTTGCTCAGGGGATTTATTTTGCAAAGGCGAACCTTCATGAAATCCGCTGCGGCCGCGGCCATCGCTGCCCGTTCAGGGATGGCGCTCGAGCCGCAGGTGCCAGTCATTGACGCGCATATTCATCTCTTCGATCCGACGCGGCCCGGTGGCGTTCCGTGGCCGGAGAAAAGCGATCCTGTTCTCTACCATCCGGCCCTACCTGTGCGTTATGCAAGCCTTGCCGCGACCCACGGCGTGGTGGGCGCAATCGCCGTCGAGTGCAGCCCTTGGCTCATTGACAATTTCTGGCTGCAGGATACGGTGGAAAAGGCAGCGATCATGGTTGGGTTCATTGGCGACCTGCTGCCGGAAGCACCCGAGTTCGGGGCCACCCTGGACAGGCTGCACCGCAGCCCTTTCTTTTTGGGCATTCGCTATGGAAACCTGTGGAACCGCGATCTCGGCGCCGCGGTGCGTAACTCGGAATTCGTGGCGGGGCTCAAGCTGCTGGCTCAAGCCGGAGCAGTACTGGAAACGGCAAATCCGAATCCTGAGCTGATTGCAGCAGCGGTGAAGGTGTCGGACGCCGTCCAAGATCTGCGCATCGTCATCGATCATCTGCCTCACGCCGACGTGCCGGATGATGCGGCGGCCCGCTCCAGTTATGAAACGAATTTGCGTGAACTGGCTGCGCGACCGCAGGTTTTTGTGAAAGGATCGGAGATCGTGCGCCGCATAGATAGCCGTGTTTCTCTCGATGCGGGTGCTTACAAAGAGGCGCTCGATCGAATCTGGACCCTATTTGGAGAGGACCGGATTTTTTTTGGCAGCGATTGGCCAAACAGTGATTCACTCGCTTCTTACAATGAGACCTTTGCCGTCGCCGAACACTACATGGCCACCAGAAATGCCGCCGCGCGGCAGAAGTATTTTTGGCAGACCTCGCTGGCGGTGTACAGGTGGCATCCCCGTACTTCCGCACAGGCCAGGCTTCATGATTCTCGATCCCTCTAGAGCATCCCTCTTGATGGTTCTGGTGCAAATATGTGCGAGTGGCGCAGCAAGGCCAGAGGAGGAATAAAGACTATGCGGCAAGTACCGCATTCCAGATTGCAGGGACAGTTTGGTTCTTGAGGCGGAGATGCCCCAGGGCGAATTATCCTTTGCGAATGCGGCGGAGCAGTTCGATGCCGGCGATTGTGGTAGCTGCGCAATCAAAGTTCTTGAAGCCGAGCATCGGCCCTGTTCGGGATTTAATACCCCGGTGATCCTGTTCGATCGTACTCTGCCAACCCTGGGTGCGGGTTTGAACGGTTTCGCGCAAGTGCAGCACGCTATAGGCAGTTCCCGCCTAATCGAAATGGCGCTGCATCTGCGTTTCTGAGGCGCCATCGACTTACCTGCATTTGCGGGTTGTATGAAAGCGCTTTCAGGTCCTTCGGGGACCCGGAACCGTCTGCGCCAGGGACTTGAAATTCGGTGCGCCGTTAATCTGCCGCATGGGTTGTAACTCTGCCACGAGGCGATATTTACCGGAGAGTAGTCATTATCAATTCGTCCCGCCAATTCAGCGTTCTGACCTCTTCAACACCACGGACATGCTGCTGCCGGCGTTAGTGAAATCGGAAATGTCGGATGAAGGGTCAGAACCGTCGGGTGCAGGACCGATGACGGGCGCGTTGGGATCTTGTTTCTTTGCGGTGGGCATGCTCCACGGTATATTGACAGTGCGCTGGAGCTCAAGCTGTTCACCTTTGATTTTGCCCTCGAAGACATTGATGCCGGATTTGAAGGCCACACGATCACCCTGGACGACGCCGTCAACAATAGCAGCAGGCGCATCGTCGCCTCCGAACCAACCGCCCGGACCTTCCACGGTGCCGGTGAGTTTTCCACCCTTTTGCGTGAGGGTGAAGATGCGCGGTGAGCCGAGGACCGAGGCCGCGATACCGGTCCCGGATTCAGACGCTGCTACCCACAGTCCTGTGACGCCTTCGCCCTTCGGGATGGGCCGCTCCCACACGGAGACTTGCGGGCGCAGTTCAACCTGTTTGCACGAGGCAGTTGCAGTGGCGGAGGTGAGCCCGGGGGATGTGGCCTCGACCGTGATGGTACCAGGGGTCTTTTCGGTTTGGACGGTTTGGACAAGGGCCATGCAATAACCGGAGAAGGCTTTGCGCGAGGCGCCTTTGTCGGGCGATTGATCGGTGGGGTCTCCGTTGCCTACGCCGATGAGCTTCGCCGGCCCGGTGATGCGGAACGAAACCAGGTTGTCGGTTACGGGCACGGTGCGTCCGTTTGCGTCCTGCACCTCGACGGCAAACATGGCCACGTCTTCGCCATCAGCGGACAAGGAATCGCGATCGGGCCGCAGCACCAGTTTCGCTGCTGGACCTGTGGTGTCTCGGCGGGCGGTCATGACCTGCTTGCCTTCTTTCCATCCGTGGGCTTCGATGGATCCGGGTGCATATTCGACAGTCCACGAGACGTGCGCGTCCTTCTTCACGTCCTTTGCACCGAGGCTCTGGCCGTTGTGAAACAGCTCCACCTTGTCGAGGTTGGAGTAAACCCACACGGCGATCTTTTTGCCCTCGTAGCCGGGCCAGTTCCAGTGCGGAAACAGGTGCAGCACGGGCTTCTGGGTCCACCACGACTGGTAGTAGAAGAAAGCGTCCTTGGGAAATCCGCAGATGTCGATGATGCCGTACTGCGAGCTGATGTTTGGCCATCCGTTGGGCGAGGGCTCGCCGCGGTAATCGAATCCGGTCCACACGTAACCGCCTCCAAGCCAGGGGCGAGCATTGCAGAAGCTCCACCATCCCTCGGCGGAGGCGCGGCCTGAGGTGGTGTAGGGATCGTAGGAACTGACGAAGCCCTTGGACTTGTCCGTAATGTAGATGCCCCGCGTGCAGACTGCGCTGACGGTCTCGGTCCCCAGCACCAGCTTTTCCGGATGCGCCTTGTGAAAGGCTTCGGCCTGCGGGTCGGCATAGTGATAGCCAATCACGTCGCAAACCGCCAGGCCACCGGTGCCACTGCCCGCCGCGTCCCCGCCGATCGCGCCGTCAATGGTGGTGGGGCGCGACCCGTCGTGGCGTGTAGCAGCATCCCTCATGGCGGCTACGATTTTGGCGCCCTTGGCATTCGTTGCCGTGGATTCCTCGTTGCCTAGCGACCACAAGAAAACGCTGGGATGATTGCGATCGCGCCGGACGAGACCTGCAAACTGATTGAGCCCCTCGGGATTGGACGACATCATGCGTGTTTCGTCCATCACCAGCATGCCTAACTGGTCACAGGCGTCGAGCAGTTCGGGCGTGGGCGGGTTGTGCGAGGTGCGCAGCGAGTTGCAGCCCATCTCCTGCAGCTTGCGGACGCGATAGTACTGCACCGCGTCGGGCAATGCGACGCCGATTCCGCCGTGGTCCTGGTGGTTGCAGGTGCCCTTCAATTTGACGGATACGCCGTTGAGTAGAAACCCCCGCTCGGCATCAAACTGGACGGAACGAATGCCGAAGGCCGTTTCGTAGCGATCGACCGCCTTGCCGTCAACCTGCACTTCGGTCAGCAGCTTGTACATGTTGCGCTTTTCGAGCGACCACAACGCGGGGCGGCTAACCGCGATGACCTGTGTGAAGTCGTGTTGATCGCGGGCTAATATCGCGGCGGAGACCGAAACATCCTTGGCCACGGGCAAGCTCGAAGGATCGACGATGGTGGAGACCACGCGCACGTTGCTCGACACATCGCCGTGATTCTCAACCTCACTCAGGATCGAAAGCTTTGCTTCATTGGGGCGAATCTCCGAGCGAACCAGGGTGCCCCATTGTCTTATGTGCACAGGGTGCGTCTTCACCAGCCACACGTGCCGGTAGATTCCCGCGCCTTCATAAAACCACCCATCACTCCCCGTGGCGTCCACGCGCACCAGGAGCACGTTGGACTGACCGGGATTGGCGAAGTCTGAAACGTCAAAGCTGAAGGAATCGTAACCACCGCTGTGCTGGCCGATATAGAAGCCGTTGAACACGACCGTAGTCTCGCGGTATGCGCCATCGAACTCGATCGTGATCCGCTTGCCGGCATCCTCTGCGGGCAGCTCGAAGATGCGCCGGTACCAGCCGACACTGCTTTCTGGATACTTGCGGCCGAGAGGATGGAAGCCCTTGCTTTGCAGGCCGGCATCATTTTGGAAGGGCAGCTCAACAGTCCAGTCATGGGGCAGATCGATGCGACGCCAGTCCGCGTCAACAAAGGAGGTGGAACCGGCCGCCATAAAGTTCCCGGTCTTCTGAAAGTTCCCCGCATCAGCACTGCCGTAGCCGAAGTCTTTGGCCGGATCGTTTGCGTGTCCGAAGTGGAAGCTCCATCCAAAATCGAGCAGGAGGCGTTCGCGGCCGGCACCGGGTGTGGGAGAGGTGAGGCTGGTAGGCGCACTAAGCGGGCCGGAAACTTCCATGGCGGCACCCACGGCGGGATCAATCGAACCCATGGCGTGGGCCGTAGCAGCGACGGCGGGCGCGAGCAGACTAGTTTTCAGGACATCGCGGCGCGAAAAGGTTTTCATTCTGCCTCCATTTGGGAATTGCTACAGGGTTCGAACCTGTCAATGATTTTGTACCTTGACGTTATACACCCGGAGCGGTGGAGATCGTTCGCTGTCCGGCGTCAAGCTTTCTTTTCGGTCGGACTTTCCCATTGTCGCCCGTCACATTGGCGGGAACTGTTCGAGCGCTCTGGTGCAAATAGCAAGGGCGAGTGGGTTACAGTAATGATTTGGAAGAAATGGGCCGACGATGAGCAAGTTAAGAGTCATGAAGGATCTGTGAGTTTTCGGCAAGGCTGCGTAGCATGTCTGGGCAAGAGTGAACCGGCTGCGA
>ODAK010008876.1_pt1 | contig 10022 bp, 6 predicted proteins | sample 1539591 | NCBI WGS metagenome assembly ODAK01 (sample SAMEA3539303, study PRJEB22396) | soil metagenome | biome: tundra; feature: field; material: soil | place: USA | collected 2010-05 | depth 0.15 m | reverse complement strand
CCGGCATGAAGCGCGCCACGTCGATGGCCAGGAACATCTGGCTGACGCGCACGGTTTTGCCCCGGAAGCGTATGCCGCCGACTTCATTGCACATGGCGCCGCCGCCGAGCACGGAACAGAGGATCTCCACCATCATGGCGAGGCCGCTGCCCTTGTAGCCGCCCAGGGGCATCAGCATGCCCTGGTAGGCGGCCTTGGTATTTGTAGTGGGCACGCCCGCGGAATCGAATGCCCAGCCGGCGGGGATCTCGGGCTGGCCATTGAGGAACGCCTTGAAGACTTTGCCCGCCGCCACGGTGGTGGTGGCCATATCGAGCAGCCAGGGGCCGGGAACGGACATGCAGATGGGGTTGGTGCCCAACTGCCCTTTCTTGCCCTGCCAGGGCGGCACGATGGGGGAAGCGTTGCACATGACGATGCCGATCTGTCCGGCGGCGCGCATTTTCTGCGCCCACCAGGCGGCGGCGCCGAAGTGGTTGGATTCCTTGGCAATAACCAGGGCGAGCCCGTGCTGGCGCGCGATGCGCACGGCGTGGGCGCAGCAGGTTTCGGCCACCCATTGGCCGAGCCCATTCTGCGCGTCGAAATGCAGGCAGCAGCCGGACTCGGAAATCACCCGGCCATCGGCAAGCGGGTCCATCTCGCCGGCGAGCAGCTGATCGACGTAAAAGGGCAGAAGCTGGATGCCGTGAGAATCCACGCCGCGCAAGTTGGCGGCAATCAGGCACGCGGCGGCGACTTCGGCTTTATGGCGGGGCACGCCGGCGCCTTGCAGAATGGCTTCGCAAAAATGCGTCAGTTGGTTGACGGGTACGGTGGGCATGTAGTTTCAGGGTAACGCGATGGAGGGGCAGCACGCAGAAAGCGCGGAGATAAGCGCAGGGTGGGAAACAAGGAAACAAGGCTGGATGGTCCTGCGGCCGGCGTGGAAGTCATTTCCGATATGCCCACTTGGACTTTGCAGCCAGTCGCCTTTCCTCCTCTCAATGTGCTACGATTGTATATACAGATGCGCTACGAGTGGGATGAAGAGAAGAACCGGCTCAACCAGAAAAAACACCGGATCTCATTCGAAATGGCGGCTTTGGCCTTTGAAGACGAATGCTGCCTTGTGCGTCCAGACCGTGTGGACGAAACCGGAGAGCAACGATGGTACGCGATTGGGGCGGCTCGATTGAGCCCGGATGCCTCAGTAGTACTGTTCGTCGTTCATGTTTACAGGGAGGAAATCGATGGCGAAGAAATCACCCGCATTATCTCGGCGCGAAGGGCTAACAAAGATGACTTCCGAAGATATCAAGAACAGGAAATGGACTGAAGCGGAGCGGCGTTTGGTAAAGCGTCACGCTGCGAAGCAAGCCGCCGGAGACGATTCCGACATCAACTACGACGACATTCCTCGGTTGACAGATGAGCAGTTGGCGCAAATGGTTCGGCTGCGCGACATTCGGCCGAAGGTGCCAGTCAGTGTGAGGCTCGATCCAAGCGTACTCGCGTGGTTGAGATCAAAGGGTGAGGGTCACTTGACCCGCATCAACGATATTCTGCGGAACATCATGGAAGCCGAAAAGCGGATCGCACAACGGTAAAATAAGTGGCTCATCGCACTCGTCTTGGCAACATTAGTGTTCGTCAATCATTGATATACGGCGCTTGTGGACTTCATCGGGCGGCCCGATCCCGCCCACGGTCATTTTCCCCAAACCCCACTTTTTGTCCACGATGCCGGACTGACGGGATCAGACCGTAATCACTGCGGCCACGGACCGAGCAGTGGCAGGTCCCCGCGTTCACTCACTATGGTTGCGGGAGGCGGCTGGTTCGCGGCACACCCCGTGTCGCGGTCACCGGGATACTCCTGCTCGTACAACTGGCAGAGTTCGGCCCGCCGTTTTCGATTACTGACAGTTGTGAGGAGACGCCGCTCGTCACGGGTGCCGAACCTAGCCCACCACCATGGTGCGTTGAATTTCAGGAGGTTCTGCCTCCACCCGTCCACTTCGCTTGCCGAACAGCAATGAGACGTATCCCACTGGTAGGTCCTGTCCTGCTCAGAAAGGTTCTCCCAGCACTCATCCTGCCCCCATCCGCTGAGAGCGATCAGTTCACCGCATGCCTCTAGCCGGACATCACGACTCGGGTGGCGCACCAACCCACGTTCAATCTTGACTTTCCTCCACAAACCGAGCGTGTCGCCAGGATCGTTGTAACGGAAATGCGGGTACGCAGTGTGTGTGCCACCATCGCTTCGCTCAATCCACCAATTCATGAGGGCGATTCTCTCCCACAGTGGGCGCGAATCGTCCAGAGGGAGGCGTGAATGAGGTCCGCTGGTAACCGGAAAAACGCTTCGCCACCAGTCACGGACGACGTGGTAACGTCCGTTCTCGACGCGGACAAGGAACAACGCACGCTCCCCGTCATGCGTGGAGTTCCAGTCCCCCGACGCACCACAAGTCCCGAAAAACTCGTAGACGTCTATCACCTTACGCGACTCTGCCCCACGCAGAACCATTTCGACGCGCACTTCCCGCCGCAACACCTTCCAGCATTTCGCCGTAGCCGAGTCCATGCCGGGAAAACTGAAGCGAAGAAACGGCCATGATTCGAGTTGTTGCTTCTGGATTACGCCTACGAAGATGTGGCTGGCCCGCGCCATCATCTCTTTGGCCGACATTTCCGAAGAATTGAACACTAGGCCGGGGCCGCATCCGATCAACAGCAGGAATGCGGCAGCAACAATGAACCGTACTCGGAGCATTCATTTCATTGGACACCAGTCGTGAGAAAACTGCTACACGAAGGGGTTCCGGTCGAAAGACGGCGATAGCGGAAAGTGAACCGGCGAGGTCCACAACAAGAAGCCTCCCTGCCAGAGCTAGCTTGAATTCTTCGAGAATTGCGTTCGAAGTCTGGCGATTTCTTCGCTGGATGGAGTCCAGTCCGCGTCGCAGGTATTACAGTGGAACACCAACGCGTCGGACTTCAACGCTGCTTCGAATTCATCCCGGCTAAATTTAACGGTCTGGTTGTGATTGTTCGGACAGGCAGTATCAAACTCCAGGCGGTCGCTCATGAGTCCTCCGGCTGCTTGCGGTTTTCGTCGATCTCTTGCCCTACGGTGCGCTGCCGGGCCTCAAAGTGAACGTCTTGCTGCTCGGGCACTCCGGCCCAGCGCCTGCTCGTGGAGTCTTGTCAATTCTTGATAGTAGCGCAAACCCGGTCCTGCAACCGGCCATACTGAAACGCCCGGGATTTTCAGGAAGATCTTCGGCTAAGCGGAAGGTGGCAACCGATGCGGCGTTGTGGACGACACGGCGATATCGGAAAATGAGCGGCCAGCGGTTGCCACCGGCGCGTACGCTCGCTCCGCACGCAGGCGCCATCCTCTATAATGAGTTTTTCCAATCTGCAACAACTTTATCCGAGAAGAGGAGCAATCATGGCTGCGAAGCGTATCGGCATTCTGACCGGTGGCGGCGACGTTCCGGGACTGAATTCCGTGATCAAGACGGTGGTATACCGCGGAAGTGAGATCGGCTGCGAGGTGATCGGAATTCGCCGCGGCTGGGAAGGCTTGACGCACGTCAACCTGCAGGATCCGGCGAGCCGCGCCCGCTACGTGCTGCCGCTCAATCGCGAGAATACGCGCACCATCGACCGCACGGGCGGCACCTATCTGCACAGTTCGCGCACCAACCCGTCCAAGATGAAGAAGCTGCCCCCGGTGCTCGAAGGGCAGGACTTCCCAGCGAACGAGTTTACCAAGAAGGGGGTGACCTCCAAGGTCTATGACGTGACCAAGGCGGTGCTCAAGAACATCGAGACGCTCAACCTGGATTACCTGATCGCCATCGGCGGCGACGACACGCTGAGTTATGCCGCGGAGCTGGACCGCCGGGGCTTCAACGTGATCGCGGTTCCCAAGACGATGGATAACGACGTGCAAAACACCGAGTATTGCATCGGCTTCTCCACCGCCATCACGCGCGCCATGGATGCCATTGAGCGGCAGCGCACCACGGTGGGTTCGCACGAACGCATTGGCCTGTTCCGCGTTTTCGGACGCGACGCCGGGTACACCGCGCTTTACACGGCGTACGTCACCAGCGTACGGTGCTGCATCCCGGAGTACAAGGTGGATTTGCAGAAGCTGATCGAGCTGCTAGTGACGGATAAAAAGAACAACCCGAGCAACTACTCGCTGGCGGTATTGAGCGAGGGCGCCGAGTGGGTAGGCTACACCGTGAAGGAATACGGCGAAGCCGACGCCTTCGGCCATCGCAAGAAGATGTCCGTGGCCGAAGACCTGAGCAACGAGATCAAGAACGCCACCGGGGAGGAAACCATCGTCAGCGACCTGACCTACGATCTGCGCTCCGGAAGCGCCGATTTCGTGGACCGCATGGTGGCCTCCACCTTCGCCGGGATGGCGCTCGACGCCATCGCCAAAGGCCAGCGCGGCCTCATGACGGCCATCTCCAACGGCTGTTACCAGATGGTTGGTATTCCCGATCCCAAACTGGGACCCCGCCGCGTGGAAATCGCGACCATGTACAATACCGAGCGTTACCGCCCCGTCTACGAACAGAAAGTCGGCCTGCCGATCTTCCTGACGCGGGCATAGGTTGGTGTGCTTGAAGCAAATCGCGACTTTCATCGGAGCCGCGACCGTCAGGGAGCGGTCTCCTCGGGCGGGCACTATTCTCGAGGACGGCTTGAATTGAACTGGAGGCGGCTGTTTTCCAGAAAGCCCGGCGCGCGGCTCACCCCTGAGCTGCGCGCCCGCATACAGACCTCCTTCGACGAAGCCGCGCGCGACGAGGAGCACTTCCCGTCCACCATCGATCCACGCATCTATCACGTCAAGCTCATCCACCAACATCTGGGGAATCTGGCCGGCCGGCGCGTGCTCGACGTGGGTTGCGGCAAGGGACGCTTCGCTCGTGTCTTCCAGGAGCAGGAGCCGCTCGCCGAATTGTGGGGCCTGGATATCTCCGAGGAAATGCTGCGCTATGTCCCCGCCGGGATTCACACCCGCGCCGGCGCCATGACCGAGTTACCCTTCGAGGACGCCTTCTTCGATGGCGCCTACGCCACCGAGAGCCTGGAACATGCGGTGGAGATCGAGAAGGCGGTGAGCGAAATCTGCCGCGTGGTGAAGCCCGGCGGCCGCATCGCCATCATCGATAAGAATGCCGAACATTGGGGCCGCCTGCACACTCCGGAGTGGGAGAAATGGTTCACCCGCAAGGAACTGGAACGGCTGTTGCGGCGCGATTGCCGCGAGGTTTCCAGCCGCTTCGTGTCCTATTGGGAAGACGTCGAGCCGGACGGGCTGTTTCTGGCCTGGCTGGCAGTGAAGTGACAAAACGCCTCCCCCACAAGGTTCCTAGTACGTTTAGTCCGATCGCTTCTGCTCCTGCCGCAAGGCATCGATTTGGCGCAAAATCTACGTAAAACCATAGAGCGCTGTCGCCTTTCTACACGATTTAATTCAATAGCTTAGCTTCTCAGCCCCATACAAAAATATTGCTTGACGAGACAAGCCCGGCGGTTCTAGACTCACTCCAATACTCACCGCACACGGTGGGACCCGAGACACCTGTCTCAATCTACGTAACTCAGAGGAAAAGAGGGGATATGAGCTTGCGCCGTATTGGATTTCCCGGCATTACCCCCAGGCTGTTGGTTCTGAGCCTGGTAGTTTTTCTAGGTTTCGCGAACACCCCAGCCTGGTCTCAGGCAACTTCGTCCGCCACGCTGGCCGGCCTGGTCACGGATGAGCAAAACGCCGCCGTGGCAGGAGCGGAAGTGCGCGTCGTGGATTCGGCCACGGGAGCGAGCCAGACAACGCTTACCAACGATACGGGCCGCTACGTGATTGTCAACGTATCGCCCGGGACGTACGCAATCTACATCAGCAAGCAGGGCTTCACGATACACAAGATCAACGCGCAGAAAGTGGACATCGGCACCACGATGACGGTCAACGCGATGCTCAAAGTGGGCGCAACCACCACCACGGTCGAGGTGGCGGCAACCGTGGGCGCGGACCTGCAGACCACCAATGCCGCGGTGGGCAACACGCTGACCAGTGAGTCGCTGATGAAGCTGCCCAACATGGGCCGCGACGCGGCCACCCTGGCGGTGTTGCAGCCGGGCACCTCGCCCAGCGGCATGACGGCAGGGGCGTTTTCCGATCAGAACGTGTTCACGCTGGATGGCGGGAACAACTCCGACGACATGGCCGGCAATAATACCAGCTATGTCACCAACTTTACCGGCACCGGCGGCACGCAGACCAACGGCAGTCCGTCCGGCATCATTCCCACGCCCGTGGAAAGTATCGAAGAGTTCAAGGTGAGCAGTTTTAATCAGACTGCCGATTTCTCCGGCTCCATCGGCTCGCAGGTGCAGATGGTGACCAAGCGCGGCACCAACAACTACCATGGCTCCGCGTATGGCTTCTACTTTGCCACCAACGTGGGCGCGGCCAACACCTGGGCCAACAATCACACCCCGTCGGGCGGTCTTACCTACACGGCGCTGCCCTCCAATCACCGCAACCGCTTCGGCGGCTCGCTGGGCGGCGTGCTTCTCCCCAAGCTTCTGGGCGGCAAGACGTACTTCTTCGTGAATTACGAAGGCAGCCGCTTCCCCAACGTCGGGCCCTACGAGCGCAACTCGCCATCCGCGCTGTTGCGCGCCGGCGTCATCCAGGTGGCCGACGCCAGCGGCAAATACCAGGCATACAACCTCAACCCCAATCCGGTCACGGTGGGCGGCGTGACCTATCAGCCGGCGCAGTGCGGAACCAGCCTGTGCGATCCGCGCGGAATCGGACTCAACCCCGTGGTGCAGAAGATCTGGCAGTATATGCCGATGCCGACTGATTTCACGGGAGCGGCCGGTGACGGCGCCAATGTGGGCGGCTACATCTCCACGGTTCGGGCACCCCTCACTTCCAACTCCTACGTGGCGCGCATCGATCACGATTTCAACGAGAAGAACCGCTTATTCGCCACCTATCGCTACACCAACGTGACCAGCCTGACCACCAACCAGGTGGACATCGGCGGACTGACCAGCGGCGCTACCCTGGGCACACCGACGGCGACCGCGCCGCGTGTGCAAAAGCCCTCCTTCTGGGTGGTCGGTCTTACTACCGCGATCAAGCCGACGATTACCAACGATTTCCGGTGGAGCTACTCACGCAATTTCTGGCAGTGGTTCAGTCTGGGCGATCCGCCGCAACTTGCCGGTCTCGGCGGCGCGGTGGAAATCGCCGGTGAGAGTGCCAACGCCCTGATCCCCTACAACGTGAACACGCAGAACACGCGCACGCGCTATTGGGACGGCCAGGACCACCAACTGAAAGACGACCTGACGATCATCAAGGGCAACCACCTGATCCAGCTGGGCGGCTCCTATCAGCACAACTACGACCAGCATTCGCGCACCGACAACGGTCAGGGCATCAACAACCAGATCGTCTACCAGGTGACGAGTTCCAACATCAACTTCGGCAACTTCACTTACCCGACGGGCATGCCCGCCAGCCAGGCGAGCAACTTCAACACCTATTACGCCTACGTATTGGGCATGGTGGCGCAGTCGCAGTTGGTCTACACGCGCTCCGGCAGCAATCTGCAGCTCGGACCGATCGGCGCCAGCGCCCTGGCGCAGAGCGTGATTCCCTACTACAACAGCTACGTTGCCGACACCTGGCACATCAAGCCGACCGTGACCCTCTCTTACGGAATGAGCTACCAGCTGGAGATGCCGCCCCACGAACTCAACTCCAAGCAGGTGACCATGACCTATGCCGACGGTTCCCAGGTGGACGCGGCCAGCTATATGGCGCAACGCGAGAAAGCCGCGCTCGCCGGCTCGGCGTACAATCCGATACTCGCCTTCTCCACCGTGAACAATGTCGGCGCGGGCAAGAAGTACCCGTACAATCCGTTCTACGGCGGTTTCAGCCCGCGCTTTTCAGTGGCCTGGAATCCCAGGTACACGGATGGCTTGCTGGGCACGTTGCTGGGCAACAATGCCACCGTATTGCGCGTGGGTTACGGCCGCCTCTTCGGCCGTGTCAACGGCGTGAATCAGGTGCTCGTGCCGCTGCTGCCTCCGGGTTTGTTACAGGCCGTGTCCTGCACCGGCGTCAGCCGGACTGGACAGTGCCTCGGCAACAACGGTGTGGACCCGAGCACGGCCTTCCGTATTGGGCCGGACGGCATGTCCGCGCCCCTGCCCAACGTTTCGCCGACGCTGGCGCAACCGTATCTTCCGGGCGTCGGCGGCAACGCCGGCGCTTCCGACGTGACCGCCCTCGATCCGAATTACCGGCCGGAGCGCACCGACAACCTGACGGTCAGCCTGCAACGCCAGATCAACAAGACGGTGAGCATGGAAGTGGGCTACATCGGCCGCATCATCCGCAACGAATTGCTGCCCATAAACCTGGATTCGGTTCCTTACATGACCACGCTGGGCGGCCAGACATTCGCCGCTGCGTATGCCCAAACCTACTTCGCGGTGGCCTCGGGCGCGACGCCCGCGGCGCAGCCGTTCTTTGAAGCGGCGCTCGGCGGCGCCGCCGGCGCCTACTGCGCCGGTTATGCAAGTTGCACCGCCGCGGTGGCTGCCAAGAACACCACGGCGATCAAGAATACGGCGGTTTCCGATCTGTGGACGGCGCTCTATAAGGCTCCAGGTTGGGTTCTCGGCCGCAGCCTGGTGGCCCAGCCGCTCGGCGCGGGGCTGCCCAGCCAAGGCTATACCTACCTGTTGAACACTTCCCTTGGCTACGGCAACTACAACGCGCTCTTCATCACCCACCACATCCGCGACTTCCACGGAATCACGGCCACCAGCAATTTCACCTGGGGCCGCGCGCTCGGCACCGGCAATACCTCTCAGGCCACCAGTTCCAACACGGCACTGGACAATTACAACCTGCAGAACAACTACGGCCTGCAGAGCTACGACGTCAAGCTCGTCTACAACATCGCCATGTACTACTCGCCGAAGGCCTTCCAAAGCCAGAAGGGCGTAGCGGGCAAGTTGCTCGGCGGCTGGACCTTCTCGCCGCTGTTCACCGCGCAGAGCGGGAACCCGTTCTCTCCGACCTACAGTGAAGGCGGCTGCACCGACTGCCAGGCGTTCGGCGAAGTCAGCACGACTTCGTCGGCCACCACGGCCTTCTCCACCAACGCTCAGGCGGCCGGCCCGTACACGGGCGGGAATGCGGCGAACTACAACGTCGCGGGTTCCGGCGGCGTGGGCACCACCAACCCGACGGGCGTCAATATGTTCACCGATCCGGCCGCGGTGATGGCTCAGTTCCGCAAGTGCATCCTCGGCTTCGACGGCAATTGCGGCGGCTACGCCATGCGGAGTGTGCCACGCTGGAACGTCGATTTCGGCATCCACAAGACCGTGGCGGCGTTCCGCGAAGGCATGGGCGCCGACGTCAGCGTCGCGTTCACGAACGTGTTCAACCACGTGGTGATGGGCAATCCGGCGATGTCGCTCAGCACGCCCTCGCAGTTTGGCCGCATCACCAGCGTGGCCACGGGCACGGTGCCGCGCAACATGGAGTTCGGCTTGCGGCTGCACTTCTAAACACCCTGTAACCAACTCACCAAAAGGGGGCCGGGCAACCGGCCCCCTTTTTCTTGCGACAATCCAAGTTATGAGATGGGCCCTGTTTCTGATTCCTGTTGCCGCATGGGGACAGTCCGCGCCGCCGCGCCCCGAGTTCGACGTGGCGTCGCTGAAACCGGTGATCTTGGACGGCGCCGACCTCTACTACGCGAATCTGGGCTCCTACCGCAACGGCGTCCTGACGCAGACCAATACCACGCTCTCCGAGTGCCTCCGGTTCGCCTACGAAATCACCACCGACGATCTTGTGGCGGGGCCGGAGTGGATCAAGAACAAGAGCGTGCGCTTCGACATCCTGGCCAAGACCGCGCCCGCCACGCCGCGCAGCGAGGCGCTGCTCATGCTGC
>ODAK010008875.1_pt1 | contig 10023 bp, 13 predicted proteins | sample 1539591 | NCBI WGS metagenome assembly ODAK01 (sample SAMEA3539303, study PRJEB22396) | soil metagenome | biome: tundra; feature: field; material: soil | place: USA | collected 2010-05 | depth 0.15 m | reverse complement strand
AGCTGGCGGCGGAGCTTCGTTGCGTTGCATCGTTCGTTCCGGCGATGCCTCGCGGCGCGGCGCGGGTGCTCGGCGTGCACGTGGAGGGGCCGTTCATCGCACCGGCCCGCCGGGGCGCGCACAACGCCGACTGGATCATCCCGGCGGCACCTGCGGCGGTCGGGGAGTTGCTGGCGGCGGGGGCGGGGGTGCTCCGGCTGGTCACCCTGGCCCCGGAAGCGGAGGGCGGCCTGGCGGCCATCGAGCGGCTGACCGGAGCGGGGGTCGTGGTCAGCGTCGGGCACAGTGACGCCACCGGCGAGCAGGTGGCGCAGGCGGCCGCCGCTGGCGCGCGCATGGTCACCCACCTGTTCAACGGCCAGCGCCCGCTCGGTTCCTATGAGCCCGGCGTGACCGGGCAGGCGCTCACCGATCATCGCCTGACCAGCGGGCTCATCGCCGATCTGCACCATGCCTGCCGCGAGGCCTGCATGATCGCCTTCGCGGCGGCGCCTGGCCGGATCTGCCTGGTCACCGACGCATCGGCGTGTGCTGGCATGCCCGCTGGCCAGTACCTGCTGGGCGGCGAGCCGATCGAACTACCGCCGGGGGAGGGCGTGCCGCCGCGTCGGTCTGACGGGGGGCTGGCTGGCTCCGCGCTGCGGATGGACCGGGCGGTGGCCAACATGGTGTCGGTGGGGGTGGGCCTGGCCCCGGCCGTGGCCGCGGCGACCCGCGTCCCGGCCGACCTGATTGGCCGGCCCGACCTGGGCCGCCTGGCCCCTGGCGCCGCCGCCGACATGGCGTGGCTCGACGACGACCTGCGCACGCAGGGGACCTGGATCGATGGTGAGAGGGTGTATCCGTGAATCTTCCACCGGGCAGCACCGCGATGCGGGCCGAGATCTCCGAGCAACCCGTGGCGCTGCGGGCCACACTGGACGCGCTGCTGCCGCGCAGCGGCGAAATCGGGCGGCTCGCCACCGGCCTGCGCCAGGTGCTCCTGATCGCCCGCGGGACCTCGGACAACGCCGCCGTTTATGGCAGTTACCTGGTGCAGGCGCACGCGGGAATGCTGGCCACGCTGGCATCGCCGTCGATCGCCACCTGCTACCGGCGGCGGCTCGACCTCTCCGGCGTCCTGGCCGTGGCCCTCTCCCAGTCCGGGCGGACCGAGGAGATCGTGGACACTCTGGCCTGGGCGGCCGAGTGCGGGGCCAGGACGCTGGCCATCACCAACGGCGCGGGGTCGCCGCTCGCCGCCGCGGCCGAGGTGGCCTTCGTCACCGAGGCCGGCCCGGAACGGGCTGTCCCAGCGACCAAGACCTTCACCACGCAACTCGCCGCGCTCGCGGTGATGGCGATCGGCCTGGGCGCGGACCTGGATGCCGGGGAACTGCGCGGGGTCCCCGACGAGATCGACCGGATGCTGGCCGAGGGCATAGATGTGGAGCCGATCGTGACGGAACTGGCCGGGGCGGCCGGTGTCGTGGTCTCCGGGCGCGGGCTCGCCTATTCGGCCGCGCTGGAACTCGCGCTCAAGCTCAAGGAGGCGTGCTACCTGCACGCGATGGGGCTGTCCTACGCCGACCTGCTGCACGGGCCGATGGCGGTGGTGGACGCCCAGACCCCGGCGATCATCGTGGCGGCGGACTCCGGCCCGGTGCTGGCGGGCACCGTCGACCTGGCCCGGCAGGTCAGGGCCGCCGGGGCGCAGGCGTACGGGATCGGCGGCGGCCCGGGCCTGGCCCAGGTGAGCAGCCGCGCGCTGGCCGGGCCGCGGCTGCCGGAGTGGCTGGCCCCACTCGGCCTGATCGTGCCCGGCCAGTTGCTCACTGAGGCACTGGCGCGCCGCCGGGGCATCGACCCGGACAGTCCACGCGGGCTGAGCAAGGTCACCCAGACGGCCTGATGCGCGCAGACATGGCAGCGGGACCCTTCCGCGCGGTCGTGTTCGACCTCGACGGCACGCTGGTGGACAGCGAGTCACGAAGCGATGCCGCCTGGCGCCGGGTCTTCCAAGCGCGCGGGATGGCGTCGGACGACGCGCTGATCCGCTCGTTCGTGGGACGGCGGGGCGCGGATGTCCTGGGCCTGCTGGCCGAGGGCGTGCCCGGCCACGACCCGGCCGTGCTGATGGCCGAGGCTTCCGCCCAGTTCCATGATCCCGGGCTGCCGCCGCTGGCGCCGATGCCCGGCGCCGTCGAGCTTGTCCGTGACCTCCGCGCGCACGGCGTGCCGCTGGGCCTGGTCACCTCGGCGGGGCGCCGATATGCCGAACGGACCCTCGCCCAGCTCGGCTTGGACGTGGCGTTCGCGGTGGTGGTGACGGCCGGGGACGTCGAGGTCGGCAAGCCCGACCCGGAGGGCTACGCCCGGGCCTGCCGGTCCCTCGGCGTCGAGGCCGCCGCGTGCGTGGGCTTCGAGGATGCCCCGGCCGGGGTCGCGGCGGTGAAGGCCGCCGGAATGTACTGCGTGGCGGTGGCCACGACACACGAGCCGGATGACCTGTCCGCGGCGGACCGGGTTGTCGCCGACCTCACCGCGGTTAGCTGGCCGCTGTCCCCGTGACCGGGCGCCGTGACCGGGCGCCTGACCGGGCGCCTGACCGGGCGCCTGACCGGGCGCCGTGACCGGCTGGGCTGGTTCGCGGTCAGGGCTCCCGGTACACCTTGTGCTGCGCCGCCTGGGCCCGCGGGCGGAGGACCAGCAGGTCCACGTTGACGTGCGGTGGACGGGTGACCGCCCAGCTGACCGTGTCGGCGACGTCGTCCGCGGTGAGCGGTTCGGCCACCCCCCGGTACACGGCGGCGGCCTGCTGCGCGTCGCCCCGGTAGCGGTTGACCGCGAACTCGTCCGTGCGGACCATGCCGGGCGCGATCTCGATGACCCGGACTGGCTCGCCGCACAGCTCCAGCCGCAGCGTCGCGGCGATCGCGTGCTCGCCGTGCTTGGCGGCGACGTAGCCGCCACCGCCCTCGTAGGCGATCAGGCCCGCGGTGGAGGACATCACCACGATGGTGCCGTCGCCGCTCGCGATGAGCTTGGGCAGCAGCGCCTGGGTGACGTGCAGCGTGCCCATCACATTGACCTCGTACATCGCCCGCCAGTCCGCAGGGTCGGACTCGGCCACGGTTTCGCCGCCGAAGGCACCTCCCGCGTTGTTGACCAGCACGTCACAGCGGTCCAGTGAGTTCGCGAACGCGTCGACCGCGGCCCGGTCAGTGACGTCCAGGGTCCGGGCGTCCGCCCGCCCCCCGCCGGCGCGGATCCGCGCGGCCAGGTCATCGATGCGGTCAGCGCGCCTCGCGGCCAGCACTACGTGGTAGCCGGCGCCGGCCAGCCGAAGCGCGGTGGCCGCGCCGATCCCGCTGCTGGCGCCGGTGACAACGGCGACTGCCTCCATGTGTTTCCCTTCGAGCGACCCGGAGACTGAGATTCTGCCAGTCTCCCGGCTGCACTCTCCCGGTTGCACTGGCGGCCGCGCCCTGAGCCGCCCGGCTAGGCCGCCCGGCGCAGTGCCCGGCCGGCCCCGGTGAGCCGGGATGACAGATCCCAGAGTTCCCGGGCCGTCTCGGCGTTCCGGGCTGCTCTGGACGGCTTGCCGACCTTGGGGTAGCCCTTGATGCTGGCGATGCCATCGGGTCCGACGTACGAACCGCCGGGCACGTCCTGCGTCGCGGCGTACAACGTCGGCAGCGCGCCGTGCTCCGCGTCGTTCTGCAGGAACCTCATCTTTGTGATCAGGGCCGTGAGCCCGCCCGCGTGAGTGGACAAGCCGGTGGTGGCGATGCCCGGATGCGCGGCGATCGACCGCACGCTGCTGCCCGCCGCGGTGAGCCGGCGCTGCAGTTCGATGGCGAACAGCAGGTCGTCCAGCTTGGAATCGCTGTAAGCACGGAGGTCGTTGTAGCGGCGCTTCTCCCAGTTGAGGTCGTCGACGCGCGCGTGGCCCAGCCGGTGCAACTGGGAGGACAGCGTCACGACGCGGTCTGTGATGTGGGGCAGCAGCAGGTTCGTGAGGGCGAACGGGCCCAGGTAGTTGGTCGCGATCTGCAGCTCGAAGCCATCGGCCGTGCGGCCTTCCGGGACCTGCATGATGCCGGCGTTGTTGATCAGGATGTCGAGGTCACCGGTCCAGCTTTCGGCGAACGCACGCACGGACGCGAGGCTGGACACGTCCAGCTGCCGCACGTCGGTGTGGCCGCTGATCCCGGCCGCCGCCTGTTCACCCGGGCCGACGTGGCGCACGGCGAGCACGACCCGGGCGCCAGCCCGGGCCAGCTCCCGGGCCGTGATGAGGCCGAGGCCGCGGGACGCGCCGGTCACCACCACGGTGCGGCCGGCCATGTCGGGAAGATCGGCGGCAGTCCACGTGGCCATGTTTTCTCCAGGTGTTGCGCGGGCGAGATAGTTAGTCACCCGAGTCGGTTCGATGGCGGCCCGGCTGGGCCGTTGTCTCCACTTCACCGCGTCGGTCGGGCGGCTGCCAGGACCTGGTTATCCACGGATCGCTGATCCCCCGCTAACCGGGCGCGGGCCGGCCACCACCGAAGTCACCGCCGAAGATCTGGATAACACCGGGATCCGGTATCGGGGGATCAGCAGGCCGTGGCTAACGGCCGCGCGCTGCGCGAGAGTAGACAGCAGGACCAGACCGCACGAAGGGGGGCCAGCAGTGGACCGCGCCGGACTGGCGGATTTCCTGCGTACACGCCGCGAGGCGCTGCAGCCGGAGGACGTCGGACTGCCGCGCGGCGCCCGCCGGCGTACCAGCGGGCTCCGCCGCGAAGAGGTCGCCGCGCTGTGTGACATGTCCACTGACTACTACAGCCGCATCGAACGCCAGCGCGGCCCGCAGCCGTCTGAGCAGATGATCGCCGCCATCGCCCGCGGCCTGCACCTGTCCCTCGACGAACGCGACCACCTCTTCGTCCTGGCCGGGCGGGGCGCGCCCCAGCGCGCCCTGCGCAGCGACCACGTCAATCCCGGGCTCATGCGGGTTCTCGACCGCCTCGACGACACCCCGGCCCAGGTCATGACCGGAACCGGCGAAACGCTCATCCAGACCAGGCTCGCCGTCGCGCTGGTCGGCAGCCAGACGCACTACACCGGCATGGCCCGCAGTCTCTTCTACCGATGGTTCACCGACCCGGCCTCCCGTGGCATCTACCCCGAGGAAGATCACCCGATGCATGGGCGCGTGTTCACCGCGCAACTGCGTGCCGTGTCGGCCAGAGAAGGGCAGCAATCGCGTGCCGCGGCTCTCGCGCGCCGCCTCCTGGAGCAGAGTCCCGAGTTCACCACCCTGTGGGCCGACCACGAAATCGGCCTCAAGTACACCGACGAAAAACGAATGCTCCACCCCGAGCTCGGCCCCATGAAACTGCACTGCCAGATGCTCCTCGACCCCGACCAGTCGCAATCGCTGCTGGTCTACACCGCGACACCCGGCACCCAGGATTACGAGAAGCTGCAACTCCTTTCCGTCATCGGAAACCAAAGCCTCCACGTGTAAGAGCCGGCCTGCTGCCCCGGCCAGGCCTGGCCAATGCGGCCTGACCCGCCCGGGCCGGCTGGCGGTCACTAGGCTTGGCGCCATGCCATCGGAGGGCCTGCCGGTCGCGGAATTCGCGTTCCCGGGATCGCTGCGTGATCAGCTTGTCGCCGCGATCGTGGCGGGCAGCAAGACCACGACGACCGGGCTGGTCGCGGATTACGAGCATGAGGGCGAGCCGCTGCCCCGCCCTGGACTGCGCCAGTGGGGAACCTAGCGGTGCCTGCGGTGACGCAGCGACGGGTACAGCCAGTGGGCCTGGTGAATGAGTTCCTGCTCGGCCCGCTCGCGGGCATCGGTGAAGTAGCGATCCGGATCACGCACCATCCGCTCGGGACGGTCATCGTAGTCCTCGATGGTGATGTGGACCGCCACGCTCGTTCCCTTCCTCACGACCTCAGTGTCAGCTGGTGCCCGGCAATGGTCAACGGTCCAATGGTTCACTTCTCAGGCCGGCGGACGGCTGCCATTTCGAGCCTATGCCAAGGCGTCAGCGAGCAGCCCGGCAAGTAGCCGGACCAGCGGCACGTCCGCCCGCCTGATCCCGTCTTTCTCTAACGCGTCCACCATCAGCATGCCGAACGCGTTCTGCCCGGCCGCGACCGGAACCGCGGCGAACGACTTGTACGTCTGTGGCGCCGAGACGTTCCACCCTGGCGGCGGGTCGGCGTCAAGGTCGGGGCAGAAGAGATGCTGGTTGCGCCGGATCACGCCGAAAACCAGGTCTCCTGGCGGGGTTCCCTCGCCGATCGGTTCCAGCGGATCGTCCACCCGGCCGCTGTACTGAGTGGGAACCAGCATCCCCGGCGCTCCGGGCGCGAACCGGAACAGGCAGGCCCGCACCCGTCCGGAGCCCACGATATGGGCCGCCGAGTCCACCACCATGGGGATCGTGGCCTCCTGCAAGGCCTCCCGTTCATGCTTGCTCGGCGCCGTGGCCACGCGGCCAAGCTGACGCACGATCGGGTCGAGAGCGTCATTCAGGGTCACGCGCATCGCGACCGCCGCATCGACCGCCACCTGTTCCGCCCTGGCCCGCATTTGCTCCTTGCGGATCTGCTCGTAGGCGGGCACCCCGGCGGCGGTCACGCTCGCGGCCACGGCTCCCAGCGTCCACCATTGCCGGTCAAGGACAGCGGCGCCTGCCTGCATGCCGAACCATGTGGCCAGGGCCACCCCGGCCAGGCTGATGGCCGTGGTCAGGTAGACCCGCGCGCTGGGTGGAATCTGCATGCCGGGCAGAGTAGATGAACTCGCGGCGGCATTCGCGAATTACGCCCAGGTTCGTGGTGGTGAGTCAGGCCTTCAAGGCCGTGCCCAGCCGCTCCAGGAGATGGTCCTCGCAGGACGGCCATTCCGAGGCGATGACCGAATACATGGCCGAGTCGCGCAGCAGTCCCTCCTCGCCAGGTGCCCACGACTGCCCGAAGCTTCGGAGCACACCCTCAAAGCGCGCTCCCAGGCCCTCGATCGCCCGGCGGGACCGCTCGTTTCTGGCGTCTGTCTTGAAATCCACTCGCGCGACGCCCAGCCGCTCGAAGGCGTGGCTGAGCAGGAGAAGCTTCGCCTCGATGTTGATGCCGCATCTTTGCGCCGGTGCGGCGAGCCAGGTGAAGCCGATCTCGACCGCGAAGGGAGCTGTGCTGCGGGGGAGCGACCGGAAGTTGAAGTAAGAGGTACTTCCGACTGCCCGGCCGTCGGCGGTGCGCACCTGCGCGAACGGAACGAGTTCGCCGCTGCGAGCACGGCTCAGCTGAGTTCGCACGTACTCCTTGGCCTCCGCTTTCCCGCGCGGGACCCAGGTGAAGCCGAAGGCCGATCGGTCATAGTCGGCCGCGGCGGCAAGTTCGTCAGCATGGTGGCCGGACAGCCTTTCCAAGCGCACCAGAGCGCCGTGAAGTGCCGGAACGTCGAGATGCGGGCCCATCGGTCCTCCTCATCGTTCCTGGCATTGGCACCTTGCCGCGGGGCAGGTTGCCGGACCGTCACAGGGCCAGGTCCCTCAGATCCTCTTGATGAACGGCAGGATCGTATCGCAGCGGCAGGGCGTCGGTTCGCCACGTGCGTCCGTGTCGCCGGTTGAATGCCGCCGCCGATTCTGACGCGAAGCAGTCGCGACAGCCCCGGCCGCTGCCGGGATCTACGCACGACAGAACGGCCCACTCAGTCCGTCGTTACGCCGTGAGGAAACTGGACGCACGGCGACACCCTGTGCGGCAGCCTGATCTCAGAGCGGATCAGGCTAGGTTAAACTCGCCGCCCCGCACCCCAGCGGTGAACGCTTCCCACTCATCCGATGTGAAGACCAGCACTGGACCTTCATGGTCTTTCGAATCACGAACCGCAACGACGTCACGCAGGTTTCCGGCGACCTCGACGCAGGCACCGCCATTAGCGTTGCTGCGGCTGCTCTTGCGCCATTTGGCTTTAGTCAAATCCATGGCTGATCTCTCCCTGTACTCGGGCAACCAAGTCCAGTGACGCCTCGGGCGAGAGTGCCACGGCCCGGATCATGTCAAACACCAGGTCAAATGCCGCAACCTCGTCCGACTGCTCGATTAGCCGCGCGCTCGCAACGCACTCAGTGTAGGCGACATCGTGTCCATCACTGCGGCCGAGCAGGATGAACTCGCCCAGTAGCCCGGCATGTGCCCCAGCTGAGAACGGCATGACCTGGAACACGATCCCAGGGCGCTTGCCCAGCTTGGCCAGATGGTCAAGCTGGGCGTGGAACACGGCCGCGCCACCGACCGGGCGGCGCAGCACACCCTCGTCAACCACCGCCCACAACATCGGCGGCCTGGGCCGTTCCAGGATCCGCTGGCGCTCGACCCGCGCCGCGACCAGTTGGCCGATCTCCTCGTCACTGTCGGTTGGCCTGCCCGCCCGGATCAGTGCCCATGCATACTCCTCGGTCTGCAGGAGTCCAGGAACGGCAAGCGCATTGAACTCCCGGATGCTTGTCGCCTCACGCTCCCGTTCGACGAACTCCAAGAACCACGTCGGGTACGCGTGAACGTCGCTGTTCATCACCTCCCGTAAGTGAGCAAACAACCCGTCCGCCGAGAACAAGTCATCACAGCGCCGCGCGAAATCGGCGCTGGGCACTCGCTCCCCGACCTCGATCCGGCCGACCAGCGCCGCCGAGAAATTGAGCTCATGCCCTAACTGGTCCTGCGACATTCCGGTGGCGAGACGGCGCCGGCGCAGTTCCGCGCCGAAGAACGCAAGCAGGCTCGCACCCGGATCGAGGTCTCGTGTCAGCGGCATCTCGGCTTCCCATCAGGTTCCGACACCACCGGGGAGCATCGCGACAGACAACGCCGTCGTTCCCGACACTCTCACGGGCGGTGCCTTTCCTCTGGCCCAGCGTATCGGCGCGAGGACAGGCTGTAGGGAAGCAATGCTAGCGCCGGGCTCTGACACCCAAAGAGGTTGGTTTGAACGATGTTCCCCACGTTGCACGCCGCAGCGGGTTCCGACGCGTCGCCGACCATATGGTCCCGCGTTTTTCTGGCCATCCCCGCGCAAGTCCGGGAGGCGCGGCGGTCCCTGGCCAGCATCCTGGCCGGCTGTCCGGCCGCCGATGACGCCGCCCTGTGCCTGTCCGAACTGGCCTCCAACGCCGCCGTGCACAGCCGCTCACGTGAGCCAGGTGGTCATTTCACCGTGTGTGTCCAGGTGACCGAAGCCGGCCGCATTCGGGTCGAGGTCGTTGACGAGGGCGGTCCGTGGACTCAGCCCGTACGCGGAGATGGGCAGCACGGCCGCGGATTACTGATCGTCAGCGAGCTGGCCCGGGACTGGGGACGTGCCGGCGACGCCGCTACCGGCTGGACAGTCTGGTTTGAGATGGACGTGCTCATGACGGGTCCCGGCGACAGGCCCGAGCAGCCGTGAATACCGACGCACACATGACGAGGAGAAACAAACCATGACTGAGCTCAGCCCGGCCGCACCGGCCCAGTACGACGCGGATCGCATGCGCGCCATGGCCGCCGAGTTGGCCGCCCACGGCCTGGTCACGCACCTGACCGACTCCCGCGCTGGGCTGGATCTAACCGCCACCCTCAGCCCTTCTGGCCAGCGCGGCGCCGAGTTCTGGATAGACGAGGAGGGCTACGCGGAGCTGCGTTACTGGTATCCCCCCGGCACCTCGCCGGCCCAGGTCTCCGCCACTGCGCTCCGCGCTCTCAGGGCCGTGACCGGTACCGCATCGGACTCAGGTCCCTTCCCGGCGTAGCTGGCCCGTCCCGCGTTCCATGATCGCGGTGACTTTTCAGTCGCAGCCGCTGAAAAGTCACCGCGATCACGGTGACGAGGCTGGCGGTATCGCATTCCCTTGACAGGCCAGCTAGGTGGAGACCTATAGTGCTAGTCACCTAGATGAATCGAGGGCATGGTGATCGAGTTCCACCTGGACGGCCGCTCCGGCGTCGCGCCGTACCTGCAACTCATCCACCAGGTGCGCCAGGCGCTGCGGCTGG
>ODAK010008873.1_pt1 | contig 10025 bp, 6 predicted proteins | sample 1539591 | NCBI WGS metagenome assembly ODAK01 (sample SAMEA3539303, study PRJEB22396) | soil metagenome | biome: tundra; feature: field; material: soil | place: USA | collected 2010-05 | depth 0.15 m | reverse complement strand
GCCGGAGAATCGGGCGTCCCCTTCTTCTCTATCAGCGCCTCGGAATTCATCGAAATGTTCGTGGGACTGGGGGCGGCGCGCGTCCGCGATCTGTTCAAGGAGGCCAAGAAGAGCGCGCCCACCATCGTGTTCATCGACGAAATCGATGCGGTGGGGCGTTCGCGGGGAACCGGCCTTGGCGGCGGCAACGACGAGCGCGAACAGACCTTGAATCAGTTGCTGTCAGAGATGGACGGGTTTGACCGCACGGATCTGGTCGTGGTAATCGCCGCGACCAACCGTCCCGATGTTCTGGATCCGGCACTGCTGCGACCGGGCCGCTTCGACCGCCGTATCCTGGTCGACCGACCCGAGCTGGCCGCGCGCAAGGCAATCCTTGGCGTGCACGCCAAGGGCAAACCCCTTGCGGCCGACGTCGACCTGCAGGTCATCGCCGAGAACACGCCCGGTTTCTCGGGCGCGGATCTGGCCAACCTGGTCAACGAGGCCGCGCTATCGGCCACCCGCAAGGGAGGGGACAACCTGTCAGCCGACGATTTCACGGAGGCCTTCGACAAGATCGTTCTCGGCGACCCGCGCGAGTCGAAGCTGGATGCCAAAGAAAAGCGACGTGTCGCGGTTCACGAAGCCGGTCATGCCATTGTCGCGACCTTCTCGCCCGATGCGGAGCCGCTCCACCGCGTGACCATCATCCCACGCGGAATGGCGCTGGGGGCGACGCAACAGAGCCCGGGTGCCGATCGCCACCTGATGGCGCAAGCTGAGCTCGAGTCCCGTCTGCGCGTGCTGATGGGTGGCTACGCGTCCGAGCGTCTGATCTTGGGCAGCATCTCGACGGGCGCCGAGAACGACCTCAAAGAGGCCACGCGATTGGCTTCGCACATGGTGGCCCATTACGGGATGAGCGAGCGTTTGGGTCCCGCGTACTACGACCACGAGGCCGAGCATCCGTTCCTCGGCCAGCGCATGGGAAGTGACAGCGGGACGAGCCCCTCGACCATTGGCGTGATCGAAGAGGAGGCTCGCAGGATCCTGGGGCGCGCGCTGGAAGAGGCCAGCGCGATGCTGACCAGGCAAAGAGCGGAGCTCGACCGCTTGGTTGCAGCACTGCTGGAGCACGAGACGCTGGAACGTGAAGAGCTGGCCGCAATTCTTGGGACGGCGGCCCGCGAGAGCTCCGCGCACCCCTAGACTAGAATCCTCTCGGCGACCGCGCCGAGTAGGTCGTGTGCAGAAGGTGGTGCGCCTTTTCGCTGCAGGGCTCGCCCAAGAACTCGGAATAGATCGTCTGGATGGCCGGGTTCTTGTGCGACTGGCGGATGGGCATGCCGCGGTCCTCGGCGTACATGGCCTCGATGCGACGGCGACGCGTTTCATCGTCCGTGGGCAAGGGTTGTCCGCCACCACCGATACAGCCGCCGGGACAGGCCATGACTTCCAAGAAGTGAACTTCTTCGCGCCCACTTTTGATTTCGTCGAGAACCTTGCGGGCATTGGCCAGGCCGTTGACGGCGCACAGCTTGATCTCGCGGTCGCCGATGAGCACGGAGCCGCGCTTGATGCCGCTCGTGCCACGCAGGGCCGAGTACTCCATGCGCGGCTCGGTGTGAGGATCCAGAACGGCGGCCACAGTTCGCAGCGCCGCCTCCATCATGCCGCCGGTCACGCCGAAAATCAGGCCGGCGCCGGTGGCGTCACCAAGGATTGGATCGAACGGAGACTCGGGCAGCGAGGGAACGTCTATCTCGAAGAGCTTGAGAAGATCGCCGAACTCGCGCGTGGTCAGCACGGCGTCCATCTCGGGCGTGCCGTCTTCCAGGCGATGCTCGGGTCGCTGAATCTCGAACTTCTTCGCCGAGCACGGCATGATCGACACATTGAACAGCTTCTTGTGGTCGATGCCGCTGCGCTTGGCGAAAAACGTCTTGGTCAGCACACCGACAATCTGCTGCGGTGACTTCACCGACGACATCAGCGGGATGAACTCTGGGTAGAAGTGCTCCATGTACTTCACCCAGCCAGGGCTGCAGCTAGTGATGAGGGGAAACGGTCCACCCTTCTTGATGCGGTCGATGAGCTCGTAGCCTTCTTCCATGACCGCCATGTCGGCGCCGAAGTCGGTGTCGAAGACGTAGTTAAAACCGATACGGCGAAGCGCGGTCGGCAGCTTGCGGGTCAGCGACACTCCGGGCGGCAAGCCATAGAGCTCGCCCACCGTGGCGCGCACCGACGGTGCGATCTGCACGGTCACGATCTTCTCGGGATCTTCCAGCGCCTCGGTGACTGTCTCGATGTAACTCTTGTCGCGAATGGCGGCGACCGGGCACTTGAGCAGGCACTGGCCGCAAAGCACACACACCGTGTCCGCCAAGTCGCGGTTGAACGGCGGCAGTACGGTCGTCGAAAAACCACGGTTGACGAAGTCGAGCGCGTAGACCCCCTGCACTTCCTTGCAAACCTTCACGCACTTGCCGCAAAGGATGCAGAAATCGGGGTGTCGCGTAATCGCCACCGACGAGGCATCAATGGAGTGATGCCGCTTTTCACCCTCGTAGCGGATCTTGTCGATGGAATATTCGCGACAGGCGGACTGCAGGCTGCAGCGCTCGTTGCGAATGCAGGTCTGACAGGCGCGTGGGTGATTGGCGAGAATCAGCTCAATGATCGTGCGACGGGCGTCGCGCAACTCGCGCGTGTTGGTACGCACCACCATGCCTTCCTGCGCGGGGTACGAACACGAGGGTTCGAGGCGAGTCGAGCCGCGGGGATTCGCCACTTCCACCACGCACATGCGGCATGCTCCTGAAACCGTGAGCTGCTTGTCGTAGCAAAGCGTGGGAATGCGAATACTGAGCGCCTGTGCGGCTTCGAGCAACGTCGAGCCGGCCGGCACAGTCACCGGCATGTCGTTGATGGTCAGACTGACAGTCGATTTGGCGTCGGACATCGTAAGTCTCGCTCCTTTAGGTACGCGCCACGGCGCCGAAGGGACAAACCCGGTTGCACTCGCCGCACTTGATACAGCGAGCGTGGTCGATGACGTAAATGCCGCCCTTTTCCCCGGTGATGCATTGGACGGGACAGCCGCGCGCACACAGCCCACAGCCACGACAATTGGCGAGGATGTGGTACGTAAGCAGCGAGCGACAGACGCCGGCCAGGCAGCGCGTGTCTTTGATGTGCGAGACGTACTCGTGCTCGAAGTAGCGCAAGGTCGAGACGACCGGGCTCGGAGCAGACGCGCCGAGACCGCAGGCCGAGGTGCGCGCGATGACCATGGCCAAGTGGCGCAGCTCGGTGATGTCCTCCATCTTGCCCTTGCCGTCGGTGATGCGCTCCAGGATCTCCAGCATACGTTTGGTACCTTCGCGGCACGGGATGCACTTGCCACACGACTCGTGCTGGGTGAAGCTGAGGAAGAACTTGGCAAAGTTCACCATGCACGTGCCGGAATCGGTGACTACCAGACCGCCCGAGCCCATCATGCCCCCGAGCTGCTTTAGGCTTTCGTAGTCAACGGGGGTACTCATGCGATCGGCGGGAATGCAGGCGCCCGACGGGCCGCCGGTCTGCGCGCCCTTGATCGTGCTGCCTTCGATGGCGCCGCCGCCGATCTCGTACAGGATCTCGTGCATGCTGATGCCCATCGGCACTTCGACGAGGCCGGTGTTCCGTATCTTGCCCGACAGCGAGAAGATCTTCGTCCCGCTGGCCTTCTCGGTACCGACGCTGCGGAACCACGCCACGCCCTTTGCAATGATGAGCGGCACGTTGGCGAAGGTCTCGACGTTGTTCACACATGTCGGGTGGCCGCTAAAGCCATGCGCGGCCGGGTATGGCGGCTTGTTGCGAGCCATGCCGCGCTTCCCCTCGATGCTGGAGATCATGGCGGTCTCTTCGCCGCACACGAAGGCGCCAGCGCCTTGCACGATCTCGACGTTGAGGGTTCGGCCCGTGCCAAGAATGTTCGGCCCAAGAAGGCCGTAAAGCCGTGCTTGCGCCATGGCAATTTCCAGGCGGCGAATGGCCAGCGGATACTCGGCACGACAGTAGATGAAGGCCTGCTCTGCGCCGATGGCGTAGGCCGCAATCAAGATGCCTTCCAGGACGCGGTGGGGATCGCCTTCGAGAACGCTGCGATCCATGAACGCGCCCGGATCGCCCTCGTCGGCGTTGCAGATGATAAAGCGGGTGGTGTCTTTCTGGGCGCCGGCAATTTCCCACTTCTTGCCGGTCGGAAAGCCACCGCCGCCGCGGCCGCGCAGGCCAGATTCGGTGACCTCGCGAATGACATCCGCAGGGGTCATTTCCTTGAGCACACGGTAGAGCGCCTTGTAGCCGTCGCGCGCGATATACTCGTCGATGTTTTCCGGATCAATCTTGCCGGTGTTGGAAAGCACGCGGCGCACTTGCTTGCTGTAGAACGGAATCGACGACTCGGTCACATGACCGGGAGCATAGAGAAGTCGCTCGACGATTTGGCCGCCGACGATGTGTTTGTCGATGATCTCGGCCACGTCGGTCGGCTTCACGCGACAGTAAAATGCTTCGTTCGGCAAGAGCTGCACGATGGGGCCGACTTCGCAAAGGCCCTGGCAACCGGTCTCGATGAATTCGACCTTGCCCGAAAGACCGCGCTTTTTGAGCTCGCTCAGGAACGTTTTGTAGATGCCCGGCTCGTCGCTGGCATCACAGGTCAGGCCCTTGCACAGAAACGCCGTCGCGATGAACTGCGAGGTCTTGTGCTCGGCGATGCGGCGCAACTCTTCGCGGAACTTCTCGCAGTTCTCATCGTCGTGGCAAGAGACGCCCTCCATGCGGCACAGGAGGAAATTCGGGCACGGCGTGCCGGGGCGGTTCTGACACTTGTCGCAGCAGCGTTCGAGAAACGTTCGACCGCGGACTTTCTCGACGGCGCCCGGTTTGCGGGCAAGCACTTGTGGCCTGGGCGACGTGAGAAGCTTGCGAGCGAGCTTGCTCACCATCTTGGGCGTCACGCGACCGTGCACTTCCCCGTCGACCACAATCGCCGGGGCAACGCCGCAAGCGCCGACGCAGTTGACTTTCTCCAGCGTCACCTTGCCGTCGGGCGTGGTGTCGCCAGCGTGGATACCGAGCACCGCGACCAGCTCACCCAGCAGATCTTCCGATCCCTTCACGTTGCAAGCAGTGCCGTTGCACAGCTGAATGACGTGCTCGCCCTGCGGCTTCAGGCGAAACTGCGAATAGAAAGTCGCCACGCCGTACACGCGTGCCTCGGAGATCTTCATCGTGTCGGCGATCGTGTCGAGCACCTCCATTGGCAAGTAGCCATAGGCTTCCTGCGCCCGCTGCAAAACCGCGATCAGGTTTCGCGGCTTCAAGTCAGGCCACGACGCGAGCATTTCGCGGAGCTGTGTCAAATCGGGGCTAGGAATCTCGGAAGTGGTTTCAGTCATGGTTTCACGGGACGGATGAGAGCAGGCAGCGTTTATCGCAACGGTGGGACCGTCGCAAGTACGCAGGTGGTGTATCGCCAAGAAAGGCCGATGGATTTAGGAGGTGCAATTCTCGATTGTGGAAAGTCTCACGCTGAAGGCCGATCCCACCCCAACCGTGCTCTGCACGTCGATGCTGCCACCGCTGCGCTCGGCCAAACGCTTCACGATGGCCAAACCAAGACCATTGCCGTCGATGTCACGAGTTTCCGGGCGCTTTTCCCGAAAGAATTCCTCGAAGAGTCGCGGAAGGTTCTCGCTCTTGATGCCGATTCCGTTGTCGACGACTTCGACACAAACGTCGGCGCCGCGGCGTGCAGCACGAACCTGTACATGTCCGGATTCCCGACCGTACTTGATGGCATTGCCCACCAAATTGGTAAGAATTGCCTTCAAGTCCTCCTCGCCGATGCGAACGCGTGGCAAGTCGGGCTCAATGTCCACCGCGACGGTCATCGAGTGGTCGGCGAGTTTTTCACGGAAGAGATCCATGGTGGAGGCAACCGCAGGCGCCACCTCGCACGGCGGGGCGGGGCTCGGCGTGCGCTCGAGATCGATGTGCGAAAGCGAAAGCAACTCGCCGATCAGCTCGACCAGACGATCGATGCGCTTCTCCGAACGTTGGAGATACGGCAGATACGGCGCCAGCTCCGCGCCCAGGCATTGCTCGGTGGCGACCTCGATAAGGCTGCGAATCGCGCCGAGCGGCGAACGAAACTCGTGGACCATGGTGCGAATGAAGCGCGGCTTTTCCATGGCCATGCGGCGCACGTCGGTGACATCGGCCAAGGTGAGTATGCGGCCCAGCGCTTCGCCCTCTTCTCGGTGGAAACCGACGACACTGGCGAAATAGACGTGGTCGCCAAGAGTGAGCTCGGCCACCCGACGCGCATCATCGTCGGGCCCGGTCAGCAGCGCGGCCAATGGTTTGAATGCCTCGGGTTCGAGCAACGTGTCCACCGGTGCGTGCAGGAGATCCTTGGGCTCGCGGCCTAGCAGGGCCGACATAGCGTGATTCGCCAGCACGACGTCGCGCTCGCGATTGATCACCAGGACGGCATCTCGTAGAGACGCCACCAGCGACGCCGTTTGGCTCTTCTCTGTGGCGAGAGCCAGCAAGCCGGCCTCGTTTTCCTTGCGCAGCTTTTCGGCTTCCTCCTTCAGATGCTTGTGCCGGGCGAGCGTCTCGATGACTCCCATCAGGTCGTCGGGCGAAAACGGCTTCGGCAAGAAAAAATCGATGCCTTGCCGGGTCGCCGCGATGGCCGTGTCGATGTTGGCGTACGCCGTAATCATGCACGTCATCGTGGGCAGCTTGCGGCTGCGCATCGACGCCAGCAGGGTCAGGCCATCGAGATCCGGAAGCTGGTAGTCGATAAGCGCGATATCGAACACCTGCTTTTCGAGGAGCTCCAGCGCCTGGCGCCCGGTCTCGGCAACTTCCACGGCGTAGCCTTCCAGCTCGAGGATTTGGCGAATTCCCGAGCGCACGCCGTATTCGTCGTCGATGACCAGGACGCTAAGCACGACGCCTCTACGCGGCCTTGGCTGCCGCCAATTTTTCCTCGACGACCTTGATGAGCTGGCGGCCCGTGACCGGCTTGTCCAAGAAGGCGTCCAGCTTGATCCAGTCTTTAAGTGCCGCCGTATCACCGGCGAACTTGTGCCCCGTCGCCGACGCCACGCCCGAGAGCATGACGATGGGCACGCTGCTCATCGCTGGATCCTGGCGAATCCTGCGGCCGAGGACGAAGCCGGAATCGTAGTGCTCCATCATGAGGTCGAGCACGATGACATCGGGACACTCTTGGCTGATCTTTTCCAAGGCGCCTTCTACGCGGTCAACGGTGACGACCTCGTAGCCACGTCCGCCGAAAAATGCAGTCTGGGCAGCTAGAAAATCACGATCGTCATCGACAAACAGAATCTTGGGGCTTTTCGCCATACAGGTTACTCCTTCGTAGCGACTGGGTTTTCGGTAATTCAATGAAGAAGGTGGTGCCGTGGCCCAGCTCGGAGTCGAACCAGATGCGGCCAGCGTGCATTTTCACGATGCCATAGGCAATCGGCAGGCCCAAGCCGGTACCGCGGCCGAGACTCTTGGTGGTGAAGAACGGCTGAAAGACTTTGTCGCGCGCCTCGGGCGGGATGCCGTGGCCCTGGTCGGCGACGGTCATGCGGACATGGGCTTCGTTCGCATCGCTCGTCGCAAGCAGGCGCACCGTGCCCGCCTTGCCCTCCATGGCTTCGATGGCGTTCTTCACTAAGTTGATCAGCACCTGGGCGATCTGATCCTTGTCGAGATCGGCCTCGAGATCCGGTGGCGCTTCGCAAGTGATGCGTAAGCCCGCGCCGGTCTCGCGCAAGGTGAAAAGCGAATCTTCGACCACGCGTTGGAACAGCTCGGAGATGTTCGTGCGTTCAAGCTGCACGCGGTTCTGTCGGGCAAAGTCGAGAAGGTTGCCGATGATCTTCTTGCAGCGATTGGACTCGTCGACGAGCAGCTTGAGGTCGTGCTCGAGATCCGGGCGGTCCTTCAGTTTGCGAGCAATCAGATTCGTGTAGAGCAAGATCGTCCCGAGCGGATTGTTCAGCTCGTGCGCCACACCCGCCGCCATCTGCCCCATCGACGCCAGTTTCTCGGTGTTGATGAGGTGACGGTGGATGTCTTTGAGATTCGGCCACGGCACGTTCAGCTCGTGGCAGACGCGCTCGGCCTGCTCGATCATGAACGGCAGGCACATCGCTTCTTCGGCGAATCCGCGGCACACGGCCACCGCCTTGGCCCGACAGGTTTCGTAGCCGCAAGCGCCGCAGTTCAGCTCGTCCTCGACCGTGAACTTGTTCGTGCGCGCGAGGATGACCCGAATCTCCTGCTCGGTGGGCTCCTTCAGCCGCTGGTCGTCGACGGTAAACGTGCGCTCAAGATCGAGGGGCGGCAGATCGGTCGGCTCTTCCGGCGCCTCTTCCATGCGAGCCTTCACGTAGTCGGCCACGCGCCGCTTGCGCTGCGGTCGCCGTTTGTCCCCTCGCGTGGCCGGGCCATTAAAGCAGCCGCGGCACATGAGCGGCTCGATAAAGAGCGCCTGCGGATCGTCAGGCCGCAAGTCGGGCAACACGTCCAGGATTTCTGCTGCGCCCGAAAGGACCATGACCTCGGCGTTGAGTGAGCTGCGTTCAAGCCCCGCGCCTTTGAGCAAGCCACCGACCAGTGGATAGAGCCGGCCCGAGCCAGCGCGTGGTGGATCGAATTCCGACGGCTTGGCCTGCGGGACGCGCACGCCTCGCTCGATGAACAGGCGGCGAAGCTCGTCGAACGTCAACACCGATTCCACGACAGCAGGAACCTGCGGGTCGAGAATCTCCAATTTCTTCGCGACGCACGGCCCGATGAAAACGCAGACGTGGTTCTTTCCGTAAAGCTCTTTCACGGCCATCGCCGTGGCGATCATCGGCGAGACGATGGGAACGAGACAGCTGACGAGATCAGGCGAGTACTTGCGCACGTACTCGACTACCGCCGGACACGCCGTCGCCATGCGCGTGCCCGTCGGGTGGTCTTTGATGAAGGCGCGGTAGGCGCGATTGGTGAGATCCGCGCCGTACGCTACTTCAACGACCTTGGCGAAGCCGACAGCCCGCAACGCACCGACCAGACGCGCAGGCTCCTGGCCGAGGTCGTCCGCTGGAAAAGACGGCGCGACCATGGCCACGACCGGCGCTGTGCTGGACAGCGCTCCGGTCACTTTCTCGATGCCGCTTGCGTAGGCCTTGGCGTTTTGGGAACAGACCACCGTGCAGTTGCCGCAAGCAATGCAGCGCTCTTTGACCACCGAGGCCTGACCCTCGACGATCTTGATTGCCTTGGCCGGGCATTCGCGCACGCACGAATAGCAGCGTCGACAATTCTGCAGAATGGTCTGAATAACACCCATGGGCCCTGCTTGGACTAAGCGCCCTCCGTGCGGCGATCCACGTACGTGCGGTGAAGCAGGTGGTGGCTGATTTCGCCCAGGGGCTTGCCGAGCATCTCGGTGTACAGCTCCCTGACCTCGTCATTGTCGTGCGACACCTTGACAGTCGAACGACGGTCGACGTCGTACAGACGCTCCAGTCGAATGCGGATGCTTTCCGGATCCGTGTCGTACGGCTGGCCACCGCCGCCGATGCAGCCGCCCGGGCAGGTCATGACCTCGATGAAGTGGAGATTCGAGTCGCCCTTGCGGATGGGATCCAGCATCGGCTTCAGTCGGCCAAGGCCATTGACAATGCCGAAGTTGAGCGTGGTGCCGCCGACGTTTAGTGAGAAGCTCTTGATCCCTTCGAGGCCGCGCGCTTCTTCGACCTTGAAGCTGCCGGGCAGCTCGGAGCCCGTGAGCATCTTGTGTGCGGTGCGAATGGCTGCTTCCATAACGCCGCCCGTGCCGCCGAACAAACGACCGGCGCCGCTGGCCGACGAGAACGGCGGATCGAGCGTGCCCAGCTCGGTGACGTTGTTGAGAGATCGGAAGAGCACACGTCTGAACTCCAGTCACTGACCAATCTCGT
>ODAK010008872.1_pt1 | contig 10026 bp, 18 predicted proteins | sample 1539591 | NCBI WGS metagenome assembly ODAK01 (sample SAMEA3539303, study PRJEB22396) | soil metagenome | biome: tundra; feature: field; material: soil | place: USA | collected 2010-05 | depth 0.15 m | reverse complement strand
ATACAGCGGTCGCGCAATGCCGATGAGGACTTGCGCGAAATCGGCATAGATGCGCTTGAACCTTGATGCCAGCGCAACGATTCCGGCGTGCCATGCTTGTGAGTCCCGAATGGGTAACGTACCAGCCACTGTCCAAGAAAAGGAGGTCACCGTTAGCAACAGAAAACTGAAACTGTTCCGTTAAGTTTCCTAACGCCCTCAGGGCGATTCGCCCAAGGAGGTCTCCCCAGCGCAATTTGGCATATCGCTTGTTCTGTCGGATCAAGTCTTTTGTGGCGATCATCAGTGCCTCCTGGGTGGTTTATTGCGTGCTTTCAACAGTACGCACATTACAATTGTACTGTATAATTATACAGTACAATTGTAAAGAAAAATCTTTCAGAATACCTGGGGGAAGCACCGTAAGAGAGCTCTTTTTAGAATGGGAGGGAGATCAGTGGGTTATTCGGCGAGCTTCTTTTAGAGCGGCGGAGGCCACAAAGCTGCTCTTGCTGATCTTCTGCTGCTTTGCTGCCTTCTCTATCTCCAACTGTTCTTGATCCGTATAGTAGGAGGTGATCGCCTTTCTCACCACAGCCGACAGCTTGCGTCTTTTGAACCCGGCAGGTTGTTTCTTCACAGCCATGATGGTAGCACCGCTATCTAACCGTTGGACATGTCGGTTCGGCCAAGTACATTACCAGACAATATGCGCCGTTCTCGGCAAAGGAATCCTGCCGGGCCTAGCCGAAGGCTGCTCCTCAGCCCTCGCATTTCAGACGCGACAACGGCCGATGAATGAGTTTCCGACCCGGAGCAGACACTCGCTCGTGGACAGCTGGATTCTCGGCCATCCGATCTCGCGATCGACGACGTCCCCGATCGAAAAAAGCCGCAGCGCACTATTGACGTTCGCCTTATGTTCGGATAGGCTGAATCTGTGCGCAAATGGCTGCCATTCTCGATTTGTATTCAACTTTCACCGAGCGTGGCTCCAGCCAATGCGGCCTTTATCGCTGGCATTGGTTCTTGAGTGGAGCAGGGCACTTAGGCCCAAGTTTGTGCAACCCGGTTGCACAGCGATGACCAACGGAATCCAAGTCGGCGAAATGCCGCTGCACGATGGCGTCGAAGCCTACAAGAAGGAAGGACCCAAGTTCATGCAGCGCCTGGTTGCCAAGCAGAAGGCCAGGGTCAAAGACTCGTGACCTGGACGTCAAAGACGTCGCCCTTTGTGACTGAGGTGGGCTCGTCTGCGGACATGGGGCCACCAAGCTATCGATTCAACAATACTTGCAGCACCTTGACCCGCTCGCCGTGACCGGCATAAACTGTAAAAAGATATGTATGTCTCGAATGTATCTGTAAATTCCTGAACGATCTCCATAGTTACAAGATTCAGATCTGAGGTGCCGGAACCGGCACGTCACTCCGCGTTAGGAAGTTTCAAGCGGGGCTGACAGGCTGGCCAACCGCGCTGCCCTGATCTAAAAAATGGAGAAGGAATTTATGAAGGACAAAAAGAAGGCCAACCAAGCGGTTGGCGGCGCAAATAAAGCTAATTCGCAATATTCGAAAAGCGCTGTCCCCGAGGAGCGGACGACCAAGTCCGAAGCAAATCGGAAAAACGCACTCAAGTCCCCCGGACCGACGACGCCCCGCGGGAAGAGCTACTCGCGAAACAACGCACTGAAGGACGGGCTTTTCTCAAAAGAAGTTGTTGTCACTGCCGCTGGAGAACGAGTGGAGAATTTCAAAAGATTCGAGGCATGGGTGTGGGATTCTGTTCAGCCCGACGGCGCTATCGAAGAAATCCTGACCAACGATGTTGTTGTGAACTGGTGGGGACGGCAAAGAGTACGTCGTTGCCAATCCGCAGAGCTTCAGAACCGTCTCCAAAATCTTAAGGCACATGATTTGTATCTGCGTTCTGATGAAATTGAACCCCTGAAGCTCCGGTTCCAGGTTTGTCTGGAACGATACCAATCTACGACAGCGAGCACACCTCCCGGGGATCTCGAACAAATCGTCACAGGATTAGAAAATGCTAGAAGGCAGCTGGCGGCGACATCTCTCGGGCTCGAGTTTTTGATCAATAAGGTGAGTGCGGTCAAGGAAGAAGCGGAATCGAACGGCCAGATTTCGGCGGCATCCGAGGTAACCTTGCTTGCGTGCGCTGGGCTTACGAACGATCTTGCCCCGTACTGTAGATGGATGAACTGGATCAACGTAATAGAATCGGCGCAGGCGGTTGAACGCGGGCACGCTAGACGACGTGGTGGTATCGGACAGACCAAGGAGGTTGAGCCGGAGAAAGCCAAACGCGTCCAAAGCGGAGGCCAGAGGGAAGCCGGAGAATCGAGTAAGGCGGAGCTCAAGTTTGTGCTAGTTTCCACAATCGAAAACGTCGAACGCGAGCTTGAGCTCAGGAAGCAAGTGTTGGAGGCGATCGAGAAGTCGTACGACAAAACTCGCGTGGCAGCCGCGGTTTTGCCCGCCGACAGCACGTGCGATCGATTTGCGAGGGCAGAAACAGCGTACGACCGTCGCCTCTATCGGGCACTGGCACTGCTCACAATGAAACAGGCGAGGGAAACTTCGTTCTAACTTGATTGCAACTTTGGTTCCGGGCACGCCTCGGTAACCTAACGTGGTAACCACGCGAACTCGCGCGCCAAGCCGTACTCGCCAGGTGGGCCAAGGCCAGGGAAAAAGCCCAGCAGCGGAACGTGCAAGACAAAACCTGATCGCCGTGAGAGTCCTCCCCAAGATTGACCTGGGACGGCCTCGGGTCAGACCTGGATCATCTAAGAACCGGCGGGCCAATGGCTAGACAAAGACAGTCCGCTATCAACAAGGCGAGGCAAGATCATGTCGGTCGCATTCGCGCGTGCTGATTGCCTCACGCGTGGACGGGGGCTAGCTGGTGAATCCGCCACACGTGGATTTGCTTCTCACGCTTGCGGGTTTGGGCGATGTCGTAGGAGGCTTGCATTCGCATGAGCGTGTCCATCGTCACGCCAAAGGCTTTCTCAATGCGAAGCGCCATATCCCCGGAAAGGTCAGCCCTGCCGTTAAGCAGGCTGGACAGCGCGCGCCGGGAAACCTGAAGCGCGGCCGCCGCCGCCGTTACCGAGAGTCCCGCGGGTTCGATAATCTCCGACCAGATGAAATCTCCGGGATGAGGCGGGTTCTTCATAGTGCGGCCACTTGCCACTGAAAGGCACGAAACTCGGCGAGCCTGCTGAAATCTCGTTCGTTGGCTGTGATCACCCGGATGCCCAGTCGAACCGCGCTCATCGCGATCAGTGCATCATTGGTCAAACGTCCTTGCCCGATCTTTTCGTAATGATACTTGGCCGCCAAGCGAGCAAGCACTCTGCCGGTTTGAGTCCAGTCGCTAAGATTCGGAACCAGGATCCGCTTCGCCCTGTCAAAATCTCGCTCCAGGCGTTCTACAACTTGACGATCGCGGTCGGCAGTGCCGGCATAGAGTTCTTCGAGTACCACTGCACTGAGCCAAAGCGGCGCATCCGCAGTAAACCGGCGCAGCGCCAGGACCGCGTCGTCTCCTTGCCGCAGTGCGGTAATGTAAATGGAAGAGTCGAACAGAGCGGGCTGCATCTAACCACCCAACGTACCGTATACGTCCTTGATCTCAATGCCGCTCTTGACAAAGCGCTCGGTGGCTTCGAGAGCCAATCGATTGCTCTCGTGTTCGCTAATCGCCAAATCCAAGGCACGCTCGATGGCCTCAGTCTCGGTTTTCGCTCGCAAAGCTTTTTGGGCGCGCTTGATTTTCACGGCATCCAACTGAAAGTGCTTGTGTGATCGACTCCTAGCAGTAGCCATGAAAATACCCCTTTCCTTATGAAAGAAGATACCACCATAATGTACACATGTGCAATATTTATGTACATGTTTGAAACGTTCAAGGCGGACCACTGGCGCTTCCGGGGTACGGGAGTCTCAGTATTCAACCCCTGGACATCGTGAACGCAGCCTAGTGCTGCACGCAGGCCGAAGTTTCTCATCGTACCCCTTCTGACGCACGTTCTGAATAGGACGATGTCGGAAATGTCGCCGGCGCCTGTTGGGCCACCAACCCCACAGTTACCACTCGCTTCTCCACGGTGCGTGCATTAAAATAATTTGGGGCGAATAAACCACGAAAACACTGCCCTGGGGAGGACTCAGCCAGTGGCTCCACAGCTGGACGACAAGAATCAGTCCGAGAAGCGCCCTGTATCGATGCGCAAGGTTGAAGCCAACCGCCGGAACGCGCTGAAATCAACTGGTCCGAAGACACCCAGAGGCGCCGCCAGCGAAGTTACCTTGGTTCGATTATTTGCAATCCTTTTACCAGAGAGAAGTGCCGTTTGTTGAATGTGGCCACCTGGCTTCCCCGTTCGAGGGCGGTCGCCGCCACGATCAGGTCGTAAGAACCGATCATTTTGCCGACCGACTGCAAGTCCGCCCAGATGCGCGCGTGTTCATACGCCGTTTGCTCCGTGTAGGGAATAACCGGCAGCGCCGCCACAATGGTCTTGAGGTATTTTCGACGTTTGGACTTGTGCGGTTCGACCGCACGCTCCACCCCGTGCCAGAGCTCGGCTACTGTGATGGCCGCAACTTCAAACAAATCATTCGGCTTCGATGCCGCCCAGGCCGCGAGGTCGAAAGTACCTCTTTCCCCGCGAATGATGACATCGGCATCGAGAATTATCGCCATTTGTCCGCCGGCGGCTTGAGGGTCTTGCGTGCCGCTTGGACATCACGGCGCCATGCTTTGGCCTCGTCGTTCGACAATTCGTTTTCGACCAGCACCTGGGCCAGATCGCGGCCGACGCAGACTTGCTGGCTGTCCGGCACCAAGCGGGCAAAAGGAGTTCCGTTCTTGAGGAGCACAAAGGTGACGTTTTGATAGTGGGCGCGGTTGACACAATCGGCGAAATTGCGCGCCGCCTCCGTGACGGTGATGATGGTTCTTGGCATAGAATCAGATTATCAGATTATAGGATTCTCTGCAAAAGGGCCGGAGCGTTCGTTTCACTGGGTGAAATAGTCTTGCCGCGGCTAGATGAAGTTTTACAAAACGAAGCCAACAAGTAATGATTGTCCAATGACTTACAAATTTGGCGACACGGGAAAAGCCAGATTCCCAATCCCCTCACCGGAATTCATGAAACGTTGACATAGGACCGGAAGAGTCCATGACCAAATTGCCACCACATCTGAGTTTGGCCGTCCTATTGGCAGTTTCCTTGCTGGTCGGGTGGCGTCCCTTGGTCGACACCTTCGCGCTGGCACTGCAGAATTCAGCCTACACACACATACTGCTGATTCTTCCCATCAGCGCAGCTCTGATCCTTCTGGAGTGGCGGTCTTTGAGGCCGATGGTCGCCCGGAATGTTCGTGTTGGTTCCGCTTTGCTGGCGATGGCCGTTTTGGTCGCTGGCGTTGTGAGAGGGTGGTCGGCTTCGCTACCTTCCGATGTGCAGCTTTCGATCGAAATGTTTGCGCTGGTGCTGTCATGGATAGGAGCTTTCGTTCTTTGCTTCGGCTCCCGAGTTTCGCGATCGGTTCTTTTTCCACTGTGTTTCTTGTTCGGCTTGGTGCCATTTCCACAACTCGTACTCAACGAGATCGTGCGTCTGTTGCAGCAAGGGTCTGCTTTCGCCGCGTATGTGCTTTTCGCAGCAGTCGGGGTTCCCGTGGCTCAAAATGGCGTGCTGCTTACCATCCCAGGCCTGACGGTCGAGGTGGCTCAAGAGTGCAGCAGTATCCGCTCCAGCTCGATGTTGCTGGTCACGACCATGGTACTGGCTCAGCTTCTGCTGCGCTCACCGTGGCGAAAGGCGTTGGTGATTGGTGTCGCGGTTCCTCTGTCCGTGGCCAAGAATGGCTTGCGCATCTTTACGATTGCGATGCTTGGAACTCGGGTCGATCCAGGATACCTGACCGGAAGACTTCATCACGATGGTGGGATAGTTTTCTTCATGATCGCCCTGATCGGCGTTTTCGTTTTGCTCTGGATCTTGCGGCGGGGAGAGGATGTGTCGCAGACTTGACCCCGGTGCATCGACGTAGCGGCGAAGGTAGGACGTTGCCCATTGCTGACGTGCAGCCGAGCAGGAAGGAGTCACAAATGCACCGTTATCTGAAATCAATTAAGGCGGTCCCGACTGGAGCGGGGATCGTCTTGGCGATTCTCACAATCCCGATTCAACTGAGCGGCCAAAATGGGCAGGTTCCGCACTCATCCGCCATCCAAACCCAGTCTTCAGCGAGCAAGCCAGGAAACAAGACACCGCAGACGGGTAGTGACATACCGTGCGTCGCGAGTGCCCCCAATTCTGCCCCTGTGAAGTCACAAACGACGCCCGCCATGCCGGTGCAACAACATCATGTCGATTTGTCCTGGAAGGCTAGCAGTTCCCCCGGAGTCGTGAAGTACAACGTGCATCGTTGCAGTCCGGGCGGGCCGTGCTCGGTGATCACGTCGGTTATAACCACCAGCTACACCGACAATCAAGTCCAACCGTCACAGGCGTATTGCTACTTCGTCACTGCGGTCGCTGCTACGGGGCGACCAGACAGCGGTCCTTCAAACGTTGTCCAGGTCGTGATCCCTTCTCCATGAATTTCTCGAGACTTGCGGTGGGCCACAAACGTCGGCGCTATCTCGCGCAGTCGCTCGGTGGCATTTTGTTGTGGCTCTTCTGGGATTGGAGTTGAGTCATGTTTCTAATCCAAGCGAGGGGGCTTGGTACGGACCGACAAGACAACACAGCCGATTCGACTGCTCGGCAGGAACGCAAGTATCGTCGTTTAAAGCTCAGATATACAGTCCATGTCGAGTTCCGTCCCAGTGAACTGGTCTCTGAGGTCGACACTGTCAGCAGAAATGTGAGTGCCGGAGGCCTGCTCTTAGAGGCCCCCTTGCTGCTCCGTCAAGGCAGCTCAGTGAGTTTCGTCATGATTGTGCGAGGTAGCCAGTTTGTTCACCCCATCGAACTTGCCGGCGAGGGTGACGTGGTGCGAGTTGAGCCGGGCGCGCCTGAAGCGGGATTTGGGATTGCGGTGAAGTGCATCAGTCCCATCCGTCAGATCGAACATTACTCGCGCTGTTCGTCGTCAGAAGCTGTGAGACCAGCTTGGCCCCCGGGCCTCTCGCGCCTGTAGCGCATCCCACACCACCGCCAGCATCGGATCCAATCGAAAAGGCCCACGTCGCGAGATTACGCACTCGCTGGCGTGGGCCGATTTTTTAGGTCGCCGGAATTATGATTCTTTAGGCTTAGCGATGCGGAACCGGACGAGCATTCCGCCTAGGCACATGACCCCCGGCTCCAAGCAAGTAGACTAGAGAAGAGCACCGTCCGGAAGCCTTGACAATGCTGCGTTCGGCGCCTGTATTCGGTCTTTGCCCGGGCGTGGAGGGGACTGACTGTTCTATAGCCCGTCAGTAGCCGCTTTATACCGATTAAGCGGCACAGTATAAGTTTCACGATATCACCACTAGTCAATTAATTTGGCGGGCCGACCTGAGACTCCGCGTTTGCGTGAACCGATACCAGAATAAACATGACCAACATGGTCAGATTCGTTATAATGTGCCTATGCGTACCGTGAACATCAGCGACTTGAAAGCGCAACTCAGCGCTCACATCCAGCTCGTAAAGGACGGCGAAGAAGTGCTGATTTGCGACCGCAACAAGCCTGTGGCGCGAATCGTTCCCTGTCGTACAAACGACCGGTCCAAACAAGAGCAGCGCCTGATTGCCCGTGGCGTTTTCACGCCGCCGCTGAAGAGACGGCTCTCGACAGTTTCATTGCCGGAACCACCGGGAGACATTTCTGATGACGTCATGGAGCAAGTATGGCGAGAAGAACGGCAAGGCCGGTAAAGCGCCCTTCGGCTTTTTGGGACACGAGCGCATTGGTTCCTCTGTGTGTTCGTCAGGGCACCACGCCGAGGGCGATTGCTCTCTACGAGAACTTCGAAGCGGTCGTCTGGTGGGCGACTTCTGTTGAGATTGCGAGCGCCCTGGCGCGCCTAGTTCGGATGAAACAACTCAACTCGAGCGACTGGGCCAAGGCCGGTAAGATCGCGACAGCCCTTGCCAACGACTGGTCTGTCATTCAGCCGTCGGAAGCGGTGCGCGCAAAGGCAACGGAACTTGTGGACCGTTATGATTTGCGGGCAGCAGACGCGCTGCAACTGGCAGCGGCGCTGGCATGGTGTGAAGACATCCCGCATGGTCGAGTATTTCTGACGGCGGACCAGAAGCTGCAAGAAGCAGCCTTGCTGAGTGGGTTTGACGCCAAACAGATCTAGAAGCGAGGAGCATTTCGCAGGTTTGCGAGCTGCTCCTGTCTAAGAATTTCTGAGAATCGATACAGAAACGAAAAGCGGGCCTACTGTATGACTGAAATTCGTCATCAATTCCTGAGTGCCGAGCGAGCCCGCACAGTCCTCAACTGGCGACCTCAGTTCACGCTCGAGTCCGGTCTTGATCGCACCCTTGCCTGGTACCGCGAGTTTCTGGGTGCGCCCGCCGCGATGGCCCATGCCAGCAGGTGATAACTGGATCACGCGACCCCTTTTGTCGCCTTAGTGGTGATGCACTCTGGCGTGGCACGCTGTGCACATCGTGATCAAGTTATCTTCCGAATGGTCGCCGGAGTGGCTGCGGAACTCTCTGTGGTGCACGTCAAGGTTCGTCATCGTGCCGCACGATTGACACCTCCAGCCGTCGCGACGCAAGATTTGCTGGCGCAGCCTCTCATACGACAAAGGGTCCAGTCGCAAGGACCCTCGACCGACTCTTTCCCTTCGGTCGGGAATTCCAGGCTTGCGCCGCGCCCTCGCCGAAGGTAAGATTGTCTTACCATGCAAACTAAGGTCTCCACTAAGGGGCAGGTTGTACTTCCCGGTCCTCTGCGCCGCCGGCTTGGCATTCGCGCTGGGGATCCGCTCGAGGCCAACATCGAGGGCGGACGCATTGTGTTAACGCCCCGTGAGAAGCGTCCACGCCAGGTCAAGATTGCCATCGATCCCATCACTGGACTTCCTGTTCTTAGCGCGGGTTCGGACGCTCCCGTGTTGAGCAGCAAAGAGGTTGAAGAAATTTTGACAAACTTCCCATGAGATATCTGCTCGACGTAAACGCGCTGGTTGCGCTTGGATTCGCTAATCACGAATTCCACGCTCGCGTGGCCTCGTGGGTGCGAGCGCAGCAGTTCCCGACGCTGGCGACCTGTTCGATCACTGAGCTGGGGTTTATAAGAGTCCTTGCGCAGGCGCCGGCATACGGATTCACGGTCGCACAAGCGCGCTCTCTGTTGCTTCGGCTGAAAGAGGCCGACGTGTCACGGTTCACATTTATCCCGGACGATCACGATGTTTCTCATCTTCCAACCTGGGTCAAGACCCCAAAGCAGACTACTGATGGCCACTTGGCGAAGCTTGCGAGCGCGAACGGAGGGGTCCTTGCGACTCTAGACGGAAAGATTCCAGGAGCCTATCTCATTCCCGATGGCTAACCTGAGTGTCGTAGCGGTTGTAGCGTTCAGAGCAGCACCTGTCGACATGACCTAGCGTGGACCGATTTTTTGGGTCGCCGAAATTATGACTCTTTAGGCTTAGCGATACGGGACCGGACGCGCATTCCGCCTAGGCACGTGACCCCGGCTCCAAGCAAGTAGACTAGGGAAGAGCACCGTCCGGAAGCGTTTGGCAATGCTGTGTTCGGCGCCAATTGGAAATGCAAACGGCCCGATTCGAACGCGCCCGCAGCACGATCTCACAAGAAAAGAGTGAATCGAGCGAGATGAACAATTCCGTGGCGACAGCTGACCCGAATCTCTCGAAGCGTCGGGTGGCCTTACGCCTCGCGACTCTGGCTTGGGCTGTACTGGTTTTCTACCTCTCCACAGAAAGATTCGGTTCCGATTTCTCTCAGGGTCTGGTAGCCCAGGCGCTCACGTTGCTCCACATCAGCGTTTCACCCAGAACGTTCCATATTTTGGACACTCTCCTGC
>ODAK010008870.1_pt1 | contig 10028 bp, 5 predicted proteins | sample 1539591 | NCBI WGS metagenome assembly ODAK01 (sample SAMEA3539303, study PRJEB22396) | soil metagenome | biome: tundra; feature: field; material: soil | place: USA | collected 2010-05 | depth 0.15 m | reverse complement strand
CAGAAACGACATTGCCCGCGTCGTCGCCGGTGAGCGACAGAACCACGGTGCCTTGTTGACCTGAATCCAAGGCGATTTTGGGATAAGGCGGTTCCGGCCGTTCGCCGCCAGTGCCGGTTGTATTGAGCGAACCGATATGCAGCGGGATCGCCTGCCGCTGCGGCGCGGCGGCAAGTGCGACGTCCGCGACAAGCTTGCCGACGGTGGGCACGCCAAAGTTGATGTTTGGCGCGGTCGGCAGGACGACGAGGACCTGCGGCTGACTTTTTGGTTCCGCCTGCTCCGGTTTGGGGGCGACTGCCTGCGGCGGCAAAACTGCCGGCAGGACGACGACCGGAACCTCGACCCGGATGGGCGGAACCGGTTTGATGGCAATCACGCCGCGCCGCGCGCCGGCAATGCCAATCAGCAGAAAGAGGATGCAAACCGAATTCACCCATGCGAGCTTGAGGTTCACGTCGCGGCTGGCGGACGGCAGACACAGCCGCGCGAGATCATCTTTTAACTCGTAGGCGGGCGTTGTTCGGTTTGCATCCATTGTTTTTATTGCAAGCAACAATGTTTAGAACACATAGCTGATTGAACCGAAGAAGCCGAGCCGCGCGCCGTATTGCGCGGCGTTGACGCCGACGCCGGAGCCGTTGCGCAACTGGTAGCTGTTGTCAGTTACGTTCACAATGTCGAGGCGGACTTTCAACATCTCGTTTTTGTGCAGTTTGAAGCTTTGCTCCGCACCGAGGTTCACAGAATAGTAGGCCGGAACCGTCGAGTCGTTGGGGGTATTGATGCTCGTTCTCAACCCGCTGCCGTAAAGCGCGTCCACATACAGTCGCGTGCTGGATTTCTCACATTCCTTCCAAGTATAGGACGCGCCGAACGAGCCGGAGACGCGCTGGTCATGGTCGAGCGCGATCCAATGATTCTGCACATAGGCCAGGTCTTCCGGACTGAACAAGAATTGCGCAGAGTTCCAATTCTCGCCTTGCGCCCGCGAGACGGCGATGTTGGCGTAGGTAGAGAAGCCGCCGTGGTTGTAGCTGGTGGTGAATTCCACACCATAGACTTGACCTTTCGCATAGTTGAACGCCGAAAGAATCAGCGTTTGCCCGAACAGGCCGTCGTCGAGTTGTTCCCGCGCGGATTTGTAATAGCCATCCACGCCCACCTGCAAGCCGGGCGCAAGTTTCTGGCTGATGCCGACATCATAGTAATTCGCGCGCTCGGCTTTCACCGGATCGCCTTGGGTGCCCTGGTCATTCGAGGTGCCGACGAATTTATTCAGCGTGCTGCCACCGATATTTTCCAGCGGCGGCGGCGTGAAGTAACGCGAGTAGCCCGCATGCAGCGTCGTGGAATCCGTCGGCTGCCAGATCAGGTTGGCGCGCGGACTCAACTGGCATTCGTTGTCGAACGACGAGTTGAACACGTCGAAACGCGCGCCGTAATTCAGCGTGAGCTGCTCGAAGATTTTCCACTCGTCCTGCAGATAGCCGCCCGCGAACAAAGCGGTCAGGCGCTGGTTGTCCATGATGGTTTGCAGCGCGCCGTTCGGGTCGCCGTTGGCATCCACGGGAAAAACCGTGGTGGCCGAATTGGCAAAGACCACTTCCTGCAACGCCATGACTCCGCCACGAATGGTGTGATGACTGCCCAATTCATAGCTGGCGTCGGCCTGCAATCCGCCGGAGAACAATTTCCGTTCCACGTCGCTGGCTACGCCGTTGAAATACAGGTCGCCAGTCTGGTCGGGCCGGAAATGCACGCCGCTGGAGCGGCCATAGACGGAAATCTGGCCGTTGAAATCGCCGACGGATTTCTGATACGTCACGACGCCGTAATAATTTTGTTCGCGCTGCTGCTCGTTCAGCGTGGACGAGTCGAAATTTCCCGGCAACCACGGGTTGCCATCCGGCGAAGTGCCGGCGGGCAGTCCCGGCGTGTTCGGGACCTGGAAGTTGCTGTAAGACGCGCTGCCCATGAAGCTCACGCGGCTGGTGTCGTCCACGATGTAAGACAAATAAGCGAACGTCTTCAATTGATCCGTTGTGTCGTGGATGGCGCTGTGGCTCGGCGTGGGGTTTTCTATGCCGAGATCATTGTGATCATAGCTGCCGTCAATGAAGTAACTCAATTTTCCGTCCGTGCCGCCGTATTCAAAACTCGGCCGCATGGTGTCGTAACTGCCGCCATAGACTTCCGCCGTGCCGCCATTTTCAAACGCGCCGCTCTTGGTCTTGATGTCCACGACGCCCGCCGTGCGGAAACCATACGCCGCCGGCAGCGAGCCGGTGATGAGCTGCATGGATTCCACGAAGCGTGGGTCCAGTTCCAGGCCAAACCCGCTGATGCCTTCCGGCAACAGCACGTCGTTGATGCGGTATTGTAAATTGGCGTGCTCGCCGCGCACGTGCAAATCGCCGTTGGCCGCCGAATCCTGCGCCACGCCCGGCGCGCGCAGGATGATTTCGTTGAACGGTGCGTTGCCGCCCTGCGACACCGCCGCAATCTGGTCCTTGTTGATCGTGTAGGCCGTCGCCCCCAGGTCGGGGATGATCTGATTCCGCCCCCGGTCCAGCTTGCCGATGACCGTGATGTTGCCCAGTTCCGTCACGTTCGTGGAACTGCCCGCCGCCCCTACGTTGTTCGTCTGCGCCAGCGCCTTGCCGCCGCAGGACAACGCCACAATTGAAATGACTGCCCAATAAATTCTGCGATTCTGGTTTTTCTGCTCTTTCAACATTCTCATAATTCAAATTGGTTAAAATTTCTAAAAGCCTTCGTGAACCTTTCACGGATTCACGTCCTTGCGAAACGCCCATGGCGCGACGCAAAGAATTAACATTGGGAACCAATTCCGAACCGGCGCGAGGGCGCGGCTGGAATTGACGAATTAGGAAACTGCGGGAAGAACGGGCGGGGCGCGTCCGGCGGGAAGATTCTCAATGGCCGGACTGAAAACGGAAATTTCAGCGGACGAAACTGTCTCAACTAAAGTCAGCGGGGCGACAACTGGGACATCAGCAGACGCCGAGTCCACTTTGCCGTGCGCGAACAGCGTTACGGCGCATTGATGCCCGGACTGGGCGGCGTCGGCGTGGAACCATTCGTGCAATGACGGCGATGCGGCCATCGCATTGAGCAATAGGACAACGCCGGCCAGCAATGAGGCAATGACTGCCGGGCCGTGCGCTTGGAAATGGCGTTTTATGAGCCGCACAATGTTTGCAAATTAGCAGACATCATGCCGGGCGCAAGTGAATTTCAAATCCCCACCAGCGCCGCGCCGAGAACGCCGGCAGAATCGGCATGAATTCGACCGCTTGTGCGTCGCCGGCAAAATACTCACGCTCGACTTCCTTGAGCGGCTTGCACACGCCAAACTTTTCCGCGTAACGTTTTCCCAATCCGCGACACTACAGACTGCCAGTCTCCGCTACGGTTGGAGGATTCGTTGCACGAAGTTTTATTTAGGCTCAATCCGCAACGTGATGACGCCGCTGGCGATTTTGGAATTCAACTTGATGCCGACCCGGACGGGTTTACGCTTGGACTGGACATCCTCGTCAATGATTTCCTGTCGCCACTTGAACGACTGGCCCTTTGTGTCAATCGTCACCTGCAACGTGCTGCCGCCGTCACTGATTTCCAGCGTGTTTTCGCCGGTAGATTTAACTTCGCCCCACGTCACCAGCGCGGTTTCAAAAAATTCGGGCTGGGAGAATTTCACCTCGTCGCGCACTTCCAACGACGGCTTGGACTCCCGATGAAAAACAAACGTGCGCTCCAACTTTTCCAGTGTTGGCACCGCATAGGCCGAACGAATGTCGAGCTTGAACGTGTCCGCCGCTGCTGTGAAATTGGTTTCCAAAATCACGCCATGCGCCTCGGCCCCGGTGCGCTGCAATTGCCCGGCGATGACCGGCACCGCATGGCCAAAGGAACTCAACACCTTGCTGTCGTAGCGGTGCGCGCCGAACGTGCGCTTGGTATAAACTTCCCCGCCGGGATCGCAGATGACCATTTCACGCCCGAGGATCACGCTGAAACTGCCGACATCATTGTGGTTGTGCGGCTCATTGTTGTTGCCGCCCTTGAGTTCCACGGCAAAGGCGGGCTTTGCCTCCGGCGCGGTGCGCGCCAGCAGCACGCCGCCGCCGGGAAAGAAACTGCGCAAGGGACTGTCGTTCACTCTTTCGAGTTTGCGCGCGACCAGCAGGTCTTCGCCAAGGCTGGACAGCATCAACGACAGCGCCAAATCACTACCGCCACCGATAAGTTGATTGTTCCCCGCATCCAGATCAAGCCGGCGGCAAACGTAAGCCGTCAGTTGCGCGCTGGGCTTCGAGCCGGGCGAACAGTCGGAGATGGTCGGGAAAATGCCGGGCAGAATTTCGCTGCGCCGGCAGAACAGCGCGGGCGCAATCGCCTTGTCGTCATTGAGCAAATCAATTTTCCCGCCGGTCGCCTGCCGCAACGCCTCGGTGAGCAGAATGAAATGGCCGAAACCGTAGTTCCAATAACCTACGCCCTCCGCGCAATAGCCGTCCGGCGTGAAACCGGAAAGAAAAAACCGGATGCAATGCTCGCCCGCAGCGGCAAAAAAAGCGCGGTCCTCGCGCGTCGGCTCTAAAGTAAGTGCGGCGAAAACCGTGTTGCCCACGCACACGGCGTTCCAGTTCATGGGCGCGCGAATCCAAAAAGCTTCCTTCTGCCGGCCCTCAATCATCGCGCGAAACGGGTCGAGCACACGGCGACGGATATTGTCACGGATCAGTTGGCGTGTGGCGGAAGAAAGTTTGTCGCCGAGCACAAAATCCGCCTCGGCCAGTTCCGTCGCGAGGCCGGTCGCGCCGAGATCAGGAGTGATTTCCTCGCCGTGAAAATTTTTCAGGCTGCCGTCGTGCGCCGGATAGACCCAGGTTGTTTCCGCGCACAGGGCGGCGATGGTTTTTTCCAGCGCGGGCAGAAAGCGGCCTTTGTTTTCGAGCGCCTCGGCGAGCGTGAACCGGGCGATGCGTCCGCGCCGCTCAAACTCGGCATCCTGCCAGTGCGTGCGGTTCCCGTTTTGGGAAAATTTCAGAAACAAACTGTCCGGCACCTCCGCCAGCGGCTTGGCCAGCAGTTTGTCCGCGCTGGCAATCGTGCTGCTGAAGGCGGGATTGGCCGAGAGCTTTTGCCAGGTGGCGCGGTTGGTGATCGGCCACGCAAAACCGGCCGGCTGCGCCGGCAGCATTGCGACGATTTCGCGGATGCGGCTGGCGTCAAGCGTTTCCGCTGCACGCAAGGCAAAACTGGAGACAAACAGAGTGGCGAGCAAAATGATTTGCGCGCAACGTGGAAGATGATTTTTCAGCACAAGGATTCCCGAAACAGACGGCAGCGAGGCAACTGCGGTTACTTGATTGAACCAGCGCCCCCGCCTACGGGTTTGGCCGCAAAAAAGCTCAAAAGGCGCAAAAGAAATAATCTCTTTGCGCCTCTTGCGTCTTTTCGCGGCAAGAAAATCAATAAACCAAAACTAGAACAGCGGCATCTTGGGCCGACTTCACCATGTCTTCAAAAGATTCATCCTTCGTATTCGGCTCTTTCAGTTTAGCGGCCACGTCTGGGACAGACTCCAGGAAGCTCAAGAGCAGGCTGCTCTTCACCGCATAATTCACATTCTCCGGCAGCGACCCGGTGGCCGCCAGCGCCGCCGACGCATCCAGCTTGGCCGCCACGATGCCCACCACGTTCCCGCGCGCGTCCACCAGCGCCCCGCCCGAATTGCCCGGCTGCACCGGCAGGCTGATCTGGAAATAGCGCGGGGCATCCGCCGCGCCCGCCAGCGACGCGATTTCCCCCTTGGCCAGCTTGGGCGCAAACCCCTGCAACCCGATGTCCGGGAAACCCACCGTGGCCACCGTGCCGCCCAGTTTCACCGTGCGACTCGCGGCGATGGGCAATGGCTTGAACGATCCAACCGCTTTCAACAAAGCCAAGTCATTCGCCGCAGCCACCTTCACCACCGTCGCATCCAGCAAGCCGGCGCCCGTGAGCAAACGCACTTTGACTGCAACCTTGACGACGTGATCACTTCCAAAAAAACGGCAATTTTTAGTTGTCACATCAAAACAAACTTTTACATTCACATGAGCATGAAAACATTTCTTTCTGCCGGGGCGGGAATTGCCATTTATTTTTCATTGTTCAGTTCTTCTTTGTGCGCCCAACCCGGCTCGCTCGACATGACGTTTAACCCCGGTTCGGGTGCCGGTGGTCCAATCCCTCAAATTCGGTGCATGGCAGTCCAGACCAACGGGCAAATCATCATTGGGGGATATTTTACTAAATATAACGGCGTGAACCGCAGTCACATTGCACGTTTGAACACTGACGGCAGCTTGGACACATCCTTTGACCCCGGCGTAGGGCCGGACGATGGAGTGCTTGCTTTGGCTTTGCAACCAGATGCCAAAATACTTATCGGAGGTCACTTTGCTTTCTTGAATGATATACCGTGGAAACAACCCGCTCGCCTTCGGTCTGATGGAAGCGTGGATTTAAGTTTTGGCACAAGTTCTGGGGGTGCGTATAGCTCTGCGTATGGCATAGCGTTGCAGGCAGATGGTAAAGTCATTGTTGGTGGTTCTTTCACAGTTAGTGGCACCAACCTGAATCAAATAGTCCGGCTCAATACGAATGGCACTTTGGATGTCACCTTTCTCAATCCGAGCACCGGGATTTATTCCTATATCTCCACTCCGAAGGCGGTTGGCTTGCAGTCCAATGGTCAAATAGTTGTAGGCGGAGATTTCACCAGCATAAACGGCACGCCGCGTAATTATCTCGCTCGCTTGAACACCGGCGGTGATGTGGATACATCGTTTAACGCACTGATTCAGGATGGAAATGTTCAGAACTTGTTTGTGACACCTCAGGATAAAATTGTGATTGGCGGCAGCTTCACCAGTATCAACGGCTACTCGCGCAATCAAATCGCTCGCCTCAATGCCGATGGCAGCGTGGACACAACTTTCAATCCGGGCTTGGGTGTGAATGGTTCCGTATCTGCAGTGGCTGTGCAGACGGATGGCAAGGTGATTGTTGCGGGTCAATTCGGCCAATTTGATGGCATTAACTGTCCCGGCTTGGCGCGACTCAATACGAATGGCACTTTCGATGTCACATTCAATGCGGGCACTGGAGCAGCCTATTCTTACTCCACCCACGGCGTCGCTTGCGTAGCAAGCCAACCGGACGGAAAAACGCTTATCGGCGGAAGTTTTTCCAGTTTCAACGGCACTAACATCAACGGAATTGCCCGGTTAAACAGCGATGCATCTTCGGCAACCCTGAATCTTCTGAATGCGCAGGTGTATTTCGGAACATATCTTCAAGGCACAGTCAGTAACACCTACAGAATCGAATACACTTCCAAATTTAATGCGCCATCGCTCTGGACTCCGCTTTTCAATTTGACGCTGCAAACCAATCCACAGTTCATTCTCGACCCAAATCCCGCCGGAGGACAACGTTTCTACCGAGCCGTAGCATTACCGTGAAAAGTAGTCAGTCATCATCCCGCGCATCGTCCGCGAAATTTTGGATGAGGAAATTGCGGAGAAGCTGGCGTAATTAGTTGGTCAACATTTTTCAATCCGAGGTGCGGCGATCATCGCCGAGTGTTTTGTAAAATCGAGGTCAATCAGTTGTTTCAAGTCATACTTCGTTTTTAGATATTCCAACACCGTCTTTTTATCGTGACGGTCAATTAGAGTATCCACAATCAAGCCGCGATGATTCTTCTCCTCGCTGTCTGGATCACAAACACATTCAAGCAATGCCTGATAAAGCTCTGAGTTTCTAAAATCGTCAAGTCGCGGTGACAAAGTGTTGACACAGAGCTGGAGGTTGCCGTTGAAACTTGCGATTGCTGCATCAAGAGTTTTCCGAAGATGAAAAAACGAGCTGTCATGAAAATAATAGCAAAGCACTGTATTATTTGGTGGGTGGATTGCTTGTATAGACCCAAAAAGAGTGTTCCTAAATCGCTCGTGAAGAAGTTGGGCATCAAAGCCCCACGAGTGCAACCATAGAACGTGAAACTTTGAATGCGCGGGGTCTTCATCATCCATTTGGTCGGAGCCATCGCAAATAATGTTGTCCATTCTGCTCCTTGGACCAGTCGGCGTGGACTTCATGACAATCTTGCCGGATTCCAGTTCCATTCGATCTTTTTCAATCTCCGTGGGGTCGTCGCCTTTGACCTTGAGTTCGACAAGATAGCAAGATGATTTGCCAATCACATTGAAATCTGGCGTTTTTTGCTGGTTTAAAGGCCGCGTCGGAATTTCTTGAACTAGGAATCCAAGCTTTTGCAGCTCGCGCTGCGCGATGGGCAAAAACGCCGAATGAGTCATACAGAAAAATGATAACGCGCTTTATAATTTCATCAAAGAATACTTTCACGTCCTCCCTCATTCCGCTCGTCCACCCAAACTGCCTTTGGCCGCCCGGCTGGGACTTTGCTGGGGAGCGCGCCCGTCCCGGTTGCCGTTTTCGGCGTCGCGCCAAAAACCGTTTCCAAACCGTCGGCCCCGGGGCGCGGCGTTCACGCCGCTTCACCACACGCCCAGCCGCACGCCCAGCAATTTTCCAACCCCTCGCCAATTCACACATTGAAGCGGGCTGAAGCCCGCGCTCCACTGATTTGATTTCAACCCGGCCAATGATAACGCCAAGGCGCAAAGGCGCAGAGACGCAACGGTCTTTGCCGACGGCCACCCTTCCCTGCGCCTTGGCGTCTGTGCGTCTTTGCGTTTAATTCCGTCTCCCGCCAAAGCGCCAGAGGACTGGCGCACTCCAGGACGCTTCGCGCGGTTTGGGAGTCATTGGTTAACGCGCCAGCGTCTCGGAGTGCGGCGGCCCTCCGCCGCTTTCCCACGGGGCGCCCCACCGATTCTTGAGGATGAGAACGAGGATGAAAAGCCTAACAACCCTCATCCGGCCTGCGGCCAGCCGAAGCTCGGCCGGCCAATTCTCCCGCTCCCGCGGGCGAAGGAATTTATTTCCCGCAGCAATTCTTGTATTTCTTGCCGCTGCCGCAAGGGCACGGATCGTTGCGGCGACTTTTCGTCAGAGCTAAAGCGCGCCCATGAATTCCTCCAAGCTGACGCCCGCCTGCCTCAACATGCTTTGAAGTGTTTTGGGCAGAATCGCGTCGTGGTTGGGAACGGTAATGCGAATCGGGCCTTTCGCCAATCGGATGTGAGAACCGCGCTGGTCCACAAAGACAAATCCAAGTCGTTTTAAAGCCCGCACCGCTTCTTTGCCGGAAATATCGCGTGGAACTTTCACGCCGTGGCCAAAATCGCGTCGTTGAGAAATCGCAGGCGAATGCGTTGCGGAAGGGCTTCGCCGCCAAAGTGGCATTCAACGGATTCACGCAAATTTTTTTCCAAGTCCGCCAAATCTTTCCCCTGCGTTGTGATGCCGCCGGCTTGATCCGGTGCATCCCAGCTCGCGGTCAGCCAGCCGGTTTCTTCATCGCGCTCGACCGTAAATGTAATTTCATGGACGCTCACGATAAAATCATGCGCCCGCGACAACCGGATTGCAAGCCGACGATGCGAATAATTTTTATTTCCCGCAGCAATTCTTGTATTTCTTGCCGCTGCCGCAGGGGCACGGGTCGTTGCGGCCGACTTTCGGGCCGGTGCGAACTGGCCTGGTCTTGGCTTTGGCCTGCGCCTCCACCGCATTCGCGGCTTCGCTGACCACGTCGCTGGCTTTGGGTCCGCCACCGCCGCCACCTCCACCGCCGGTGCCGGTGCTAGTGCCACCACCACCACCAAACGCGCTGGATGTCGTATGCAAGGTTTGCTGCGGCGCGCTGCGGAGAAAATTTTCAAACGCCATCAGGCTGGACGCGCTGCGGAAGACGTTGTGACAGATCTCCGTTTTCACGTTGACCATCAGCTCGTCGAAAATTTTGAACGCCTCGGCCTTGTATTCGAGCAGCGGATCGCGCTGGCCGTGGGCGCGCA
>ODAK010008869.1_pt1 | contig 10029 bp, 7 predicted proteins | sample 1539591 | NCBI WGS metagenome assembly ODAK01 (sample SAMEA3539303, study PRJEB22396) | soil metagenome | biome: tundra; feature: field; material: soil | place: USA | collected 2010-05 | depth 0.15 m | reverse complement strand
GCGCACAAACCGTAGCTTGTCGTCCGTACAGGTGAAGAATTCAGCGAGGAATCCGGCACGATCGTAGTGAGCCTTATGCGATGCACTGCATAATGCTCATTATGTGGAGTGCGTAATTATGCGGAGTGTCTTCGCGAATACCGCGTAGATGCTTCGCTCAGAGGCCCATTCGCTCCGCATAATCCCATGCTGCGGGCGGTAAGCCCGCAGCATGGTCGATATTCTCGCCGTGAAATGCTAAATGGGGGCCTACGGTGATCCTTGGAGGGAAGCGATCAGTGCGTCAGGAGCCTTGAATCGCCCGCGGCGTAGGCTTGGCGGGAGAACTGCCTCCATCGCTTCGAGTTTTTCGGACGGATCGACGCGGAGGTATATCTCGGTTGTGCGCATGTCGCTGTGCCCTAGCCAGAGAGCGACCTTTCGAATATCGCGAGTGGCTTGAAGCATAATCACTGCGCAACTGTGTCGGAGCTGATGTGGTGAAACAGAACGCCCCTTGAGGTCGGGAAGCTTCTCTGCCGCAACCCGGACGTGCTTCTCCAAGACATATTCGAAGCCCGCCCGCGTCATGGGATCTCCAGCAGCATTCACGAACAGCTCGGAAGTGCGGGTCGGATCACGGACAGCCAGCCACGCTCGCAGATCGGTAGCAGTTTCCTTCCACAGCGGGAGGCATCGCTCCTTCCTACCTTTTCCGCACACCCGGATGCTTGGGGGATGGCGCAACGAAAGCCCGTCGAGTGGCAGTTCTACTAACTCAGACACTCGAAGGCCGCAAGCGAAGCAAAGATGCAGCATTGCTCTGTCTCGGATTCCTAAGCGAATCGCGAGGTTTGGCGCGTCCAGGATCGCCCGCATCTGCTTCATCGTGAGGTGTTGAACCAGCGCTTGGTCATGCCGCTTCGTTGGAATCGCGCGAATCTGATGTACCTGTTCGAGCGAAGACGGCACGCGCAATTCGACGTACCGCATAAAAGCCTTGACTGCTGCCAAGCGCGAGTTACGCGTGACGGGGCTGTTTGATCGAGTCTTCTCGATATGTCGCAGAAAGTCGAGCACCAGTGCCGCGGTGATGTGCTCTATACACAATTGAGATGGTCTCGTCCCCAGACGATCAGAGGCGAATTCGAACAGCAGGCGGAACGCATGAGCATACGTATCGCAGGTGTTCGGACTGTAGCCGCGCTCGATCGGCATGTGCTGGCGAAGAAAGGCGGTGATGAGGGGCGCGATGGGTGTCATGCTACCTCCTTGCCAACTAGAGCCTCGGCGGACGCAGCGATATCTGTCATCAGTTCTGGAGTTGCCTCAAGATACCAGTAGGTATGGGTGATATCCGCATGCCCGAGATACGTTGCCAGTGCAACGAAATGAGCAGCAACATCTTCGCGCCGTGTCGGACACTTTTCCAAAGATCGGGTTGCAAATGTGTGCCGCATATCATGAATTCGACACGGGCGTGTCCCCGTTTGAGTGATCCCAGCATGTAGAGTCAACCGGCGAAATGTGTAATCTGCCATCTTCGAGCTGATGCCCCGCATCCTCGAAGAAAGAAACAAATGATCATCTACCGCCGGAAGGGTTACACGGGAGGCAAGATATGCGTTCAATGCATCCTTAACCGTGGGATGCAAAGGAATCAGGCGACTTTTGCCGCCCTTGCCCCGGCGAATCAGAAGCACACCGTCCGGCTGCACATCACTCAGGCGTATGTTGACCGCTTCCGATATGCGCAACCCTGTAGAGGCGATCAGCCCGAAGAGTGTTGCGTACGCTGCGCGGTGAAGAGAGTAAGTTCTAGGAAGCTTTTCCGTCGCCGCGACAATTCTGCTCAACTCCTCAGAAGAATAGATGTAGGGCATCAATCGGCCCTGCGGTGGCGGAAAAAGGCGAGATGGAGGGATTTCATGTCCTGCATCCTCCGCGTGCAGGAAACGAGCAAGCAGCACGACCGCGTTGAGACGCACGTACCTCGTGCCAGGGGTAGACGCTGCAGTTGCCCACGCTACGGCAGTGGATACTTTTATGTGAGTATTGCCCTGGCACATCGCGACTTGGGCATACGCGGTAAGCAACCGTTCTGCATGCAGAAGGCGAAAACCGAGTTTCCGACGGAGCGCGATATAGCGTCTGACCGAGTTCATTAGCATGACGCCACCCCCGGCCACGGCTGGGCGATCGTGGACAGCATGCCAATAGCCACCTTGGCATACCGAGCAGTTGTTTGAGGCGAACGATGACGAAGAACAGAGCCGATGCTGGCAAGAGATGCCCCTTGTCGCAGCATCGTTGTTGCCGCTGAATGCCGGAGAAGATGAGCTCCGCGAACAGGTGAACTGACTCCGGCGCGATCCAATGCACTCCGAACGACCCCACCCACTGCTTGATAGCTTAGCTTCCTGAATGGGGGCAGGACGGTAACGAACAACTCCGGCGCTTGGGATGCAGGACGATTCTCCTGCAGATATTGCAGTGCTGCCCTTCCCACCTCCTGCGGCAGAGGCAGAAGGTCGTGACGCCGACCTTTGCCACATACTCTGATCTTCCCGTTCGTCCAGTCGATATCCGTCAATCGCAGCCGCACAACGTCACCGGCACGGAGTCCTAGGCGGACAAGGAGCAGGATTATGGCTTTGTCCCGGAGACCCGTTCTTTCGGTCGAACAGGAAGCAATGACTCGATCTACGTCGTCGGACACAAGATACTTTGGCATCGTTTCCAGCTTTCGAGAAGCATAAGCAGGTAGGGCGTACTCCACTCCGGTCCTGCATCGTCCTGTAGCCGCGAGGAAACGAATAAAACTGCGTACCGCAGTGGCTCCCAGCTTCGCGTATGAGGAACCGTGGCGTGAACCTCTCGCTAGAACAAACTCTCGCAACACTTGGGGACTGTAAGTATTTGGATCGCTACCAACCGTTGCTGTGAACTCCTCCAGCACCCTTTGATAAACAGCCAAGGTCACCCGCGTCACACCCCTCTGTTCGAGCATCCAAGAATGGAACTCTCTCAGCAGTGGACAGGAGCGGGCAAGAGGATCTATGCCGGTAAGTTGAGGGAGGTGGCCACGTTCCTGTAGAAAACGAAGGAAGAGTCGGGCAACACTGAGAGATTCACGCTTGGGGCCGCGCTCATACGGGACATGACGATCTGACATGACATGCTTCGTGCATTCTTGCAGCCCTTCTGCGAAATCTTCAGCAGTTCTTCCAGTCTTTGTCAGCCAATCGGTCCACGCGGCGAAAGACTGAAGCATTCGAAAGAGGCTTCGTTTCTTATAACCTCGGGCATACAGCCAATCCGAGAAATCATTGATATGGTTAGCGGCAGGACCTGAATTTAGTCGTTTCCGCGTGATTTTTGCACTCACATGGTCTTCGAGCATGTTGTCTCCTTTGCCCTCAAGGAAACACGATGTCGCCACATTTATCACTTCCGTATGGGCGACCACACAACCGAAACCCGCAAGACGGGGCCGGGTCGGATCTGGAAACGTGCTTTGGCCTGATTGCCCATTCATACTCGCTCCGCAAATGTGTCAGCTCCCGTGGAGCTTCGGGTTACTGCTCGCTCTGGGAGGGCAGGGCGAGCATGCGGCGGACGAGCTCGGACTGGCGCCGGGAGCCGGTTTTGGTGAGGATTCGCTTGACGTGGAAACGCGCCGTTTCGAGGGTCGTGCCGAGGTGACCGGAAATTCCGCGGATCTCCATGCCCTGGAGCAGGAGATCGGCGATGCGGCTCTCGGTGGGGGTAAGTCCGTAGATGGCGCGCATGGTTGCGGCGCGGGAACGCACCGGCGCGGATGCGTCTATCAGGAAGACGAGTGCGGCGAGTGGGGCCGAGCGTCCGGGCAACGTGGAGTGGAACGGGGAGACGGACAGGGTGAGCGGGGGGCTTGGTTCTCGGCGGTGCACCTGTAGGGAGCCGCCGGCGGCAGCGGCGGAGTGAACGCCGCATGCGACCGTGGCGGAAAGGAGCGCTACTAGGGCGTTGTGCTCGGATGGCCGGGCGCAGGCGAGCCGGTCGTTGACGGAGCGGATGCCGTCGCCGGCCTGGAGCAGCGCTTCCGCGCCGCGGTTGAACATGACGATACGGAGGTTGCGGTCGATCCCGATCACGGCGTGGTCGTGCGCACAGAGGGCGGCGTCGAGGCCGAGAGCGGCGAACTGTAGGGTTCCCATCTGGTGATGGAGCATCAAGGCGCGCTGTAAGTGCGGCCTCAGTGTCTGGCATATGATATCGGTGGCGTTGTCGAAGGGCCCACGGGCCGACGACCGCTGGCAACTTAAGGACGCGGAGGCGGAGTCGCCGAGCTGGATGCGCAGACCCACGGTGTGGTGCATCTGGTTGGGCTTGTAGAAGTCGGCGTAGAACTCGCTGTGTTCGAGTTCAGCGTCGCTGATCGCGAGGTGGCTGAACCAGGTTTCCTCGACGGCGAATTTCTCTTCCGCGCGCGCCATCATGGGATTGATGGCGGCGTAGTACCCGGCGAAGACGTTCCAGACGTCGGGCGCAAGGTCGGACATGGCGATGATGCCCGGAGTGCGGCTGTCGGGAAAGCCCGCGTAGATGGCAATGGACTCGCCATGGAGCGTTGCGCAGATGCGGTCCAAGACGGGCCCCCACAACGCGGGTTTCTGGGCTGCGGCGTAGATAGATTCGATGGTCTCCAGCAGCGGGGCGGTCCCGCCAAAGGCCTGCTCTGGATTCTGGAACATGGGTCTCCTGTGCAGCAGGTGGGACTGGCAAGACCTTGGGCGCCCCGTCGCTGGCTGCACGGGGTTGTGTGAGCATAGCAAAGCCCTGTGCGGGGGAGCAAGAAGATATCTCCCATATGGGAGATGCGCCCATCGTCGATTTCACCGAGCCTGATGACATGGCTATGAGTCGAAGGGAGCAATGAACGACTCGTTGTGCTACATTCGAGTCTCGTATCCCTCCCTCACATTCATTTTCTGGCAAGCAAACACTCGATTTTCGACAAGAACGCAGTCCGAGGGGGAGTGCAAATGTTCCATTGCCGTTTTCGTGTCAAGTGTCTTGGCAGCCCCAACCGACTGCTGAATCTGCTCTGTTTTGGACCTATCCTGCTTCTTGCCTCCAGTATCCAGGGTTGCAGTTCCGGGACATCTTCAAGCAGTTCGCCTCCCGCCACCGCCCCCAGCATCAACACGCAGCCGACAAGTCAGAGCGCTTACATCGGAGCGACAGTGACCCTCAGCGTAGCAGCCTCAGGCTCGGCTCCGCTCGCCTACGCTTGGCAATTGAACGGCGCGGCAATTCCGGGGGCCGGGAGCAGTTCCTACACAACTCCGGCTCTCACGACCCTGGATAACGGGGACTCGTTCACGGTTACGGTCAGCAACTCGGCGGGCTCCGCGACATCCAACGCCGCGAAACTCACGGTGACAGCGCAAGCACCCCAAATCAGCGTACAACCGCCGAATGTCTCTGTGCAGATCGGCCAGACGGCGAACTTCAGCGTGACGGCGGCCGGGACTGCTCCGCTGAGTTACCAATGGCTGCGCAACAATCAGGCTATCTCCGCTGCGACCTCTCCCACCTATGCCCTTGCGAACGCACAGTCGACTGACAGCGGCGCTACCTTCGCTGTGACTGTCTCGAATTCTGCTGGAAGCATCACCAGCGGCCCTGCATCCCTGACGGTGACGCAAGTCCCGGTCGCCCTGGCTACGCAGCCTGCGGGCGGGACCTACTTTGTAGGCGAGACCACAACGATGTCGGTCTCGGCATCCGGAACCAGTCCCAACTACCAGTGGACGAAAAACGGAACCTCGATCGCGGGAGCTACCAGGTCCAGTTACACGCCCCCGGCGTTTGCAGCAGGTGACGACAATACATCGTATGCAGTGATCGTCAGCAACAACGCTAGCAGCGTGACATCCTCCGCCGCAGTCATCCACGTCGGGCCGTTTGCAACGACGTATACGACACAGCAAGGGGCGAAATTGAGTCTCTATGCGTGGCCTGGGAGCAAGATGGCCATTCTGACTGGCTCCAATACGCTTAGCCCTGCTGTGATGCGCCAGGCGCTGACCGCCGCTGATGGAACATGGAATTACTATGCCGGCGCAACGGGAGCTTTGCCTTCCTACTACTTCACGTACAACGGGCTGGCAACGATTGCCGAAGTCCAGGCCAGTTGTGGAGCGGGATGCACCTACCTAGGCGCCACTGGCATGGAGATGTCGGACCCCTATTTTCTCTGGCTGCCGGATGGCATTCCGTTCGGGGTGTATGACCAGATCATTTTCTATGAGATGGGTCGCAGTTTCTGGCTGTTCGAGAATCGAATCGGGTACGTGAGTCCAGGAAACTCAGCATGTCTGCAGACTGGCTATGCAGTCCTGATGCGTTTTCGATCCCTCGCCGCTCTCAACTACCAAGGCGGATACAACGAGTTTTATAGCACAACTCCCACGGCGGCCCAAGCGCAGGCAGGGGCGAATACATATAACGCGCTGGTGGCCAGCAACGCAGGAATGATTGACACCTATGCGGCGAATACTTCGCTGACCTGGCAAAATACTTTTCTGGTCAACACCTTTTCCAACCCGAACGGGGGATGTGCCGATCTTTTCGCCTCGATGGTGCAGCGGCTGGCATTGAACTATGGCGGGGAAGCTTTCATTCAGGATCTTTGGAAGGAGGTACTGAAGCAACCTATATCGGGAACCAATCAGGATGCCGCAGACCATTTTGTTCTTGCGGCTTCTGCGGCGGCAAAGAAGAACCTGACCTCTGTATTCATCAACACCTGGCGGTGGCCGGTATCGGCTGCGGCGATTACGGCTGCTCAGATGACATGGGGCAACCCGATCTGACATGCCTAAGTCTGCCCGCGCTAAAGGCTCAGTCCGCGCTGTAGGTGTCCTCCTTGTCCTGAGGTTTCTCGACGGAAGGTGATATGGTCTTTGTTACCAATCCTCAAGCGGCACAAATCGCTCCTCTCAACCTGTTGAGAAAGACTGCCAACATGAATGCTCCTGTCCGCTTCCGGCAACCGGTGGGAAAAGCTCTGTCGCCATCACATTTGAACACCCCATTGCGGGTTGCACAAATGGTTCCGCGGCCTCCAGCAGTATCTTTGCACGGTCGCTACTCTGCTGGTACCCGCGCCGTGATGCACTCGCTTTGCGCGCTTTTCATCTGGTTTGCGATACCACAGCTCTTGAAGGCTCAAGGGGGCACGGTCACCGTTGTAGCCGGTTTACCTGGACAGTACGGTTACTCCGGTGACGGCGCGGCGGCGACAAATGCTCTAATGGACAGTCCTGTCGCAGCTGTCGTGGCCAGCGAAGGCACTGTCTACATTGCGGATTACTACAACGCTGTCGTTCGGAAGATCGACCCGAAGAACGGATTCATCAGCACATTTGCGGGCGGTGGAGGCTGTTCCCCCAACAGCAACGGTTACTGTGGGGCCGGTGGCATGGCCGACAACGCAGTATTAAGCGCCCCGGTCAGCCTTGCTCTCGACGCCCAGGGCAGTCTCTATATTGCAGATCAAGGGGCGGGAGTAATTTTCAAGGTCAGTACTCTCTTGGGAGTGAGTACGATCACCTCGATAGTTGGACAAGGCGATAACAGTTGTTATCCTGCATCTGCCTCAGATTCGTGCCCTGCGGGCACCAGCGGTTTGGGAGTTATTAATGGCATCGCAATCGATCCCGTCCGCTCGTTGCTATATTTGAGCAACGACGAAGGCCAGATACTCAAGGTAAATTTAGCCGCTAATGTTGTTTCTCTTGAAGCTGGCGTCTACGAAGCTTACGCCTATGATGGTGACAATGGTCCTGCAGTCGACGCCAAATTGAACATACCGGAGCAGGTAGCTCTTGATTCGGCGGGGAGTCTTTATTTTGCTGACACCAGCAATAATGTCATCCGCAAGATAACACTTGGCGGTGTCATTACAACTGTGGCGGGGACTGGCACCGCGAGCTTCGACGGTGATGGTGGAAAAGGTACACTTGCCAAATTGAATACGCCTTTCGGCGTTGCTGTTGATCCCTCGGGCAATCTATATATCGCGGATACCGGCAATGCCCGTATCCGCATGGTCGACGCAGTGACGGGAACGATTGGAACCATAGCAGGGAGTTCCGCTGTGGGATGCGTACTGCAAAAAGATGCGCTGGGAGACGGTTGCTCGCCACTGCTCACAAATATGGCTCACATCTCCAGCCTTGCTGTCGACAGCGCAAACTATATTTATCTTGCGGGTCGTTATGACTTCGGTTCGGGATTACCTGATCCGACGCTTGGGAATGACGAAACTGTCCGAAAGCTGCCAGTAGTGACAGCCACCCCGACCTTTATTCCCGCAGCCGGATATTACCTCGATCCACCCTACGTACAGATCACCGATTCCACTATCAATGCATCCATTTACTACACTTTGGACGGTACCACCCCGACGACGAGCTCTGCAAAGTTTGACCCAAACTACCCCATCGCCGTTCCGTTTGGAGCTACGACGATCCAAGCGATTGCAGTCGCTCCTGGATACAGCCCCAGCCTAGTGAACATTGCCGCGTATGTGACGGGGGTGCCTGCCCCTCCCGCACCTACGTTTGCGCCAACTCCAGGAGCCTATATTGGCGCTCAGACGATCACCCTCACGGACGCAAATGTCTCCGCAGCGATTTACTTCACAACCGACGGCACTACGCCGACTACGTCATCCAATCACTACATAACTGGTTTCATTTTATCTACGTCACAGACTGTCAAGGCGATCGCAGTACTGAGCGGTTATGCCAAGAGTGCAGTAACGACCGGAACTTACACAATCAATTATCCGATCGTGGCACCGAGTGTTTCGGTCATGCCGGGTTCTTCCAGCATAACGACACTACAATCGCTCACTGTGACCGTCACGGTTGGCGGAGCGCCGGGGTACCCTGCACCTACGGGAAGTGTGACCGTGACCTGTGGCACTTATAGTTCGTTGTCTGCCGTGATCAGCAGCGGCAGTGCAGTGATCACGATCCCGAGTGGTTCTCTTACAGTGGGCAACGAAACGCTGTCGGCTAGTTTCACGCCGGACGGCGGCAGTTCCGCGTTCTACTCTGGAGCTACGGGATCGAACGCCGTCAAGGTTTCCCTGGCGGCGCCGACTATCACGTTCTCTGTGCTAGATCAGGTCTACCCCACTGCACAATTCACGTTAGGTGCTACGTCCACTTCGACTGGTGGATTCACCTACACCGTGACGAATGGACCCGCCACGATAAGTGGTGCGACGGTGACGCTGACTGGCACAGGACAGGTAACGGTGTTAGCGACCGAAATCGCAACTGGAATTTACGGAGCCGGATCGCAGTCGGCCACATTCAACGTGACGTCTTCGCCGTCACCAACGATCACGTTTGCGGTACCGAATCACACCTTCGGCGACGCGGCCTTCCATATCTCCGCCACCTCGAATTCAAGCGGCGCGATCACTTTCTCGAAAGTCTCCGGTCCGGCCACTGTATCTGGGTCTACGGTCTCGCTGACCGGCGCAGGTACTGTCGTCCTGCAGGCGATGGAGGCTGCAAGCGTCCCTTATACGAGTGGCAGTCAGAACGCCACCTTCGTGGTTGCAGCAGGCACGCCAGCGGTGACGTGGACGCCGGCAACCCACGTGCTCTACACTGGCCTGCCCCTGAGTTCTGGGGTGCTAAACGCATCCGCGTCGGTCACAGGCAGCTTTGCTTATACGGCCGCGCTACAAGGCGGGTCTACAGTGAGCGTTACGCCGTCGTCTGTACCTGCTGCGGGAAGTTACACCTTGACGGCCAACTTCACCCCGACCGACTCTGTGGACTACACAACAGGGTCTGCAACCCAAACGATCTCCATTCTCATTGAGCATGTATGGGCAGTCAACAGCAACGGCAGCGTTAGCTCCCTGGACGCCGCTGACAACGCGTTCAACTCCACTCCAGGCACGGGCGGCCAGTTTGGCATAGCGATCGACAACAGATCGGAAGAGCGTCGTGTAGGGAAAGAGTGTAGATCTCG
>ODAK010008866.1_pt1 | contig 10030 bp, 9 predicted proteins | sample 1539591 | NCBI WGS metagenome assembly ODAK01 (sample SAMEA3539303, study PRJEB22396) | soil metagenome | biome: tundra; feature: field; material: soil | place: USA | collected 2010-05 | depth 0.15 m | reverse complement strand
TGTCTATGTCAAAACCGCCGATCGAAGCGAGACGTTTGAAGCCCCGGTCAGCAGCGCGCTGATCCGGCACAAACAGGGCAACGTGCTGTTCGATACAGGTTGCCATCCCTCCGTCGTCGAGCACGGCGAGGAAAGATGGGGGTCATTGATGAAAGTCATGACGCCGCTGATGCGCGCGGAGGATACCCTTCTGCCAAGTCTTGCATGCGTCGGCGTCAGCCCGGACGATATCGACATCGTCGTGAATTCGCATTTCCATCCAGACCACTGTGGCTGCAATGCGTTTTTCAAGAAGGCAACCATCATGGTGCATGCCAGGGAGATCGAAGCCGCGAACGCGGCGGGCGCAGAGGCCGCCGGCTATCTGCGGGCGGATTGGGACCATGGGCAGCCTGTCGATGCCGTGAATGGCGACAGGGACGTGTTCGGCGACGGCAAGCTGGTTCTGATTCCATTGCCGGGTCATACCCCTGGGTCGCTTGGAGCGGCCGTCCATCTCGATCGGGATGGTTCGTTTCTTCTGGCGTCCGACGCCGTGAGCCTGCGCGAAAATCTGGATGCCGATACCGCGCCCCGCAATACCTGGAATGCGGAAGCGTTGCTGAACTCTTATGGGGAGATACGCCGGATCGAGAAGTCCGGCGCAACCATCATCTGCGGACATGATGACGCTCAATGGCAAAGCCTGCGCAAGGGGGCAGAGGCCTATGAGTAAGGACGACATCGTCCAGACCTCAGACCTGTTGCGACCGCGTCATGTCGGCATGCCGATCCGACGAACCGAAGATCCGCGTCTGCTGACGGGCAATGGCGAATATGCCTCCGATCGCAAGCCCGACCGTGCGCTCCACGTTGCCTTTCGCCGCAGCGAGCAACCGCATGCGCGGATCGCGCGGATCGACGCGGACGGCGCGCGGGCCGCGCCGGGCGTTGTTGCGGTTTTGACCGCGGATGATCTGGCGGAAGACTACAAGCCGGTGATCCCGGTTTCCCGCATGCCGAATTATTACGCGACGCCGATAACGGCCTTGGCGTCGAAGAAAGTGCGATATGTCGGGGAAGCGGTCGTCGCCGTCGTCGCGGAGGATCGCTATCTGGCGGAGGACGCGCTGGAACTCATCGACATCGAATATGAGCCGTTGGGGGCCGTGACCGATCCCGAATTCGCAGTCTCCGGGGACGCACCGCTCCTTCATGAGGAAGCCGCGACCAATGTGTTGATCGCAAGGGAGTTCAAGAAAGGGGACGTGGCCGCCGATCTTGCGACCGCGCATGTTCGGGTCCGCGATCGCTTCCAGATGACGCGCAAGGCTCCGCTGGCGATGGAGCCGCGCAGCTATTCGGCCGAATTCGAACGCAAAAGGGATTCCATCACGCTTTACGCGTCATCGAACATACCCGGCATTGTGCGCGATGCGCTCGCGGAATCGCTCGATCTGCCCGGCAGCCGGTTGCGTGTTGTGGCGCCTGATGTGGGCGGGAGCTTTGGCTCCAAGGGCTCGCTTTATCCCGAAGAAATCTTCCTGTGCGTAGCGGCAAGAAAGTTGCGCCGTTCGCTTAAATGGACGGCGGATCGGCTGGAAGACATCAGCAGCTCCAGCCAGGCATTCGCCGAAGTCATCGATGCTGAAATGGGTTTCGATGAGAACGGGATAGCTATCGCGTTGGAAGCCGACGTGATCGGCGATGTCGGCGCCTACTCGATCTATCCCTGGACGTGCGGGCTCGAACCGGTGCAGGTCGTTAGCTTCCTTCCCGGCCCCTACAAAATCCGATCCTACCGGGGCGCCGTGCGTGGAGTAGCGACCAACAAGCCGCCGACCGGGCCGTATCGCGGCGTCGGCAGGCCGATTTCTACCTTCGTCACCGAACGCCTGATGGACATGGGAGCCAGGGCGCTCGGCATCGACCCGTTTGAGATACGCCGTCGTAATCTGGTCCAGCCAGACGAGTTTCCATATCGCATCGCTTCCGGAATCATCTGGGACAAGACCGGATTTGTTGAATGTCTCGAAGCTGCGGCGCAGGCTGCCGACTATGCAAAATTGCGCAAGCAGCAAAGCGCAGCACGGGCGGAGGGACGCTATTTTGGCATTGGCTTCGCAACTTATGCCGAACTGACCGGGATAGGCTCTCGAATTGCCGTTGCCCCCGGGATGCCGATCAACACTGGCTCGGAGACTGCCAAGATCCGCCTCGATTCGACCGGCGCGGTATCTGCGGCGTTTGGCGTTGCCTCGCACGGGCAGGGGCTGGAGACGACGCTCGCCCAGATCATCGCCGACGATCTCGGCGCGAAATTTGAGGATATCCGCGTTGTGCAGGGCGACAGCGATGCGGTGCCGATGTCGACTGGAACCTATGCGAGCCGTAGCGCGGTTCTGGGCGGGGGTGCCGCAAAGCACGCCTCACGGATCTTGCGCGAGAAAATCAAGAAGGTTGCTTCGCATCTGCTCGAAGCAGGTGCTGACGACATCGAGGTCAACGGTGGCCTCGCCACCGTTACAGGGACCGATCGCGCGGTGACGTTCAAACAGATCGCAAAGGCTGTTTATTCGGACATGAGAACGCTGCCGGTCGAGGCGCGCGAAGAGCTGGAGGCCAGCTACACTTACGATCCCATCAACGGGACGACGGCCTGCGCTACTCATCTGGCTGTTGTCGAGGTTGATCCCTCGACCTGTTTTGTGAAGATACTCAAATATGTCGTCGCGGAAGATTGCGGTCGCATCATCAATCCGATGATCGTGGACGGACAGGTTCATGGCGGCGTCGCGCAAGGCATTGGTGCTGCCCTTTACGAAGAGCTGGTTTACGACGAAGACGGTCAGTTGCTGAGCGCCAGTCTGGTCGACTACGTCATGCCGACCGCCGTCGAGATTCCGGACATCGACGTCGTCCATATCGAAAGCGAATCCGCGGTTGCCGGCGGCTTTCGCGGGATGGGCGAGGGGGGCACGATCGGCGCTCCCGCCGCGATTGCGAATGCGATTTCCGATGCGCTATCGGCGCTCGACATCGATGTTTCGATTTTACCAATGACTCCGGAGCGACTTTTCAGGTTGCTGGAGCAGGCTCGCATGAAAACGAAAGGAAGCCAGAAATGAACGATCTTGCAGGGCGCGTTGCTCTCGTTACCGGCGGCGGAAGGGATGTCGGCGCGGCGATCTCGCACGCCCTCGCCGCGGCGGGGGCGGCAATCGCGGTAAACTACCATAGTTCGCGCAACGAAGCGGACGCCGTCGTCGCGCAAATCCAGAAGGCCGGCGGCAAGGCCAAGGCCTATCAGGCAGACATTGCAAATTACGAAGCCGTCAAAGGCATGGTGGCGAGCGTCAAGGCCGATTTCGGCGGGCTGGATATTCTGGTCAACAATGCCGGTCTGGTGTTGCGGAAGCGATTCAACGAAACCACGCCGGAAGACTGGCACCGGCAGATCGATATCTGCCTCTATGGCGCAATCCACTGCTGTCATGCAGCCGCTTCCTTGCTGGAGGCATCGGGCCGCGGCCGGATCATTTCCATCATGGGAGACTCTTCCCGCATCGGAGAATCCGGACTAGCGATCGGAGCGGCGGCGCGCGCCGGCACCATTGCGCTCATGAAATCGCTGGCGCGGGAAATGGGACGAACAGGGACGACGGCCAATTCGATCGCGCTCGGTTTAATCGAGTCCTCGCACGACAAAAGCTGGGTGGACGCCAATCGCGACAAGCTCGTCAAGGCATATCCGATCCGTCGTCTTGGTCTGCCGTCGGACGTGGCTCCGATGGTCGCACTTCTCGCATCCGACGCAGGTAGCTGGATCACCGGCCAGGTGATGAGCATCAGCGGCGGGTTCAGCATGGTCTGAACGGTCGGAGGCGGCAATGTTGCATACCGGGCTGATCGCGCCAGTATCAGAGCTACTTGAGCGGCACCGAAGAGAGCGGCCCGACAAGGTCGCCTATTGGGATGCGGTAAGGTCGGTCACCTATTCGCAGCTGGCAGACCGTACGGCATCAATCGCCGCCGGCCTGTCGGAGAACGGCGTAGGGGAAGGGGATCGTATCGCCATCTATCTTCCGAATGGAGTCGACTGGATCGAAGCCTGCCTCGCTGGCTTGCGGGCCGGCGCGATCATCGTTCCGATCAGCTATGACGCCGCCGAGGCGGAGATCGCGTATCGATTGTCCGATGCCGACTGCCGAACGGTGATCACGACGCCGGCTCGCATGGAGCTCGTTGGCAAACTGGTTGCGGGATCGCCGGCTCCGGTGTCGCTGGTGCTGGCCGGAGCTGGTGCCAGGGAAGCTGACCTGCACCTGGACGAGCTTTCCCAAGGCAATCCACGCGCTGTCCGCGACCCGGCCGATATCGACCGCTCGTCATTCATCATCTACACGTCCGGCACGACCGGCCGCGCCAAGGGCGTCCTGCTGTCGATCCGCGGAATGCTATGGATTGCCGCCGCCTGTTGGGCGCCGATCTGTAATCTCAGCGACAAAGACGTCGTGCTGTCCCCGCTTCCTCTGTTCCATTCGTACGGTCTTAATCTGTCGGTACTTAGCGTGCTGGCCGTCGGAGCCAGTGAGCACATCCTGGAGCGCTTCTCGCCGCAGCATGCCCTGGAGTTGTTGCAGTCCGGAAAGTATTCGGTATTTCCGGGCGTGCCGACGATGTTTCACTATCTGCTGCAGCGTGCGCGGGAAGGTGGCATAACCGGGCTTGGTCGCACGCGGCTGTTCATTTCTGCGGGCGCGATCATGCCCGCGGCGCTGAACCGGTCCTTCGAGGAGCGTTTTGGAACGACGCTGGTTGACGGTTACGGCATTACCGAAACCTCGACGATGGTGACGATGAACTGGACCAGCGGTGATCGTCCGATGGGATCATGCGGTCTTCCGGTGCCGGGTCTGGCGACACGGATCGTCGATCCGACAACCCTCGAGGACGCACCGATCGGTTCCGAAGGTGAGTTGATCGTTCGCGGTCCCAACCTGATGCAGGGCTATCATAACAAACCCGCGGAAACCGCGGCAGCGCTGCGAAAGGGCTGGTATCACACCGGCGATCTCGCGAAATCCGACCCGAACGGCTATCTCACGATCACCGGCCGCATCAAGGAGCTGATCATCAGGGGCGGGCAGAACATTGCGCCTGCCGAGATCGAGGAAGTCGCGATTCAGCATCCACACGTCATCGATTGCGCGGTGGTCGGCGTGGCGCATCCGACGCTGGGCGAAGTGCCATATCTGTTTGTCGTGGCCGAACGGAGCCAACTCGACGTGGAGTCGCTGCTCGCGCACTGCCGCAAAAGCCTGTCGTCCTACAAGATTCCCGAGGCGACCCACATTGTTGCGGAAATCCCGCGCACGGGATCCGGCAAGATCATGCGTTTCAAGCTGGTGGAGGCGCTGAAAGGAAGCTGAGGCATCAGGTGATGGATCTTGGTCCCAGGGCGCCGTAGGCGGCCGGATCGTAGCTCAATTTGTATTGCATATCGGCAGCGGTGATTGGCTTTTGGCATTGGTCGCAGATCACCGAAGCATGAAAATCATGCCCGCATTTCACATGACGCAGCAGCAGCGGCGGCTTTCCTTTTGAGTGCCAGCGGTCCCCCCACGCCAGCATGGCGATAAACGGCCCATAGAGATCCCGGCCCATGTCGGTCAGCAGATACTCATAGCGTTCAGGCGCTGTCTGATAGCGACGCCGGTGAAACACGCCCTGAGCAACAAGGCGCGACAGCCGGTCGGTCAATATATTGGGCGCGATGCCAAGCTCCGACTGGATTTTGTCATAGCGGCGATTGGCAAAGAAAGCCTCGCGAACGACCATGAAGCTCCATTTGTCACCGATGATCTGCAGCGCGCGCGACACCGAACTTGGCCGCCCCAGCATGAACCTGCTGCCGTCGGACGCGCGCCTTGTGTTCCGCCCGGGCTTTGCAGGTTTGCGGCCAGCGCCAGGTCCGTCGCGATATTGAACCGCCCTTGCTTCGAGTTCGGATGAACATTCGGAGCAGGCGACAATGGGGTGGCTCTCGCAGCCGCAAGATCGGTGGACCAGCACCAGCGGCGGGCGTTTGTTGTCTGACAGCCAGCGGTCGCCGAACTGCATCAGCGCGATGAAGCTCGGATAGAGATCAAAGCCCATTTTGGTGAGCCGGTACTCCTTGCGTTGGCCGACATGCGTTGCCACCTGCCGGAAAATCTCGAGCCGGGTCAATTTTCTCAGGCGGTCCGTCAGCGTGGCGCGCGGGATGTCGAGGGCTGAACGGAAGGCTTCGAACGTGCGGGTGCCGAAGAAGGCTTCGCGAATGATCAAAAAAGCCCACGCATCCGAAACAATATCCAGGGTCCGCGCCACCGAGCAATTTCGTTCACCGCGGGCCGGACTTGCTCCCGTCGCCGGTTGCGGCAAGGCGGTCGCGCCGGCCGCCCGTCGAGGAGCTACTTTGGCTGTCGCCGCGCGCGCCATTACGACTGCATCCGTCCTGCGGGATGCCGCTGCGCGCCCTGGCGCAATCCGCTCGTCATATTGTCACCCTTTGCGGCGACTGCGCTGCCGCCGTGCCTATCCTACACGACCCGGATTGACTTACGAAAAAAAGTAAGTCTAGTTATGCATGTTATATGAAACAGGCAAGAGCGGGTGGAAATCCGCCGCGCGGATGACCGAAGAGCTTTGGTCCCGATCAAGCAGGGGAGGTGCGCCATGGGTACCGTTGGCCGAACCACGCTGGCTGTCACGCTGGCGGGAATCGTGGGATTAGGATCGGCGATTGCCGCTGCCGACGGCATATCCGACGGTGTGGTGAAGATCGGTGTGCTCACCGATATGTCCGGGCAGTTTTCGCACGAATCCGGCGAGGGCGCAGTCACCGCGGTACGAATGGCGATCGAGGACTTCGGCGGAAAAGTCCTGGGCAAGCCGATCGAGCTTGTCGTCGCCGATCATCAGAACAAACCCGACATAGCCTCCGGCATCGCCCGCAAATGGTTCGACCGTTGAGAACGTCGATATGATTGCGAACCTGATCAACTCGTCGATCGCCCTTGGGGTAACGCAGCTCGCAAAGGACAAGGACAGGATCGCTATCGTCACAGGTTCAGGAGCTTCCCGGCTGACCGGCGACGCCTGCACTCCGAACAGCGTTCACTATGCCTACGATACCTATTCGCTGGCGAAAGGCACCGCGACCGCGATGATGAAGGCCGGCGGCACGAGCTGGTATTTCCTCACCGCCGATTATGCGTTTGGTCATGCGCTCGAAGCCGATACGTCAGCGGTCGTCAAGTCGCTTGGCGGTGAGGTGCTGGGATCGGCGCGTTATCCGGTGGAGACATCGGATCAATCGTCATTCCTGCTGCAGGCGCAGGCGTCGCACGCGAAGGTAGTTGGGCTGGCCGGCTCCGGAACGGTGTTTGTCAATGCCGTCAAGGCGGCGCAGGAGTTCGGTATCCAACGTAGCGGACAGACCCTCGCAGGTCTTCTCGTCTGGATCACCGACATCAAGAGCCTCGGGCTTGAGACGGCGCAGGGCCTGGTCCTGACCAACGCCTTCTACTGGGATCGCGACGATGAAACGCGAGCCTGGTCGAAACGGTTTTACGAGCGAATGAAGCGTATGCCCCATATGGGCGATGCGGGCGACTACTCCTCGACCATGCATTATCTGAAAGCGGTTGAGGCGGCGGGCACCGACGGCGCAAAGGCCGTGATGGCCAAGATGCGTGAGCTGCCGATCAACGACTTCTTTGCGAAGAACGGCCGAATCCGCGAAGACGGTCGCATGGTGCATGACATGTACGTCTATGAAGTGAAAAAGCCGTCGGAATCGAAAGGCGAATGGGATTACTACAAGCTTCGCGCCGTAATCCCCGGCGACGAGGCCTTTCGACCGCTGAAGGAGAGTAACTGTCCGCTGGTCAAGAAGGGTTGATTAAAGAATCTCAAATGCCGCGGCGAAAAGCATTTCGAGGGATCGACTCGGCGTCACTGACCACTGCGGCTTCTCGCCTTTATCTATTGATGCTTCCCCGTGGCAAGGGCAACATCTTTTTCACCGGAGCCACCGCGAGCTTGCGCGGCGGATCGGGTTTTGCGGTGTTTGCCAGCGCCAAGTTCGGATTGCGCGCCGTCGCGCAGTCGATGGCGCGCGAGCTCGGTCCCAAAAACATCCCTGTTGCCCATCTCGTGATCGACGCCAGTGTCGACACCGAATGGGTGCGTCAGCTCATCGCCAACCGGGAGGGTGCCCAGGCGATCGAGAATCTCGACCCCAATCGGCTGATGCGGCCGGCCGCGGTGGCGGAAGCCTATTGGCAGCTCTATCAGCAGCCGCGCGACGCCTGGACCTTCGAGCACGAAATCAGGCCGTTCGGAGAGAAATGGTAAGGGACGCTCTACCGGTGGCCGGAACGGGAGCTGCCGGAGCTCTTGGAAATAACCCACCGATCGCGCATAAAGAGCCATAAATCGACCATGGGATCGAAAACGCCACCGGTTGCCGGGATCAGGATTGGAGTTTCAGATGAAAACAGCCATCACCGAATTGTTCGATATCGAACATCCGATCATACAGGGCGGCATGCACTATGTCGGCTTTGCTGAACTCGCGGCCGCGGTCTCGAATGCGGGAGGCCTCGGCATTATCACCGGCCTGACGCAGCGAACGCCCGAATTGCTGGCCAAGGAAATTGCGCGCTGTCACGATCTGACGGACAAGCCGTTTGGCGTCAATCTGACTTTCCTTCCCGCATTTACCGCACCGCCTTATCCGGAATACATCGCGGCCATCAGGGAGGGCGGGATCAAGATCGTTGAAACGGCCGGGCGCAGTCCTGAACAATATATGCCGGCGCTAAAGGCCGCGGGTATCAAGGTGATTCACAAATGCACCTCGGTTCGGCATTCGCTGAAGGCCCAAAAGATCGGGTGCGACGCTGTCAGCGTCGATGGCTTCGAGTGCGGCGGGCACCCCGGTGAAGACGACGTACCCAACATGATTCTGCTTCCGCGTGCCGCGGAGGAGTTGAAAATTCCATTCGTTGCGTCCGGCGGCATGGCTGATGCGCGCAGCCTGGTCGCCGCCCTTGTGATGGGCGCGGCAGGCATGAACATGGGTACGCGATTTATCGCAACCAAAGAGGCGCCGGTCCACGACAACGTCAAGAATGCACTGGTTGCCGCCTCCGAACTCGACACCAGGCTGGTGATGCGCGCCCTTAGAAATACCGAACGGGTACTCAAGAACGCCGCTGTCGACCGGTTGCTGGAAATCGAGCGCGAGAAAGGCAGCAAGCTGCAAATCGCCGACATCCACGAAGAGGTTGCCGGAGTCTATCCCAAGGTCATGATCGAGGGGAAGATGGATGCGGGAGCCTGGAGCTGCGGCATGGTCGTCGGCCTGATCCACGACATCCCGACGGTCAAGGAGCTGATTGATCGCATTATGGTCGATGCCGAACGCCTCATTCGGGAGCGGCTTATGGGATTTCTTGGCGCCGATGGCAAGGCATCGCTGAAAGTCGCCTGAGCTAATTTCTACGACAAGTCGCGCATGATCGCCTTGATGGCCAAGGCGGTCGGCGGACTTTACTGCCCGATAAAGGCAGGTTTGCGCTTGTCCATGAAGGCGTGCACCGCCTCCGAGCGTCTCGCAGTGGCGTGCGTCGATCCGATCCGACAGGAACATCAACTCGCGCACTGGCGATGTTCCCACCAGACGCGTCAAGCCGAGGCCCTTATCGAGCTTGAGCGTGCGGGCGATCTCTTCGGATGATTTCTGTTCTGCGACGGGACGGATATCCAGCCTTGGCGACCTAGTACTCCCTTTTCTTAAAACATGAGTCGCGATTCAAGACCGGAGGCTTGCCGAAGCGAGAGAAGTCCACCTCTCATTCAAAGGCCGCCGTGTCACTTAGCTCTGATTCCGGGTACTAGTCGGCGCTGTGCAATCGCCGCATGGTGAATTCAATATCGCCATCGGGCAATTCGCGCCAGCTTTCAACTCCGCTCATATAGGCGGCCTTGGGATAGCGGG
>ODAK010008864.1_pt1 | contig 10031 bp, 10 predicted proteins | sample 1539591 | NCBI WGS metagenome assembly ODAK01 (sample SAMEA3539303, study PRJEB22396) | soil metagenome | biome: tundra; feature: field; material: soil | place: USA | collected 2010-05 | depth 0.15 m | reverse complement strand
GCTTTAACAACGCTGGTTTGCTGCGCAAGAGCGCCGGCACCAACACGACCGCCATCACGGTTCAACTGGATAACTCCGGCACCATTCAAGCCCAGACCGGAGTGATTGGCGTCCAAGGTCCTTATACCGAAAGCCCGGCGGCGACTCTGGCAATCTCACTTTCCGCCCTCCCGCCCGGCACCGGATTTGGCAAAATTCAGTTCACCGCCAAGCCCACCTTCGCCGGCAAATTCGCGCTCGGCACGCTGGGCGGCTACCGGCCCAGTGCCGGCAATAGTTTCTTCGTCATCGGTTATCCGTCTGCTGCCGGCGACTTTACAAGCCTCGCTGGGCTTGATCTTGGCAGCGGACTCCGCCTCGCTCCCCGTTTTTCCGCGTCTGGCCTGACCCTCCTGGCCGGCAGTTATACCAACGGCGCGTTGCCCAGATTGACGTTGGATCGTTCCGTCAGTGGTGTATTCGTGGCTTGGCCGACCAATTACACCGGCTGGCAGTTGCAGTCCACGACGAACCTCGCCGCCCCTGCGTGGGCAACGGTGCCGGTGGCGGGCACGAACAACACGGTCGTCGCGACCGGTCGCCAAGGGTATTTCCGGCTGATGCAGTGAGTTTTTCTGAATTTGTAGCAGCCGACGTGAGGAGGCTCCAATCAAGGAAAATAAAGACGAATTAATCAGAGCCTCCTCACGTCGGCTGCTACGAGATCAATCAACGCAAAAACATTTCCGCCGCCGCGTCGGCAAAGCGCAAGCCTTGATGCGTGAGATGAAATTTTTCCGCGTCGCGTGAAGCCCAACCGCGCCCGGCGAGTTGGTCCATTTCCGACGACCATTCCGTTCGCAAATCAAAATCCGTCACGCGCTTGAAATCCTCGAACGGCCAGCCGGCGTTCATGCGCAGGCCGAACGCGGCGATTTCGCCGGCACGGCGCAGCGGCGACAGTTCCTCGCTGGATTCAATCGCGCGTTTGCCTTTTTCCAACTGCTCGCAATAAAGCTGAGTGTTTGCCCAGTTTTTGGTCCGCGCGCCGCGCACATAGCCGGTGGCGCTGGGGCCGAGGCCGTAATATGAGCCGCCGCGCCAGTAGTTCACGTTGTGTTTGCAGGCCAGCGAGGGAATGGATTGTTGGATTACTGGATTGTTGGATTTCGCGTCGCGGGCAAAATTGGCGATTTCGTATTGGTGAAAACCTGCTTTTGTCGCGGTTGAAATCAATTCCTCATACATTTCGCAGGCGAGGTTTTCGTCCACGGAAAATTCGCCGGCCTTGAGCTGTTCAAAGAGCGGCGTGTCGTCCTCGTAAATCACTTCATAACTCGAAAGATGTTCGCTCTGCATCGCCATCGCTTCGTGCAAGGTTGCGCGCCAGATTTCCATCGTTTGACCAGGAATGGCGAACATCAAGTCGAGATTGATGTTTTCAAAACCGGCGCGGCGCAAAATGTCGAACGACTTGAAAGCCATTTCGCGCGAGTGGATACGGCCCAGGCGGTCCAGCAGTTTTTCATCGAGCGATTGCACGCCCATCGAAATGCGGTTGATGCCGAAGTCACCGAACAGTTTCGCCTTGTCCGCCGAGACGGTCGCGGGATTGCATTCCACGGTGAATTCCTCCGCGCCGAGCAGGTTGAATTTTTCCAATGTTCGGAGGATTTGTTCCCACTGGCGCAGATTCAGGATGGAAGGCGTGCCGCCGCCGAAGAAAATGGTTTTGGGCTTGAGGTCGGACGCGACGATTTCCAGTTCACGCACGAGCGCGGCGGTGTAGCGGTTGATGAGTTCGCCGCTGGACGCCTCGGAATAAAAGGCGCAATACTCGCATTTCTGCGCGCAAAACGGGACGTGAATGTAGAGGCTCGTGAGGGGAGCCGATGACGATTCCTGCATGGCTACAGGTTAGCGCAGCGACCGGCGGACGCGACTGAAATTCGCCGTCCGTCAGGCCGGGCTGGCTCGTTGGACGTTTTGTGCCTTCCAGCCCTTGTCACTCTGCACGGCTTCAAAGATGACGAATTCGCCTTCCGTCAAGGTTCTGAAGCCCGGGCCAATAATGGAGGTCTGATGCACAAAGACATCCGGCCCGGAGTCCGGGACGATGAAGCCAAAGCCCTTTTTGTTGTCGAACCATTTTACTTTGCCACTGGCCATAACTGCTCCTGAATTGCGAGGCCGCCAAAAATGAAAACGGACCCGGCTGGTTCAGCCGCGTTCGTAAAACATCATTTTCCCCAAATGTTCATGCCTCGGTGTTATGAGGCGACTATGCGGCAAACTACACCGCAGTCAAGGGGAAATTATTCATTCCACCTGAAGTGCGCGGTCAAGCAACTGCGGCAGATGGGCGGCGAGGGTTGTTTCGCCGACCGTGAAATTGGCCCCGGCCTTTTCGGCGGCGACCAGCAGCTCCGGCCGGTCATCCGGCGCGAAAGCGATGACCGGCAAATGGGCGCAGGCAGGGTCCGTTTTGATTTTTTCGATGGCGGCACAGATGTCAACGCTTGCGTCCAAATCGGCCAGCAGGAGCAGCGGCGTCTCGCGCTTGGCGGTGGCGGCGAGCAGATCGGCGTTGTTGACCGCCAGCACGCGGTAGTTCAAATCCTGCAGCCGGTTCACCAACTGGCTGCCGGGCATGAGCCGTTCGTAAAAAACAATGGCGAGCGGTTGCAACATAACAACTGCCCGCAAGGATGAATCGAATTCCAGCGAAACGCAAAATTCTTTTTGTTCAAATTCTTTTTGTTCAAGCGCCAAAGAAAGGAACGAACCGCCGGGACGAAATGCCATTCCGGCGGTGGCCGTGCGCAAGCGCCCCAGCGAGGAATCGCCGGGCTATCTTGCTACGTCTCGTTGAGACTTGGATTCGACTGTGGCGTGGATGCATTCCAACAATTTGTCTGCTGGCTCGTCGGCGGGATTTTGCGGAACCAACTTTCCGGCGAAGGCGCGGGCGAGGAGGGACGGCGTCAACTGATCCACCTGCCGGCGCGCCTGCGCCAGCCGCTGCTCCAACTGGTCGGCCAGCGCGAACAGGCCCCGCCAACAGCGAGATTGGTATCGTTCGGCCAGCCGTTTCCCAAATGTAGCACAATGTTCCTTGCCGATCATGGATTGACAGTAATGCTGGATGAGGTGCTCGTGATGCTGCCATTGACCGTGTCAGTGGCGCTGATGGTCTGGCTCCCGGCAGTTTTCAAGGTTGCGGAAAAGATTTTCACACCGGCGGTCAGGGTGGCATTCGCAGGCAACACAGCCTGAGCATCCGTGGACGTGAAATGCACCGTCCCGCCGTATCCGGTCGCGGTATTCCCAAAAGCATCCTTGGCCGTCACCGTGAAATTGAAAGCCACGCCCGCCGTTTGTGTGAACGCGGTCGGAACCACGGTGAAAGCAACCGCCGCGCCGGGATTGACTGTAATGCTTGATGAGGTGCCGGTGATGCTGAAACTGACATTGTCCGTGGCGGTGATGGTCTGGCTGCCAGCCGTTTTAAGTCTCGCGGAAAATGTATGCACCCCGGCATCGCCCGCCGTGAAGGTGTAGTTGGCCGGGAGCACGGCGAACCCGTCGGTGCTTGTGAAATGCACGGTTCCTGAATAGCCGATGGCCATATTGTTAAAGGCATCATTGGCCGTCGCCATGAAGTTGAAAGCCACGCCTGCCGTCTGCGAGGCCGCCGCACTTACGCTGAATGAAACCGCCGCGCCGGGATTGATCGTGATGCTGGATGAGGTGCCCGTGATGCTGCCGGTGACCGTGTCCGTGGCGGTGATGGTCCGGCTGCCAGCCGTTTTAAGGGTCGTGGAGAATGTATGCACCCCGGCATCACCCGTCGTGAATGTATAATTGGCCGGGAGCGAAGCCAGCGGATCGGTTGAACTGAAGTGAACCGTTCCAACATATCCGGTTACTATGGCATTGTTCGTGTTGCGCACCGTCACGGTGAAGCTCCCCGAAACACCAGCCGTCTGGGGAGACGGAAAGCCAGTCACGCTCAGTGTGGCGGCAGGCGGCGGCGGGAGGAACTCCAGCACCCGGAAAAACCGCTGCGGACCCGACGTGGCGGAGAGATCTACAAAGACATAGGGACTTTGCACCACCAGAAAGTTGGTCAGAGCAACCCAGTTGGACGAGGCCAGGTTGGTGGAGAATTGAATCTGGTTGGTCACGCCGACGTCGCTCTGGATGGTCAGCATGGGAACCATGAAAATGTTGTTGATCAGTGGTGCTGCCGCCTGAACCAAGGTTGAAGCGGCCAGCCAGAAGCAGGCAGATGCGGCAAATATTTTAGCGGCTAGGATTTTCATAGGTTTCGGATTACCGGTTGGAATTAGATGTAAACGAGGGAGAAGTGTAAAACAGAGCAATTAGAAAAAGGAAGGTCAAAGTCTGCCGACGCTTTTGTTGACTTTGATGCGCTCCAATAATTTCTCTGCCGCTTCATCTTCTGGATTTTGGGGGACGAGTTGGCCGGCGAAGGCGCGGGCGAGGAGCGAGGGCGTCAATTTGTCCACCTGTTTGCGCGCCTGTGCCAGCCGCATCTCTAGCTGGTCGGCTAGCGCGAACAGGGCCGCCACTTGCCGTAACGTGAAGCAACTCGTTCTCATAGTTTCAAGCCCATTTGGCGGCGCAACTCATCTGAAACTTCGATGACAGCTTGCTCCATCGTGCAAGCGTTTGCCTTGGCGTCCTCGGTGGAAAATGTGTGCATCAAGAGTCTTGTTGAGGCACACCAAAGTATCGAGCGCAGCACAAAGTTTTGAAGCCGTTTTGAATATGCATTCGCAGTTCGCGCCATTTCCTTTCGCGATCCAATTAAGTCTGCAATTTCCCCGCCACCTTCTATTAGTTGCTTCACCAACTGCAGTGCTGGGCTAAGAGTGATTAACCCAATAGCGAACACTGCAAACTTTTTCAGAGCTTCTAATTGAAAATCCAATTCCCCTTCATCCAGAACCATTACGCGAAGGTTGTCCTTGGTAACGTTTAGCGCCGTCACCATCATGTTTGCTCGCAAACTGTTCGCACTGTTTTCCACCTCATCCATTTGTCGGAGCGTTTTTTGCGTTGCTCGTGAATGAGCAATTAACATCTCGCGCATTTCCTCGTCTCGGATCTGTTCAAGTGTAGCAGTGAGATCGGCCTGAACTTTTGCCTGAGCGCGTATTGATTCAGAGTCCGGCGGGCATTTGGGAATTTTACCTGTCTCTCGTTCCACCAACGCGACGAGTTCGTCGAGCGTCTTACCACACACCTCCAATGCACAAACACACGCAATGAGCCGGCGCTCAAGAGAGGTGTCAGCACCCTCCTTTCGCAATGCATTTAACTGGGACTCAAATTCACGGCGCTTGCGTTCGCGTTTCTCGATGATGCGCGCAGATTCTTCAACGTCGGGCTTTAACCAATCATTCGGCATTTGAATTCCCCTTTCTATTTATTCGGGCGAGCAAGGCTGCCGCTGGTTCATCGGCGGGGTCTTGGGGGACGAGTTGGCCGGCGAAGGCGCGGGCGAGGAGGGACGGCGTCAATTTGTCCACCTGTTTGCGCGCCTGCGCCAGGCGCTGCTCCAACTGGTCGGCCAGCGCGAACAGGCCCGCTACTCGCCGCACGATTTCCTGTTGCTCGGCCAGCGATGGCAACTCGATTGGCGCTTCACGAATTCCACCAGCTCCAACATTGCCTTGGTTGACGTTACCTGTTTCGCCAGCGAAGAAGAACTTGCGGAACAAATCAGTCTGAACCCAGTAGAGCAAAAACGTCGGCATCACCTTTTCTTTGCAACGTAACCGCGCTACTCGCTGGTTTAGGAACAGACTTCCGTCTGATTCGCGAACGATAGACGCAAAGCCGTAGTCCTGTTTGTATTTTGTGCCTGTCATCGAAATAACAATATCGCCAGGCAAAACTTTGAACCGTTCTGTTTGTTGTGCGATTTCGTCGGGAATAAAAACTGGCGATGCGTCCAGTTTCAATGAGAGTGGCCGGACATTGCCGATGCGAATGACCTGGTGTTTTCCTGCTTCGAGAAATGTCGGGCTTTTATAGGCATAGCCACCGACATAGTCGGCAATTGTTTCGACAGTCGTTTGTTCAAACGCTTCAGTGACTTTATTTTGTTCGCGCCAATCGGCGGTGAGGCGGCCAGAGCAGGCGGCGGCGAGGCTAGATTGGCGAAAACGTTTGAGCAACATCGCCACTTTCGCCAGACGCGGCTGACAGCCGTCCACTTTGCCCAAGAGCGCTTCCAACTTCGCCACGATCCGCTGCTGCTCGTCAACTGGTGCGAGAGGAATCTCGAAATCATCAACGAGGCGCTTGTTGATATGCGGCTGGGCTGAACCGATAGCTAATTCCAAAACTTGTGGACGAGCGAACCTCAAAAAGTTGAACACATAGGAAGGGATAAAAACTTCGGACGGGAATATACCCGTCACCGATTGATTGGCTGAACAAGCGAAGTCGAGCATTCCAACTCGGCCCGTAGTCGCGCCGGTAAGCGCAATCACAACCGTGTGTTTTGGAAAGAGCTTTGCCGCGCTGTTTTGAGAGCCAAGCTTCGTGATGTAAGTTGATGGCTGGCTGATGACGCAATCTTTCAAAGCGCCGGAGTTTATCCAAGGGACATCGCCATTATCCCAATACTCACGTTTTGCAGTTGAGGGCGTCCCACCAGAATGGGTTTCGGCAATTTCCGAAATCCGTGCTGTGACCCAACCTTTCGGCAACTCGTCGCTCATTTTTCCACGCCTTCTTCCTTTTCCAGCAACGTGATGATTTCGCGCAAATCGTCCACGACGGATTCCAGTTCCGTGATGGCTTCGCTGGCGAGGTCCTGCGGTTCGGGCAGTTCGTCACTGTCTTCCAGCGAGTCGTCCTTGAGCCACGTCACATCCAGCTTGTAGCCGCGTTCCTTGATGTCGGAAATGTGGAATTTTCTAAATCTACCGGTCTCGCCGCCATCGGTGCGCTTACTCAAGCCGTTCGGGTCTTTGCCGTAGGCTTTTTCAAATTCTTCAAAGTGCACCGCCGTCAGCGGGCGATCTTTTTTGGTGATGCCCGGCACGTTGGAGCGCGCGTCAAAAATCCAGACGTTTTCCGTCGGTTTGCCTTTCTGGAGGAAGATGACATTGGCTTTTACGCCCTGGCTGTAAGGCGTGAACGTGCCGCGCGGCAGGCGCAGGACGGTGTGCAGGTTGCAGTCCTGCATGAGAATCTCGAACACCTCGCCGGCCTTGCCCTCGAACAGGCAGTTGTCCGGCAGCACCAGCGCGGCGCGTCCGCCCGGCTTGAGAATGGTGAGGACGTGCTGGACGAAGTTGAGCTGCTTGTTGCTGGTCTCGATGGTGAAGTCGTCGCGGTCGGGCGCCTGGTTCGCGCCTTTCGTGCCGAAGGGCGGATTGGTGAGGACGCAATCGAAACGGTCGCCGCGATCCGGTTCGTAAATGGTGTCGCCGAGCGCGATGTGCGGTTCGACGCCGTGCAGAAACAGGTTCATCAGCGCGAGCCGGCGCGGACGCGGCACGAGGTCCTGGCCGTGATAAACTTTTTTGCGGATGAAATAATCGGCGCGGTCGAACACGCCGCCGGAGACGGGCTTGGAGATGAGCCATTCCCACGCGCAGACGAGAAAGCCGCCCGTGCCGCAGGCGGGATCGCACAGGCGGAAGTCGGGATTGCCGCGCGGGTCGGGCTTCATGACTTTGCAGATGGTCTGGATGAGCGGGCGGGGCGTGAAGTATTGGCCCGCGCCTTTCTTGCCTTCGCTGGCGGCCTTTTCGAGCAGGCCCTCGAACGCCGCGCCTTTCACGTCCACATCCATCGCGGACCAGTCTTCCTCGTCAATCATGGCGATGACGCGCTTGAGGTTGACGGGATTGTTGAAGCGCGGCGTGGCCTGCGCAAAGATGTCGCCGAGGAGGCCAGCGGCCTCACGCAATTTTCTAAGAATATCGGCGTAATGATCGGTCAGGGCGGTGCCGGACGTTTCTTTCAGGCTGGCCCAGGAACAATCCGAGGTTTCCTTTTGACCTTTGGCGTTCGTGGATTGAATCTTGGAGAGGTCAACGCCGCGTTCCTCGGCCATTTTCAGGAACAGCAGATAGGTGAGCTGCTCGATGTAATCGCCATAATCCACGCCGTCATGGCGCAGCGTGTGGCAAAAGCCCCAGAGTTTTTGGACGATGTCGGACATATGAGGGGCTACGACTTTAGTGCTTTTTCCGCTGCAAGCAGGAACGCAACTTCGCAAGAACGCATCGCTTCCTTTCGCTCGTGTGCCGAATCGATCGAAGCAGACGCCACCGAAGCCGCTATGGAAAGCGGGCCGGACACTTCGATCGGTGCACCAGCTGCGAGCGAAATCGCGAGAGTTGCTCCAGTTGTAATATAGCTCTTGGAGTCCGCCAATAGTCGTTTCAGAATGTCAGCGCCTGGCCTGTCCAGTTTTCTTTTAAGCTCCTCTATTTTTGGCTCAACCGAGCTCGCGATTTCGTTGACTACCTCTCGCTCAAACTCAGCTTCCCACGGGGTGGATTTGATTTTCGTTGCGAGCGCTCGCATCGAGATCCTGAAAGGATCAAGGTAGTCACCAAGTTTTTCTCTCAACCACAGAATGTCTTCATAACTCTTTGTCAGCAAAACCGGGAGATGGCCGACAAGCAGTCGGTGCAGAATCTCATTAGCCTTCGCATTTAGTTCTTGATCGGCTCTTGTAGCCTCGTCGGTGTTCTTGTCATCGCCTCCTACTTTAACTTTCAGATCTAAAATCGCTTCGGCGTGCTCGCGAGCATCGGTCAGGAGACACCACCCATTCTGGATTGCGAAAGCAGCCTTAAAACCCAACTCCATCGCATAAAACTGAGCGAACATTTTCTTGTAAAGAATACCCATTCCAGAGCCTCGATCTTTCGCATAGCTTTCCCAAGGGCGTCCGAGCAATTCCTGCGAACGGATGAGTTTGGCCTCGCTTTCCGATATTTTCATTGGGCAAGCGTTGAGCACTTCATCTATGGTTCTAGTCGGATCTGGCGGCACTATTTTCATGTGCTCTTCCAATAGTGAAATCCCAATCGCGCCGACGAGCTTTTCGTCCGGTTTCATCGTAAAGGAGAAACGTTCGAGCACTTTTTGGTCGCCCAAAGCTTTGATTTGTGTCTCGAAGAACTCCGCTTCTGGTGTTCCGGGAGAAATACCCGGCGGCGGAGCTTGCGGGCCAGCGAGCTTTATTTTGTCGAAGAATATCAATGCCGTTCTGCTCCTTTCTGGCGAGGAGAAGAAGGAGTGACCTTGAAACCAGTAACCAGTTAGAGTTTTCATAAGAAATAGGATGGTGTTTGCGCGTAAGGCCTAAGTGTTGAATCGGCATTCATGCTGCCACCGCCTCGTTGAGTCGGGCGACGAGTAAATTCAATTCACCAAAAACCTGCCGCGCACGCGCCACACCGCCGCGACCTTGCAGCAGCGGCGTGTTGTCAAAATCATCCTCGTCAATCGTAAGATTCTTGATGAGTTGCTCGCGGACGAGCGAGAGCCATTGCAGTTGCTCGGTGGTGAATTTGTGTTTCGCCGCCAGCGCGTCCATCGCACGGTTCACTCGTTCCTCGGCGGTCAGCACCGGAGCCTGCGCGGTGGCGGCGTGTTTGACGATGGAGATCACATCGGCCAGCGCCTTGTGGCTGGCAACCCGGTGAGCTTCCTGGAGTTTGCGCTCATCAAACTGGTTTTGCACCAGCGTGCGGCGGAGTTCTTCCAACGCCTTGGGCCGCCAGTCGCGCGGATGTTTCAGCAGTATGCTTAAAGCATCCACCTTGTCGGCATTTTCCTTCACGAACCGCGAGAAGGCGTCGAGGTAGCCCTCGGCGGTTTCATATTTGCCGAAGCGGTCCAGTTTCTTGGAGGACACGCTGTCCTGCACTTCGTAGCCGACGAGAAACGGAACATAGGCGCGTTTGTATTCGAGCAGCAGCTTTTGAAATTGCTCGTTGCGCAGCAGCTTCATGGTGCCGGTGAAATCTGATTTGATTTTCTGCGGC
>ODAK010008863.1_pt1 | contig 10031 bp, 11 predicted proteins | sample 1539591 | NCBI WGS metagenome assembly ODAK01 (sample SAMEA3539303, study PRJEB22396) | soil metagenome | biome: tundra; feature: field; material: soil | place: USA | collected 2010-05 | depth 0.15 m | reverse complement strand
TTTCCACAGCAAGCCGATGAAAATCACCGCGCCGAGAGGTACGCCCAGATACGCCGAGAGCATCTGCAGATAATGCCAGATGGTGACCGAGAGTCCAACTAAAGGAGCCGCCAGTACGCCGAGCGCGGCCATCAGAACAGTGACTCTGCGCCCGATGGCAACCTGCTCGCGATCCGAAAGCCCCGGCTTCCAGCGCATGAAAAAGTCGCGGACAACAAGCGTGGCGCTGGCGTTGTAGCAGGCGCTCATCGATGACATCAGGATGGCGATGAGTCCGGCCAGCACCAGCCCACGAAGCCCGACGGGAAGCAGATCACTGACCAGACGCGGATAGGCCATGTCGGCCTTTGGAAGGTGGGGATAGAGGGCTCGGGCGATGACACCAGGCAGCACCAGGACGAAGGGGATGAGCAGCTTGAGGAAGCCGGCGAAGATGGCGCCCTTCTGGCCCTGATCCACGGAGCGCGCGCCTAGGACACGCTGCACGTTGGTCTGGTCCATGCACCAATAGAACATTCCGCCAAACAGATTCCCGATCAGGAAGCCGGTGATGGGAAGTTCGGAATCGAGCGGCTTCACCATATGAAGGAGCCCGGGATCGACACGCGCGGTCAGGCCATGCCACCCGCCAACGGCGACAAAAGCGACGATGGTGAGGACAATGCTGCTGACGATGAGCCACGTGCCCTGCACCATGTCCGCGTAGACCACGGCGCGCAGGCCGCCCTTCATCGTGTAGAGGGCGGTGAAAATGGAGAGGCCGATCATAACTGCCAGTTGGTTCCAACCGAATAGCAGGACTAAGAGCAGCGAGCCCGCCCAAAGATCGATGGCGTTCTTGGTCAGCACGTTCATCACCAGCAGATTGCCGGAGAGAAAGGCACGCAGTCCCCATCCGAAGCGACGCTCAAGGAACTCGGGGATGGTGTAAATCCTGCTGCGCAGATAGAGCGGCACAAACATAGAGGCGAGAATAATGAGGCACCAGGCGGCCATCCATTCAAACCCGCCGGTGACCATGCCAACCCGGTATCCGTCGCCCGCTAGGCCGACCACATGCTCGGCTGAGATATTGGAGGCCAGCAGCGACATGCCGATGAATGGCCACCGCAGGTCGCGCCCGGCCAGGAAGTATTCGGCGTCCGTTTGCTTCTTGCCCGCCGCACGCAGTACCGCGCCCACCACGAGCGCCAGACTGATGACGATAATGGCCGAATCGAAGATGCCTAACACGCGAAGAACGCTCCTTCCGGGCAATTCCGTTCGTAGTTCTCCAATTCTATCCGCTCAACCAGGCTGTCGCTTTTGGAGATCCCCAGCGGACTCAGATAATGGAATGAGCCGGGGTAAGGCTGCTTAAGGTTTGACGGCTCCCACACCAGTAAAGGAGGGTTGCAATATCAAACATCAAGCACGATCCACGCGGGAGCATGGTCACTCGCATTTTCTTCGCCCCGCACACGTCGGTCTACACCGCCGTCAACCAGCCGCTCCGCCACCACCGGCGAGAGAAGGAAATGATCGAGCCGCATGCCCTTGTCGGCTGGCCATCGCTCGCGCTTATAGTCCCAGAATGTCCAGAGCGGCCCATTCGGGTACAATCGCCGCAGCGCGTCGGTCCAGCCTTGAGCCAGCATTCGGGCAAAAGCCTCACGGCTTTCCGGTTGGATCAGCGCGTTGTCATCTAAGGAGCGAGTTGGATAGATGTCCTGCGGCGCCGGCACCACATTGTAATCGCCCGCCAATACGACCGGCACGCCGGCCGCAATGAGTCCGGCGGCGTGGGCGATGAGGCGTTCAAACCACGCAAGCTTGTATCGGAACTTCGGCCCAGGGTGGGGATTTCCATTCGGCAGATAGATGGAAGCGATCAAGACTCCGTTCACCGCCGCCTCGATGTACCGCGCCTGGGAGTCCTGCGGGTTACCGGGCAGGCTGGAGCGGACCAGCACTGGAGCATGATCTCGCGCCAAGATGGCCACGCCATTCCAGGAACGCTCGCCCCGCCACACGGCCTCGTAGCCGAGGGCGCGAAGGGAATCCACGGGAAATGTCTCCTGCGCAGCCTTCAGTTCCTGGAGGCAAACGACATCCGGCGCAACTTGGTCTAGCCAGGCCAACAGATTCTCCAGACGCTTGTTGATGTTGTTGATATTGAAGGTCGCAATCTTCACTGTTCGGGCCTTGCAGCGCATCCTTGCACTGAGCGCTTGTGTGACGGCTGAGACAACCCTGACTCCAATCGTGATTGACCGGCAGGCGCCTGTCCCACGGAAAAACATTCTAAAACATCGAATGAGGCCAGCTTAACGCCGAGCCACCGAATCGCTCAAGAACCCGCATAGCCTGGACATGGATGACGCCAGAACATGCGAGGCTCAACCCAGGGTATCCCGGACTTCAGCCGTGATCGCATAGGACCGCAACCGCGCCGAGTGGCTGAATATATGAGAGGTGATCATCAGCTCATCCGCTCCCGCGCGAGCGATAAAAGCCTCCAGCCCCTCGCGAACAGCCCGAGGAGAACCAATCGCCGCGCAAGTGAGCACTTGCTCGATAATCGCGCTCTCATGTGGCATAAGCCCCTGCTCGTAGTCCCGTATCGGCGGCTGAAGACGCGATGGCCGACCGCTGCGCGAGTTCACGAACGCCCGCTGCACGGACGAAGCGAGGAAGCGCGCTTCTTCGTCGGTGTCAGCGGCGATAACGTTGAACCCCAACATGACGTAAGGGCGGGCCAACTGCGCGGATGGCTGAAAATGCTCCCGATAGATCGCGAGCGCCGCCGTCATCTGTGCCGGAGCGAAATGAGAAGCGAACGCGAAAGGCAAACCTAATTCCGCGGCGAGCGTGGCCCCAAAGAGGCTGGACCCCAGAATCCAGAGAGGCACGTTCAAGCCCTCTCCTGGCACCGCATGAACTATCTGCCCTGTTTTCGCCGGTTGCAAGTAGTGCATCAATTCAACGACATCCTGGGGGAATTGATCGACATCGGATGATAGGTTTCGCCTGAGCGCTCGGGTGGTCGCCCGATCGGTGCCAGGTGCGCGTCCTAAACCCAAATCGATCCGGCCAGGGAATAGCGACTCCAGCGTGCCAAACTGTTCCGCGATCACTAGCGGGGCATGATTCGGCAGCATGATGCCGCCAGCGCCGACGCGGATAGTAGACGTGGCGGCCGCGACGCGCGCGATCAAAACAGCGGTGGCGGCGCTGGCGATACCGGGCATGTTGTGGTGCTCGGCCAGCCAGTAACGGCGGTAGCGCAGTCTCTCGGCATGCTGCGCGAGTTCAACTGTGTTGCGAAAGGACTGCGCGGCGTCGCTGCCTTCCAAAATGGGCGAAAGATCCAGGACGGAAAAAGGGGTCATGATTTGAATCTTTCCAATGAACCATGATAGCTGTCTCGGACTGCTTCACCTCCCGCAACCCCTCCACGGTTGCGCCTGTATCGAAATCCAATCTGCTGGATACGCTGGACACGTCGCCGGCGTCGGGACCGGAAATGACTTGCAGCACCAACAGGGCGTCTTCGACGCTGCGCGTCATGGGGCCGAGCTTGTCGAGCGACCAGCAGAGCGTCATCGCGCCGGTGCGCGGCACACGGCCGTAGGTGGGCCGCAGCCCGGTAATTCCGCAGCGCATGGACGGGCCGATGATGCTTCCACCCGTCTCGCTCCCGATGGCGAAACCCACCAATCCCGCCGCCGTAGCTGCGCCGGGGCCTGCACTCGACCCGGACGATCCCTCCTCCAGCAGCCACGGGTTCATCGTCTGGCCGCCGAACCAAATGTCGTTCAGCGCGAGCGCCCCCATGCTCAGCTTGGCGACCAGCACTGCGCCTGCGTCGTGCAGACGCTTCACCACCGCAGCGTCCTGGGTGGGCACGCGGTCCCTGAATGGCTCAGCGCCGTACGTGGTTGGGATGCCCGCGGTATCCACGAGGTCCTTGGCGCCCCAAGGGATGCCATGCAGTGGCCCACGGTACTTGCCAGACCTGATTTCCTTGTCAGCCTGCCTGGCTTGCGTGAGCGCGAACTCGCGCGTGAGCGTGATTACGCAACGCAGTTTCGGATCGAAGCGCGCAAGCCGCTCCAGGTAGAGATTCGTAAGCCTCTCCGACGTCAGTTTTCGCTGCTCGATCCAGCGCGAGAGTTTGCGCGATCGGCGCGAAGGCAATGTCTGCGTCGGTTGCAGGAAGTTGTCCGGGATCATTCTTGGTCCGGATAAATCGGTCGCGCGCCGGCCCTCGGCTTTGGCCGGGCAAAACGGGGTCCCACTGCGAATAAGGAGCGAGGGACGGTTCCAACCCCACCTTGCGCGGCCCGGTGCGTCGCTCGTATAGCGGTGCCATGGTGGTGCGCCAACTGCCGGCTGCAACGGCGCGCTCGGTGCCGGTCAGTTCCACCTGCATGAGCTTCTCCGCTTCGGCGAAGGTGGAAGGCGAAACCTCGGGTCCGACCGCTGGAGCAGCGCCAAAAGCGGGCGGCGCGCCAGGCGGAAGTTCGGCGGGCTTCTGCGCTTTGCCAGGGCCAGCAGCAGCCGCGCCGAGCAAGCCAAGAGATGTGCGGGCCAGGAATTGTCTCCGCGATTTCGACATGTGTCCTCCCGAACCGCATTGTAACCGGGCACAAGTCAGAGCCACGGTAGTTGAGACCATCAGCCAGACTTCGGGAGGTGGGCGGATTGACGTAGCATAACGCGCGTTTATGCTAGATCCTCCCGCAAGCGATTGCAACTCAATGGCTCGCAGGGGCGGTTTTGAAGGAGCCTCACACCACTGCCCACTGGCGAATCGGCGCGCAACACCCATTTTGCTATTGCGACTACGGCCCCGTATTCACGGTCGTCCATTCGGAGCAGAGTGTTTGACCCAGGCCGTTAGATAAAACTGACGTAACGGTCACGTTGCCCTTGTTCGGGAACGCCCCAAAGCTCACGGAGAACTGACGCGGCGGGGCAACGGGCGGAATCTCCTTTCTGAGGAGAACGGTAGCTCCGGCGTGGATGCTCCAAATCGCGGACTGGGCGACCCCCAGGTCGAAATTGGTTGTTAAAGTACTGCCGGCGAAACTGGCGGTCAAGCCGAGGGCGCACACGGGAGCGCGGGCGATGGCGTTGCTGGCGTAGGCCGTGAACCACAAAGCGTGGTCCGGCCCAGGGGTGATCACCAACGGTTCGGTTCCTGCCCCAGGGAACTCGGTAATAATGCCACTGGTCGTGATGCGCCCGACCTTGTTACCGAACTGTTCGACGAACCATAGGGCACCGTCCGGTCCCGTGACGATGCCATCCGGAGCGGCGCCGGCTGTGGGCACCGGATACTCGGTCACAGCACCGCCGATGGTGATTCGTCCGATTTTGTTGCCGCCAAATTCGGTGAACTACAGGGCGCCGTCAGGACCGGTCGTTATCGAACTGTTAGGCGCGGCCACGGGATACTCGGTGACCGAGCCCGAGGTGGTGATCCGTCCAATATTACTGGCCGCATTTTCGGTGAACCACAACGCGCCGTCCGGCCCGACCGTGATCCAAAAGGGACTGGTGTTGGGAGGCCCCTGATATTCGGTAATCACTCCGCTGGTGGTGATCCGGCCGATTTTGCTTACAGTGTTCTGTTGTTCGACGAACCACAAGGCGCCGTCCGGTCCGGTTGTAATCCCATTTGGCCTGCAGTTGGGGGTCGGGATCAGAAATTCGGTGATGGCCCCCGCTATCGTGATGCGCCCGATCTTGTTGCCAAACCATTCCGTGAACCACAAGTCATCGTTCGGCCCGCGCGTTATTGTAGCGGGGTCGCTGCCGGGTGTCGGCACGGCATACTCGGTGATCGGCCCGCTCTTGCTGAGCCGGCCGATCTTATTGCCGACCGTTTCCGTAAACCACAGGGCGCCGTCCGGCCCCAGCGTGATCCCACCGGGGGCACTGTTGGGTGTCGGCACGCCATACATGATGATGTTGCTATAGGTACCGACTGCGCCGCGCGGCGGTGGCGCTCAGGCACAGCAGCAACGCCACGACCCAAACGGTGCCACGTACCGAATTCTCAATTGTTTTCTGATCCAGCAGGCACATCAGGCTACCTCCTTAAGGTACATTGGTGCGCTGGGCAAGATTGTACGCCCATGGACGTTCGGAGCGCAATGCCAGTACGAGCAATGCTTCAATCTTTATTACGAACCGCGCTCGCCTCAAATCGAGATCCGCTCGACGATGTTGCGGGTGATCTTTTGTCGCGGCGGACATAATGGCGGGTGGTGAGCGGGTCCGCGTGGCCAGGCGCTGCACGTCCGAGCGGCACCCCTGTTCGAGCAAATCGATGATCGTGGTGACCGGAATGAATGCGCCGGCGGTGCATCCTTATGCACCCTTCCATGTTTTCATCACGAACACTGCCCGCCGGACCCGCAGTTGATGTCGTCGAGCGGGTTCCCATCCACTGCCACCATATCCGCCTCCTTCCCCTCCGCCAGCGAACCGATCCGGTCCGCCATCCCCAGCGATTCCGCGGCCACCGACGTTCCGCTCAGCAACGCATCCATGGGACTGTCGCCCCCGTCCCGCACCCGATAGATGAACTCTTCGGCGTTGCGGCCATGCGCGCCGGCCACCGCGTCGGTGCCCAGCACCACCTTCACACGTGCCTTCCGCGCGCGGCACGGGACGTGCGCGATGAAAATGATAACTAGCGCGCCTGGACGCCGCCAGCTATGCTGGCATTCACTTCGAGCCGGACACGCCACGACGGAGGTCATCGGGGTCGGTCGGGGAGCGGTCGATCACGAATCCGACGGGGCATCGGTCCACATGGTTGGCGGTGAATCCGGAATGGGAGTTTTGGTTCGAGAGGATAGCGGCGCAAAGCTGAGGTTGTAGACATCGCCCTCTCGGGAACAGCACGTTCACCTCGGGTTGTTGCGGGCTTCCCGAATGACGACGTCGATTTCAGTATCAGAGTACCCCCATGCCCGTCTGATTTCAGCCCGTAATTCACTTTCAGTTCCCTTAAAGGTCGCTTCCTGAACACCCACCCCGAGGTCGCGCGCAATCCGTCATTCTACGTTGGCGAGGGTGCCCTCCCCCGCGCTCATCAGGACTCCGCCTCAGAGATCTTGGATATGTGGCGAGACGTGCTGAATGGCTTGGGCATTTTCGCCGGCTTCGGCCTGGCGGTCGGCCTGCTCGTCTGGCTCATCCGCACGCTGGTTGACTACAGAAGGTGGAGCCGGCTGGCCAAAGTCCAGACCGACGCCCACACCAAACTCCTCGATCGCTTTACCGCCAATGAGGATCTGCTCGCCTACATCCAGTCGCCCGCCGGAGCCAAGTTCCTGGAATCTTCGCCCATCTCCCTGGACGCTACTCCCCGCAGTGTAGGCGCGCCGCTCGGCCGCATTCTCTGGTCCGTGCAGGGCGGCGTGGTGCTGATCGCCGGCGGTATCGGCCTGCACATCGTCGGCGGACGAGTCACCGATGCCGCCTCCCAGGCCGCCTCCCAGTCGCTCCATGCTCTGGGCGTTATCGGCATCGCGCTCGGCGTCGGCTTTGTGATCTCGGCGATAATCTCATTTGTGATCTCCCAGCGGCTCGGGTTGATCGAACCGGCATCTCCAGCGCCTCGCGTCGCGATGCCAGGCACCCGGTAGTCCAGTATTCCGGGCAAAATCGCGCTCTTCTCCTATGTTTCGTGAGACGGCCTTTACCGATATCCAGCGCGACAGCGCCCTCGATGACGCCTCTGCGGGCTTCATGATGGACGAGGACACATTCCGCGCGTTCTACGAGCGGACCGCGCGCGGATTGTGGGCGTACCTCGCCCGCCTTACCGGAGACCGTCAACTCGCCGAAGACCTGCTTCAGGAAACGTTCTACAGATTCCTGCGCGCCGCCGCCACCTACGACAACGAGACCCACCGCCGCAATTCTCTGTATCGCATCGCCACGAACCTGGCGCGGGATGTCCGCCGCCGCAGTTTGGCTCGCGCGGCCTCCGTCCCGGCGGGCGACGACATCGAGCGCGTTAGCTCCGGCCAGGACGCAGGCGCTACCGACCGCATGACCGATTTCAACCGCGCCATATCGCGCCTCAAGCCGCGCGAACGGGCCATGTTATGGCTGGCGTATGCCGAGGGCGCTTCGCACCGCGAGATCGCGGATGTCCTCGGCCTGCGTCCGACCAGCTTGAAGCCCATGTTGTTTCGCGCGCGGCGAAAGCTGGCCGAATTGTTGGGCCGCGCGCCCAGCGGAGGCAAACCATGAAACCCATCGATTGCGAATTGGAATCCGACGTCCTGGCCGCCGTTCTTCAGAACCGCTGGCCTGCGCAGGTAGATGCCAGCCTGCGCGAGCATGTCGCGGCCTGCACCATCTGCGCCGATGTGGTGGCTATTGCCGGCGCCATTGACGACGACCGTGAACAATTGCGCGCGCGCGCCGTGGTTCCCGATTCCGGCCGCGTGTGGTGGCTCGCCCAGATGCGCGGCCGGCGCGAAGCCACTCAAGCCGCCGGCCGTCCAATCACGGCAGCCCAAGTGATCGCGTTCGCTTGCGCTATGGGCTTGCTCGGCGCCTGCTTCGGAGCCACCTCGGCCTGGTTTCAGTCCGCCCTGCACCGGGCCGGGTCGAGTTTGGCCGCCTTCAAGTTTCAGGCGCTGCTCCCATTCGCCGTCGCTTTTGTCGCCGAACACGGCACCCTGCTCCTAGGGATGGCGGCCATCCTTCTGGTAGTTCCCGCCGCCGTATACCTCACGATGTTAAGAGAGTAATGGCTGCCTCAGGGCAAAATCGCCCCGCGTCGCCGGCAGCAGGAGTACACACACGCTGGCTGAACTCCAGGTCACCCGCCGCGGAAGATGAGGTCAATCGTCACTAGGCGGACGTGAATCGCGCGTAGGCCGAAGTCAACCGGCAACAAAGTCTGGTGAACCAGGGAACTGGGGTCGCCGATCAATTCGGTCTCGCCGTCGTACCAGCAATTCGTGGCGCATGACTGGGCTCACGGAATGACTAGCGACGAAGACCCTTGCGCAAGCCGCCCCGCCATTGGACGATATGCCAAAAGCCAAAAGCCGCCCTGTCAAGTCATTTAACAACATGACCGAAATGGTTTCGGTTGGGCCATTTAAGAATGCTTCCTCAGCAGAATCTGTGGGGTGATTCTGGTTCCGGGAGTCGTCCCAAGTTGTGATAGAGGGCAATTTCCATAGCCTCGAAGGTACGAAAGCCGTAGGATCGTCTGGTAACTACTCGGATTTTGTTGTTGAGGCCCTCAACGGCGCCATTGGAGATTTCTCCTTTGGCCCGAAACCAATTCAGTATCAGCGGCTCATGGGCGCGCAGCATCCGGGCCACCTTTTTCATCGGCTCCAGGCGGCTCCGCATGGCCCGGAAGCACCAATAGTCGAGAAAGCCGCCGGCCCAGGTCACGGATTTGTACTTCCAGAAATGGGAGAAGGTCTCCTTCAAGTCCCAGGCCCGTGCGGTGGCCAGTTTGCTGGCGAGCAGGGCATTCAGCTTTTGCCGGGCTCGCCCGCGCACCCGGCTGCCGCGGCGTAGTAGGGGCCAGCGCATGTGCTTGAGCCGCTGCGCTGCTTTCTTGCTTTTGGCCCCCAGGCGTGTGCTCTCGGCGCGGCGCACCTGATCCACCGCCTGATTCAAATGGCTCGTGATATGGAATCGGTCCAGCACGTGCAAAGCCTGACCGGCCTGGGCCGCGATGACTTTCAAGTAGGGCTTCCACATGTCACTGCACACAAAACGCAGCCCTTTGACGACCTCCGGCCCCAGTGCCTTCAGGCCTCGCCGCAGCGTGGCCTGCGAACGCCGGCGTCCCACCCACAGCAAACGCCGGCATCCGGCGTCGATTTGGTAGATCACAGTCAAGAAGTTGTCTGCCTTCAAGCCGCGTCCCCAATGAATTTCGTCCACGCCGATGGATTCGACACCGCGCAGTTGGCGGTGCGCCAAGCCCCACTCGACAAACCATTCCACCGACCGATACACCGCTTCCCAACTGGTCTGGAACGCTCGCG
>ODAK010008861.1_pt1 | contig 10032 bp, 5 predicted proteins | sample 1539591 | NCBI WGS metagenome assembly ODAK01 (sample SAMEA3539303, study PRJEB22396) | soil metagenome | biome: tundra; feature: field; material: soil | place: USA | collected 2010-05 | depth 0.15 m | reverse complement strand
ACGACACCCTGTCCGGGAAACGCCGCGTCGCCGTGAATCGTGAGCGGTAGCGCGGCGTTGGGATCGAGCTTGGCCGTGCGATCGTGACGGTCGGTTTGTTCGGCGCGCGCCCGGCCGGTCACGACCGGATCGACAAATTCAAGGTGGCTTGGATTCGGCAGCAGGGTCACGGTGACGGCGCGGCCGCTGCGGGTGAGGAACGCGCCCTCGGCGCCATGATGGTACTTGACGTCGCCGGTGCCACCGTCCGGCGTGGCATCGCCCTTGTTGCCCTCGAACTCCGCGAGAATCACGTCGTACGGCCGCCCGACGATATGCGCCAACACATTCAGCCGGCCACGATGTGCCATGCCGAGCACCAGGTCACGAACGCCGGCGTCGCCTGCGGCTTCGATCACGAGGTCGAGCATCGGGACCATGATGTCGACGCCTTCGATTGAAAATCGCTTGGCGCCGAGATAGGCCTTGTCGAGGAACCGTTCCATTCCCTCGACCGCGGTCAATCGCTCCAGCACGCGCTTCGCCTCGTCGGGCGCGAGCGGAGCGCGGTACACCCCGGATTCGATCTGCTCGCGCAGCCACCGGCGCCGCTCGTGGGATGCAAGATGCTCCACTTCATAGGCGATCGAGCCACAATACGTCTGCTGCAGGTTCGGCAGCGCCTCGGCGAGTGTCGCGCCCGGAACGCCGATGCGCAGTATGTCGGCCGGGATCGCCGCCATGATCTCCGGCGTCAGGCCCAGCGTGGCGGGGTCGAGCGAAGGATCGCCGGGCGGCAGGGCGCCCAGCGGATCGAGATGCGCGGCGAGGTGCCCATGAGTGCGAATCGCCTTGACCAGTCCCATGCCCGCGGCGATATCGGCAGCGCGCACTGGCGCGCCGCCGGCGTCTGCACCGACTGCCGCGTGGCCTGACACCGGCGCTGCCATGGTACGGCTCGTGGGCGGTATTCCGCCCATGCCGGCACCTGCGCGCACGGAGAGTCCGAGCGCTCCGTACACCCCGTCGTAAAATCCGTTCTCACCCTGCAGCAGCTGGTCCACCAAGCGCAGGAAACTTCCCGACTCGGCCCCTTGAATCACGCGATGGTCATACGTGCTGGTCATCGTCATGATCTTGGCGAGTCCGAGCCGCGCGATCGCATCGGGATCCATCGCCGAGAACTCCGGCGGATACGCAATTGCGCCGGTCGCGATGATGCTGCCCTGGCCCGGCATCAGGCGCGGCACGGACGCGACGGTGCCGAGCCCGCCCGGATTGGTCAGCGTCATGGTGGCACCGGCAAAGTCGTCCGGCATCAGTTTGTGATGGCGCGCCTTGTCCACCAGGGCTTCGTAGTTCCCAAGGAACTCGGCGAAGCTCAGCGTGTCTGCGCGCTTGAGCACCGGAACCATGAGGCCGCGCGACCCATCCTTGCGCTCGACGTCGACGGCGAGGCCAAAATTGACGTGCTCGGGCACGAGCTTGAACGTGTCTGCCCCGCTCTTGAGCACGCTGGTTCCCATCATCGGAAACTGCTTGGCGCCCTGAACCAGCGCCCACGCGATCAGATGCGTGAACGACAGCTTTTCACTGCGGCCGACACTCTTGAGTTGCGTGTTGAGCTCGGCGCGGTGCGCTTCGAGCGCGCGGACCGGAATGTCCCGGAACGTGGTGGCCACCGGAATGGCGAGCGAGGCATCCATGTTCTGCGCGAGCTTGAGCGCCGGACCCTTGAGCAGGACGGCGTTCGGAGGAACGGCCACCATCGGAGCCGGAGCGGCACCGTTTGCGCCGTCGCCGGCCCTTGCCGATGGGGCGTTCCGGGATTCATACGGGACCGGCGCTTGTTCTTCGAGTAAGGCCTCATACATCGCCTCCGCCGGAAGCGCGACGGCAGGCAGTTCAGGATCGTCTGGAACCACTCGGAACTCCGCCATTTGGTAGCTGGGGAAAGATAACGTTGTCATCCAGCGCGGCCTGCCTCATCCCCGACAACAGCGACCCGAGATGTTCCCTCGCACCCCTCAACTCTCACCTCTTACCTCTCACCTCTTACCTTTCCCGCATGCTCACCCCACCACCCGGCCGCCGGGCGGTTATCGTCGCCGGATTGCGCACTCCATTCGCCAAGGCTGGCACCACCTTGCGCGATGCGACGGCCGCCGACCTGGCGCGCCACTGCACCCGCGAGCTGCTGTACCGGACCGAGTTGTCGGGGACTGAAGTCGACGAGGTGATCATGGGGCAGGTGATCTCCTCCCCGCTTGTGTTCAACATCGCCCGCGAGGTCTCGCTGCTGCCGCAGCTGCCGCGCACCATTCCGGCGTACACGCTGAATCGGGCGTGTGCCTCCGGCGCGCAGGCGATTTGCAACGCCGCCGACCAGATCATGGCTGGCAACGCCGACGTGGTCCTCGCCGGCGGCGTCGACACCCTCTCCGACGTGCCGATCCTGCACACGCGCAAGGTGGCGCAGGTGCTTGCGGCGGCGAGCCGCGCGAAGTCATTGCGCGAGCGGTTGGGCCTGTTCGCCCAGCTTCGACTTCGTGACCTGAAACCGGTGTCGCCTGCCATCGCCGAACCAAGCACCGGCGAATCGATGGGACAGTCCGCGGAAAAAATGGCGAAGGAAAATCACATCTCGCGCGAAGCCCAGGACGAGCTCGCGTTGATGAGCCACCAACGCGCCGCCGCCGCGACCAACGACGGTCGGATGACCGCGGAGATCGCGCCCTGGTTCGGTGGGCCGAACATGGATCAGGTCGTCATCACCGACAACCTCATTCGCCCTGAGACGTCGCTCGATGCGCTCGCCAAGCTCAAGCCGGTGTTCGATCGTCGCTACGGCAGCGTCACGGCCGGGAACGCATCGCCGCTCACCGATGGAGCATCAACAACGCTGGTCATGGCGGAGGAGAAGGCGCGTGCCCTCGGCTATCGCCCGCTGGCGGCGATCCGGAGCTACGCGGTCGCCGCGGTCGATCCGGGCTGGCAGCTCCTCATGGGGCCCGCCTATGCCGTACCGGTGGCGCTGAAGCGGGCCGGGATCACCTGGCAGCAACTCGGCCTGGTCGAGATCCACGAAGCGTTCGCGGCACAGGTGCTGTCGAACATCCAGGCATGGAGCTCGTCGGTATGGTCCAAGCGCCTCGGCCTGCCCGGCCCGGTTGGCGAGGTCGATTGGAATCGCACCAACGTGATGGGCGGGTCGATCGCCGTCGGACACCCGTTCGGCGCGACCGGATCACGGCTGGTGACGACCCTCTCGAATGAAATGGCCCGGCGCGGCGTGCAGTTCGGGTTGATCTCGATCTGCGCCCAGGGCGGCATGGGGTTCGCCCTGGTGCTGGAGTCCGTCGCATGAGTGCGTTTACAACGCAGCGCCAGGGTGGCGTCGCCGTCGTGACCCTCGACGCGCCGCATAATGCGGTCAACAAGATCAGCAACGCCATGCGCTGGGAGCTCGAAGACCTGCTCCAGCGGCTCGAGACCGATGAGCTCGTCAAGGCGATCGTCCTTCGATCGGGCAAGCCGGACATCTTCATCGCCGGCGCCGACATCGAGGAGTTCGCGGTATTGCGATCGGTCGAGGAGGCCGCACGGCTGTCGAAGGACGGCCAACTGCTGATGCAGCGTGTTGCCGATTCGCCCAAGCCGGTCATCGCTGCAATTCATGGCGCCTGCCTGGGCGGCGGCCTCGAGCTGGCCCTCGCCTGCCGCTATCGCATCGCGAGCGATCACCCCAAGACGGTGCTCGGCTTCCCGGAAGTACAGCTGGGTCTCATTCCGGGCGCTGGCGGATCGAACCGGCTGCCGCGACTTATCGGTGCGCGGGCAGCACTCGACCTGATCCTCACGGCGCGCAACGAACGAAGCCGGAAAGCTCTGGCGCTCGGCCTCGTCGACGAAGTGGTGCCGGAAGCGATCCTGCTGGATATCGCAATCGCCGCCGCCGAGCGGCTGGGGCGCGGGGCCGGACCGCGGCGGCGCCGCGGCGGCTCGTTGCTGTTCGACGGCAACCTGATCGGCCGGATGCTGGTGTATCGCGGCGCGAGGCAACAGGTTGAGAAGCGGACCGGCGGCCATTACCCGGCGCCACTGCGCGCGATCGACGTGGTTCGCACATCGCTCGAACACGGCATGGTCCGCGGGCTGGAGGCCGAGGCGCAGGCGTTCGGCGAGCTGGCGATGACCGATGTGTCGCGCCGCCTGGTCGAGGTCTTCTTCGCCACGACTGAACTCAAGAAGGACGATGGCGTGCCCGCTGGTTACGGCCACGCGCGACCGGTTCGTCGCGTGGGCGTTGTTGGCTCGGGTTTCATGGGATCTGGCATCGCCGGCACGGCGGTGATGCAGGCGGGCGTCGAAGTGCGGATGAAGGACGCCGATCTCACCAAGGTCGGCAAGGGGCTCAAGGCGGCCACCGACATTCTCACGGCCCAGCTGTCCAGGCACCGGCTCACGCCCCACGAATACGTCCGCAAGCGCGCCTATCTGTCGGGCTCAGGTGGGTTCGACGGGTTCGGCGGTGCGGACATTGTGATCGAGGCGGTGTTCGAGGAACTGGGGGTCAAGCGCCAGGTGATCGCGGACGTAGAGACGGCCATCTCTGCTACCACCGTCATCGCGACCAACACCTCGACGCTGCCGATTCACGAAGTCGCCTCGGGCGCGCATCATCCGGAGCGGATCCTCGGCATGCACTTCTTCTCCCCGGTGGAGAAGATGCCGCTCGTCGAGGTCATCCCGACGGACCAGACCTCCGCGGATGCGATTGTGACCGCGGTCCAATTCGGGCGACGGATGGGCAAGACGGTGATCGTCGTCGCCGACTCACCCGGATTCTGGGTCAATCGCATCCTGTTCCCCTATCTCAACGAAGCCGGCTTCCTGCTCGAAGCGGGCGTGCCGATCGAGACGATCGACACCGCCATGACCCGCTGGGGGTTTCCGGTGGGGCCCGTGGCACTGATGGACGAAGTCGGCCTCGACATTGGCGAGAAGGCGGGCAAGGTGATGCATCAGGCGCTGGGCGATCGCCTTCGTCCATCGCGCGTGATCGGCGTGATGCGTGCCGATGGCCGGCTCGGGCGCAAGAACGCGCGCGGATTCTACTTCTACAAGGACGGTCACAAGACCGGTGCCGACAGCACGGTCTTCCACCTGCTCGGTGTACGTCCGCTGGGCGATGCCGACCGGCAAATGGTGGAGGACCGGCTGGTCTTCGCCATGCTCAACGAGGCCGCTCGAGCGATGAGTGAAGGCGTCGTGCGCACACCGCGCGACGGCGACGTCGGAGCATTGTTCGGCATCGGATTCCCGGCATTCCGCGGCGGGCCGCTGCGCGAGCTCGATACCATCGGCGCCGCCGAGGCGGTTGCCAGGCTCGAGAAGCTTGCGGCGATGCACGGACCGCGATTCGAGCCGGCGCCGGTACTCGACGAGATGGCGCGTACCGGCCAGCGCTGGTATCCCGCCCTGGCGGAACGCTGAGCGCTGCGCGTCGGCGGGCCTTCCTCGCGTTCGTTCTCGTCGCCGGCCTGGTATGGTGGCAGGCGCGGACCAGCGGCTTCTTCCTTGTGGTCGGTCTCCAAGACTCCGCCTCGGCGAATCTCGGTCCGATCCTGCCAGCGCTCTGTGCGGGCCTCAGCGCCGCCGTCATGCTGCTCATCGCCGACGCCGCCGCCGGCGCGCTCGCGGGCCCCATCGCCGTGGTACTGATGGTGTGCCTGCCCGGGTTCATCCCGCTGCATCGCAGTTCGCTCACTGGTCCCCCGCTGCTCACCATCACGCTGCTGATGCTCGCCGCAATGGTGCATGCGCCGCGGTTCTCACTGGCCTACGGGACCCTCGGCGCGACCGGCGGGCTATTCGTCGCGACGGAAGGGATCGGCCTGCCGCTGGCCGCCGCTGCCTGGGCGCTGCTGCAGCGAGTGCGCGGCCGGTGGCAGCGCGTGGGGCTCGCGCTCGCGCCGACAATCATCGTCCTGGTGCTGGCGCACCTGTTTGGCGGAGCGTGGCCCCATGGCGTCGTGTATGCGTGGCGCGGCGATCTCGATCGCGCTTGGCATGCGGCGGCAACGATCGTCGGCGATCAGATGGCGCCGACCATCACCCGGCCGGCGCTGTGGTTTGTCGTCGTCGCCGGCGTCGTGATCGTGACGCTCGCCGTGATCGTCGTCGCGTGGCGGCGGGTCACCCGCCCGCCCGCCGAGAATACCGTTGCGCGCCGCGTATATCCCGTGGCGGGATTGCTTGTAGCCGCACTCGGGATCGGTCTCGCGGGCCGCGCGCTCCTCGTTCACGGAGCGTCGGAGCCGGACCTCGTCGCGGTGATGCCGCTCATCGTTCTCGCCGTGCTGGCTCTTGTGGTCAGCGTCGCCACGTTGTGGGCTAGCTGGCCGCGATGGGCAAGAGCCGTCGCGGTGCTGGCGAGCCTCGGATGGATTCAGGCAGCGGTGCGGGGTGGGTAGATGAACTCCTCACCATTGCGTTGGGGGGTGCTCGGCACCGCATCGATTGCCATCCGGCGGATGATCCCGGCGCTGCAGGCATCCCCGACCGCCGAGGTCGTCGCGATTGGTTCGCGCGACCTCGCGCGCGCGCAACGTGTCGCCGATGCAACCGGGATCGCGCGTGCATTCGGTTCGTACCAGGAGCTACTCGACGCCGCCGCGGTCGACGCCGTATACATCCCGCTGCCGAACCATCTCCATGTCCCATGGTCGGTACGCGCGCTCGAGGCCGGGAAGCATGTACTCTGCGAGAAGCCCATTGGCCTGGACGCAGCGGAGGCGCGCACGTTGCTCGGAGCGGCGCGCGCGCATCCAGCGCTTGTCGTGATGGAAGCGTTCATGTATCGCTGTCATCCGCGCTGGACGCGCGTGCGGCAACTGGTGGTCGATGGTGCCGTCGGCGAGCTGGGTACCGTGCACACGATCTTCAGTTATGACAACGCCGACCCGGCCGACATTCGCAACGTGGCCGCGATGGGCGGTGGCGCGTGGTTGGACATCGGCTGTTACGGAGTGTCAGTCGCGCGGTACCTGTTCGGCGCCGAACCGGTCGCGGTGGACGTGCGGCGGGAGCTCGATCCCGTGTTCGGAACCGACCGCCTGACGTCCGCAGTGCTCGACTTTGGTCGCGGCACCGCCACCGTCACCTGCGCGACGCAACTCGCTCCGCATCAGGCCGTCAGCATTATCGGGTCAGTTGGCCGGATTGATCTGGAACTCCCGTTCAACCCGCCGGGCGACCGGCCGACCGTCATTCGGCTCCATCACCAGGGCACCATGGACGAGATTGTCATCGAGCCGTGCGATCAGTATCGCGCCCAAGCGGACCGGTTTGCCGGCGCGGTGCTGACCGGCGCTGACGTGCCGGTGCCCCTCTCGGATTCGATCGCCAACATGGTGGTCCTCGATCGGGCCGATCGACCGGAGCGAACCGGGTAGGCGAGGCGGCGCAACAACTTCTCCCATCGGTCATCACGCCGCTTCAGCCGCTGCGGCTAACGCCAGTGCCCCTCTACCCAGTACCAGCCACCTCGCGTATGCGCCCAGTGCCCGGCGACCCATTGCCGGTACTCTCGTTGCGGCGGCGCTTCCCAGCGCCCAGCGACCCACACGTAGTCTCCACCCTGCCAGGCGTAGTGGCCGCGAATCCAGACAAATCCCGACCCTGGCGCCGTGCCGAAAACTTCCACCCGCTCTGGCGGAGGCCGCCGCACTACGACCTCCACGCCGGCCGGCGCGAATCCCGGTCCGCAAGCGGTCGCGACCACGGCGAGCGCCGCAACACCGAGCCAGGCCCGGTGGATCCTCTTCCCTGGCGACATCAGTTGCTCCTGTGCTGGAGATGGCCGCCCCTAGCCGCAGGGGGCTGGCATTGGTGTCAACCTGAGCGCCCGCAGAAACGCAAGGGGTTGGCGCGGAGTGCATCTGCGGGTGCGGTGGCCCATGTTTCTGCCGGGAGGCCACCGCTCATGCGTTATGGGACGATCCGGTCAACGACAATCGCCACAATCATCCTGCTGCCAGCGCCCGCCTGCTTGTCCAAATTAGCAGCCCAGACGATTTCGATACCAAGTTCTCATATTAGCATCACCGTGCTCGGCGACCGGCGCCTGGCGGTATTTCGTCCGGAGCGCGACTGGGGCGGCGCGCTCGACGGTCACGACTCGAGCGAGGCCGCCACGATCTACACGCCGCACAACATCGCGGCAATGAACTCGGCCGGGCTGGGCCCGATTACCTACCGGCTGCGCACCGAATTGGGAATCGAGACTTGGCACTGGAATCCAGAAGGCCGCTGGAGCGACCCGGTGCATCACCAGGGGTATTGGATTTCGAATGATCGCGCCAGCACGCCGATCGAATTGACTCATGGCTACCGACTCCCTCGCCGCGGTCGAACCATCGATGATGCCGGCAATGACGGCTATTCCAGGGTCGATGATGGCGACACGACAACGTTCTGGAAGACCAATCCCTACCTCGATCCGCGATTTACCGGCGATCCAGAAGCCGAGCATCCCCAATGGTTCGCGATCGATCTGGGGGCGGCAGCCCCGGTTCGCGACATCCGGCTGCTCTGGGGCGCGCCATATCCCCGACGATACCTGGTGGAATACTGGGACGGTGATCAGAGTCAGCCGATCGATGACAACCCCGCCGGTGTCTGGCGGCGCTTCGAGAATGGCGCGGTGCCATCGTCCGGCGGCGGCACTGCGGAGCTACGGCTGACTCCCACGCCGGTGACCACGAGGTTCCTGCGCCTGCTCATGTTCGAGAGCTCGCACACCGCGCTCGGTGGCAACGGGGATTCGCGCGACAGTCTCGGGTTTGCGCTGCGCGAGATTTTCGTCGGCGATCGTGACGCGTCCGGACAGTTCCATGATCTCGTCCGGCATGGCGCGGCGCCGTCGCTACAGAGCGTGATGCTGGTGTCCTCAACGGATCCCTGGCACCGCGAGATCGACCGCGACGTAAACACCGCCCAGCCTGGCTTCGACCTGGTGATGAAGAGCGGTCTCACCCATCACCTGCCAATGCTGGTTCCAACCGGGCTGTTGTTCGATACCCCCGAGAACTCCGCCGCGGAGCTGCGATTCCTGCGCGCACGTCACTATCCGATCGCAGGCATCGAACTGGGGGAAGAACCCGATGGGCAGCGCGTCACGCCAGAGGATTACGGCGCGCTCTACGTTCAGTTCGCCGCGGCGCTCCATGCGGACGATCCGCACGCCCGCCTCGGCGGTCCCAGCTGGCAGAACCTGCTGAACGACCCGCTCACTCTTTGGCCGGATCGTGCGTCACCCGGCAAGCGTGACAGCTGGATCGGGCGATTCCTCGATTATCTCGACGCCCGACACCGGATCGGCGACCTCCGGTTCTTCTCTTTCGAGTGGTATCCATTCGACGATGTCTGCGACGATCCCGCTGCCAACCTCGCGGCCGCGCCGGGGATGCTCAGCAGCGACCTTGCCCGGTTGCGTGCGGCGGGCCTGCCGGATTCCATCCCCCGCATCATGACCGAATACGGCTACTCGGCGCATCTGTCGCTGGCCGAAGTCATGCTGCCCGCGGCTCTGTTCGACGCCGATCTGGTCGCGAATTTCTTCGCTCACGGCGGATCGAAGTCCTTTTACTTTGGCTACGAACCGGGAGATCTCGCGCACGAGCGGGACTGCGACCATTGGGGCAACCTGATCATGTTCCTCGCCGACAGCCTCGGCCAGGCACAATATCGGATGCCGAGGTACTACGGCACCTGGATGCTGACTCACGCCTGGGCGGATTCGGCAGGCGGCGCGCACGCGATGTATCCGGTGCGGGTCGAACGCGACGGCACCGCCGCTGTCGACACGCTCCTGAGCGCGTTTGCGCTGCGGCGACCGGACCATCGCTGGTCGCTCCTGCTGGTGAATCGCGATCCGGGTCGCGAACGCGTGGTCGACCTGCGCATCGCCGCCACGAGTGGTGCCCGCGGGCGCGCGTTGCGCGGACCGGTCGAGACGGGGCAGGATTCGAGCGCGCAAAATGAGGTTCA